>Ga0316615_10019_pt1 | contig 90955 bp, 71 predicted proteins | sample Kosokonia_enrich_2_FD_207733 | JGI IMG/M metagenome (GOLD analysis project Ga0316615, IMG submission 207733) | Wetland soil microbial communities from Old Woman Creek delta, Ohio, United States - Kosokonia_enrich_dilutions | ecosystem: Environmental > Terrestrial > Soil > Wetlands | place: USA... | reverse complement strand
TGTGGAAAAAAGATACCGTTCAGTTTACCGCCAGTGGCGGTGAGAGTGTGCAGGTATTTCCGCCCTTCGACAGTGTGCAGATGCGACGCGGCAGCGTGAAGTACATCAAAGTGAAGGCGGTGAAAACGTTCACCCTTGTAGGAATGCTGCAGGACGCGCATGGCAATGTGCTGAAAAACCGCTATGTGCGCAGTGACGTCTCCGGCGGCGTGATAAACGCCGAGGGGGTACTGACACTGGACTCCGGTACGGCAAACCAGAAACTGACGGTCAGGGCTGAAAACGGGCAGCCGTCAATGCTGTGTGCGCTTCCGTCCGGAATGGACAGGAACAAAAAAGTGCAATTTATCAGCACAATAAAATGCCGGACGACCGGCCAGGGAGAAAAAAAATGAAGAACGTAATATTACGCGCGCTGGCGGGCATGGTGCTGCTTGTCGGCTGTGCCTCTGGCCATGCAGCAACAATGGACATAACCGCATCGTTTTCCCCCTCGATGGAGAAGCCGGAAAATAACACCTTCACGAATACTACACCGCAGGATGGCTATTGTAAGGCCAGTCCTGATACGTGTACTAATGGCGTAGTAAGTCTGTGGACACGTATCACTCTGACGGCATCAAAAGGGCTCACACCACAGGACATGATGAGAGATACGCTTTTTTTTAAATGGCCATCTTCTGTACGGAAAATAACTGTAACAAACCTCACAGGTAGCAAGCAGGAAATACAGTTCAGAATATCCACGTTCAGTGGTAATTATGTCGCTAATAGTAATAGTGACGTATCTAACTGGGAGAATGGATATTATTCCCCGCGTGGAGGTTGTAGCGCATTGGGTTCTATGTATACCAGTGAGACGCTGGCCTGGATATGGAGTGTACCCGAGGGAAATTCCGGCTGTTATAATATAACACGTACAGAGCGGCCCGTAGGAGCAGCAAATTTTATAAGGGAAGTGAATAATTTAAGCATAGGATATACTCTGACGACGCCTAATCCTCTGAAAATGGAATCCGGTGTTTATACCGGAACGCTGCCCCTGAGTGTTGGCCCCGGAGGTGATATTGATTTTGGTGATAACTTTCAGGCATCAGATACTGAACTTACAATCAATTTCACCCTGTCAGTAAACCACGAACTTAAACTGACCACCACGGCAGATAATCAGACGGTGTCCCTGCAGCCCTGTGCCTCTGGCCGAATCTGTACTGAAGATGAAGGCTCGGCCAACTGGGAGCGCTGGATGGTAACGCGTATCACCCCACAACTGACAGGCCGGAGTAACTTCAGTCTCTCCAGTTCGGGGGCCTTTTCGGTTTATCTGGAGTGCGAGCAGCAGAGCGGCTCAGACTGTGCACTTAAGAGCGATAACACACCTTCGCAGACGGTCCCCGTCCAGACGCTTCTGACCCTGCCGGATAATATTGTCGACGACTCAACGGGTTCAACCGTATCAAAACGACGTCTGGCGGTGGGGAAGGATGTAACAAAAAACGTTTTTGCAACAAAGAACTTTGGTCAGAACAGAGCCGGAAGCATCGATTTTCTGGTGAGTCAGAAAGATGTCGACACAATGTTAAAAACACGCCCGGATACTTACCGTGGTGCTGTTACTGTTATTTTTGATCCGAATATTTATTGAGTGGGTATTTTCATAATAAACAGCTTATGAAGTAGAACGGGGAGAAACCCTCCCACCGGACGGTGAGAGGGAGAGTATCTTATGCAGCGACCAGGCTGTCGATAGCCGCTTTAGCGTCGGTCTGCGCTTTGGTAGCCACTTCCGGGCCGTAAGCGATGCCTTCAGCGAACACGAAGTTCACATCGGTAATGCCGATAAAGCCGAGGAACAGCTTCAGGTACGGTGCAACCAGGTCAGACGGGGTGTCTTTGTGGATGCCGCCGCGGCTGGAAAGGATCACCGCACGTTTGCCTTTCACCAGACCTTCCGGACCCGCTTCGGTGTAACGGAAGGTCACGCCAGCGCGAGCTACCAGGTCGAAGTAGTTTTTCAGCTGCGTCGGGATGTTGAAGTTGTACATCGGGGCATTAATCACGATCACATCATGAGCCTGCAATTCAGCAATCAGCTCATCAGAGAGTTTTAGCGCTTCCTGCTGGCGCGGCGTCAGCGGAGCATCGCTCGGACGCAGTGCGCCAACCAGCTCGCCATCCAGCACCGGAATCGGGTTTGCAGCCAGATCGCGAACGGTGATTTGATCACCAGCGTGTTTCGCGCTCCACTGTTCAACGAAATAGTCAGCCAACTGACTGGACTGTGAGTACCCTGCCAAAATACTGGATTTAAGAACTAACACTTTACTCATGGGTGGTTCCTTTTTGTATTGATATGGGGTCGCCCCGTATTTCGTGACACTGTATGCACAAAATTCTGCGATGAATAGCGCAATATATCGAACCCTATGTTCGAATTTCTTGAACAAGGCAAGCCGTGCCACGATGTGATATTCTACGTCCATTAAGAACTTACGCCGTTTCCCGGCAGTGCTCTGCCCAATAACGTTATGACAGAACAACATACCTTAACGATTTCCGAACTATTGCCGCGCCTCGACACCCTGATGTTGCGCGACAGACAACGCTTCGCTCGCCGTCTGCATGGCAGCAAGAAAGTTAAAAATCCTGAATCTCAGCAGGCGCTGCTGCGCCAACTAGCGCAAGAGATCACCGACGCGGCGGGAAAAGTAGCGCTGCGTGAAGCGGCTCGTCCGCAGATTGATTACCCGGAAAACCTGCCGGTCAGCCAGAAAAAACAGACCATTCTTGAAGCGGTGCGCGATAACCAGGTGGTAATCGTCGCTGGTGAGACCGGTTCCGGTAAAACGACCCAGCTACCGAAAATTTGCATGGAACTGGGGCGCGGCGTGAAAGGCCTGATTGGCCACACGCAGCCGCGTCGTCTGGCGGCTCGTACCGTGGCGAACCGTATTGCTGAAGAGCTGAAAACTGAGCCGGGTGGCTGCATCGGTTACAAAGTCCGTTTTAGCGATCACGTCAGCGATAATACCATGGTCAAACTGATGACCGACGGTATCCTGCTGGCGGAAATCCAACAGGATCGTCTGCTGATGCAGTACGACACCATCATCATCGATGAAGCGCACGAACGCAGCCTGAACATCGATTTCCTGCTCGGTTACTTGCGTGAGCTGCTGCCAAAGCGCCCGGATCTGAAAATCATCATCACTTCTGCGACTATCGATCCGCAACGTTTTTCACGCCATTTCAACAATGCGCCAATCATTGAAGTTTCCGGCCGTACTTATCCAGTAGAAGTGCGCTATCGTCCGATTGTTGAAGAAGCGGATGACACGGAACGCGATCAATTACAGGCGATTTTTGATGCGGTTGATGAACTCGGCCGTGAAAGCGCGGGCGATATTCTGATCTTTATGAGCGGCGAGCGTGAAATTCGCGATACCGCCGATGCGCTGAGCAAACGCGATCTGCGCCATACCGAGATCCTGCCGCTGTACGCGCGGTTGTCAAACAGCGAGCAGAACCGCGTTTTCCAGCCGCACGGCGGGCGCCGCATCGTGCTGGCGACCAACGTAGCCGAAACCTCGCTGACCGTACCGGGCATCAAATATGTGATCGACCCAGGCACGGCGCGTATCAGCCGCTACAGCTACCGCACCAAAGTGCAGCGTTTACCGATCGAGCCGGTTTCGCAGGCTTCCGCTAACCAGCGCAAAGGCCGCTGCGGACGCGTTTCGGAAGGGATCTGTATTCGTCTCTATTCGGAAGATGATTTCCTGTCGCGCCCGGAATTTACCGATCCGGAGATTCTGCGTACCAACCTGGCGTCAGTCATTCTGCAAATGACTGCGCTGGGGCTGGGCGATATCGCCGCATTCCCGTTTGTTGAAGCGCCGGATAAACGCAATATTCAGGATGGTGTGCGCCTACTGGAAGAGCTTGGCGCCATTACGACCGATGAGCAGCAAACCGCCTATAAACTGACGCCGCTGGGTCGCCAGCTTTCACAACTGCCGGTCGATCCGCGCCTGGCGCGTATGGTGCTGGAAGCACAGAAACATGGCTGCGTGCGTGAAGCAATGATTATCACGTCGGCATTGTCGATTCAGGATCCGCGCGAACGTCCTCTGGATAAAAAGCAAGCATCGGATGAAAAACATCAACGCTTCCACGACAAAGAGTCTGATTTCCTCGCCTTTGTGAACCTGTGGAACTACCTCGGCGAGCAGCAAAAAGCGCTGTCGTCGAATCAGTTCCGCCGTCAGTGCCGGGTGGATTACCTCAACTATCTGCGCGTGCGCGAATGGCAGGATATCTACACCCAACTGCGCCAGGTGGTGAAAGAGTTAGGCATCCCGGTGAACAGCGAACCGGCAGAGTACCGCGAAATTCATATCGCGCTACTGACCGGGCTGTTGTCGCATATCGGCATGAAAGATGCAGAAAAGCAGGAATATACCGGTGCGCGCAATGCCCGTTTCGCCATCTTCCCTGGTTCGGGTTTATTTAAAAAGCCACCAAAATGGGCAATGGTCGCCGAGCTAGTGGAAACCAGCCGTTTGTGGGGTCGTATTGCTGCCCGCATCGATCCGGAGTGGGTGGAGCCGGTTGCGCAGCATCTGATCAAACGCTCATACAGTGAGCCGCACTGGGAGCGGGCGCAGGGCGCGGTGATGGCGACAGAAAAAGTCACCGTTTACGGGCTGCCGATTGTCGCCGCGCGCAAGGTGAACTACAGCCCGATCGACCCGGCGCTGTGTCGCGAGTTGTTTATTCGTCATGCGCTGGTGGAAGGCGACTGGCAAACCCGCCACGTCTTTTTCCGCGAGAACCTGAAACTGCGTGCTGAAGTGGAAGAACTGGAACATAAATCCCGCCGCCGCGACATTCTGGTGGATGACGAGACGTTATTTGAGTTTTACGATCAGCGTATCAGTCACGAGGTGATCTCGGCCCGCCACTTTGATAGCTGGTGGAAAAAGGCCAGCCGCGAAACACCGGATTTGCTCAACTTTGAAAAGAGTATGCTGATTAAAGAGGGCGCGGAGAACGTCAGCAAACTCGACTATCCGAACTTCTGGCATCAGGGCAATACTAAGCTGCGACTGAGCTACCAGTTTGAGCCAGGCGCGGATGCTGACGGTGTGACAGTACATATCCCGTTGCCGTTGCTGAACCAGGTGGACGAGAGTGGTTTTGAATGGCAGATCCCCGGTCTGCGCCGCGAGCTGGTGATTGCGCTGATCAAATCACTGCCAAAACCGACGCGCCGCAATTTTGTTCCGGCGCCGAATTATGCCGAAGCCTTTCTTGGCCGCGTTACGCCGCTGGATCTGCCGCTGCTGGATGCGCTGGAGCGTGAATTGCGCCGTATGACTGGCGTGACCGTTGACCGCGATGACTGGCACTGGGAGCAGGTACCCGATCACCTGAAAATCAGCTTCCGCGTGGTGGATGACAACAACAAGAAGCTACTGGAAGGGCGATCGCTGGCGGAGCTGAAAGAGAGCCTGAAAGGTAAAGTGCAGGAAACGCTATCTGCGGTGGCCGATGACGGCATCGAGCAGAGCGGGCTGCACATCTGGAGTTTCGGCACGCTTGCGGAAAGCTACGAGCAGAAGCGCGGCAACTATAAGGTGAAAGCCTGGCCAGCGCTAGTGGATGAACGTGACAGTGTCGCGATCAAGCTGTTCGATAATCCGCAGGAACAACAACAGGCAATGTGGCGCGGTATCCGCCGTCTGCTGCTGTTGAATATTCCGTCGCCCATCAAATATCTGCATGAAAAATTGCCGAACAAGGCCAAACTGGGCCTCTATTTTAATCCGTACGGCAAAGTGCTGGATCTGATTGATGACTGTATCTCCTGCGGCGTCGATAAGCTGATCGATGAAGCGGGCGGACCGGTATGGACGGAAGAGAATTTTGCCGCGCTGCATGAAAAAGTGCGTGCCGAACTGAACGAAACGGTGGTTGACATCGCCAGGCAGGTCGAGCAGATCCTCACCGCAGTGTTCAATATCAACAAGCGTCTGAAAGGGCGTGTCGATATGACCATGGCACTGGGGCTGTCGGATATCAAAGCGCAGATGGGCGGGCTGGTTTACCGCGGTTTTGTGACTGGCAACGGTTTCCGCCGTCTGGGCGATACGCTGCGCTATTTACAGGCGATTGAGAAACGGCTGGAGAAACTGGCTGTCGATCCACATCGTGACCGCGCGCAGATGCTGAAAGTGGAGCAGACGCAGCAGGCGTGGCAGCAGTGGCTGAATAAGCTGCCGCCTGCTCGTCGCGATGATGATGATGTGAAAGAGATCCGCTGGATGATAGAAGAGCTTCGCGTCAGCTATTTCGCCCAGCAGCTCGGAACACCTTATCCCATCTCTGATAAGCGCATCTTGCAGGCGATGGACCAAATCAGCGCCTGAAGGCGCTGCGCTTATTAGGTTTACACTTTGCTGTTCCTTGGCCGGATAGGGCGTTAGCCACTATCCGGCCTTTTTAGATGGCGTTTATCCACGCCAGCGTAAAGCCATCCCAGCCCTTCACGCCGACGGTCTGCATGGCCGTCACCGTCAGGCGCGGATCATCGCCCAACAGCAAAGGAGGTTTTAATGCAGATAACAACATTTCCGGCCTTGCCGGAAACCACGCTGGCAGCGGCGAATACGCTGGGTGAATGGCTGGCGCAAAATGATTTTGCCGGTAAATCCACGCCGGTACGCGCGGATGTGGTGATCCTCGCGGGTAATGCGGTGATGCCGACCATCGATGCGGCGTGCGCGCTGGCAGCGGCGCAGAACACGCCACTGCTGGTTACGGGGGGGGTGGGTCACTCCACAACGTTTCTGTATGCCGCCGTTGCGCGCCATCCCCGCTATAACGTGCTGCAAACGACCGGACGCAGTGAGGCGGCGATCATGGCGGATATCGGGCGTCACTTCTGGAACCTTGAGGATTCTCAGCTGTTGATTGAAGATAAATCAAGAAACTGCGGCGAAAATGCGCGTTTCAGCGTTGATTTGCTGCTTTCGCAGGGGATAAAAGCGAAAACGGCAATGGTGATGCAGGACCCGACCATGCAGCGTCGCACCGTCGCCACCTTTGCCCGCGTCAGCCAGCAGTGTACGGACACGCCGCACTGGTTAAGCTGGCCGGGTTTTACGCCACGCTTATGCAATATGGCGGCAGGCCTGGCCTTCCAGCCGCAGCAAGAGGGGCAGTGGCCTGTGGATCGCTATCTGTCACTGATGATGGGCGAAGTTCCCCGCCTGCGTGATGATGCCACGGGCTACGGGCCGAAAGGGCGTGATTTCCTGGTTCACGTTGATTTTACTCCCGCAGTGGACGCGGCCTGGCAGGTGCTGATTGCCGATGAGACCCTTGCCGCCGCGCTCGCCAGCCGTTCACTGTGAAAAATGCCCGTTTGCGCTAAAGATGTAGCAAACGGGCATTATTCTCCTCGTTCTTGTAATTTATTTGTTGCGATCTCGCTGTGTTTTTTATGAGTTCACTCACAAAAGCTGATGCTGCTCCTGAGCAATGCTCCGCAGGGAGATAGCTTGTTTAACAATAAGTTCACTTGTTAAAAACAATGTTATTACAGGAGCGGATCATGACGGCACCCGTGCAACACCCAATGTTTATTGATGGCGAATTCATTAGCTGGCAGGGCGACAACTGGCTTGATGTCGTCAATCCGGCAACGGAAGAGATTCTGGCGCGCATTCCTGATGGCACTGCGGAAGATGCGCGCAAAGCGATTGCAGCGGCGGATCGTGCCCAGCCTGCCTGGGAAGCGCTGCCAGCAATAGAACGCGCAGGATGGTTACGCAAAATTGCGGCGGGCATTCGCGAGAAAGCGCATGAAATCAGCGCATTAATTGTGGCTGAGGGCGGCAAAATCCAGCAACTAGCGGCAGTGGAAGTTTCATTTACCGCCGACTACATCGACTATATGGCCGAATGGGCGCGCCGCTATGAAGGGGAGATTTTGCAAAGTGACCGGCCGAATGAAAACATCTTTGTTTTTAAGCGCGCCCTTGGCGTGACCACCGGCATTTTGCCGTGGAATTTCCCGTTCTTCCTGATTGCCCGCAAAATGGCGCCAGCGCTAATTACCGGCAACACCATTGTGATTAAACCCAGCGAATTCACGCCGAACAACGCCGTCGCGTTTGCCAAAATCGTGCATGATGTCGGATTACCAAAAGGGGTCTTTAACCTGGTGTTAGGGCGCGGCGAAACCGTCGGCCAGGAGCTGGCAGCCAACCCGAAAGTGGCGATGGTAAGCATGACTGGTAGCGTTGGCGCAGGCGAGAAAATCATGGCGGCGGCGGCGAAAAATATCACCAAAGTGTGCCTCGAACTCGGCGGGAAAGCCCCAGCCATTGTGCTGGACGATGCGGATCTTGAGCTGGCGGTGAAAGCGATTGTTGATTCCCGCATCATCAACACCGGGCAGGTATGCAACTGCGCCGAGCGGGTTTATGTGCAGAAGGGGATTTACGACCGATTTGTTAACCGTCTTGGGGAAGCGATGAAAGCGGTACAGTTCGGCGATCCGGCGCAGCGTAACGACATTGCCATGGGGCCGCTCATCAACGCCGCCGCACTCGAACGTGTGGAACAGAAAGTAGCACACGCGGTGGCCGAAGGCGCGCGCGTGGTGCTGGGCGGCAAAACGCCAGAAGGGAAAGGCTATTTCTATCCGCCGACGCTGCTGCTGGATGTCCGCCAGGAGATGGCGATCATGCACGAAGAGACCTTTGGCCCGGTGCTGCCGGTGGTGGCATTCGACACGCTTGATGACGCGCTGGCGATGGCCAATGACAGCGATTACGGTCTGACGTCTTCCGTCTATACCAAGGATCTCAATGCGGCGATGAAGGCCGTACGCGGACTGAAATTCGGCGAAACGTATATTAACCGTGAGAACTTTGAAGCGATGCAGGGTTTCCACGCTGGATGGCGCAAGTCCGGGATCGGCGGGGCGGATGGGCGTCACGGCCTGAACGAATATCTGCAAACCCAGATGGTTTACCTGCAATCCTGATAATGTATGTCCCCGCCAAGCGCGGGGACGCGTATTACACTTTTGTCGCTACCTATGCCATCATCAGCTCGGACCAGACGGCGGCTGGTAAACCCAACGTATCACGAATACCAAAACCATGTTATCGGCACATTCTGTCGCGTAGCTCAGCTGTGCGGGCAGGGTCTAACTGATTGTTAAATAATGCCCTGATTTCAGCAGGTTTTGCATCGAACTGCTCCACCATGTCCTTCAGCCGGTAACCATGTCGCGTGAGCGTCGGCTCCAGGTCATCCAGCTGACGTGACAGCACGAATTCAACCAGTGTGGCGGTAATCGGTTTTTCACCTGTCTGGTATCCTGCTTCCATCGCCAGCGTCAGGTGCAACTGGACCTGCAGCGGTGTACGAAGTTTCATCGCCAGCAGGTCAACCGCTTCGGTCGTCAGAATATCTTCCGGCTTACCCTTGCCAGTGTACCCCTCCTGTTCAATAGACTGCGTCAGTCCATAATGGTGCCATGGCGTTAAAGATAAAACGCAGCGCTGATTCCGCATCCTCACCGTATACACACCGGTATTCCTGGTAAGCAACACCGCTCCGGTCATCCACCACGCTGAGCAACATCAGCGTGGGTTCGCCCCGGGTAGGGTCAACCCAGTCAGGCCGTTCAATATGCTTGAGATCGGACGGTGACATATCAAACTGCCAGCAGTCATTGCTGCTTTCAGCCTGAAATCGTACATCCGGAGGCTCCCGTAACAGGCGGGGCTGGTCGAGACGCCAGCGGGAAAGCCAGCGATTGACGGTCTGCTTACGAAGCAGGCCCTTGGGACTTTTTATCAATCCCTGAGCGGTCTCCACACCGTTCTCTTCAAGTAACTGTATTGACCGCCCGGTTGACAGATGGTGACCGGATTTATTCGTCGTTAGCAGTTTTAGCGCGGCAATCAGTTCACAGTAATGTTCCAGTTCAGATGGGGGGAGTATCCGTGGCTGACCATGATCGCTGCGGTGAGCTGCGCGTGGTCTGGTTTCAAACTTAGCGAAAACACCCAGCATATCGAGGAAGGCTTTACCTGCTGCCGAGCGCGTGTCCACTGGCTGTTCCGTTGCCCTGAGCGTTATGCCCTGCTGATTCAGGGCATACACGATATCCTGCAGGTCCTTAATGCTGCGGGCCAGGCGATCCACGCAGGTCACCATCAACGTATCACCGGGCGCAGGAACTCCAGTAATAGCTGCAACTCGCTCCCTCCAGACTGGCTGCTTCCACTGGCTTTTTCTGCACGAATGATTTCACACCCTGCAGCGCGGAGAATTTGTGCCTGCAGGGTCAGATCCTGGTCACTGGTTGAAACGTGGGCATCGCCGTAAAGTGTCATAATGATGAAAACTGTCTCACCGGGTTGCCTTCTTTGGGTCTACCTAAAACGGACGGGTTTAATATGGCTCAGCCCACAAGGGGTCTGTTATGTTAGTTACGATCACCAACTAATCCGTGAGTTAATGTTTCCCAGAGGTAATGAAAATGCCCTTTGGTTGGTCTGGTGCTTACCAGAAACTCAGAAGTGTGAGGGAGGTCAAGTCCTTGGCGTACAGAGTACTGATTAAATCCGACTTCAAATGTGCCTTTAGTATTGAGTTTGTAGCCATCATAGTTTTTGCATAACTTATCAGATAATGCTCCAGTCTGGTATGCACTGTGCAATTCCATAGCTTTAATGATGCGCATTTGGGCATTACTGGATTTATCCTGATATAAATTAACTCCCTGCAACCTGGCCGTCTCGGCAGTATTGATTATGGCTGCCAGGCCATAAGCAGTATGCTCAAAATCACGGCAACTTTCCTGTGTCAAACCATCTATATAGCTTTTGGGGCTATTCCAGTATGCATTTATTTGTGAATCATTGCGTGAACACCATGACGCGTTTTTTGGTCTGGAACCATCGGACGACAGATAAATATAGGACGGAACAAGGCTGCGCCATTTTTTAATGGCACTATTGAACCAATTCGGGTTTTTATTGAAAACTGCAATATTTAACATCGCTTCTATCGCACTTGCGTGCCAGTTCTTATTATAACAAGCGTAGCTACCGGAAAACATTCGTGAAATGTCGGGATAATACTGCTCCGCAAATAATTTAGTCACCTTATTTTTTTCTGATTGAGGCCAACTGGTATAAGTGTACTTAACAATTTCAGCAGCACGGGTAAACATTGTTGCGGACCATGATGCCTGCAATGGTCCATTGCTATTAGTATGTCCCCCCGTGAGGGTATTAGCCCATGCATTCAGGATCTTACGTACATTTTCAGCGTAGACAGTCTCACCACTAAGCCTCCACAACAGTGCCTGTGTATAAGCAGCTTTAGCATCCATCACTTCATCTGTACATCCATTATTTGGACTAGAAGATGAACCACATTCAACAGTACTCCATGGGGTTGGTTCATAATTTTTATCCGCGAGAGGGTCTTGTAAAACCTTTTCGTAGGCTGACTTCCATGGTTCTCTGGATATATTATCCTTAACATATTGCAACTGTTTTAAACTCACAAAGACACCTGGGTGATTAAAGTTGCTCTCAGCAGCGACACTAAAAAAAGGTGTCAAAATAAAAAGCATAAAAATATATCTAATCATAATTCCCTCTCGATAACATGAAATTAATGTTCAGTCAGGCCACAGTACAATCTATATCCGACAGCTTCCCCGACATGGAGGAAATCATACTACGGCTGATACAATCTGGGTAAATTCCATTTGCAGTTATTGTGAGCCCGGAGGAATGGATTGCGAGCAGGGCAGGATAAATGCGAGCCCATTATCACTTAATCTGGGCTGAAAATGGCGCTGATTGCGAGTCGGAGGGATTTCTATTGCGAGCCGCTACATATACCCTTTGGCATTGAAGCAGGGAGCCAGCGCGCTGCCTTCTTTATCCAGTACCACCCGACGATAAGAACCACCTGGTGTGATAAGGATCCCAACGCCGTTGGGGTTTTGCGGGGCGTAAACGGTGATTTCCGGGGCGCGAACGCCGATGACTGAGCGGTCAAACGATGTCGGGCCGGTGTGAAACGTTTCGAGTTGAAAACGCACCGGGCTGGCAGCGGCACCAGGCGCTTCTCCCTGCGGCCAGACTGGCGTGCTGCACGGCGACTTTCACCAACGTCAATAAATCTTCCGGGCTGATATTTCTCATGTCTCGCCTCGCCTTATGGCGCTTGTGCTTACCCGGTCTGCAATCAGCACAGGCCGGGTACACGTAGCATCATCCGGCCTATGTGAACGTTAAAGCGCGCGGTATTTTTCCAGTACACGCACGAGTTGGGTGACAAAACCATACTCGTTATCGTACCAGGAGACGGTTTTTACCAGTTGCAGATCACCCACTTCGGTGATTTCTGTCTGTGTGGCATCGAACAACGAACCAAAGTGGCTGCCAAGAACATCGGACGAAACAATCTCTTCATCGGTATAGCCGAAGGATTCATTATTTTCAGTGGCATTTTTCAGCGCCTGGTGGATCTCATCGACGGTGACTTTTTTCTCCAGAACCGATACCAGTTCGGTAACCGATCCGGTTTTCACCGGAACGCGCTGCGCATGGCCTCTCAGTTTGCCGCTCAGGCCGGGATCACCAGGCCGATCGCTTTTGCCGCGCCGGTGGTGTGCGGGATGATGTTTTCCGCTGCTGCGCGCGAGGCCCGCAGATCTTTGCCGCGCGGCCCATCGACCAGCGCCTGAGTACCGGTGTAGGCGTGAATAGTGGTCATGGTGCCAGCTTTGATGCCGAAATTGTCCTGTAGCGCTTTGGCCATCGGCGCGAGGCAGTTGGTGGTGCAGGAGGCGACCGAAATAATGGTGTCTTCAGCATTGATGGTTTCATCATTGACGTTAAACACCACGGTTTTCATCTCACCGGCAGGCGCGGAGATGAGCACTTTTTTTGCACCGGCTTCCAGATGCGCCTGTGATTTTTCAGCCGAAGTATAGAAGCCAGTACATTCCACAATGATCTCGGCACCGGCGCTGCGCCACGGAATATGTTTCGCCTCTTTCTCGGCATAGACAGTGATGCTTTTACCGTTGACAATTAGCGAATCTTCGGTGAAATCCACGCTCCAGCCAAATGGACCGTAGTTAGAATCGTGCTTCAATAAATAGGCCAGCACTTTTGGTGAGGTGAGATCGTTAATTGCGACAACTTCCGCGCTGCTGTTGGTTTCCAGCAGACGACGCAGTACCAGACGTCCAATGCGTCCGAACCCATTAATGCCAATTTTGTTCATAATTCACTCCGTTTTTCAGGTCATGATCACGTTATTGCACTCCTCAGTGATAGCCTGGAGGGGATTGTTGAGCAAATGAATCACATTCAACGAAGGGTAAATAACTGAATGCTAAAGAGGGAAAATTAATGAATTTTTAAGGAAATACGGCTATGTTGGCGTTCTGTTATTTTTTCAGGATCGTCTTATGCGCAGTAAATATTCTTCCGTGCAAATCACTCTTCATTGGTTGGTGTTTCTGCTAATCGTAACCGCTTATTGCGCTATGGAGTTTCGCGGATTTGCGCCGCGCAGCTACCGCCCGTGGTTTAACATGGTGCATATCTCCTGCGGTATTTCTATTCTTGTTCTCATGGTCGTTCGTTTACTGGCGCGGTTGAAAAACCCGACGCCACCGATTGTGCCCAAACCCTCGGCAATGATGACCGGGCTGGCGCATCTGGGCCATCTGGTAATTTATCTGTTGTTTATTGTTCTGCCTGTTATTGGCCTGCTGATGATGTACAACCGTGGCGAGCCATGGATCGCGTTCGGCATGGTGATGCCGTATGTGTCAGAGGCTAACTTTGATCTGGTGGATACGCTGAAGGAGTACCACGAATTGCTGGCTAATCTGGGCTATTTTGTTATTGGCCTACATGCAGCGGCGGCGCTGGCACATCATTACTACTATAAAGACAACACGCTGTTGCGGATGATGCCGAAAAAACGCAGCTAAGGATTATCTGCCCAATAGTGCTAAGCTTATTGGGATAAAAGAATGTATTTCGCCCCGCGATGCGGGGCTAATGAGATGGTCACCCCCACCCTGTGAGCGGTACGCTGGCAGGGTGTTTTTCTTTCAGGAGAGGCCATCATGGAAAACGTTGCGCTTATTGGTATCGATCTCGGTAAACACTCTTTTCATATTCACTGCCAGGATAAGTCTGGCAAGGCGCTTTTGCGTAAGAAATTTACTCGCACGAAGTTAATGCAGTTTCTGGCAACATGTCCATCCGCAGTTGTTGTTATGGAAGCCTGTGCCGGTGCGCATTTTATGGCACGGCGTATCAGCGATATTGGTCATGAAGCGAAACTTATCTCTCCGCAATTCGTGCGTCCGTTTGTCAAAAGTAATAAAAATGATTTTGTCGACGCGGAAGCAATATGCGAGGCTGCATCCCGACCATCAATGCGCTTTGTCCAGCCCAGAACTGAAACTCAGCAGGCGATGCGAGCGCTGCATAGAGTCAGAGAATCTCTTATCAGAGACAAGGTGAAAACGACCAACCAGATCCACGGTTTTTTACTGGAGTTTGGGATCAGCCTGCCGATCGGTGATGCAGTAATAAGGCGGTTGTCTCTGGTACTGGCTGAACATGAGCTCCCCGAATATCTGAGCCACCTGCTGGTGAAGTTACATACCCACTATCTTTACCTTATTGAGCAAATAGCAATGCTGGAATCGGAATTAAATCAGTCAATCAAAGCTGATGATGCTACTCAACGCATCATGACAATTCCCGGTGTTGGGCCGATTACGGCCAGCCTGCTCTCATCCCAACTCGGCGACGGCAAACAATTTTCATGTAGCAGGGATTTTGCAGCTTCCACAGGGCTTGTTCCTCGACAATACAGCACAGGAGGCAAATCAACTCTGCTGGGTATCAGCAAGCGGGGCGACAAAAACCTGCGTCGATTACTGGTGCAGTGTGCCCGATCGTTCATGATGATACTGGAACATCAACAAGGCAGACTGGCCGAATGGGTCAGAAAGCAACTCAGCAACAGGCATTCGAATATTGTCGCCTGTGCTCTGGCAAATAAACTGGCGCGAATAGCGTGGGCAATCACGACGAACCGCAATGAATATCAGGCCTGACACATGCAGGCTTGACTTAATCTATTGATTTTTAGGTACTTAAAAAGTAGTTACCCATCTGGTTTTGCGAAGACTGGTTATTGAAGACATGAACGGCATATCGGCCTGATGAGAAACCTCACACAAAAAATGGCTCACTGAAGCCGAGGGGCTTTTCAGGTTCATCAGGCGCGGAACTCATCGTGGCGCGGGCATCCTTGCCCACATAGACGCCGGATAGATTTAAGCAAGCCCACCATTAATCAAAATCAGTGTTGCAAAAATGGGGGTGACCATAGATTTTTTATGGCGCAAAAATGTGATCCTGCCTGTTTTTTCGCCGAGAAAAGCAGGGCGGAAATCACATTTTTCGCCATCTGTGCTGTGCTGAATTCGTACAAGCTGCGTAGATATTATATCTATTATAGAAACGATTTGCCAGGTGGAGGGGATATGACACACCCTGGAAAGGACGCTTTCGATCGGGTAGCCGAACAGGAGCAGGTGGCCGGATCGCGCAAATTACGCAAAGTACTACTCGCCACCGGGATCGGCCATTTTGTGGAATGGTTTGATTTCGGCTTGTACGGCACGTTGGCTGCGATTATTGGTCTGCAATTTTTCCAGTCCGGCAATCCGAGCGTTGCGTTGCTCTCATCCTTCGCGGTATTTGGCGCGGGCTTTATTATGCGCCCGCTGGGCGGATTATTCTTCGGCTCGCTGGGCGATCGTAAAGGGCGGCAGAAAGTGCTGGCGACCGTGATCCTGCTGACTTCCGGGGTGACATTCGTGATGGGTTTGTTGCCGACTTATCATCAGGTGGGGATCACCGCCACCGTGCTACTGGTGATCACGCGGCTGGTACAGGGTTTTGCCGCTGGGGGCGAAAGCTCCGGGGCCACAACTTATCTGGCAGAATACGCGCCGACAGAACGCCGCGGATACTTTACCTGCTGGATCGATAACTTTGGTTTTATGGCATTTGTGGTCGGTTCCGGGCTGGTTTTTCTGCTAACCGCAACACTTGGCGAAAGCACGATGAACGACTGGGGCTGGCGTCTCCCGTTCCTGATTGCCGGGCCGCTGGGCTGGGTGGGGTTATATCTGCGAAAACATCTGGAAGATTCACCGGAATTTATTGCCGCCATGAAGAGCGGTCAGACATCCAGCGCGCCGCTGCGCAAAGCAGTGACCACCGCCTGGGGCGCGTTACTGTTCTGCGTTGGTTTTGTGGTGATCAAGGCTGTCGGGCACTGGACGCTGCAAACGTTCATGCCGAGTTATCTGGCGACCGAGCTGCATTTTTCCAAACTCAATGCCTATGCCATCACTACTATCGGCCTATTTTCCGTCGCGGTGTTGGTGCCTTTTATGGGCTATTTGTCGGATAAATATGGCCGCAAGCCGTTGATGTTGATGGGATGTACCGGGTTTATCCTGCTTAGTTATCCGGCAATGATGGTGATGGCAAACGGAGATGTGCTTTTGGCGGTACTGGCGATGGTGATGCTCGGCTCATTTATTGCCGCCTTCGACGGTGCCTGTACGGCGGCGATGGCAGAACTGTTCCCGACCAGCGTGCGCTACGGCGGCTTGTCTATTGCTTATAACTTTGCGGTCGCATTTTTCGGCGGGATCACACCTTGGTTTTCTGCGTGGCTGATTACCAGCACCGGTGATAAATTCTCACCGGCCTTAATTACATTCCTTACCGTGCTGTGCGCCCGGGAAACTGCCGGGTTACCGCTGAAACGTTGAATGTCATCCCGGTGAGACCCTCCACCGGGTTTTTATGCAAGTACCATGTGTTGAATAGGTGAGCATAACGGTTCATACCCCCATAAAGATTATTTTATTGCAGGGCGCAATAATTAAATTAACCAATAATCACTTAATCATTTTTATACCATAGGGACAAATATCGAATTCGCAGTTTTTTTGATAATCACACGTTCTTAGTGAAATATCTTCATTGCCCGGACAGCGACATCCTTTTCTTAGTGCATGCCAGACGGAAGGAATAAATGGCAGAGTATGAATAATGTTAAAGTCACATTTTTTTCCATCAACGGTGAAGTGTTCCTGGTACGTATGTAATATGTTATCAGGGCGTAAAAAATAATTACCCTTATACCAGACAATTACCGCCAACTCTGGCGTGCTACGGGCCAGCGCAAAGGCGGTTTTGGTTGTCGGTGATACCAGCATTTCCGTGATATTCCAGCGCATACTTGCTCCTTGCGGCTAATTTTATCTCCTGAGCAAGAAAAACCTTAACAAATAATGAGGAAAGAACCTATTCCCTATTAATATGTTTAATTTAAATGTTAATGGTCGTGATATATTTAATAAGCTTTGCAATAAAGCTTGATACAAAACAAAGTTGGGATGTTATCGACTGTTATGTTTCGACTTATTCAAGTGGTGGAAATTAATTACATTCTGATATTGTTGCGTAGTTAATTAAAATTCACGAAAAAATAACATATAACGGGTTGTCCACGCATTCATGTCCTGCTGCGACGAGAAGGCTGGCTGACTAACTATAAGAAAACACACCGTATTTACTGTCTGGAAGGTCTGAATCCGCGCAGGAAACGTCCCTGCAGGCATATCAGTGCAGGACACCGTCAGCAGTGCCCGGCTCTGACGCAGATCGATCAGTGCTGGAGTATGAATTTTGTGTCGGATAGTATGTTTAACTGACGGCGCTTCCGGGCGCTGACTGTAGTGGATAATTTTAGTCGGGAATATCTGGCGATCAATGCCGGAAAATCGCTGAAAGGTGAGGGTGTGGTCAGCGTGATGGAAGCGTTGCGGGTGCAGAATAACCGTTTACCGGCACGTATTGGATGACTGCAAGGATTCGTTAATTTTTGGCAATAAGCCTAAAAGTTATCTATCCACCCAGTAGTTATAACTATTTATTGACGCAAATGCATGCTCCGCCCCGCACGAGAAAAGCATGTATTTGCAGCTGTGGTTAACTCAACGCTTCAAATATCAAATCCATCGCAAACCCCTTGTACTGAAGGTGCCTGATTTGTCTGTTTTTATCCGTCGGGTCAGTGGGTAACATTTCACCAAACGTTCTGACTCTGGCTTCTTTTGCTAACGCATACCAGTCAATATCGCTCTTTTCGATTTCTTGCTCTATCAGAGCTGGCGGAAACCCTTTTTACCTGATCTCTTGTTTTATTCGAGTAGGTCCGTGCAGTTTTTTGATGTGTTTATCAAAAAGACAGGCTACAAACTGGGCATCATAAAGGTAATGGTTATCTGTCAGACGACGTAAAATATGCTCCACAGAATCCTTTTTTTCGGTGAATACAGCCAACTGTCGGCTCATGTCACCAGAGGAGTAATTCTTTTTTGCCGGCAATGACACCGCATAGTCATATAATTCCTGTCTGGTCATGCTTGGCTCCTTTTGTAGAAAATTCCGTCTTTCTCCACCGATAATCCCTGAATTTTCTCTGCCATCAATGGCCAGAGTGACGTTTTACGCTTGTGTTGTTCGTAGAGAGTCCTGAGGTAGCTCTCAGTTCCCGGGAACTGCGGGTTCTCTTCCAGCTCTTCGCTGTAATCAATCGCTTTTTTCATATCGGAGGCGGCATAGCTGTAATATTTGCTTTTCGCCTGATTAATCGCGTCTTCCACCAGAAGACGTCGCAACAACGTGGCCGCAAGAGCATAGCCATGTTTATATAATGTACTGGATAATGTCCGGATAAATGAGTTCGTAAGATACGCAAGGGACCTGGCAAGTTCTTCTTTTGACGAGTCGGTAATGCAGTCATCAATTAAATCAAATCGCCCCACATCGGAGGTGAAACAGATATATGAATCCATCCCTTTTTCTTTTGCAATATTTATAAATACTTGGATATCATCGTCTTCCTTTCCACTGGCTTTTGTATGTAACCGATAAAAACGAGTGTCACACTGGAAAGAAAAGGCTGCAACAGATTTTTCCCTGGCATCTTCATTCCTTCCGTCCTCAATCAGAGCAGTGATGAATAATTCATCCCATGTGCTTTTATCTGAATATTGTTTGTCACCTACTCGTTCCATATATAACAATAGTTCAATGGCTTCTCCTGATCTTACTTCTTCCATGAGTAGTCTTGCGTAATCAAAGTAATGCTCAGAGCGACAAAACTCTCCTTTTTTTAATGCTTCTGAAAGAAAATCGTTATCCTTTATTATTATACTGATATCTAATGCTTCCCGGTTGCATTCTTTTTGATAATACATATCACGAATCTTGCGTAAAACATCCGCTCCCAGTAAGGTACGATGTTTTTTGAATATATCGCATCCAAAATAAACTTCATTAACAATGAAATTAAATGCTTTTTGGGCAATAAATGCAGGATCACTATTTTTTTGCGCAGCCAGTGATTTCATCCATGTATCCAGCAAAACGGAGTAATAGTCCATCCAGCTTCCGCTGGAAGTGTCAGAGTTTTCACTGAATTTTTCAAACTCAAGCATGATTTTTACACTCAGGCGTTCCACCTCTTCCGGGAGGGCACCTGCGATCTTCTCCAGTGGCTGCGCAATGCTTCGTGTCAGCTCATCATAAAACGCATCCGCTTCGTAGTAATCATAAAAATGTTTACTTTTAGCCCGGCGATTGTATTCCTTTTCTGTAGCTCTTAGTACGTCCGGCGCGGATAGCAGATATCCGTTAATGAGTGTGGTCCTTGCCTGTTTATTATCCTGTATCAGGTCATGGATGATATTAATTAAAACTTCCTGAGTCATGCTTTTTAATAACTCACTCTGTTTTTTGTTCAGTTCGGTTGTCATATTCCCTCCACAAAAAAATTGAAAGAAAGTTGTAAATACATTTTTGAAAAAAAACTATAACTGGATACCATAATCAACGGGATATTCGTGCGATCTGTTTCACTTAATTTGTTGTTGATCGCATTAAACAGGGATTGATTGGCAGCAGCCCGCTGCAGTCTGGCCTCCCGCAATAGCACATTAAATACGGGCAATTCATAACGATGTTTAACCAGACCTTCGATTGCAACATTAATGGTGTCAGACAGTTCATTTTTTGTCAGGGTGCGGGCTGCCATTGCATGCGTCATTACTATTCTGCCTTTCGCCGCAAAGAGTTTAACGTTGGGATTAAACCAATATGATGCCGTCTCGTGCGTGATGAATCATAAGCGACCAACTGTTGTGGCTCAGCCTTCAGATCTTCAGTGCTGGTTATGTGGTTGATTATCGAACCGGGAATGTGAGCTGTAGTAACGAAATACCCGAAGCGCTGAAACGTTTTCAGCAACAGGGAAAAAATAAGTTTATATTGCCCATCGCGCAGGGATTTAGCACAGAAATCCTGTTCTTCAGTTGTCGGCGTATACCACCGTTCAAGCTGGTATGTGGTGATACTGCTCTTCAGGCGCGGGTAGGCGGTATCGCAGACGTCCATAAGTCATTACCGTCGCAAAAAACGTTCGTTTGATGAGAGGCTATACCACTACGCTATCCTGACCGGAGAAATGCAGCGATAAAGCCCGCCAGATATCGCAAATATTCATCTATTAATTCAAAGAATCATAAACTCATAGAGAATAGTACTCTATGAGACAAGAGAGTGTCTATAACGAATCCTTACGGTCCCCCGTATTCAGACGGATAGCTGCAGCGAGTTTATCTCGAAGAGTCTGGATAAATGGGCGTATGAAAACGGGGTGACCATGGACTTCTCTCGCCCAAAAAAGCCGACAGATAATCCGTTTATTGAATCATTTAACGGTAGCCTGCGGGATGAATGTCTGAACATTCACTGGTTTTGTCACTGGAAGATGCGCAGGGTAAACTCGACAACTGGCGCAGGGAGTATAATCATGAGAGAATGGATACGATTCAGTATGTTATAATCAGGCCTATGAACAGCATAGGGTGGGTTAGAACATGTCCTCAAAGAAAGTAAAGGTTGCATTAGTTTCATTTTTATTGTCAGCATATCGATTGATTAAGGGAAATACCCTGGCTGTCGATAAATTTGATCCCAGTGAAAAAGTGGAAAGTATAGCAATATTTTCCACAACAGCCCTTGGTGATTTTATGTTTAACACGCCAGCTATTTTGTCAATCAAATCAAGGTTTCCAAATGCACGAATAACATTGATTTCAAGTAATAAAAATAAAAATCTTGTTGCGGATTCTCCTTGGTTTGAGCGTGTGATTTTTTGGGACCAAAAATTTAAAAGTATATTGAAAATTGTGTCTCTTTTAAAAAAAGATTTGCCTGACGTTATTGTTATACTTCATTCAAAAAGTCCATATGATGTACTTATTTCAACCCTCGCAGGTGCAAAATATATATTAAAGGATGCTTATAATGAAAACGACTTTGCTATGAGGCGGTTTGTTACTTCATTGTCTCGCATTAGATTTGATTGGCATATTATCGAAAGGAAATTATCCTTAATTCAATCTCTGGGGTGTGATACAACGAGCATTGAAATGAAAATTCCATTTTCATTTGAAACAAAAACGAAAAAACACAATGCCATTGTGATTGGATTTCAGCTTGGAGCATCTAAAATCCAAAGACAGTGGCCAATAGTAAGATTCAACGAACTTGCCAAACTGTTAATCAATTCTGGACGCAATATTGAAATCGTGTTGATTGGCTCGCCGAATGAAGTTGAACTTTCAAAAAAATTTATGGAGGGTATGACGGAAGTTGAACGTGAGTCTATTACAGATTGTGTCGGAAAGGTTTCATTGACCGAACTTGTAAAGACCATCTCTGGTTTTGACTTACTGGTTACTGGGGATACAGGACCGTTGCATCTTGCTGTTGCATTGAAAATAAAAACGGTAAGTTTGTTTGTGACAGCGAATCCTGCGCATACAGGCCCTCTGCAGGACCCACATTTGCACAAGGTTATACGTATTTGTAACAACAATGATGACTTCATGACCTCTGCGCAGCCTATGAGCATAATCGGTGCTGAGGATGTAATGACAGCAATTAATGAAGTCCTTGACAAATGAGGACTTTGTGGACGTATACGCAACACTTATTATATCTTTTTTTTTACATGCCATTTATTTATCTGGCAGTAAAAAGAGACATAAGAAGCTTGGTATTGAATTGTTTTTCGGTGCTATACCCTAAATAATTCGAGTTGCAGGAAGGCGGCGACGCAGTGAATCCCCAGGAGCTTACTTCAGTAAGTGACTGGGGTGAGCGAGGAAAGCCAACGCACATACAGCTTGAAGTATGACGGGTATATAGTTGCAATGATCACTTCTGTATATTGTTATCGCGAACCATCAATTTGGACCATCTACCGGAGAAGCTGGTATTGGGCCTTAGTATGTGGATTGTGTTTTTCAGCATTTCCGTATGCGAGTCTTATCATATTCCTCAACATGTTGAGGGGATTCAAGACTGACAATCCCTGCGCATAATGATCAGATCGTTTCAGGTAACCTTTAAAAACTCAGAATAATTTCCGTGTTTTTTGGTATCTGTATTACCGCTCCATCAGCCTGCCCACCAGTCTACCAGCCAACCAGCCACCTGCATGTCTTAAGCAGCGTCAGGCTTCTTCTACTGTCATCAATTCACCCGCACAATGGTGTTTAACGAGAGCTACCTTACCGTTACGCAGTTACCTACCACCATCGGGGCTAGTAAAATCCAACTTAATATGACCTGTTTTGGAGGCAAAATTAGCCTTTGGGGGCAGATTGGCGCAGTGAAAAGTCTTTTAATATCCGATAGTGTCTTTTGATGACATCGGGTAAATTACTGATAAAAATGAAAAAATTTAATATTTACATGTTGCTTCTTAAAATAGTACCATACTCCTCTATAGTATTAAGGAGGTCGCATGCCCCATACACCAGAAGACAAGAAACGCGTTTTGACACGGGTGCGCCGCATACGAGGTCAGGTCGATGCGCTTGAACGTGCGCTGGAAAGCGGCGAGCCCTGCATCGCCATTTTGCAGCAAATCGCCGCCGTGCGCGGCGCTGCCAACGGACTGATGGGCGAAATGGTTGAAATTCACCTTAAAGATGAGCTGGTCAACGGTGACACCACTGCGGACCAGCGCGCGGTTCGTATGGCAGAAGTCGGTCATCTTTTGCGCTCTTATCTAAAATAAGCATCAAGGTATTCACAAAAAGGAAGAGACTTATGAAATCACGTGCAGCCGTTGCCTTCGGGCCGGGTCAACCGCTTAAAATCGTCGAAATTGACGTTGCGCCGCCGAAAAAGGGCGAAGTCCTGGTACGTATCACGCATACCGGGGTGTGCCATACCGACGCGTTTACGCTCTCGGGTGACGATCCAGAAGGTGTGTTCCCGGCGGTGCTCGGCCATGAAGGTGGCGGGATTGTAGTTGAAGTCGGTGAGGGGGTGACCAGCCTGAAACCGGGCGACCATGTAATTCCGCTGTACACCGCAGAATGTGGTGAATGTAAGTTCTGTAAATCCGGAAAAACCAACCTCTGCCAGGCCGTACGCGCCACGCAGGGTAAAGGTCTGATGCCGGACGGTACCACACGTTTCTCTTACAACGGCGAGCCGATTTTCCACTATATGGGTACCAGTACCTTCAGCGAATACACCGTGTGTGCGGAAATCTCGCTGGCAAAAGTGAACGAGCAAGCCCCCCTGGATAAAGTCTGTCTGCTCGGTTGCGGGGTCACCACCGGTATCGGCGCGGTGCATAACACGGCGAAAGTGAAAGAGGGCGATACCGTGGCGATCTTCGGTCTCGGTGGTATCGGTCTGGCGGCGATTCAGGGCGCGGTTCAGGCGAAAGCCGGTCGGATTCTGGCTATCGATACCAATCCGGACAAATTCGCGCTGGCGAAAGAGATGGGTGCAACCGACTTTATCAACCCGAAAGATCACGATCGTCCCATTCAGGATGTGATTGTTGAGATGACCGACGGCGGTGTTGATTTCAGCTTTGAATGTATCGGTAATGTTAACGTCATGCGTTCTGCGCTTGAGTGCTGCCATAAAGGCTGGGGCGAAAGCGTGATTATCGGCGTTGCGGGCGCGGGCCAGGAGATCAGCACCCGTCCGTTCCAGCTGGTAACCGGGCGCGTATGGCGCGGTTCCGCGTTTGGCGGAGTGAAAGGCCGCAGCCAGTTGCCTGGCATGGTAGAAGACGCTATGGCGGGCAAAATTCGCCTCGATCCGTTCATTACCCATCGCATGCCGCTGGAGCAGATCAACGACGCGTTTGATCTGATGCACGAAGGTAAATCTATCCGTACCGTTATCCATTTCGGCGATAACTAATCCTGTTTCACGCCAGCGGTGTAACCGCTGGCGCTACCAATGTCCAAATCTGTGACCGCTGTTACGATTTTTTCCATAAGAAAAATCCAATTATTGCCGATGCATATATATCATCGTGATGAACGCATTAGACAAATATGAGAGTCGATAGCCATGGATAAAAAAGCAGCAATGCAAAGAACGCAAAGCATTGGTTTTATGCACAATATTCGATTGGTTCCCCTGTTTTCCTCCATTCTCAGCGGTATTCTGGTGCTGTTTGCGCTCAGCTCCGGTCTGGCGGGATATTTTCTGATGCAAGCGGATCGCGATCAGCGTGATGTGACGCAGGAAATCCAGGTTCGTATGGGATTATCTAACAGTTCTAACAACTTACGTACAGCTCGTCTTAATCTGATCCATGCCGGCGCAGCAAGCCGTATCGCCGAAATGGAAGACATGAAAAATAACATCACGGAAGCGGATAAACGTATTCAACAATCGCAGGATGGTTTCAAGGTCTATATGGCGCGCGAAGTTAAAACGCCAGAGGACGTTGCGCTGGATGACGATCTGACTCGCTTGTTTAACGCCTACATCGCAGGCATGCAACCGATGTTGAAATACGCGAAAAACGGCATGTTTGAAGCCATCATCAACCATGAAAGCGAGCAGGCGCGCCAGCTTGATACTGCGTATAACACCGTATTGCTGAAGGCTATCAAGATCCGTACTGACCGCGCAGAGCACCTGACCGAACTTGCGCACAACCGTACGCAATTAGGGCTTATTTTTATGGCCGCCGCCTTCGCATTTGCGCTGGTGCTAACGGTCATCACTTTCACCGTGCTGCGCCGCGTGGTGATCAATCCGCTGAAGCGCGCGGCGCAACGTATTGAGCGCATCGCCTCCGGTGATTTGACCGTTGCGGATGAACCGACTGGCCGCAGTGAAATTGGCCGTCTGAGTAATGATTTGCAGGCGATGCAACACTCGCTGGTCACAACCGTGGCCACTGTTCGCCAGGGTGCGGAGGAGATCTATCGTGGTACCAGCGAAATCTCCGCCGGTAACACTGATCTCTCTTCACGCACCGAGCAGCAGGCTGCGGCAATTGAAGAAACTGCCGCCAGCATGGAACAACTGACCGCGACGGTGAAACAGAACGCCGACAACGCACACCATGCCAGTGGTCTGGCACGCGACGCGTCCGGTAAAGCGACCAAAGGCGGACAAATTGTCTCCGGCGTGGTGCAGACGATGGGCAACATCACCACCAGCTCACGTAAAATCTCTGAAATTACTGCGGTGATCAACAGCATTGCCTTCCAGACCAACATCCTGGCGCTCAACGCTGCAGTAGAAGCGGCGCGTGCTGGTGAGCAGGGTCGCGGTTTTGCCGTGGTAGCCAGCGAAGTGCGTACTCTGGCGAGCCGCAGTGCGCAGGCGGCAAAAGAGATCGAAGCGCTGATCAGTGAATCCGTCAGCTTGATTGAGCAAGGCTCCGGTGAAGTGGTTTCTGCTGGCGAAACGATGGAAGATATTGTGACGGCAGTGAAACGTGTAACCGATATCATGCTGGAAATTGCGGCGGCATCCGATGAGCAGAGCAAAGGTATCACCCAGGTGAGTCAGGCGATCACGGAAATGGACAACGTAACGCAACAAAACGCCTCGCTGGTAGAAGAAGCATCCGCAGCAGCCGCCTCGTTGGAAGAGCAGGCCGCGCGTCTGACCGAAGCGGTCGGGGCTTTCCGCCTGACCGGTGCTGCACCGCAGCGCCAGAACAGCTCATCTTCGCCAACGGCAAAACCGTTTAAACCGCAGCGCCCTGCGCTGGCAGATGGCGATAACTGGGAAACCTTCTGATAATCCGCAAAAGGAAAGAGGCCGTGAGGCCTCTTTTCTATCCAACTTCTATCCAACACTTACCGCGTTAAATAAAGCTGTCGTCATCATTGCTGTAGTCGTTGTCATCAAAATCGTCGTTCTGCCAGGCGTCGTTATTATTGCCGAACTGATCGTCCTGGTTAAGGAAGCGGGTGTCAGAGACGTTATTAACGTCGTCGTATTGATTGCCGACAAACGGCTCACCACCAGCGGGCGTTGCCGGTTCTTCGATAATATTCACGATCTCTTCTGGCCGCGACTGATGGAACATACTGGTCAGCATTTCGGCCAGCACGACGCCACCAGCCACGCCGGCTGCAGTTTGCAGCGCACCAGCCATAAAACCCCCGCTGCGGGGAGCTGAGGCCGGAGCTGCTGTCCGTGAATAATCCTGGGCTGGTGGTTGTTGCGGCTGGGCATTCCAGCTGTTGTCCGGCTGTGAGGTGCTTTTCCCGCCACCAAACAGGCCACCGAGGAAACTGCCTCCCGTCGAGGGTTTGCTTTTTTGCGCAGCTAATTCGCTTTCAAGCTCCTGAACACGGGCTTGCATGCGTTTCAGCGCTGCCTCCTGAATCAAAATCGATTGCGCCATATAGTAAGGAGCCGCAGGCTGCTGTCTGACGAATTCCGCGATCTGACGCTCTGCATCTGTATCTCGTTGGCTGTTTTGCTGTCCGGTCTGTTTCAGACGTTCGAAAAGGCCGTTGATAAGTTGCTGTTCTTCATATTGCATGACAATAACCTTCTGCTCTCCAGGGTGGATACCGTGTAGTTTATCAGCGGTGACAAGCTGTGTCTGGTGAGTGAAATGTTTGTTTAAGATTGGTTGCAGGTTGGCTGAAATCCGCGCTTTTTTCGGGCCTCCAGGAGAAAAAAGCCCGCAGGATGGGATGCTGGCTGGAAGATCAGGCAATACGCCGGGTTGCGCGCGTTTGCGCCGGAGTGACACTCACGGGGATCGATTTTGAGGTGGGCGTGCCGGTGCCGTCGCCAAAACGGGTCAAAGGAACCAGTGGGTTCGTCTCCGGGTAATAAGCCGCGAGATTACCGCGCGGGATATCGTAGGCGACGAGGCGGAAATCCGTCACGCGGCGAGCCACGCCGTCAGTGGTCTGGGTTTCAATATCCACGCGATCACCATCGCTCAGGCCAAGTGCAGCAATATCGGCCGGGTGCATGAACAGCACGTCGCGCTGACCATAAACCCCACGGTAGCGATCGTCGAGGCCATAAATCGTCGTGTTGTACTGATCGTGTGAACGTAACGTCTGCAACACAAACGGTGCGATAATTTCCGGGCAGACCGCCTCAGGCAACGTTGCGGCACTGAATTCCGCTTTACCGGATGGCGTATTGAAACGCAGCCCTGCCGCTGCATTGCCCAGCCAGAAACCGCCGGGTTCATCACAACGGGCATTGAAGTTCTGGAAACCGGGGATAGTGGCGGCGATATGGTCGCGAATCAGGTTGTAATCTGCGGCCAGAGCCAGCCAGTCGAGTTGCGCTGTTCCTAATGTCGCATGGGCAATCCCGGCGACAATCGATGTTTCCGAGCGCTGCGTTGCTGCCAGCGGTTTGCCGATCCCTTCGGATGCATGCACCATGCTGAAGGAGTCTTCGACGGTGATAAACTGGCGACCGGAGGTCTGCACATCCTCTTCAGTGCGGCCCAGCGTCGGCAGAACGAGCGACTGTTTACCCGGCATTAAATGGCTGCGGTTGAGTTTGGTGCTGATATAGACCGTTAGCCCGCAGCGGCGCAACGCTTCGCAGGTCAACGGCGTGTCCGGTGCGGCGGCAGCAAGGTTACCGCCCAGTGCCAGCAACACTTTCACTTCATCGCGCAGCATCGCCTGAATAGCTTCAACCGTATGGTGACCGTGCTTGCGCGGCGGTTCGAAATGGAAGTGGCTGGCAAGGCTGTCGAGCAGTGTCACAGGCGGTTTTTCATCGATCCCCATCGTGCGGTTGCCCTGCACATTGCTGTGGCCGCGCACCGGACACAGCCCGGCCCCCGGTTTACCCAGATGGCCGCCGAGCAGTTGCAGGTTGGTAATTTCCCGCACCGTATCCAGCGAGTGTTTGTGCTGGGTAATGCCCATCGCCCAGGTGCAGATCACTCGCTCTGCTGTCTGCCAGACCGCAGCCGCTTCACGCAACTGCTGTTGGCTGAGGCCGGACTGCTGCTCAATGGTTTGCCAGTTGGTCGCATCGATTTGCACAAACCACGCCTTAATGCCCTGGGTGTGCTCAGCAATAAAGTCATCCGCGAAGATGCTGCTTTCGCCGTTAGCAAGGCGCTGACGCTGGGTTTCCAACAATGCTTTGGCGATCCCGCGTACCGCTGCCATATCACCGCCGAGATTCGGTTGATAGTAGGAAGAGCTGATGGTTCCCGCCACTGGTGTGACCACTTCCAGCGGTTTTTGCGGATCGGCAAAACGCTCAAGACCGCGTTCGCGCAGAGTGTTAAAGGTGACAATTCGCGCGCCGCGATCGGCGGCGTGACGCAGGCAGTGCAGCATGCGCGGGTGGTTGGTGCCTGGGTTTTGCCCAAAGACAAAAATGGCATCCGCTTTATCAAAATCAACCAGATGAATAGTACCTTTACCGACGCCAATGCTGTGTTTTAGCCCAGCGCCGCTGGCTTCATGGCACATATTGGAACAGTCCGGGAAGTTATTGGTACCAACCATACGGCCAAACAACTGATAAAGGTATGAGGATTCATTACTGGCGCGCCCGGAGGTATATAGCTCAAGCTGGTTGGGGTTATCCATCGCCCGAATATGTTCGCCAATCATCGCCAGCGCATCGTCCCAGCTGATCGGTTCATAGCGGTCGGTTTGTGGGTTATAGCGCAGCGGTTCGGTCAGGCGCCCCTGATATTCAAGAAAGTAATCACTCTGACGATTAAGCGCGCTGACGCTATGTTGCGCAAAAAACGAGGCATCAATCTGGCGACGTGTGGCTTCCCAGGTGACCGCTTTCGCGCCGTTTTCGCAGAAACTGAAGGTACTTTTATTATCATCACCCCAGGCGCAACCGGGGCAGTCGAAGCCCCGTGCTTTGTTCATGCGCAACAGGTTGCGCATATTTTTGAGGGCATTTTTGCTGTCAATAACGAAGCGAGTGGTGGCTTCCAGAGAACCCAGACCACCGGCAGCGGCGTGGTAGGGTTTAATCGCTGTTTTAAATTTCATTGGTTCTTCCGGATGCGGGTTGTTACAGCATTAGTCTAATTTGCGTAACAACAACCCTTAATCAACAACCACTTTCTATCACACAGTTAACGAGATGTTTACCATTTGCGCAACAAGAAGAACCGGCTAAAAACCGGGGGTTATCCCGGCATGATTTTACGGATCGCGCTGATAAGCGTATGCGCAGCAGGCGGCAGCGGCGTATCGACACGAGTGATAATACCTACCGGATCGCCGATTCCCAGCGGCGGAATCGGCAGGGCGACCAGCGAGCCGAGACGCAAATCATCTTTTACCGCGCCCGATGGCACAAACCAGACATAGTCAAAACCTACGGTTAACTGGCGTGACAGCGAGGCGGAGAGCGTCTCGATACAACCAGCGGGCAGTTTGCAATTCTGGCTGGCCAGCAGCTCTTCTGCGTTATCACGCGGGGGCGTACCTTCCGGCAATACTACCACCGGCCACTCAAGTACCCGGCTTAATGTGATGGTACTTTGCAGCAGGGGATGATTTGGACGCACCACCAGTTTCAGTGATTCCAGAAACAGCAGCTCGTAATTAAGGCCGCTCATCAGATCTGGATCTGACATCCGGCCAATGCCCAGGTCGAGCTTGCCGGACTTCAGCCCGGCCAGCAGCATCGGATTAGTGGCGGTAGCGACCTGAATTTTAAGATCCGGCTGTTGTTTATGGAGCTGGCCAATCACCGCCGGCAAAATACCCAGAGCGGCGGTCGGCAGGGCGCCGATACGGATCAGATCGCTTTTCTGTTCTGTTTTATGATCCAGCGACTGCCCAGCAATATTGACGGCATCCAGCACACGTACAGCATGCGTCAGAAACTGCTCGCCAACATGTGTCAACTGCGCGCCGAGACGACCGCGCTCGAACAGACGCTTGCCGGTCAGTTGTTCCAGTTCGTTCAGGGTTTTCGACAGTGCAGGTTGACTTAAATTAAGTGTCTCAGCCGCACGCCCCAGCGTTCCTTGTTGAGCAACAGCCACGAAAGTATGTAAATGGCGCAGGCGAATGCGCTGTGAAAAGAGGACATTTTTTTCCATAAGATGATGTTAAAAACTAAACGAATTCGGTGATAGGTAACGTTATTTATTTTGATAACCTAATTGCAAAGTATTCTTAACATCTAATCTATTTGAGTTACAAACGGATTTTCCGCGCAGTGTGACGAAACCTGCAACTTTGTAAGGGGTTCTTCGACGATTTCCATAATCTTCCGTTATGTTTTTTGCGCTTCAGTGGTATCCGTTGTCTGCCACGATCACACTTTGTAAATTTCCCATCACACGGGTGAATGTGCTTCCTACACTCCAGAAGAAGAGCACACAGGAAGGAAAATGAAATGGGTTACAACATCACGGCCGATGAAATACGCGAACAATTTTCACAGGCCATGTCGGCAATGTACCAGCAGGAAGTTCCGCAATACGGCACACTGCTGGAACTGGTTGCTGATGTGAACCTTGCCGTTCTGGAATACAATCCCCGGTTGCATGAACAACTGGCTAATGCAGATGAGCTGACGCGGCTTAATGTTGAGCGCCACGGCGCGATCCGTGTGGGCACTGCGGAAGAGTTATCCTGGCTGCGGCGGATGTTTGCCGTTATGGGAATGTACCCGGTGAGTTATTACGATCTGTCACAGTCGGGCGTACCGGTACACTCTACCGCGTTTCGTCCGGTGGATGACGCCGCGCTGGCGCGCAATCCGTTTCGCATTTTTACCTCGCTGCTGCGACTGGAGTTGATAGAGAACGAGTCGTTGCGCAACAAAGCGGCGGCGATCCTGGCGAAGCGCGATATCTTTACCCCGGCTTGCCACCAGTTGATTGAACTGCATGAATTGAACGGCGGTTTTACCGCGCCGCAGGCCGATGCTTTTGTGCAGGAGGCGCTGGAGACATTCCGCTGGCATCGTCATGCCACGGTCGATGAGCAAACCTACCAGGCGCTGCACAATGAGCACCGACTAATTGCCGATGTGGTCTGCTTCCCTGGCTGCCATATCAATCACTTAACGCCGCGCACGCTAGATATTGATCGAGTGCAGGCGCTGATGCCGAAATACGGTATCGAGCCGAAGATCCTTATCGAAGGGCCACCGCGCCGTGATGTGCCGATTTTACTGCGTCAGACCAGTTTCAAAGCGCTGGATGAACCGGTGCTGTTCAACGGTGAACACCAGGGAACGCATACCGCGCGCTTCGGCGAAATCGAGCAGCGTGGTGTGGCGCTGACGCCAAAAGGGCGGGCGTTGTACGATCAGTTATTGGCAGAGGCAGGCACCGGCAAAGACAATCTCACGCACCAGTTACACTTACAGGACGTGTTCAAAGCCTTCCCGGACAGCGAAATGATGTTGCGCAAGCAGGATCTGGCGTGGTTCCGCTACCGGTTGACGCCGACCGGCGAAGCGCATCGCCAGATGATCCGCCCCGGTGAGGACCCACAACCGCTGATCGAACGCGGCTGGGTAGTGGCACAGCCTATCACCTATGAAGATTTTCTGCCGGTCAGCGCGGCAGGGATCTTCCAGTCCAACCTCGGCAATGAAACCCAGGCGCGCAGCCACGGCAACGCCAGCAAAGCGCAGTTTGAAACGGCGCTCGGTTGCCCGGTACTCGACGAATTTACCCTTTATCAGGAGGCATCTGAGCGCAGCAAACGACGTTGCGGTCTGCTGTAAAACAGGTAATCTCCTGAAATCAGTTATTTTTGGATGATGTTGTTATGGAGAATCCTTCCGCGCCGCTGGCGCACACCCGCCACGGCAGCGTGTTGGGCTGTCGCGAAGCGGCATTTGATGTCTGGCGCGGTATTCCGTTTGCCGCGCCGCCCGTTGGCCCGCTGCGTTGGCGTGCGCCGCAGCCGGTGGAATCCTGGCCAGGGGTTCGCATCGCCGACCGTTTTTCTGCCGCCAGTTGGCAAAACAGCGAGTATTGTCAGCAGATCGGTGGTGGCGATCCGGGGCAATTCTCTGAAGATTGCCTCTACCTTAACGTCTGGTCGCCCGCCAAACGCGAAAAACCGCTTCCGGTGATGGTCTGGCTGCACGGCGGCGGGTTTACCATGGGTTCCGGCGGTCTGCCGCCGTACGACGGCAAAGCGCTGGCCGGGCGCGGAGTCGTGCTGGTGACGCTCAATTACCGGCTCGGTCATCTCGGCTTTTTCGCCCATCCGTCGCTGGAAGCCGAAGAGGGCGAACGCGTATATAACTTCGGCCTGCTCGATCAAATCGCCGCCTTGCGCTGGGTGCAAGAGAACATTGCCGCGTTTGGCGGCGATGCGGAAAACGTTACGCTTTTTGGCGAATCTGCCGGGGCGCGCAGCGTGATGGCGCTGATGGCTTCTCCACTGGCAAAAGGGCTGTTTCATAAAGGCATTATTCAGAGCAGCTATACCTTGCCGGATACGCCGCGGGAAGCCGCACTGGCAAAAGGCGAAGCGATTGCTGCGCATTTTGGCCTGACAAACGCCAGTGCAGAGCAATTGCGGGCGATCCCGGCCGATACTTTCTGGCTGCTGGTTTCGCCGCTGAAAATTGCCCCCGCGCCGATTGTCGGCGACGCGGTACTGCCGGAACCGACGTTGGATGTGTTTTTTGCCGCAAGACAGCACCCGATGCCGGTGATTATTGGCTCGAACAGCGATGAAGCCAGCGTGATGGCGGAGTTTGGCGTCGATCTCGCCGGGCAGATCGAGAAAATGCGCCGCGAGCAGCGCCTCGGTTTAGGACTGATTAAATTGCTTTATCCGGGGGTGAAGGGTGATGCCGAGCTGGGTCGCCAGGTGTGTCGGGATATGGCATTTACCTCGCTCGGGCTGGTGGTGATGCAGGCACAGCAGCGGGTGCGGCAATCCTGCTGGCGCTATTGGTTTGATTACGTCGCGGAAGCGGCGCATGACACTTACATCAACGGCGCGTGGCACGGTAACGAAGTGCCGTACGTATTCGACAATCTTATGCTTACGGAACCGTCGCGCAGCTACGTAAACCCGCGCGATCTGGCGTTTGCCGCGCATCTTGCCGATTACTGGGTGCAGTTTGCTCACCATGCCAACCGTCATTGTGAATCGCTTGCCGGTCCGGTGAACTGGCTGGCCTGTGCGCGCGGGCGCGACAGACTACTGCGCATCGGACTGAATAAACATGCGGGATTTCGCATGGTTAATCGCTTTATGCGCACGCGTCTTAGCTTTTTTCGCCGGGTGATGCGCCACCACGTTAAGCTGGATTAGTTGCCAGTAAGCCCTCACGAAACGTCGCCAGGTGTCCGAGTGACGTCGGCTCTTGCGCTGATTAGGCAGGGAGTTTCATTTAAGGCCGTATCGGAGAAAACAGGGATATCGAGACTGACATATTTCCGGCTGAGCCAGTTTACAGCTGAAAATAAAGAGGTATCATCGGCGATGTAATGTACAGGGAGAACAAAAAAATGGATGCTGCATTGCTTGATATGACGCGCTCAGGTGGAAGAAATAAAAACTGGGCGGAGACAATGGTTAATCTGGAAGCCCGGAAGCTGATTAATACAGCTAATACGCTGTCTGCTTTCCACCTCAATGATGGTCAGACCCGGATAAAGTTTGTCCAGGAGATAAAAGAGGTTGTTGAGCAGCAGTTCGTTGCGGCCCGGCGTGCAAAATCTGATGAAGAGTGCATGGCCTGCATAAAAAAACTCAGGGCAGAAAAAGAAAACCTTGATGAGCAGGCCCGGATGCTGCGCATGAAGACCGCGAAACTTTACGCCAAAGTGGAGTTCGTCCGGGAAAATAACAAAATTGTCGGGTACGTAATCAGTGCCGTTAAAATTATTGTTTACGGACTAACCACCATCACTGGCGGAATAATGATCGCAACGATGCCAGCCATCGGTATGCTAGCGGGTGCTATACTTGTTGCTGATGGATTGAATGGAATATCAAAAGAAGTGAACCATTTAAATGGTGGAAAACCAGAATATGAAGGATATTTAGCTAATAAGAGTATGGATGTTGCTCAATTTATGGGGTTCAAGCCTGAGTCTGGACTGGCGGCCTATAATTCTATATCACTTGCAGCCAGTGTTTACAGCATTGTGGGACTATCAAGAAGGCCGGAAGCATGGCGACTTTTTCGTTACCTGCCTGGCGACTTTTACAGGAAAGTAAACACCATAAGCAAACCAAAGCTAACCATGAAAATAGCCGGATATGGCGTTAAGGCCAAAGTGATATTTGACCTTATTAGTACAGATAGTAACTAAGCCTTATTTACCCGACAAAACCGCCAGCATTTAAATGAAATTACTGGCGGTTGAAGAAATGTAACTAATGTAGATGCAACAAGGGTTGATATTCCAAGAGGTATAGTTTCATCCGCAGATGAGAAAAAAACAGCATAAATAAATAATAAAAACATAATAACGACTGTGAAAAAAATCCTTTTAAACCTCTTAGCCAAATCTTTGACAACTTCCTCGAACGTACCGCCAAAGTTATCGATATTATTCTGAAGTTTCTGTAATTCCTTCGCCGTAAAACCAGATGCCAGAAGACGCTCTTTACTGAAATCCGTTGTCATTTCATCAAATTCCTTATCCTAATCAACCCGACACTTGTTCTGTGGTTTTTGTAGGTCTGCATAGCTTAATCCTGACTTCAATAGCGTAGATTCACTCATTTTCGCAGTGTTTCCACCTTTCATCCATAAAATTATAAATTCCTCATGGCGAGTATACGAAACGAACTGACAAAAATGAACTGTCTAACTGGTCAAACGCCTGATTACCGATAACGCCATCTGTAAAGCCGCACAACTGAAGTGCAGTTGGGTGGAAACCTCGTTTGATGCGCTGATCCCAGGGCTGACGGCGAAAAAATTTGATGCCATTAACTCGGCGATGAACATCACTGAGCAACGGCGTAAAAGCATCGATTTCACGCAGCCAATCTACCGTATTCCTTCACAACTGGTCGGTAAAAGCGGCGACGGCATGGCAGCCACTGCGGAAGGGCTGAAAGGGAAAACCATCGGTGTGTTGCAGGGGTCGATTCAGGAAACTTACGCCAAAGAGCACTGGGAAAAGCACGGTGTCACGGTGGTGTCGTATAAAGATCAGAATATGGCATGGGGCGATTTGCTGAACGGCCGTATTGACGCCTCACTGGTGATGTCGGCGGCGGGGCAGGCAGGTTTCCTCAGCAAGCCGCAGGGGAAAGGGTTTGGCTTTATCGGCAAACCGGTATCTGACGATACGATCCTCGGCAGCGGCATCGGTTTTGGGTTGCGCAAAGGTGACGATGCGACGAAAAAACAGCTTGATGCCGCCATTGATAAAGTCCGTGCTGACGGTACCATCAAAAGCCTGGCGGAAAAGTACTTACCCGGTATCGATGTCAGCGTGAGCGCACAATAACGTTTCACTCCTCTGGCCCCAGCCGTCTGATGTCCGGCAGGGGCTCTTTTCTCGCTGCGCAATTCCAGCTTTATACCTCGCTTCATATTATTTTCAGCCTGATCTCATCGACAGGAAATATTTTCGGTTTTGCGTAAATTCTCAACTGCCAACAATTGGATTCTCAATGAATTTTGTCTAGAGTGTGCGTTCAATAAAGAAATGCTTTTGTCGCTATTTCGCACAATTGCGAAATGCCATTCTACGACCAGAAGGACGTGTTACCAGGCATGAACCGCAGACGATTTATTCAGGCATCCATGGCCCTTGCTGCAACCTACGGCACCACCGGTGTTGCCTCTCTTTTCTCCCGCGCGGCGTTTGCGGCAGAGACGGATATTGCCGATGGGCAGAGCCGCCGTTTTGACTTCTCTGTGCTGCAATCAATGGCGCATGATCTGTCGGAGCAGCCGTGGGGCGGTGCGCCGAAAGCATTGCCGAATACGCTGGCAAACCTGACACCGCAGGCTTACAACAGCATCCAGTATGATGCGCAGCATTCGCTGTGGAATAATGTCGAAGGGCGTCTACTGGATGTGCAGTTCTTCCACGTCGGCATGGGGTTCCGCCGCCGTGTGCGCATGTTCTCTCTGGATCAGGAAACACATCAGGCGCGTGAGATCCACTTCCGCCCGGAACTGTTCAACTATCACGATGCGGGCGTGGATACCAAACAACTGGAAGGCCAGAGCGACCTCGGTTTTGCCGGTTTCCGGGCCTTTAAAGCGCCGGAACTGGCGCGCCGCGATATCGTCTCTTTCCTTGGCGCAAGCTATTTCCGAGCGGTGGACAGCACCTTCCAGTATGGCCTCTCAGCGCGCGGCGTGGCCATTGATACTTTTACCGATCAGCCGGAGGAGTTCCCGGATTTTACCGCCTTCTGGTTCGAAACTGCGAAACCGTCTGAGACCACTTTTACCGTCTATGCGCTGCTGGACAGCCCGAGCATCACCGGGGCATACAAATTCGTGATTCACTGTGAAGAGAGCCAGGTGATCATGGATGTGGATAACCGCTTGTATGCGCGCAAAGATATTAAACAACTCGGCATCGCGCCAATGACCAGTATGTTCAGTTGCGGCAACAATGAGCGTCGCGTTTGCGACACCATTCACCCGCAAATTCACGACTCTGACCGTCTGGCGATGTGGCGCGGCAACGGCGAGTGGATCTGCCGCCCGCTGAATAACCCGCAGAAATTGCAGTTCAACGCTTTCCAGGATGAAAACCCGAAAGGCTTTGGCCTGTTGCAGTTGGATCGCGATTTCTCCCATTATGAGGACGTGATGGGCTGGTATAACAAACGCCCAAGTTTGTGGGTCGAGCCGCGCAACCGCTGGGGCAAAGGGGCGGTAAGCCTGATGGAGATCCCGACTACCGGCGAAACGCTGGATAACATTGTGTGCTTCTGGCAGCCGGAAAAACCGGTGAAAGCGGGCGACGAATTTGCTTTCCAGTATCGTCTTTACTGGAGCGCGATGCCGCCGGTACGTTCACCGCTGGCGCGCGTCTACGCGACCCGTACCGGGATGGGTGGCTTCCCGGAAGGCTGGGCACCGGGCGAGCATTATCCGGAAAAATGGGCGCGTCGCTTTGCCATCGATTTCGTCGGCGGCGATCTGAAAGCTGCCGCGCCGAAAGGCATTGAGCCGGTGATCACGCTCTCCAGCGGCGAAGCGAAACAGGTTGAAATCCTGTATGTAGAACCGTTCGACGGTTACCGCATTCTCTTTGACTGGTATCCGACCAATGATTCCACCGATCCAGTGGAGATGCGCATGTTCCTGCGCTGTCAGGGCGATGCCATCAGTGAAACCTGGCTGTATCAATATTTCCCGCCTGCGGCGGACAAGCGTAACTACGTTGACGACCGCGTGATGCGTTAATCTTCCTTCGCCCCCGTTTGGGGGCGAAGGCTTTCCGGAGGCGCAATGGCAACGGAACACCGCTCAGATACCACCATTCCCGTTAATGACCGTATTACGCTACATGCCGCAGACGATCGATTTGTGCATGAATTACACCAGTTGCTCGTAAAAAATCGCGACGATTTGCAGCAGTTTCTCGACTGGCCGCAGTATGTTCGCACGGTGGACGATACCCGTAAGACGCTACAGAGCAATATGCTGCTGCACCAGCGTGGCTACGCGAAGATGTTTATGATCGTCGTTGATGAGGTCGTCACTGGCGTGCTGGCGTTTAATGCCATCGAACCGCTCAACAAGACGGCCTATATCGGTTACTGGCTGGATAAAGAGGCCCAGGGGCAGGGGATTTTATCGCAGGCGTTGCAGGCGCTGATGGCGTTCTATACCAGCCGGGGCGATGTGCGGCGCTTTGTCATCAAATGCCGGGTGGCGAATCACGCCAGTAACCAGGTGGCAAAACGTAATGGTTTTACGCTGGAAGGCTGTCTGAAACAGGCGGAGTTTCTCAACGGCAACTATGACGATCAGAATATCTGGGCAAAAATTGTTGCGCGTAAATAACAGCGTGTTTAGCGCCGCTAGTTTGCCTCCGCCTGCTAACTGGTCGCCTGCGAAACCGCCTTACGCAGCCCGTTGGCGGCGGCGGAATGCATTGGCGTCACCAGTAATGTTCTCACCCCAGTACTGCGCCATAACATCATCGGCCTGGCGCTCGCCGTGCGGTAATTTCACCGGGCTGAGCGGGCGGATATACCAGCCAACCCGCGTGCCGCGCGGATCCTGATACATAATCAACGCGGCTGGCCCCTGCGCGGTGGCAATCAACCATGCACCAGCCAGCGTAAAATCGTATTGCTCCAGGTTCGGCGGCTGATGGCCGTTAATGAAATAACGCGACACTCAGCGGTTAGCTCTGTTTGCTGTGTGGCAACCACATCCATCGACGTGACGGCAGTATTATCAAACAGCTTATAAGCCTTTTAGCATGATTGCGGCGAAACCCTGGATGTTCGCCGCTGGCTTGTTGCAATACACCGACTAGCTTGTCGGAGGTTAGCCGCTGAGGCGACAGCCAGCCACCGCCCCACAAAAACAGTACGATCAACAACAGTGGAACCAGTGCAATGGCGGCAAGGCGCGTTATTAGCGCCGGGGTTCATTACCTGAAAAATCTGCGTAAAAAGTGCCGACCTCGATGCCCTGTCGGCGTGTCCAGTGGGGCGTGGCGCGCTGTTGAAGAACAGCCACAGCAGACGCGGCATGGTGAAAGTGATGTGCTGCTGGTCGGCAATCCACTGCTCGGTGGTCTTGAGGACACAACTGCGGCAGGCTTTTGTCTTGCAAATTTGTATCAATTTATTATTTATCAGTAAGTTAAATAATCTCCTTTACTTGGTGTGGCTCATTATATGTCAACTAATTGATCGTCAAAACCGATGTCATTTTCAGTATCAATAGCTAAAACTTTTTAACGGATGGCAATTAATCTACATAAACAGTTTGCGGGCTTAGTGACGAGTAATTACGCTAAAAGGGCTCAGGGAAAGACTGGCGAATGTAAAAGCCCATTTTTATAGGCTTTATGTTTGTAGTGCTGATGAAAAGGATATCAGGCCATGAATGAAGTCACCTCAATAGCAGTTAACGGCGTCGAATTTGACCCTCGATACAGTGAAATTGAATTCACGTTGTCGGAATTCGACAGCCAAACCGATCCGCTGAATGCCGTGGACAATGCACGCGATATCAATTGGCATGCTATTAGCGAGCAATCTGCCGCCTTGCTTGCGCAGTGCTTCGATTTGCATGTTGTGCTGTGGTTTATGCGCGCTAATCTTCATATCGATGGTTTTTCGGCTGTCTATCAAGGCATCACGAATATCGACAGCAAATATGCCGAAGAGGGGAGCACCATTTTCCCTCAGGCAGATATGGAACCGGCTGCGGACAGTTTTCATGCTGCCGCATTAGGCTGGCTCGCCACCTCGTCTTGCCTGCACGAAATCAAGAACAGCAAGATCTTCCCCAACACGGCATTAACCACCGATGAACTGCTCAATATGAGAATTGACGAGCAGGAAGGCAAAAGCCTGCATTTTTCGGAAGTGGTAAAGGTGTTGGGACAGGCTGACAGTTATTTTGCCGGCAGAAACATGCCGTCATTAAAGGAACAGTTGTCGCGGGGAATCGACGCCCTGGAGCGCGTGGAAAACTACGCCAACATGCAGGCGGAAGATTACCGGCTGGACTGCCGGCAGGTGCGTGACTATTTGACGCTGTTCAGCCGTCAACTGCTTTCTCTTGAACAGCAGGAATTGCCGGTAGACATCGGCGCTGCGCCGACAGATGCGGAAACGGCGGAGTCGCTGGCCACTCTGCCTGGTAAATATATCCGTTCCCGGCAGGATGTCATCTTGCTATTGGATCAGGTTTTGGACTACTTCCAAAATTATGAGCCCAGCCATCCGGCCCCCGTTCTTATTCGACGCTCACAAAAAATGATCGGTATGGACTTCGCGACAATTGTTGAGGAGCTTTTGCCGGAATCTCTGGCCTCGTTAAATCAATTGTCCGGGAAGTAATTTTTCTCACAAAGGAGTTTTCCAATGGCTAAGGACTCAAGCTCTCAGAAGTTTATCGGTAAAAATAACGCGCCCCGCGTGCAAATTGAATATGACGTAGAGCTCTACGGTTCGCAAAAAAAAGTAGAGTTACCTTTCGTCACGGGGGTCATGTCCGATCTCTCTGGGCATCGGAAAAAGCCTTTACTGCCGATCGAAGAGCGAAAATTCCTGACGTTTGATCAGGATAATTTCAACGATCGCATGCGAGCCATTAAACCTCGTCTTCAATTTTACGTGGAAAATACGTTGAGTGAGGATGATGCGCTGCTGGATGTGGAATTAGAGTTTGAATCGATGGAGGATTTTACGCCTGGTGCCATCGCCAAACGGGTTCCGCAGATGCAACGTCTGCTTGAAGCACGGGAACATCTCACGGAGCTCATCACATATATGGATGGCAAATCCAGCGCGGAAGAGGTGGTGAAGAATCTGCTGGAGAAACCCGATTTTCTGCATCGTCTGGTGACGGATGCACGCAAAATGGTCGCGGATGCGGAACAGGATGAGCAGGAACCCGGCAATAAAGGAGATGAGGAATGAGAGCGAGGCAACGACGCTATTCAGCTAAGCAGCAGGCAACGGCAGTCGCTGAAGTTGAAACGCAGGAAACGGAAAATGAGCTTGACGGTCTGCTCAAGCGTTCATTCCGGCCCAGAACGAACGAGGCCTCAGAAGCGGTTCGTCGGGCCATCGGCACGCTGTCCGAATATGCCAACCAAGGCAAGGTAAAGGTCAGCCAGGATGTCGTATTGACCATTGAATCGTTGATCGCCCAGATCGACGAGCAGCTTTCGCAGCAGATGAACAATATCTTGCACCATGAGGAGTTCCAGAAGCTGGAGTCCGCCTGGCAAGGTCTGAGTTACCTGGTCGACAATACCAACGTCAGCGAAACGCTGAAGATTCGGGTATTGAATATCAGCCAGGATGAATTGACGCGCAATCTGCGGCGTTATCGAGGATCGGCCTGGGATCAAAGCCCGGTGTTCAAACAAATTTATGAACAAGAGTATGGCCAGTTTGGTGGCGAACCATTCGGCTGCATCATCGGCGATTTTGAGTTCGATCACAGCCCGATGAGCGTGACGCTGCTGACGGAGCTGGCGAAAATTTCCGCCGCCTCGCACTGCCCATTTATTTCCGCCGCTTCGCCGTCACTGCTGCAAATGAGCAAGTGGAACGAACTGGGTAATCCGCGGGATATCGGCAAGATTTTCACCACCCCGGAATACGCCTCCTGGCGCCGCCTGCGCGAAAGCAACGACTCGCGTTACCTGGTGTTGACGATGCCGCGTTTCCTGTCGCGTTTGCCTTACGGCGCGAAAACCAACCGGATCGAAGAGTTCGCTTTCGAGGAGTCCGTCAGGCCGGATGTGGATGAGGATTTTTCCTGGGCCAACTCGGCGTATGCGATGGGCGTCAACATCAACCGCGCGTTCCATGAGTACGGTTGGTGTTCGAAGATTCGCGGCATCGAATCCGGAGGCTCGGTAGAAGAACTGCCCGCCTACGCGTTTCCTTCCGATGAGGGCGGATATGAACTGACGTGCCCGACGGAGGTCGCCATTTCCGATCGGCGCGAGCAAGAGCTTTCCGACGCCGGGTTCTTGCCTCTGGTATATCGCAAGCATTCCGATTTCGCCGCTTTTATCGGATCTTGCACCATGCACGCGCCGGAGAAATATGAAGATCCGGATGCGACGGCCAACGCCAAGTTGTCTTCCCGCTTGCCTTATATTTTCGCTACATGCCGATTTGCGCACTATTTGAAATGCATCGTGCGCGACAAAATCGGTTCTTTTCGGTCCAGAGACGATATGCAACGTTGGCTGAATGACTGGCTGATGAACTATGTGGACGGCGATCCTTCCGTGTCGACGGAGGCGACGAAAGCACGTCGTCCGTTGGCCGCCGCCGAAGTTCGCGTTGAGGATGTTGAAGACGATCCGGGTTATTACCGCGCACATTTCTATTTGCGCCCGCATTACCAGTTGGAAGGCATGACCGTGTCCTTGCGACTTGTATCAAAACTTCCGTCAGCCAAAAAAGATGGGAGCAGATAAGTTACGGCTGGTCATTAGTTTGGATATTGCCGACGTTAATTATTAAATGGCGTGGGTGAGAAATTATATTTCGTTGAAATTTAGCGGCATTATTCTCTGTGTCATGGCTATTTATTAATAGCTAATGGACTCCCATTTTTGCTATTCCAATAATTGTGTTGGCAATATAACGACTTATCTGAGTGGATATTTCAATTAACGTAATAGGACCTATCAGTCAAGGAGACAAATATGAGCACTAAAGCATTAGTAGACTATTTCTTGAAGATTGAGGGTGTAGACGGCGAATCCCCTGACCAAACTTATCCAGGATGGATTCAGTTGCAAGCCTGGCAATGGGCGGAAGAAAATGCCGGGCGCTGGGGATTCGGCAGCGGCGGTGGTTCCGGCAAAGTCGAAATGAAAGACTTTGAGTTTCGCATGGTGAGTAATAAAGCTTCGCCGAAGCTATTTCTGATGTGTGCCACCGGCGAACATATTCCTCAGGCAAAACTTGTTTGCCGTAAATCAGGCCAGGGGCAGCAAGATTTTATTGCCGTGACCTTCAGTAACTGCCTGGTTTCCTCATTCAAGACCGTGGGCAATATGCCGCTGAACTCCACCATCGGTACTGAAATTGATACCGTGCTGCCAACTGACGTTATCAAGCTGAATTTCGCACGTATCGAAGTTGAGTACAAAGAGCAGAACAATGATGGCTCCATGGGTGCGGTGATTAAGACGGGGTATGACCTCAAGCTTAACGCCCGTATCTGATCATTGATGTCATAACACTTATTGCAGGCCGTCTGCCCGCAGAACTGCGGGCAGACACAACAATTACCGCGAGATGTTAAATGAAAACGTCATTGCCCATGCTATTCGATAAGCTCAGCGTGAGAAATCAAAGCGGCAGCGCCGATAATTGGCGGCGAGTCCTGGTGCGTGATATTGAATTTTTACTGAACGACGCATCACGCAGCGCAGATTTAAAACTTCACGATTATTCGCATAGCGAAAGCTCGGTATTGAATTATGGCCTGCCGTCGCTGAGCCAACGAATACCGATTAATACCGACCCATTAACATTGGCGAGGCATATACAAAGAATCATTACTTCTTTTGAACCGAGGCTGGATCCTAAAACGATTCGCGTGGTGCCGGTAGTGAATGAACGTCAATCGTATGTATTGGCCATCTTATTTGATATCTATGGCACCTGTTCATTACCGGGTGACGAAATGCTGGTTAATTTGCGCATCGCTCTTGATTATTCCTGTGGCGCCGTACACGTATTTGATTAATAGAGGTGACTATGTTCAGTGAGCGCTTTCTCCAATTATATAATGATGAGTTGCGTTATTTTCGCGAGGCGGGTCGTCAATTTGCATCTTCTCATCCTCAGGTCGCTCAGCATTTAGGCATGCATATCGACGGTGTGCTGGATCCTTTCGTCGAGCGTCTGTTGGAGGGTTCCGCTTTTCTTTGCACCCGCATCCAGGAAAAACTGAACAACGAGCAACCTGAATTCGCCTTGCAAATGCTATCTCGCCTGGCGCCCTTATGGTACACGCCCGTTCCCGCGATCGCCACCGTCGCGATTAAGCCCGATCTCTCTTTTCCCCAGTGGCACAGTCAGGTCGATCTGCCGCGGGGAAGCCGAATGACCCTCAACGATATCTCGCTGAACAACAAACCCGCCACATTCACCACATCGCGACATATTAAAGTACAGCCCGTTGAGATTTCATTGGCGGAATGCGAAATTTTACCGCCACACCATTTACCTGACGGCGCCGCCAGGCATATGCAAGACTGTTCGGCCTACGTCAGAATCGGCCTGACCACGCACGGCGTGTTGCCTGTCCCGGAACTGGATCTCGATCCGTTGCACCTGACGTTGGCGGAAGATACGGTGCGGGCCAACCAGCTGATGGCCACACTGCTTAATAGCACCTTTCGCATCGTGTTATGGGCGAAAAACGACGACCGGCCGATTGTAAAAGTCTTGCAACCGGAAAGCTTGCGTCTGGGCGGCGTCAGCGACGAAGAGGCATTGTTGCCCACAGCGATAGGGGAATTGCCCGGCAACCGCCTGTGGCGCGAGTACTTTGCGGCACCAAGTCGCTTCTTCAGTCTGGAGCTGCATGGCGTGCAGGATTTTCTGCGTCAATGTGAACGCGTCCATGAGTTCGAGATCTTGTTCGCGCTTGAGCAACGCCCACTGACTCTGATCGGTCGTGTCAACGCCAGGGATTTTCATCTTTTCGCAACCCCGGTCATCAATCTGTATCGCCGCCATTGCTCGCCGGTGCTGCTGACGGGGGAGCGCACGGAGCACCCGCTGGTGGTCGACCGTTTGAACACCTCGCTGTATGAGATACATAGCGTCAAACAGGTGAAAGGCATGTTGCCCGACGGCAACCCGGTAATTTTCTCTTCGCTGCAAGCCGACGTGCAGTACGACTGCGAACGGGAACCGGCCGGTTACACGCTGCAACGTCGTCGCGAGCCGTCGCCATCCAAATACAACAACCCGCACTTGCCCAACGAAGCTACCTTCATTGCCATCTCGCCAGGCAAAAGCGGCATCGACATCGACGACATCACATCGTTGAGCGTCGAGGCGCTGGTATGCGAACGGCATCTGGTGCCTGCGCACCTTCAGCAACCGTATTTCCAGTTGGAAACGGCGATGCCGATCCACCAAGTGGAGATCGTCCGCTACCCGAGCAACCCTGTTGCGGTGCCGAACATCAGCCAGGCGTGGCAAGCGATTCAGATGCTGGCCTCCAATCCTTTGCGCTATGCGCGCCCCGACGTTCAGGATTGTTCGGCGCTGTTGCGCGACTGGCTATCGTTGTTCAGCCATCAGGATGACTCCAGCCAGCAAAAACGCATCGCCAGCATCAAAAATGCCTGGGTGGAGCACCATTTTGAACGTAATCAGGGACCTGGGCCGTTGGCCTGGATCCGTGGGGCCGAGATCGCCGTCAACTTAAGCGTCAACCATCATGCCGACCACGGTGCCTATCTGTTCGGCAAAATATTGCACCACGCGTTGAGCCAATACGGCGATTTGAACCAAACGTTGAGCATGAAGCTGTTGCTGGATGGGGAAACCCACGCCGACTGGGGTGCGCTCTACTATGGCTGATATGTCGTTGATGCGTGAAGCGGCGCTGACGTTGGAACAGACGCCGACGCCGGGGGCTCAAGGCGAAAGTGTGGTCCAGACCGAAATCCGCGGGCTGTCCAATCGACAGGATTTTTTCGAATTGCTGCGGCGCATCGAACGCGCGCAGCCGGATGCGCCGCGTCTCGGCGTCTCCAACGATCGCAGCTGCGAAAGGCTCTGCATTACCCAGCCGGCGGACATGGCTTTTGCCTCGCGTGAAATTTCTTCTATCGTACAACGCCCTACGCAGGTGCTGATCCAGGCGCGGCACTTCGGCATGTTCGCTCCTTACGGCCCGCTGCCGATCCATGTGACCGAGCACGCGCGCACCGAAGTTATCGCCCGGCGCAATCAGGCATTCCAGCAATTCGTCGGCATCGTCAGCCAGCGTTTCGCCGTCTTGCACTACCGGGCCTGGGCGCAACTGAAGGCGATGATCGGCCACGACCACGACGATGACAAAAACCCGTTCTTGCATCATTTGCGTCAGACGGTGGGCGTTGATACGGCGTTGACGGTAAACCCGCATATCCAGCGTTTGCGCGAAGCGTATCCCGGCACTTATCTACCGGGTCGCCGCTCGCTGCGACAGCTGACCAAGATGCTGACGGCCTATTTCGCCGTTCCCATTGAAATCACGCCGCGCTACGCCAAGTGGATCGACGACGGCAAAAAAAGCGGCAGTCAAAAGCTGGGTAAGTTGGGCAGCACGCGCATCGGCAGCCGCTTTTTCGATGCCCAGTACGGCGCGCATATTCAAATCGGGCCGCTGGGAGCCCCGCATTACCAACAGTATCAGCGCGGTAGTCGGCGGCTGCAGGCGCTGGTGAGTATCTGTCATGACTTTACGAGCCATCAACTGATGTTGGATGTCAGCCTGCTGATAGACACGGAACCGGGCATGGCGGCGCAGCTGGGCTGCAAGTCGCTGAGTAAAGACAGTTGGCTGAAACCTAAGACAGGGACGTTTAGGCAGCTGGTTTATCAATCAACAACTTAATATAAGGAAATTTAAGGTGTATCAACGAGAACGTCTTTTTTCGCGATTGGGCCACTTTGCTTATCAGTCCTTCGTTGAAGCGACCAGACTGTGCCGGACATTCAGGCACGAATACGTGGAGCTTGAACACTGGCTGAAAGTCCTGGTGGACAAGGAACGCGGTGACCTGCCGCTGATCCTGGCGCACTACGCCATCAATAGTCAGCGCATCAGCGATGCGTTGGATCGCATTCTCCATACCTTGCCAAACCGGACAAATGCGGTGGTGGATCTGTCTACGCAATTGGAAACGGTGGTGGAAAGGGGGCTGCTGATGAGCCAACTCGCCGAAACGCCGTCCAGCGGCGTGCGTACCATTCATATCCTGGTCGGCATTCTGCAGGATCCCACGTTGCAGCGCAGTCTGTACCGGCTGAGCGACGAGTTCAAAAAACTGCCGATTCCGCAGCTGTTCGACGATTACCTGGCGATTCTGGCGGAGTCCGTCGAACAGGAGGAGGAGGAAGAAGAGATCCACAGCACGATCGGCGATGCGCCCGATACGGTCGAGATACTCGATAAATGGTGTGCGGATCTGACCCGTCAGGCGCGCGACGGTGAAATCGACCCAGTGATTGGCCGCGAAGCGGAGCTGCGCCAGGTGATCGACATTTTGTTGCGACGTCGGCAGAACAACCCGATTTTGGTGGGCGAAGCCGGGGTCGGCAAAACGGCCGTGGCAGAAGCGCTGGCCTGCAAGATCGCGCAAGGGCAAGTGCCACCGCTGCTGCAGGGCGCCCGGCTGTTGTCTTTGGATCTGGGGCGCATGCAGGCCGGGGCGAGCATGAGAGGAGAGTTCGAATCGCGCCTGAAAGCGCTGATCGACGCCATTGCGCATTCGTCCGTACCGGTGATCCTGTTCTGCGATGAAGCGCATACGCTGGTGGGCGCCGGCGGGCAGGCCGGCACCGGCGACGCCGTCAACCTGTTGAAACCCATGCTGGCCAGGGGCGCGCTGCGCATGGTAGCGGCGACCACTTGGTCGGAATACAAACAGTTCATCGAGCCGGATGCCGCGTTGACGCGCCGCTTCCAGTACGTGTTGGTTTCAGAGCCGGACGAAGAGAATGCGGTGAACATGATGCGTGCCATCGCCCCACATTTTGCGCAGCACCACAGCGTCAAGATCCGCGAATCGGCGCTGCAGGCGTCGGTGCATTTGTCGCTGCGCCATCTGCCGTCGCGGCAATTGCCGGACAAGGCCATCAGCCTGCTGGATACCGCCTGTGCACGGGTGGCGCTGAGCCAGCATGCGCAGCCTGAAAAAATCGAGTCGCTCGAGGCCGGGCTGGTGGTGAAGCGCACCGAAATGAACGGCCTGCGGGAAGAAAGCAAATTCGACGATCTGGCTCTCACCCGCATGAACGAATTGCAGCAGACAATCAGCGAGATAGAAGGGGAGCTGGACGCCCTGCGTCGGCGCCAAGAACAGGAGCAACAGGCGGTCACTACCTTGCTCGATGCGGAGCGGCAGTCGCCGGAGCGTTTGCCTGAGCTGGCCACCGAGTTGAGTGAGCTGCAAGACGGCGGCTTGCCGTTGGTTTATCCGTGGGTAGATGACCGTGTCGTGGCGGAGGTGCTGTCGGATTGGACCGGCATTCCCACCGGCCGCATGCTGCAAAGCGATCTGGACAATGCGCTCAACCTTAACCAGCTTTTGGGCCGCCAGATTTTCGGCCAGCAGACGGCGATCAATGAAATCGCGCAGGCGGTGAGGATCTCCCGCGCCGGCATTCAGGCGCACGATCGGCCATTGGGCGTTTTCATGCTGTCCGGCCCGAGCGGCGTCGGTAAAACGGAAACCGCGTTTGCCCTGGCAGAGGCGATGTACGGCGGCGCGCACAACCTGATCGTCTTCAATATGAGCGAATTTCAGGAATCGCACACCGTCTCCACGCTGAAGGGGGCGCCTCCGGGCTATGTCGGCTATGGCAAGGGCGGCAAATTGACGGAGGCGGTACGCCGCAAACCCTATTCCATCGTGCTGCTCGACGAATTCGACAAGGCGCATCCCGACATCCATGAGGCGTTCTACCAAGTTTTTGACAAGGGCGTGATGGAGGACGGCGAAGGCCGCATGATCAGCTTCCGCCAGTGCTTTATTTTGATGACGAGCAACATCGGCGCCAGCGAAATAGAAGCGGCGCTGGCGGAAACGCCAGAGCTGAAAACCGAGGCGCTGCGCCCGATGCTGCTTGATGTATTGGCGCGCTTTTTCCCGGCGGCGCTGTTGGCGCGCATGAACGTCATTCCTTACGTGCCACTTTCCACCGAAGCGATAACCCATATCGCCACCAAACAGATTTCACGTTTACAGCAACGTTTGCACAAAGAAGTGGGCGTGTCGCTGGTGCTGGAAGGGGACATTCCCGGCTGGATAGCCAAACGCATCAGCGCCCATCCTTCGCACGGAAGAGCGGTCGAGTCGCTGCTGCAGCAGGCGATTTTGCCGCCTATCAGCAATGAAGTGCTGCAGCGCAAACGGACGGGACAGAAACTGCAGAATATCCAACTCATGGTCGAGAACGATAGTTTAAGTGTTTATTTCGACTGATTTTTAATTTGCCGCCGATCCGCAAACGCGGGGCGGGGTTCGATAGCGGATCAGAGAGGTTGTTATGCCTTTAATCGAAATTGATAACCAGGTGTTAGCCGAATTAAATGCGTTTCCACTCAGCTTTACCACCAAAGAAGGGTTGTCGAGCAACTCGCAATATTCGCTCGAATTCGAATGTGCTCAAGCGGATGTGGATTATGAATCCTTGCTGGGTGAAGGGATCAGCATTCAAATAGAAAGGCCGGATTTCGGCTCGCGGCCTTTTTACGCTTACGTGATCGGCGCATCTGATGCGGGGCAGCATCAGGATAAGTTCGTTTATAAGCTGGAACTGAGCACCTGGCTGTGGTTTTTGATGCAGAACCGCAACAGCCGTATTTTTCAGGATCTGAACGTGCTCGACATCATCGAGCAAATCTTCTCTCGCTATGGTTTTGCCGACTACCGTCTGGATATTCAAGGCACCTATCCGACGCGCGAATATTGCGTGCAATTTTCCGAAACGGATTTCGCGTTTATCAGCCGCCTGCTTGAAGACGAAGGTATCTGGTATTACTTCGATCACGCCGAGGATAAACACACGCTGGTGATCACCGACCGGCAGAATTTCGATGATCTGGATTTCGGTTACGCCGTGTTGCCGTTCATGCCGGACAGCGAAGAAAAACGCGCCATCCGCGAAGGGATCCAGCGCATCCAGCGTTCCCGTAAAGTGCGCCCGAATGAAATCGTGCTGCGCGACTTTGATTTCCAGAATCCGCGCAAGAACCTGCAAACTAAGGTGGAAGAGAGCCGCCTCGGTCTGCAGAACACGCCTCTGGAATGGTACGACTACGCTGCGGGTTACGTGGATACTGAACGCGGTGAGAACCTGGCGCGTTTGCGCCTTGAAGAAATGCAAAGCGATGGCCATCTGCTGTTTGGCGAGAGCAACGCCATCGGACTGATGGCAGGCAAGGATTTCTCCTTAATTTTGCACCCGGACGCCAACCGCAACCGCCGCTTTAAACTGACCCGTTGCGACTATGTGTTCGTACAAGATGGTCCCGACAGCAGCAGTGATGGCCGCAACATCACATGCCGTTTTAATGCGTTGAACGACGATGTGGCGTTCCGCCCGCTGCGCGAAACGCCAAAACCGCAGATGCCGGGCATCCAGAGTGCTACCGTGGTCGGTGCGCCCAACTCCGAAGTGCATACCGACAAATTTGCGCGCATTCGCGTGCATTTCCACTGGGATCGCTACAAAACCACCGAGGAAGACAGTTCTTGCTGGATCCGCGTGGTGCAGGCCTGGGCGGGGAAAGGCTGGGGCGTGATCGCCATGCCGCGCGTCGGCCAGGAAGTCTTGGTGACCTATATCGACGGCGATCTCGATCGTCCGATGGTTACAGGTATTGTTTATAACGGTGATAACCCGCCGCCTTATCAGTTACCTGAATACATCAACTACACGGGGATAGTGTCGCGTTCGCTGCGCTTCGGCAAGCCGCAGCATGCCAGCCAGTTGACCTTCGATGACAACCGCAACAACGAACGCGTCATGCTGCACGCCGAGCGCGATCTGCAAACCACGGTGGAGCGCAACCAGGCCACCGAGGTGGGGATGGACAAGTTCGACATCATTCGCCGCACCTTCACTGACTGGTTCACCAACCACGTCTCTTACAAAGATTATATCTTCAGCATTACCGGGTTTGACGCCTCAATTAAAGGCGTCAGCGCTTCGATGACCGGCGTCAACCTCACTGCTACCGGCGTCAGCACGTCGTTTACCGGCGTCAACACCTCGTTCACCGGTGTGAACACGTCGTTTACCGGCGTCAGCACTTCGTTCACCGGGTTGAGTACCTCGTTTACCGGGCAGAGCACCAGCTACACCGGCGTCTCGAACTCGATGACCGGTGAAAGTAACTCCTTTACCAGCATCAGCAACAGCATGACCGGCGAAAGCAACAGCTACACCACGGTCAGCACCAGCCAGACCGGCAGCAGCACCAGCTTTACCGGCGTGAGCGTGAGCACCACCGGTTCATCGACCAGTATGACAGGCTGCAGTATCAGCACCACAGGTTCGTCGACCAGCACCACCGGCTGCAGCATCAGCACCACCGGCAGCAGCGTGAGCACCACCGGCAGTAGCGTTGGCACCACCGGCAGCAGCATCAGCAGCACCGGCAGCAGCGTCAGTAGCACTGGCAGCAGCGTCAGCAATACCGGTAACAGCACCAGCACGACAGGAGTATCCATCAGTTACACCGGCGCGTCACTATCCGAGACCGGCGTCGATTTGAAAAAAGTCGGGATGCAAAGCAAAAACTAACGAGGCGTGGCAATGAGAATCATACGACCACAGCAATTGGTGGCGATTAAAGGGAGTTACCAGATCGGCTCAGACAGCCGGCTCGGCATCAGCGTTGTGGCCGGGTGCTACCTGTCCCGACCGGAACACTTCGTGAACGAAGCCGAAATCTGGGAGGCGTGGAAACGCGCACCGCTCAGCCTGCCGGTACTGGATGTTGCCGAGCCGAAGCCGTTCGCCGAATATCTGATCGCCGGCCATGCCGATGTCGGTCAGCCAGTAAAAACGCTGGACGTCAGCGCCGATATCGGCAGGCTTAAGCGCCGTTGGCGGGTCGAGGGCGAGGGGCGTCGCGGCGCAATGGGGGCGGAATCTTTCCTCAGCGTGCCGCTGGATCACACTTCGGCCTGGGGTGGGAAAGACAACAAGGAGAATCCGTTGGGGCGCGGTTGCAATGATGGGCTGCGGCCGCTGCTGATGACCTTGTCCGCCGAGGGCTCTGTACAGGAGCGTTCCCCGCTGGCGGCACCAGCGCCGGTGCCGCACGAGTTTTTGTTGCGTAAGGCGCACATCGATAAGGTGGCAAGCCAGATCGCGAGCAAAGCGTATCTGGAAACGGCTTTCCCCGGGTTGCCGGCCGATATCGATCGGCGTTACTACCAGATGGCGCCGCCGGCGCAGTGGCTGCCGGAAGCGGCGTGGCCGGATAGGGTACCCTTTGAACTGCAGGGTGTCGGCGCGCAAAGCCAGGCGATACGCGGCGAGCTGCCGGCAGTGCGCGGGCGTGCGTTCATACGTCGCCACGATAGCCAGAGCATCGAGGAAATTGAACTGCTGCGCAAAACGCTGTGGTTCCTGCCCGACAGCGGCATCGCGCTGATTATTTTCACCGGCGATGCGCCACTGACGCATCTTCTGGACGAGTCCATCGAGTCCCTGATGCTGGCTTTGGATCGCTGCGATGCGCCGCGCCCGTTAGATTATTTCCAGCAGGTGCACCACAAACGCAGCGACGATGACGCTTCACCCTTTGAGTTCCTGTGCGATCCGGATCTGATGCCAGCGGAGATGGGCCTGAATGTCATCCAGGCGGTGTCGGACCATCCCAGCGATTTACGTTATGACCCGTCGCCCACCTCGTTGGGTGACTCCGCCGTTTTCTATCAACGCATCCGCGAGGCAATTGCCTTACACCAGCAACAGACGACGATGGAGCCCGCCTCCGTGACGTTGCCCGACTTGCCGGATCTTCCTGCCGAAGATGGCAATGACGCGTTTTTTCCCGATAGCGCGACTGTGGAAGGGAAGACTTTCAGCGGATTGCGCAGCCATGCGCTGTCAGACAAGCATTTTCTGCAATGCCGTTTTGAACGCTGCGATTTTTCACAGGCCATCCTGGAAAGCTGCACCTTCGAAAACTGTGTTTTTGATGCGGTCGACCTGACGCAGGCGACGTTGCGCCGGATCCGCATGGTTTCGTGCACCTTGCAAAAGCCGTCGATGGCGGAAAGCGCATGGCAAGAGGCGGTTCTCGAACGGGTGACGCTGGAAGATCCGCAGGGACAAGGCATGCGGGCCGAGGGTGTGAAGCTGGATTACTGCGTCTTCGAGCGGGGGGATTTCACTGCGATCCGCTTTGAGCGGGGGGGGATCGGCAATGGCATGTTCAACGGCTCGACGCTGATTCGCGCGCAATTTCTGCAAGGGGAACTGGATGCCTGCGTTTTCAACCGCTGCCTGGCCGAAGACGCGGTGGCGCTGGATATGACGTTAACCAAAAACTCGTTCCTTGGCGGCAATTGGCGCGGCGTACGCTTCGAACGTTGCCGCGTCGAGAGTATGACGGCGGGTATGCAGGTGGTTTTTTCCCACGGCGTGTTTAGCGATTGCTGTTTCACCAAAGTGGGGCTGAAAGCGGCGCGAATGGATAAGTGCCAACTGCTGTATAGCTTTTTTACCGAATGCAATTTCGACGAGGCAGATTTGACAGCTTGCATGATCGTTGGCTGTGACATGGCTGGCGTGCGGTTCAAAGACAGCGTGCTGACGCACGCTCGCTGGCAAAACAGCAGCGCCCAGCAGGGGCTGTTTTATAACGCCGATTTGCGCGATGCGGGATTTGACCTGTGCAACCTGGCGGCGGCGAATCTGGCGATGACCTGGCAGGACGCCGATACCCGTTTCAGCGGGTGTTTGCTTGAACGCGCGTGCTGGGTACCGCGCAGAATTTTTCAGGGGGACTATGCGCATGAAAACTGAAAGCCGCGTCATTCAACAGGCCCTGCCTGACACCGAGGTGATTGAGCTGGAGGTCGCTCAGGCGGTGGCGCAGACGCCGCCCATGCCGCGAACCTTCAAAAAGCAACGTTTCCACGATCGCGAGCTGAAAGGGTTGACGTTGAGCGACTGTTTTTTCATCGACTGCCATTTCGAACGTGTCACGTTTGAAGGATGCGATTTGCGGGCGGTGCGCTTTGAAGGCTGCACCCTGAACCAGGTCAACGTGGTTGGCGGCAGTTTGCTGCACCTGGCGTTCAACGAATGTCGGGTTGAGAACCTGACGCTGCAACGGGGACTGTTGTGCAATTTGGCGTGCAACGACACCACGCTGCAGGGGTGCTACGTCGACGATTGTCTGCTGGACGACTGCGGTCTGATCCGGTGTGGGGTTAACGGGGCGGTAATTGAACGCAGCAGCCTGGGGCATCTGGCCGTGCAGTCCAGCACCCTGACCAACCTGATGTTTCACCAGGACGTGATACAGGACGCTAACTGGTATGCCTGCCAACTTACGCAGTGCCTGTGGCAGGCGTCGACCCTTGAGCGCCACATCATGGGGGGCTGCCAGTTGGAGAAGTGCAACTGGCAAACGATCGCCGGGCAGGCACGCATCTGGTTCACCTGTCGCCTGTCGGGCTGCAATTTGACTCAGCTGCAGCTGCAGGGCGCCAGTTTTCACCGCAGCGAGCTGGAGGAGTGTTCGTTCACCGACAGCGATCTGACCTCAGCGATCTTCGCCGAAACGCAGGCGCTACGCTGCGATTTCGAGCGCGCGACGCTGATCCTGGCGCAGGGGCAGAAAGCCCGATTCAGCGAATGCGCGATGGGCGGCGCCAACTGGGGGCGAGCCATGCTGATGCAAGCGGAGTTCAGGGCATGCGATCTGGCGTTAGCCAACATTGAGCAGGCCGAGCTGCGGGAAGCGAACCTGGTCGAACAGCCGTTGACCGCCGCCCAGCAACAGAGCGCTCGTCTGCATGGTGCGAAGCGTCATCGTGCCGAAAACGTGCCGCTTACCGCCGATCCGTTCTTGAATGCGATTGACGCCTGGTATGCGCATCAACAGCCGGGACCGCGGCAACCGTCGTATCAACGGCCAACAGGAGTAAGCAGATATGTATAAGTCCAGAAGAGAGCATCAGAAGATCTATGCCAACGCCAGGGTGACACCTTTGCAGTTGGTGCGCAGCGATCCGCTTGCCGAACAAGGGGGACGCAAGGTGGTGACGTTGGTGGCCGACGCCAATGGCGGTCTGTATGTCGATGGCATACGCGCCCATTGTCTGGCGGTCGCCACCAGCTGTCTGGTTCAGCCGCTGGCGGGCGATCGCGTTTGCGTCATCGTCGACGGCGACAAATTGGTCATTACCGAGATCCTGTCGCGCCAACAGGCGAACGCCGTCATGACGTTGGACAGCCAATGCGCCAACTTGCGCATCGTAGCACCGGAGATAGAGCTGCAGGGCGACAAGCGCCTGACGTTGCGCAGCCCGCACTTTACGCTGCTGACGCGCAGCAGCCGTTGGGTCGCCGAAACGCTACACCAAATCTCTCAACGCCTGTTTGTGCACAGCAAGCATGCAAGCCGGCGGGTAGAGGAAACCGACGAGGTACTGGCGAAGCACATTATTCAGGATGCCCGGCAATCCCTCGTCATCAACAGTGAAATTGGTTCCCTGAAGTCTTCGGCGGTACTGAAGATAGATGGCGGCCAGATACATATGGGGTAAGTCACCATGACCGCAGCCAATAACAACATGGCCGGGATCAGCTTTGCCGGCTGTGACCCGATGATCCCGGCACCGGGCCCGAATACCGCGCCCAACAATACCGGCATACCGAACGTGCCTAACTATTTTCTTTGCGGCGGCAATGAACAGAACCTCGGCAGCATTCGCGCGGCTACTGTCGATTCGGGCGGGGTGATCGGCGCCGCCTCCGGAACGCATTCTGCCCAGATGCAGCCGATACAGGGGTCGGGGAAATATTTTGTTTACGGCATGCCGGTCACGCGCCTCGGTGATTCCAGCTCGACGAACAACAACAACATGGTTGCCACTCAGGTCGCGCCGAGCCAGACCAAATGTTTCGTTAATGCATAGGAGTTCAGCATGGTGAAAACGCTCCGGGGGATCGCGGCAGGGGGACTGTTGGCGGTGGGGGCGCTGAGCGGATGCAGCTGGTTTTCTCTCGACGAGGTTGCGGATGCGGGGCGTCGGTTGCGATTTATCGACGTCGAAGTGACTGCCAACAACAACGTGAATCCGAATGCGGCCGGGGAGGCTCAGCCGGTCAAGGTGTGCGTGATAGAAACCAATCGCTCGGGATGGATGCCCGACGGGATTGGCGACGGCGCTCCTTGCCGCGAGACGGCGCCGTCGGAAGGGACGTTGAGCCGGCACCAGAGCATTTTGCAACCGAGAGAGACGCTGCGTTATCGCTTCGAGGTGCCGGCGGGGCAAGAGCGATGGGTCGTCGTGGGGGCGGAATTTCAGCAAATCAGCGGAGTATTGCCGCTCGCCGAGCAAAAATCGCCCGCGCAGGCTGATTCGCAAATGAAGGTGATGGTGGGGATGACGTCACTCAGCATAGTGACTAACGACAAAATGGATGAATGACATGTTACCTAAACAACGCGTCGCCTGGGTAGAAGGCATGTTGATGGAACCGCAGCATTTCCAGCAGCAGGAACGTTTTTTCGAGCACTTGATTGAAGCGCGCTTGCGCAGCGTCGAAACCTTCACCTGGGGGTTTCTGGCGCTGGAAATCGACAACGGGTTATTGGAACAGGGCAAGTTTGCGCTGAAGAAAGCCAGGGGCGTTTTCCCCGATGGCACGGCGTTCAGCATGCCTGAAGATATTCCGCTGCCGCCGCCGCTGGTGCTGGGAGAAGGCTGTCAGGGGAAAGTGGTGTGCCTGTCCGTGCTGATGGACATTGCCGGCAATGCCCAGATCGACCTGATCCAGGATGAGCGAAAAAGTAGCCGTTTTCGCACCATGGACGCCGACGTGCCGGACCGCAATCACGGCGTCAGCCTGGAGGGGACACCGCGCGTGTGCACAATGCAACTGGGGAGCCTGGTGACGCGGCTAAGCCTGGAGGATGCGGTCAGTAGCGCGGAAAGCGTTCTGCCGGTCGGCTTCGTGCGCGAGCTCACCAGCGATCGGCGGGTGCTGCTGGATGAGCGCGCCTTGCCGCCGATGCTGGATTTCCGCGCCATCGGCTGGCTGCCCGCGTTCACCACAGAATTACTTGGGCTGATCAGCCAACGTCTGGAGTCGGTCTTCCGCCCGGACGTGCACATGACGATCGGCGGGCTTTCCGAACTGCTGGAATTGTTGTTGCTGCAAACCTTGAGCGAGTTCAATTTGCGCATCAGCCAACTGTTGGCCAGCCCGCAGGTGCATCCTGAAATCCTGTTCGACACACTGCTGAGCCTGTTGGGGCGGCTCAGCATCATTCCCGGCGGCGAACGCCTCTGGGATCGGGACGATTTGGTGTATCTGCACGATGAGCCGCACAACTGCTATTTCCAACTGTTCGCCTCGATTCGACGCGCGCTGTCGTTGGTGATCGAAGCACCAGCGGTGGTGTTGCCGTTTATCGATCGCGGCGACAGCATTTATCTCTGCCCAAACGACTCGCAGTTACGCCTGGAAAAACTGGTGTTTGCCATCAGTTGCGGTTTGTCCATCGAGCATCTGCGCTCGTATTTCCCCGCACAGGTCAAACTGGGGCCGGTCGAGAAAATCACTCAGTTGATCGATCTTCAATTACCGGGCGCTCGCTTGCTACCTATGGCTTCGCCACCGCGGCACATACCGTATTACCCGAACAGCATCTATTTCGAGGTGGATCATGCCGACCCGATTTATAAGGAAATGATGGGCGGCTCGGCGATGGCGCTCAGCATCGTGGGTGATTTCCCAGACCTGCGTTTTGACGTTTGGGGATTAAGGCAAGGGAGGGTGGGATGAACGAATTCGAGAGAAAAATACGCGAGGCGATGGCGGTAACGCGCAACAACGCGAACCCGCATCTCCCCGCGTCCGGCGCGGTGGGTAGAACGACGGCAGAAATCACCGCGTTGTCCTTCGGCGCGCGGGCGCTGACCGCCAAGCTGCGGCCGGGAAGCGCCGGGGGGGCGACGCCCCCCGAACCCAAGCCTTATGAAGCGGAAAGCGCCGCACCGGAAAACAGCGAGCCCGCGCCAGGTGAGCGCACGGCCGAGGCGGCACCGACCTCGAGCGGGCTATTCGGTCGCGCCGCGCTGAGCAAGCCCGGCGTGATGATGGGACACTGGGACAACCCGCTGATCGCCGCCGCCATACCGGTCTTGCTGCAGGTGGAGCGGGTACGCGATCAGAAACAGCTGAATCCGGGCGCGGTGCGCGCGCAGATCGTGCGGGAGACCCAACAATTCCAGCAGACGCTGTTGGCGGATCACGTTGCGCCGGGCGATGTGGACAAACTGGCCTATCTGCTCTGTTCCTACGTGGACGAGTGCTGCATGAGCACGCTCGAATCCGGCGAACTGAATCTCAGCCTGCTGGTAGAGTTTTATCGCGACGCCTGGGGCGGGGAACAGTGCTTCGGGCATCTGCAGGATTATCTGGCCGCCTCGCCGCGCAACAAGGAGATCCTGGCGTTTTACGATCTGATCCTGTCGCTGGGCTTCGAAGGGCAATACCACGTGATGGAGCGCGGCGCGGTGCTGTTGGCCGATGTGCGCAACCGTCTTGACGGCTATCTGTATAGCCAGAACCCGACACAGACGCTGGCCGATGCCGAACCGAGCAACGTGGTGCGCAAGGCCACCCGTATTACGCCGCTCAAACTGTTGTGCTACGGCCTGGTCATCGCGCTGCTGGCGTATGCCTCAGCTGCCTGGTATTTGCACGATCAGTCCCGCGCGCTGCGCAACGCCATTCTGGCCTGGACGCCACCGCAGCCACGCAAAATCAACATCATGGAGACGCTCCCGCAGCCGCTCCCGCAAATCCTCAGCGAAGGGTGGCTGGAGGTGCGCGCCGATCCGCGCGGCTGGCTGATGATCTTCACCTCTGACGGCGCTTTCGCCACCGGGCAGTCTAAGCTGTCGGAAGAGTTTAAAAAGAAACGCAACATTGAGCGTTTGGGGGAAGCGCTGGCGCCGTGGCCGGGCGATCTGGAGGTGATAGGGCATACCGACAACAAACCGTATCGCAACACCTCTAACAACTCCAACCTGAAACTCTCAGAAGCCCGCGCGCAGACGGTGGCCGACAAGCTGCGCGAATCGTTGGCCAACAGCAAATACAACCGCACCGTGACGTCGGTCGGCAAGGGCGATCAGGAGCCGCTGGACGACAACGCGACGGAAGAAGGGCGCCGCCGCAACCGCCGGGTGGACATCCTTTGGAAAATCGGCGAGAGGGAGATGGCTTCACCGTCTGCCACGTTGAATCAGGCAGGGGGAGCCGCCGAGGTCCCCGAGGATAACTAAGACATCCGTCGACGTAGAGATAATAAGGGAATTATATGATACGTAGATCATTCATATTGGTGATTGCCTTGCTGCTGTGTGCGGTGGTGTGGTGGATTGGGCCGTTAATCGCCATCGGCACCTACCGCCCACTGCTGTCGGTCTGGGTCAGAGGCATCATCATCGCTCTGATCCTGTGCTGGGCGCTGTGGCCGTTCGTGGCGACATTTTTATCCTGGGTGTTTCGCCATGCGCGAGCACCGGCCCCGGCTAAAAGAAAAACCGCCCAGCGAGATCGCGTGACCTCGCGCTTTTACGATGCCTTGCGCACCTTACAGTACGTCGGCACGGCGAAGCAGCGCAACCACTGGCAACGCTTCAAGTACCGCATGACGCGTCGTTACATCAGCGAAAAACCCTGGTTTCTGGTCATCGGGCCGCCGGGCAGCGGTAAAACCTCGCTGATCGGCGAAAGCGGCGAACGTTTCTTGCTGGCTGAACACTATGGCCTGCAGCAGACCGTGGATGTTGGGCCGACCCAGGATTGCAACTGGTGGCTGGCGGAGAATTCGGTGTATGTGGACACCTCCGGTGAATGGCTGCAACTGAACGGCCTTGGCGAAGAAGGCGCCAGGGCACGCGATACCCTGTTCAAACTGATAAGGCGCCACCGTCGCCATCCGGGCATCGACGGCATCATGCTGTGCCTGGATGCACGCTGGCTGCTGCATGCCTCACTGACGGAAAGAAAATCCTTCGCCGATGCGTTGCGCGTGCGCTTGCTGGAAATGGCCTCCTGGTTCCGTTGCGAGTTGCCGGTCTATCTTACCATCAGCCACCTCGATCAACTGGTCGGCGGCGAGACCTTCCTGTCCATGCTGGGCGACGAATTGTTGCAAAAAGGGATGGGGTTCAGCCTGAACCGGGCCGAACAGGGAGAAACACCTTTTGAGCAGTATGAAGATCTCTACCGGGAGATGGTGGCGCGCGTCAGCCATCACGTGCTCGAACTGCTGCACGATGCGCCGGACGGCCAAAACCGCCAACAGCTGCTGTTCTTCACCGAATCACTGGGATCGTTGGGCAACCCGCTGTATTCGCTGCTGGAGCAAATTTTCCCACAAACGCCGGTGGGTTACGCCTGCCATTTGCAGCAGGTATGGCTGGGCAGCACCATCGCCTTGCCGCCGCAGGGCGCGATTTATAACGCGGAAGCGGCGGATATCTATGAAGCCCGTCCCACCGGACGCATTTATCACCCAGAGCTGAATTACGCCAGGCTGGAGCGCGGGGTGCTGCAGCAGTCCTCTCACGCCAGGCCGCTCGGCAGCCGCATGAGTTCCCTGGGCCGCTATGTGCTGGTGCTGATTCTGTTAGTGGTCTCTTTTAACTTGCTGGCGATGCGTTACCTGTGGGAGAGCGATTACATCTCCTACATTGCGGCGCGCTTTGACGAAACGAAGCGCATCGTGCGCGAAATACCGGTCACTAACCGCGTCAGCGACGATGTCATTTCCGCGTACGAGCAGTTGGGATATATGAACGCGCAGCTAGGCGGCGAGGTTTCGCCGGTGCCGAATCCCTATTTCGAGCACAAGCTGATCAACAGCGCGGCGCAAAATACCTATCAGCGTCATTTGCTACAGATCTTCTGGCCGGCGGTGGAAAACTATATTGCGGACGAGCTCAAGAATGATGTTTCGGCGTCCAACAAGGACGTCTACGGCACGCTGAAAGTCTATCTGATGATGGGTGAGCCCTCGCACCGTTCCGCCGAGGCGTTGGTCGGCTGGTTCATGACTCGCTGGGAAACCTTTATGCCGCAAGGTTACACCGACATGAACAAAGGTATCTTCGCTTACCACCTGCGGGAAATGTTCTCCCTGCCGAATGCGCCGGTCATGAAAATGAACGGTGACTTGCTACGGCTGGCGCGGGTGAAAGCGATGAATATTCCGATGCAGGTTAGGGTGGTGCGCCGTATTGAAGAGAAACCGCTACCGGCGGCGATCAACGACATTTCGTTGGCCGATGCGGCGGGGCCGAACGTGTCCTTGATGCTGCGCCGCAAGAGCCAGGCGACGGTCACCGATACTGCCGTGCCGGGGTTCTATACCCGCGCCAGCTATCGCGATGTCTTCCTGGCGCAGCTTGATGACGCCGCCAAAGACATGATCGAAGAAGAGTCCTGGGTGCTGCGCGACAGCGCGGAAGGGAAAAACGCGGTGAACTCGCTGGCCTCGGCGCAGAAGCTGGCCGACGAAGCGAGAAAGCTTTACCTCATCGAGTATGCCGATAAATGGGATGCTTTCATGCGCGACGTGCGCGCCCGGCCGGTCAACGGGCTTGAGGATGCGGCGATCCTGGCGCGTCAACTGTCCGATCCTTCTTCTCCGCTGGCCAATTTGGTGCGCTTCGCCGCGCGTGAAACCAGCATGACCGGTACCAACCAGGGCGATGCGGCAAGCTGGTTCGATCGCCAGCGCAATCGCATCGAACAGCAGCGGCGCGACATCCTGGGCGAGATCTCCGGCGAGCGTGCGCGTTTTCGTCTCACGCCGGAGCGCGCGGTGGAAGATCGCTTCGAACTGCTGCGCCGTCTGGGCTATCAACTGTTGCAGACCACCAACGCCAGCAACGATCCGCTGAGCCGCAGTTTTGAAGCGCTGTATAGCCAACTGACCACGTTGTCCACCTCATTGCGCGGCGGTCAGGTGGTGCCCGCCGGCGGAACGCTGAAACGGCTGCAGTTGGATGCGGCGCGCCAGCCGGAACCGGTGCGCAGCGTCATGATGGATCTGTTGCAGGTCGGGGACAGCCAGACTATCCAGCAGAGCCAAAAGAACCTGAGCAAAGGTGCTTCGTCGCTGGCCTCCGGCTTATGCAAGAGCAGCATCAGCGGGCGTTATCCGTTCTCACGCAACGCCAGAGCGGAGGTCGGCATCGAAGACTTCTCGCGCATGTTTGGACAAAACGGCGCGATGCAGCAGTTCTTCGATGAAAACCTGGCCCCTTATGTGGACGTCAACGCGCAGAAATGGAATACCAGACCGGGGTCGGAGGGGATCGTCAATGCGAGCACGCTGGGCGCGTTTGAAAATGCCCGTTTGATTCGCGATACCTTCTTCACCGCCGGAGACAAACTCTCATTTTCCATGTTCATCAGGCCGTTGTCGCTGACGCCGACCATCACGGAAGCGACCCTGGATATCGATGGGCAGGTGATCAACTACAGCCATGGTTTTAGCCAACCAACTCGTATTGATTGGCCTGGCCCGAAAGGTGGCAGCTATGTTCGACTGACCTTCCGCACTGGCACCGGTCAGATCCAGGTCGCCAGTTTCGACGGGCCCTGGGCTTTATTCCGAATGTTCGACGCCAGCAATCCAGTGCCGCTCGCCAGCGACAGGCGAGAGCTGACGATGTCGATGTCTTCGGTGGTTGGCGTGCTCAAACTGGAATTGCGCTCGACGATGAAAGATTTCCCACTTTGGTCACGGGCGTTGCGAGGATTCTCGTGCCCGAAAGCGATGTAAACACAACTGTAAAGAGGTGATAAACATGTTAGATCCAGCCAAAATTTTAGAAACCATGAAGGCCGGCAGCAATTTGGGCACCAGCTCCCAATCGTCGCTGAGCCAGCCGTTTATGCAAGGCGTCAGCAATATTCAAATGTCGGGACCGGATGCGGCCAAGTCGGTTATGAGTAACGTGACAAAATCTTGCGATGATATGTTCAGCAATATGAAGGGCATTTTTAATGGTCTGCAATCGAATGTGAACGCGCACCAAAAAATGCAAACGGGCGAGCAGCCGAAAGATTTTAATGTCTCTATGGACGATCTTCGCCCGGCGATTGCGAAAGGGTTCCCGCACGAAATGGCGGACTTCTTTTCCAAAGTGCCGAAACTGTAATTTGCGACTCAGTGGGTAACCTACCGGGGGACCGCAATGTCCCCCGGTATTCACAAGGAGAGATGATCTACGAATGGATGCTAATAAACGCATGGGCTTTTTTATTGTGATGATTCCCGGTTTTTTTTGGGGCCCAGTGTTATAGCTGTGTTCAGAAAAAATAAAACAGATGGTAAAAAAACAGAGCAGAAGCGAATCAATATCTCTTGCTATTAACCTACCGGGGGACCGCAATGTCCCCCGGTATTCACAAGGAGAGATGTTCTACGAATGGATGCTAATAAATACATGGTCTTTTTTATTGTGATGATCCCCAGTCTTTTTTGGGAATCAGTGTTATAGCTTTGTTTAGAAAAAATAAAACAGATGGTAAAAAAACAGAGCAGAAGCGAATCAATATCTCTTGCTATAGTAGACTCATAATTTTAGCTCATAGGTAACATATGAAGAAAAATGATAATGTAAGCCTGCACTCTCAATTAATTATAGATGCTATACTAGATAAGTTTATTGGATTTACCCCACTTTATAGACAGGTTGACAGGATAAATAAAATGGGATTGAATTTAACCAAGGATGGACTTATTAATGAAATAGTTTATTTGTCAGAAAAATTGAGGCCTATTTATGATGATTTTTTAAAAGAAATTAGTTGTTCTAAAAGAGTTTTTAGCGGATGCTTACCTATTAAAAACTTTCCCTCAGAAAAATGCATCAAAAAAAAATACAAGCTCGAAGTATTTATAAGTGACCTGTGTAATATGGGATTCACCACTCCGGCATGTATATGGATATCTCTACCGATGGAGTCCCTGCATAATAAAACCGTAACAAATCTAAAGAACTTTCATGGAGCCCTGCAATTATCCTACGACACTTACCCTTATTTCTTATACGACGATAGGGTTATGACAATCGCTTCTCCTATTAGTACACTACTCGAAAGGCTTAAACACGATAGCATTAAAGATTCTAATTGGAGTGGGCACAAGATCGTGGAACTAATATATGAACTATATGATATTGAGAACTCGATAAAAGGAGAACCTCCTCCAGATAGGCTAAAGGAAAGGAAAAAAAAAGTTTACCGCGGATTAGTTCGATCTACGGAATTCTAGAAGAGAATGTCGATAAATTTGATGAGCTAATAGGTAAAAAGGCATATAAAAAATTACTGGAGCACCGAGATGCATACTCAGCTTTTTGTTACAATGGGTTTATTGATATTGACAACTCAGTTTATAACGAAACGATTAAAAAAATTTTCCCTAAGTACATTAACGGTAAATATTTATTTTTTAGTGATAAAAAAATGGGGGGCGCCGCTTCTATCTTTTTTAGCCTCATAGGTACGTGCATATTAAATAATATAGATCCAAAGAAATGGCTTACACATGTTGTACAGCGGATATATACTATTGCAGGAAAGGATATTATCAAGCTATCACCACTACATTTAAGGGGCTTATAGAAATACATTTTTTCGTGAGAACCAAGTTAGGTATGGTAATACCTTCAATCGATAGATTTTTCTGATGCTCTATACACAAAATCATTCACACTGCGTCGGGGGTGCAAGACTGCGCAGCCCCCTAATCTGGCGCGGTACGACCGTTTTTTTCTCGCCGTGAATCTGATAACTAAACGTGCGCGACTCATCCCTGAGACGATATTTATTCATGCTATGTATCTCCCGTCAACCTGAGTTAAACGTAGCAAATTTTCTGCCGCTGGCTATCGGCGGATGAAATTCATAAAATGCATGTAAAATACACATTAAAGGTACTGACTGACCATGACAAACCGCCCTGAAAACTACTTTACGGAAAAATATGCGCTGACCGCGACGCACTCGGAAGTGCTGAACGCCCTGAAATACATCCAGCCGGGAAAGGCGCTGGATCTGGGTTGCGGCAATGGCCGCAATAGCCTGTGGCTGGCAAGCCAGGGTTTTGAGGTTACCGCCCTGGATAAAAACCCGAACAGCCTTAACCATCTGAAATCGATTCGAGATGCCGAAGGGCTGGAAAACCTGCACATTGATGCAGCGGATTTAAACACCCTGCAATTCGACGGTGAATACGATTTTATTCTCTCTACCGTGGTGCTGATGTTCCTCGAAGCGCAAACCATTCCCGGCCTTATCAATAATATGCAGCGCTGCACAAAAGCCGGGGGATATCACCTGATTGTAGCGGCGATGGATACTGCGGATTTCCCGTGTACTGTCGGTTTCCCGTTTGCTTTTAAAGAGGGTAAACTGCGCGAATACTACGCCGGTTGGGAGTTGCTGAAATACAACGAAGAGGTCGGCGAACTGCACCGCATCGACGCCAACGGTGACCGCATTAAACTGCGCTTCGCCACGATGCTGGCGCGCAAACCTGCCTGATCCCGTCTTATTGCGGGCAATATCTGCCCGCGTTTTCTGATTTTTTAGCGGCGTCACCCCCACTGTTCGCCGTGTGAGGGGCAGGAACCGGCCTTTAACGTGCGGGAAAACGCCGCTCTACTCAGTTCGGACACCATCACCGGTGCTGGTGCGTTAGCGCGCTGCCAGCAGGCAGAGTTGCAACGCCACGTTATATGAGGCTTCAAACGATTTCAGTGGCAGAAACTCAAAGCGCGAGTGGAAGTTGTGCGCGCCGGTAAAGAAGTTCGGCGTCAGCAAACCTTTGGCCGAGAGCGCTGCGCCATCGGTGCCGCCGCGCATCGGCGTTGGTTTCGGCGCAATGCCCAGCGATGCCATCGCTTCAAACATCAAATCGATCGCCCGGCGATCTTCGTCAATAGCATTACTGATATTGCTGTAGGTATCGCTAATGCTGTATTCCACTTTGGCGGTGGGATATTGCGCGGCGATTTTGGCAGCAACGTCGGCGATCTGCTGCTTACGTCGGGCAAAACTTTCACTGTCGAAATCACGGATGCTGGCGCTCAGATCAGCATGTCCCTGTACCGCATTGATACCGTTAAACCAGACATAACCTTCCCGGCCAGCGGTGTGTTCCGGCGTTTGTTGGCGGTCAAAATGGCTGATGTAATCCATTGCCATCAGTAGCGGGTTAACCAGTACGCCTTTTGCTGACATCGGGTGTGCGGTCACGCCGGTAAAACGGATCTGCGCGCTGGCGGCGTTAAAGTTCTCATAGACGATCTCGCCCAGTTCGCAGCAGTCGATGGTCCAGGCAAAATCAACGTCAAAACGGGTTAAATCCAGCGCTTTCGCCCCACGCAGCCCAACTTCTTCATCCGGCACAAAGGCCACCACAATATCGCCGTGGCGATGTTCGGTGGTGAGGTTTTCCAGCAGCGTCATGACGACGGTTACCGCCGCTTTGTTATCCGCGCCGAGCACGCTGGTGCCGTCGCTGAAAATAATATCTTCATTGGCATAAGCCAGAATTTCCGGGTGCTCCGCCACGCGCAGCCAGATATCTTCGCGGGCATTCAGGCAGAGATCTTCACCTTCAAAACGCAGGATCTGCGGATGAATATGCGGCGATAAACCGACATCAACGGTATCAATATGAGTAATAAAACCGAGGCGCGGCGCACCCGGCATATTGCCTTTTTTTACGGCGGTCACTGTCGCATGATCATCAATCACGATCTCATCCAGCCCCAATGTTTTCAGCTCATTCGCCAGTTCGCGTGCCATATCAAACTGCCCGACAGTGGTCGGCAGTGTTGTCGCAGTGGGATCGCTCTGGCTGGTGATAGTGAGGTAACGAAAGAAGCGATGAGTTAATTGACTGATAAGAGACGACGACATAGTGATTCCTTCTTTATTTGAATTATCAGGTGTTTGCAAATTCACTTTAATGTTATTTATGAAAGGGCAAACAACAAGCATTTAAAAGAAAACAACAGGAAAAACTATGATTAGCAAACCGACAACACTTGCTCTGGCAGTGGCTTCGCTTGTAGTCAGTTCTTCTGTCGCCGCTAAAACCCTGGTCTATTGTTCAGAGGGATCGCCAGAGAACTTCAACCCGCAACTTTACACCTCCGGCACCAGTGTTGATGCCAGCGCCGTACCGGTTTACAACCGGCTGGTGGATTTTAAAGTCGGCACCACCGAGTTGCAGCCGAGCCTTGCGGAAAGCTGGGACGTGAGCGAAGACGGTAAGGTTTATACCTTCCACCTGCGCAAAGGGGTGAAGTTTCAGAGCAATAAATACTTCACGCCGACGCGCGATTTTAATGCCGACGATGTGATCTTCTCGTTTATGCGGCAAAAAGATGCTAATAACCCGTACCACAACGTCTCTAACGGCACCTATTCCAACTTTGAAAGCCTGGAATTTGGTTCGCTGATTACCGCCATTGATAAACTCGACGACCATACTGTGCGCTTTACGCTGGCACACCCGGAAGCGCCGTTTGTCGCCGATCTGGGCTGGTATTTTGCCTCGATGTTTTCCGCCGAATATGCCGATGCGATGCTGAAAGTCGGCACGCCGGAGCGGGTAGATATGGACCCGATCGGCACCGGGCCGTACCGTCTGGCGCAGTACCAGAAAGATTCGCGCATTCTGTTCACCGCGTTTGATAATTACTGGCAGGGCAAAGCGAAAATCGACCGTCTGGTGTTCAGCATCACCCCGGATGCCTCAGTACGTGTGGCAAAACTGGAGAAAAACGAGTGTCAGGTGATGCCGTTCCCCAATCCGGCGGATCTGCCGCGTCTGAAAGAGAACAAAGATATCACCTTGTTGAGTAAGGCCGGGCTGAACACTGGTTTTCTTGCCTTTAACACGCAAAAAGCACCGCTGGATAATGTTAAAGTGCGCCAGGCGCTGGCGATGGCCATCAATAAACCGGCCATTATTCAGGCGGTATTCCAGGGCACCGGCACGGCGGCGAAAAACCTGCTGCCGCCGGGGGTGTGGAGCGCCGACAGCGAGCTGAAAGATTACGATTACGACCCGGAAAAAGCGAAAGCGCTGCTGAAAGAGGCCGGACTACCGCCGGGTACCACTATCGATTTATGGGCGATGCCGGTTCAGCGTCCCTATAACCCGAACGCCAAACGCATGGCGGAGATGATACAGGCGGACTGGGCGAAAGTGGGGGTACAGGCGAAAATCGTCACCTATGAGTGGGGCGAATACCTGAAACGCGTGAAGGGCGGCGAACATCAGGCGGCGCTGATGGGCTGGACGACGGCTACCGGTGATCCGGATAACTTCTTCGGTCCGCTGTTTACCTGTACCTCGGCTAATGGCGGCTCCAACTCGGCGAAATGGTGCTACAAACCGTTTGATAACCTGATCGCCGAAGCGAAAACTACCACCGATCACGAGAAACGCGTGGCACTTTACAAACAGGCGCAGCAGATGATGCATGACCAGATGCCTGCGGTGATGATTGCCCATTCAACGATTTTCGAACCGGTACGCAAAGAAGTGCAGGAGTATGAAATCGATCCGTTTGGCAAACATATTTTCTGGCAGGTGGATCTGAAAAAATAACCTTTTGCCGCCTGGTTTACTCAGGCGGCAATAAGTAAATTACACAAATATTGTCTTAAAATTTTTAGGAATTTTCGGTAGCAGGGGGAATCTGGGTTAATATTAATGGTAAAGCGGGTAACGTGCGCGGGACATGTTTCCGTAATGAACTGTATTTCTCGTAGATAATGTGATCGGAGCCCATTTTATGAATAAGTAAAATAGTATATCTTATCTGAAGTTACATGGATGAAAGACTGGAAAATATAGGGAAAGAAATGAAAAAATCACAACGCTAATTATTGTTGCTTTGTTTTCAACGTGTACATATTCAAAACAACTCTGCTTTACCGACGCCTTTATTACAAAACTTAGTGTGGGTTATGTTGGCGATAGTTATAATGAGTGTCCGGATTATGGCAATTGCGTAAAATTTGACTATCGAATAGGCTCTGTTACAAAGACTTCTTACCTACAAGAAAAAATTAATTTGAATGACGGACAGAAGGGTACAGCACTGTACGATATGTTAAAAACGGCCATGATGTTTCATATGGAGGAATACCAGCAAGTCAAATTATAGATGTATCGATATACAGAAGTAATGGCAGAAATGCTGAGCCTGATTTTGTAATAGGATACGGCAATCCTAATTATATAACACCACCAAATCCTACATTTCCTAATCCCTCTAACTTATTTTGGGATTTTACTGAGGACACGGATTCATCCTCGTCTACCTGCTCAGAAGAGTGTGTGCACCCATCTCCCCCGGATTCTTTTAATACTGGAAATAATGTTAAATTCTCAAGGTTGAAAAATAATATAAGTGATTGTAGAGTAAAAATTTTATCGGTTATTTTACCAGTTTTTGGGGAGAATAAATCCCAATAAAGTTGTTGCCCTGTGTTAATTTAATAGTCAGGAATCTATGGTCGCCCCCTATTTTTGTAATATTGATACTGGAGATATGTTTGCGATTCAATAAAAAACCATAGTAACGTACCTAATCAGTCGGCTCAGAGATTCAACCCATGTGCTCGACGGATTGCTGTACCACGAAAGCGATCTGAAAATCGGGGGCGCGTCACCGTAAGGCGATCCCTGCCAAAAATAGCTCTATTTTCTTCGATGGGCAATTTTTTGATCTCGCGCGTTTTTTACCCCGCTGCACTGTGAATACATTTGCTATAACTTAATGGCAATCATGCACTCACAGGGAATTTCTTATGCGTAATCATACGTTGGTTAGCGTTGCCGTATTGACCGGTCTGCTGGCATTATCAGGCTGCGCTTCAAAAGTGACCGCGCCGGAAAAATATTCCGGTTTTTTGAAAGATTATTCAGGCTTGCAGGAAACCACCTCCGCAACCGGCAAACCGGTGCTGCGCTGGGTGGCGCCGGGATTCGACTTGGCAAAATATGACAGCATTGTTTATCACCCGGTAACGTATTATCCGGTAGCCAAACCCACCAGCCAGGTGAATCAGAAGGTACTGGATGGTGTGCTCAATTACACTAACAGTAAACTAAAAGCCGCCGCAGCAGCGCGCAAACCGCTGGTCACTTCACCGGGGCCACACAGCCTGATCTTCCGCGGTGCGATCACCGGTGTTGACGCCAGCAAACAGGGGTTGCAGTTCTATGAAGTGATCCCGGTGGCCATGGTGGTTGCCGGTACGCAGATGGCAACCGGCCACCGCACCATGAATACGAATCTTTACTTTGAAGGCGAGCTAATTGATGCCCAAACCAATGCGCCGGTACTGAAAGTGGTGCGCAAAGGCGAGGGCAAAGATGTGAGCAATGAAAAATCGCAGGTCACCATCGACTCACTGAAACAGGTGATTGACAATATGGCGACCGACGCCACGATGTTTGATATCAGCAAGCGTTAGTTTTACGCCGCCATCCGCGTCCGCCCAGCCAGTTTTCCGGGCGGGCAAACATCACCAGATTGCCGGTAAGGATTAGCAGTAAACCGGCAATCGCATTCAGATGCCAGACGTAACCTTCGTAAAAGGTCGAAATGCTCAGTGCAACCAGCGGAAACAGCAAGGTGCTGTACGCCGCTTTGCTCGGACCAATGAGGCCTACCAGCGTAAAATACGCGCCAAAGCCGATCACCGAACCGAACAGCGCCAGATAGACCAGCGCGCCGAGGTAGCTTGTCGTCCACTGCGGTGTAAAATCGTCGCCGCGCAGCAGAGCAATTACTCCCATGATCAACGTACCATACAGCATCGCCCAGCTATTGGTGGTCAGGGTTTCCAGCCCTTTACGCTGATGGCGCAGGCTTATCATATTGCCAAACGAAAAGCCCAGCGTACCCAATGCCGACAGACCAATACCCATCAGCAGCGTACTGCTCCAGCCGCTGGTGACCAGATCTTCCCAAAACAGCGTCACAATACCGGTTAGCCCCAGCGCAGCAGCAACAAAGAAGCGCGCTGGCGGTTTCTGTCCGAAGAACAGGTAGCTGTTGACGGCATTAAACAGCACCGCCATCGAAAAGATCACTGATTCCAGCCCTGTGTTAATCCATGTGGCGGCGGTATAAAAACACCAGAAGTTAAAGCCGAAGACACAACTGCCTTGCAGCAGACAAAACAGGTGATCGCGCAGCGGTAAACCACGCAGTTTGCGCCGAACCAGCAGTATCAGCATAATTGCCACCGTTGCCAGCGCAAAACGCCAGAAAATCGACACCGGTGCGGGTACCGGGCCTTGTTGCAGAAAAATTGCAATCCACGTAGTTCCCCAAATAATTACCACCAGACCGTACAGCAATGCGTTCATAGTTATTTCCGATGCGAAAAACGAATCCTGAGTGTGACAAAACGCGGGCAGGGACGATTGCACGAGATTGCGCCGGACTTGCATATTCTTGCGTTTTTCTTTGCACAACGCTGGAATCCGTCTTCAGCTATTCATAGACTAAGGTTCTGGTTGAACAATGATAATGTCCGCGAATGCCTGACCACTACGAAGCCTTTGAAAACCTGAGCAAACACAACGCCGTATTGCACAATTCGGTGGCGCTTCACTCTGGCATTCAACTGGCAGCCTGGTCGAACAAACGCGACAACATTACGCAGTACTGTAACCACCATACGCTGAGCCTGTACGTGGCCGATGGCTATGAGAGTTACCACAAAACCGCGTATGGCTGGGAAAACGGCGGCGGGCCGGATCGTTTTTGTCTGATGCCGAAAGAGAGCGAATCGGTGTGGGACATTCGCGATGATTTGACCTTCGTCCACCTTTACTGCACCGATGAGCATCTGCGGGAGGTCGGGGAACGGGTCTGGGATCGCAGCCCGGCCGCGTTCACCCTTGATGAGAAAACCTTCTCTCAAGATGCGCGCATCACCGCGCTTTATCGCCAGTTTCTGCTGGATTGCGACTGGCAGCAAAATGCCAACCAACTTACCTTGAGCACTGCTTCAACACTGCTGCTGACGCATCTTGTGCAGCACTACAGCAATGTGCAGTGGCAATTGCCTGTGGTGAACGGCGGTCTGGCCCCGGCGGCGCTGCGCAATGTGCTGGATTATATCGAAGCGCATCTTGCTCAGGCGTTGTTACTGTCGGATCTGGCAGCGCAGGTTGCGCTCAGTGAATATCACTTTGCCCGCATGTTTCGCCAGTCGATGGGTGTTGCGCCGCACCAGTTTGTGATGCAGCGCCGGATGGTACGGGCGAACGATTTGTTGCTCAACAGTGCACTTCCTCTGACTGATATCGCCCTGGCCTGCGGTTTTAGTTCCGCCAGCCACTTCAGCAACCGTTTTAAAGCAGCGAAAGGGCTGACACCGTCACAGCTACGTGCGACGCGCCAGCGTTAATGCGCCGTAGCAGATACCACCTGCCACTAATCCCCAGAATGCCGAACCAATGCCTGTCAGCGTGACGCCGCTGGCAGTCACCAGGAAGGTGACAACTGCGGCATCGCGATCCGTTTCCTTAACCAGCGCCTGATGCAGACTACCGCTGATAGTGCCCAGTAGCGCCAGCCCGGCGAGCATCTGGATCCAGCTCAACGGCAGGGCGGCCAGCAGACCGGTGATCGAGCCGCCAAATATTCCCGCCAGCAGATAAAACAGGCCAGCCGACGCCGCTGCCACCCAGCGTTTGCTGGCGTCCGGGTGTGCATCCGGGCTTTGGCAAATGGCCGCCGTAATCGCCGCGATACAGATCGAATAGACACCAAACGGCGACAACAGCAGCGCCAGCGCACCGGTAAAAATAATCAGCGGTGAAACCGGAATGGGGTAACCGGACGCCTGCATAGTGGCGAAGCCGGGGGCGTTTTGCGAGGCCATCGTCACCAGAAAAAAGGGGATGCCGATGCTGATAAGCGATGCCCAGTGAAACTCGGGTGCGGTGTAAACCGGAGAGACGACGGAAAACGTTAGTTTATTCGTGACAACGTCACCATGCATAACGGCGACCAGCGCCCCAATAAGTAATGTTGCAACAATAGCATAGCGCGGGGCGAGGGCTTTACAGACCAACCAGGCCAGTAGCATACTGCCGCACAACGCAAAATGGCCCTCAATATTAGTGAAGGCTTGCAAGCCAAAACGCAGCAGAATACCGGCCAGCATCGCGGCCGCCAGCGTGTGCGGAATGATTTTCATCAGTCGGGCGAATAACCCGGTGACGCCGCACAGCACGATAAGCACGTTGGCAAAGACAAAAATACCGACCGCTTCACCGGGTGTTGCGCCTTGCAGGCTGGTCGCCAGCAGCGCCGCGCCGGGGGTAGACCAGGCAGTGAGCACCGGCATGCGATACCAGAGCGTCAGCGCCAGCGTGCTGATGCCCATGCCGAAGCCAAGTGCGGTCATCCATCCGGCGATTTGCGCAGGGCTCGCGCCAGTAGCGGAGGCCGCCTGCCAGATAATGGCGGCAGAGCTGGCGTAACCAACCAGCACGGCGACGAAGCCCGCAAGAATGCTGGTAAACGGCAGTGAAGAAGTTGTGAAAAGCGTTGCAAGGCGCATTGGCACTCCTTGTGCGTTATAGCATTCGGATAATTTAGCATCGTGCGCTATAGCGCACAAGTAAGCAGGAGGAATAATGGATCTCACCGTTTATCTGGCTACAATGCTGAAAACCCTGCGTCAGGGCCGCGGCTGGAGCCTTTCCCGGTTGGCAGAGGAGACAGGCGTTTCCAAAGCGATGCTCGGGCAGATAGAACGCAACGAATCCAGTCCGACCGTGTCGACGTTATGGAAAATCGCCACCGGCCTGAATGTCCCTTTCTCCACCTTTATTACGCCGCCGGAAGGGGAAATGCCGCGGGTGTACGATCCGCAGCAGCAGGCAATGGTGGTCACGCCAATTTTCCCGTGGGATGAGAAGCTGCACTTTGATCTCTTCTCTATTAATCTCGCGCCTGGTGCTATCAGCGAATCCACGCCACATGAAGCCGGGGTTATCGAGCATGTGATTGTAATTAGCGGTATGCTGGATATGTGCATTGGCGGGCAGTGGCGAACCATTGTGGCGGGCAGCGGCCTACGTTTTGCCGGGGATGAAGCGCACGCCTATCGCAACAGCACCGCACAAATGACGCACTTCCACTCGCTGATTCATTACCCAAAAGAAAAAGCCGCAGGCAAGCCTGTGGCAAAAACGACGACGATTAACGAATTAGACAACCCAAAATAATTCGCGGTACAGGAGAGCTAATGCCTCTGCAACCTGAAGTATGCCGGGTTAACAACATGACGAGGAATGTCCGAGTCACCACCTTACTGTTAAGTGAAACGTAGCGGAAATAGCGATTTCGATATTGCATTACCATTTGGCGCAAATTCCCCTTGTGGCAGGTGGTGAAACGCCCCGCTTGTGACTACAATAGCCGCCATTTTGTACATAATGGATAACGACGATTGTATGCGCCTGCAACCCCATCATCTTGAACTGTTAAGCCCGGCCCGCGATGCCGCCATTGCCCGTGAGGCTATCCTGCACGGTGCAGATGCCGTCTACATCGGCGGGCCGGGTTTTGGCGCTCGCCACAATGCCGGTAACAGCTTGCAGGATATCGCCGAACTGGTGCCGTTCGCCCATCGCTACGGCGCGAAAGTGTTTATTACTCTGAACACCATTCTTCATGATGACGAACTAGAACCGGCGCGGCGCCTGATAGTCGAGCTCTACCAGGCGGGCGTTGATGCGCTGATTGTGCAGGATATGGGTATTCTTGAGCTGGATATTCCGCCGATTGAGCTGCACGCCAGCACCCAGTGCGATATCCGCAGTGTGGAAAAAGCCAAATTCCTTTCCGATGTGGGTTTCAGCCAGATCGTTCTGGCGCGTGAACTCAACCTTGAGCAGATCCGCGCTATTCACAACGCGACGGATGCCACCATTGAGTTCTTTATTCACGGTGCGTTGTGTGTCGCGTATTCCGGGCAGTGCAACATTTCCCATGCGCAAACCGGGCGCAGCGCCAACCGTGGCGACTGCTCGCAGGCCTGTCGTCTGCCGTACACTCTGAAAGATGATCAGGGACGCGTGGTGGCCTATGAAAAACACCTGTTGTCGATGAAAGATAATGACCAGACCGCCAACCTGGCGGCGCTGATCGACGCGGGCGTGCGCTCCTTCAAGATTGAAGGGCGCTACAAAGATATGAGCTACGTGAAGAACATCACCGCGCATTACCGGCAGATGCTTGATGCGATCATTGAAGATCGCGGCGACCTCGCGCGCGCTTCCGCCGGGCGTACTGAGCACTTTTTTATTCCCTCGACGGATAAAACGTTCCATCGCGGCAGCACCGATTACTTTGTTAATGCCCGCAAAGGCGATATCGGTGCCTTCGACTCACCGAAATTTATCGGTCTGCCGGTGGGTGAAGTGCTGAATGTGGGCAAAGATCATCTCGATGTCGAAGTTACCGAGCCGCTGGCGAACGGTGATGGCCTGAACGTGCTGGTGAAGCGTGAAGTGGTCGGTTTCCGCGTCAACGTAGCGGAGAAAACCGCTGAAAACCGTTATCGCGTTTTCCCGAACGAAATGCCGGACGTGCTGAAAACCCTGCGTCCACATCATCCACTTAACCGTAACCTCGATCATAACTGGCAGCAAGCGTTGCTGAAAACCTCCAGCGAGCGGCGGATCGCAGTGGATATTGAGCTGGGTGGCTGGCAGGAACAACTGGTGTTAACGCTGACCAGCGAAGATGGTGTCTCGGTGACGCATACGCTGGAAGGGCAATTCGACGAAGCCAACAACGCGCAAAAAGCGCTGGATAACCTGAAAGATGGCCTGATGAAGCTAGGGCAAACCCGCTACTACGCCAGAGAGGTTCAGGTAAATCTGCCTGGCGCGCTGTTTGTGCCCAACAGCCAGCTAAACCAGTTACGCCGTGAAGCGGTGGATATGCTGGAAGAGGCGCGTCTGGCCAGCTACCAGCGCGGCAGCCGTAAAGCGGTAGCCACACCACCACCGGTCTACCCGGAAACGCATCTTTCATTCCTTGCTAACGTTTATAACCATAAAGCCCGTGAATTTTATCATCGCTATGGTGTGCAACTGATCGATGCCGCTTTTGAAGCGCACGAAGAGAAGGGCGACGTACCGGTGATGATCACCAAGCACTGCCTGCGTTTTGCCTTTAACCTGTGCCCGAAACAGGCGAAAGGCAATATCAAAAGCTGGCGCGCCACGCCGATGCAACTGGTACACGGTGATGAAGTGCTGACGCTGAAATTTGACTGCCGTCCGTGCGAAATGCACGTAATCGGGAAAATTAAAAACCATATCCTGAAGATGCCGCTTTCCGGCAGCGTGGTAGCATCCATCAGCCCGGATGATTTGCTGAAGACGTTACCGAAAAACAGATAGCAAAACGGGTGGCTTAGCCACCCGGGTTATACCAGTTTGGACTGACCCCACCCCGGTAGACGATCCTGCCCTATAGTTGGGTAGGATCACATCGTGATATCACGCCTGCTCTGGAATACCCTGAGGCGGGATGGACGTTAATGCCAGAAGTATGGGGCAAAGGTTATGCGACTGAGGCGCTGGCCGCAATTTTATCGTGGGCCGATAAGACATTTTCCTCTCCTATGTGCTGTATTATTGATGAAGAGAACAAACGTTCAAATTATTTAGCTGAGCGCTTTGGTTTTCAGTTTCAAAATTATGTTAACTATCGTGGCAAGCCGGTACGATTACTTGTATACCCGTCATACTTCAAGTTGCATGTGCGTTGGCTTTCCTCGCTCACCCCAGTCACTTACTTGAGTAAGCTCCTGGGGATTACTGAGAGACATCCTGTCTCTCACCGGAGGCCAACCTTCGGTTGGGCAAATTCGTTCCCGACGAATTTGTCACTGCGTCTCCGCCTTCCTGCAACTCGAATTATTTAGGGTATACACCAGAAATCCCCCAATTCGTGTTCGTAAATTATCGGTCATCCCATTGACCAGAGGGTGATGTGGGTCATCAGCAGGGATAATAAACTCTCTTCCTTGTCCTTGTTATCTGGCTACTGCTTTCAGTCCTGCAGGCAGCATACGTGATGTTACATTGAGTAGTTTCAACGCTGACCGGGAGGCCCGGTCCAGAGAGCATCTTTTTTATCATATCCCAGCTAAAATGAGAAGAAAGGACTGTTTGCATAATATTAATAAGATGAATGATCTTGTTAGATAATTGCTTAATAATCTACTATACGTTACAACATGTTTTATATCAGCGTAAAAATTCGATCATTATTATTTTTACTCCATGCCAAATACTATTGTGATAAATATCTAAGTGAGAGCAAAGGATTAGCTGAATGCCTGTGGATAATAATGTGAGTGACTTGACTATAGATTTTAATTTACCTGAAGTGATCGAGAGCAATATGAACAAAGCGTCGCAATATAAAACACTGATGGATAAAGTACTAAAAGGAACTCGCCATCTGCAAAAACGAAGAATTACGTCAGAAAGATTACATTTCGATATACAGCAGCGTGAATTTATTGAAGCTTCAATGGCAAAAGATGCCTGTGAAGAAGTGATCCGCACGCTTGATTTTCATTCATCTTGCCAGCAAGCCGGTATTGATGATGGGCGTCGCTACTGGTGCTTTAAGTACAACGGTAAAATCATCGGATTAACAGGCTATCACTATAGATTATGGGATCATCCCGATATTGTCTGGTCGGCGTGGTTTGTGGCATCCCCTCAGGTGTCAGCCATGACTAAACTCGGAATGGTTTACAACAATATGTATGTCTGCCTGACCCAGACGCAGTTCCGCGAAATGTATATTGAGTTACTTGGTGACGGTACTGACTCAAATATCTATAAAATTTTCAAAGGCCTTGGGTTGGAGGAAGTAGCTACTTTCCGTCATTTCCATGGGCAGAATAAAGATATGGTTGTTATGCGCATTGACCTGGCAGCATTACGCGCTTTTAGCAAGGAAGAATATGATCTTGATACTGTATGTTGAGTCCGGTGCCGGTTCGCTTACACTGGCGAAAAACGTGCAACATGAGTTGAACCGACGCGGAGTCGAAAACCGACTCATCTCATTACATGAATTATTACCCTCCTGGCTTAATGGCTTTCTCTTCAGTTATTACAAAGATTGGTGCGTTGATAATAAACAGTACTTCACTCCTATTTTTCGTTATCGATGGTTTTATCCCGCTTTATATAAATTGTTGCCATTAATAATGCGCTGTAAAGACCGAGACAGCAATATTCCTGAATTATTTTACAGTGTGGATGCAGTAATTGGCTGTAGTTTTTTTTGTAGTTGGTTTGCCCGTTATTGGCAGAAAAGAAGTGGCAAGCAATACCCTATTTTTGGGGTTCTCGGGGATTACACGGTTTCCCCCGGATGGCAATTGCAGGTTGACAAATTATTTGTTCCATTTGATTTTCCAAACCCCGTTTTCGACTTTATTCGTCGACGAGGTGGAGATATCACGGTCTCCGGTATTCCGGTAGCAACTTATCAAATGGATGGCGCGAGAGTAAAAGGTAGCGTGCTGCTATGTGGTGGTGGCTGGGGGCTACAAATCACCGCAGAAACCATCACTGCCTTATTGGCACGGGAGTCGCTCACACGGTTAATTGTGCTCTGTGGGCAGAATACTGCGCTCTATAATGATCTCTGTTTGCAATTTCAGGCGTGCATAAGTGGCGGTGAGTTGGAGGTGCATGGTTTTACCGACGATATGTGTAGCATCTACGCCCGGACGGATATTGTCGTCACCAAAGCCGGAGGGCTGACGCTGACTGAAGCGGCGCTCTATGGGAAACCGCTCATTATTATGGGTTATTTACCCGGTCATGAGCAGGAGAACATGAAAGTCTTCGTGCAACGTGGTGCAGCTCTTTTTGCTGGAGATACGGAAACACTTGGTCAGGCTATCGACAACCTTTTAACGGATGACGTCAGTGCTGAGTCATTGAGAAAAAATGCGGCGTTGCTGGTAAATCAGCAGGCCTGCAACCTGCTGTGCAACGAAATAATGAAGGATATGCAATATGTGGACGCGTAAATCAACTCATACGGATTACATTGAGATTCCAGTTGAATACCAGAATTTTATCGAAAAAAATCCTGTGTATACTCAACACCATGAAGAGAGTACCCACAGAATACAGCAGGCTATTCTAAGTTATCAGGAAACCGGCAAGATCGAGGAGAGTAATATCTGCAAGCTGGTGATCAAAATGACCAACACCTGCAACTTGCGTTGTACTCATTGTTTTCAGTGGCGTGAAGATAGCGGTTTTCATCATGAACAGGACCCTACTGCTATTCCATTCGACAAGTGCCAGCATTTATTTGATTTCGTCGCCCGTAATAAGCCAGATATTATTCTGACCGGTGGTGAAGCAACCCTGCACCGTGACTTTGATAAGTTTGTGCAAACCTTTGCCGAAATGGGCTGCTTTATACATATTTGCACCAATGGTCTGAGTATCCGTAAATACTATAATCTGTTCAAGCGGTGGCATAACCAACTGGCATTCCTTATATCACTTGATGGAACTGGTGATATACACGATAACATCCGTGGCAAAGGAACCTGGCGGAAGACGCTGGCCGCCATCGAGCAACTGGCGGAAGGGAAGCGCAATGGCATGCAGTGGCTGATTGGCGTTGAAAATACCCTGATGGCTACCAATCTGGACAACGCGCTTGAGTTGAAAGCAGTTTGCGAGGCGGCTGGTGTTGACTGGATTATCTACAATCACTTGTGGATTGTGGATCTGATGGCTCGCCAGGAATATACCAATTTTTGTCAGCAGTGGGGCACTACGCCGTCCTCTTTTACCGGGTTTGATACAGGCCCGTTTTCTGATGATTATATTGAGAAAATTAACCGCACCATTGAGACATTAAAGCGCAGCGATAAACAGATCCCCATATTATTTGGTCCTGACTATTCGCCGGAAGAAGTATTTCAGTGGTACCGTACTAAAATGCCGTCAATGCCTTCTTATCTCAAAATGGGTTGTAAGCTTGATATAGATATCGGTGGCGAGTTGGTGATGACCAAGCAATTCCCGGATTTAGGGTTTGGTAGTGTATTGGATCGTCCAATTGAGGAGATATTGGCATCTGAGAAATATCAAGCGGTTGCGGGTAAGTTGAGGAGTACTTCATTACGTATTCTTAATGCCTGTCCAGACACGCATAATTTACGAGTGTAGTCAAAAGGGTTCTATTGTATCTGACGGGTGATCAGCTAACCGGGACGGGTAATGTCATTTTTTATATGCGAAAAATGTCGGGTAAACATCGTCCTGCTGTTTAACTCGTCGAGAATTTCCGTGATTTTAGGGCGCGGTAACATGCTGTAAACCAATTCTTCAAGTGGTGAAACCTGCACCGGAACGCTGTTATCCAGCGAGGAGAATTTTACGCCCCTGTCAGTTATTTCCACATCGGGCAGTTCACCACGCGCGGCCATAGTATTGACCTCTTCCAGTCTGGACTGAAGTAGGGTCATACGACTGGTAAAATTGATATTTAATTAAGGATAATTAAATGAAGCTTAACTATATTTCCTGTTTGATCGCTGCCTCGATTGCAGCTACAGCATTGCCTGTCTCTGCTAAGCAAATATCTCCCCTCATCTTTAACTCAACCCCCCCACAAAATGACTTGGTCGGCTCGCTGGCAGCCAGAGTGCAGTTTGCCCAGAGCCAGATTATCCCAGCCAACCCCAAGGAGGAAGAGCGCCAGCCCATCTTGATCAGCCTGCGCAAGAGTCTGCTGCTGGTGCAACCGCTACAGGCCGATGGGGTGACCCCCATGGAGCTGGAGGCCCGCGACGCCAGCGGCAAGTTGCTTGGCTCTCTGACACTGTCGCCCCCGTCAGAGCTACCCGAGACAGTCTACCACCTCGCAGGTGTTCCCGAAGGCGGGGTGAGTTTTGTCCCAGAGAGTGGCCCCTCAGTGGTGATCGGCAGCAGTGCTGATTTGGCCAAACTTAGCGACAAGAGCGGTGCCTTCCTCAAGGATCGGCTGACTGGCCGTGCACTGGTGGAGATCAAGACCGCCGACGGCCGCTGGGTAAGTGATATCTATCTGCCAGTGAGCCCAGATCTGGAGGGCAAGATGGTGCGGATCCGCTCTAGTGCCAGCTACAACTCGACAATGTTCTATGGCGAGCGACAGGTGACGGTCTCCCGTGGCCAGACCTTGCAGTTCAAGTTTTCCAAGGGGCAGTGGTTTCGCGAGGGAGAGCTGGAGAACAACCGCATCACCTACGCACCAGATACCTGGAGCGGTGAGCTGCCAGCCGAGTGGATCCAACCCGGACTGAACCTCTCCGTTCGACAGGGCAACCTAACTGGTGAACTGCGTGACATCAGGGTCGGAGCCCCCGGAGAGCTGCTGCTGCACACCATCGACATCGGTATGCTCACCACGCCAAGAGAGCGGTTTGCCTTTGCCAATGACAAGGAGGCGCATCGTGAATACTTCCAGACTATTCCAGCCAGCCGGTTGATCGTCAGCCAGTATGCTCCGCTCTCCCTGCCTGAGGTCATGCTGCCCAACGGCACCCTGCTGACCGATTTTGATCCAAGCGAAGGGGGCTGGCATAGCGGTACCATGCGTCAGCGTATCGGCAAGGAGCTTATCTCCCATGGTATCGATAATGCCAACTACGGCATCAACAGCAGCGCCGGTGAAGGGGAGGGGAGCCATCCCTTTGTTGTTGCCCAGTTGACGGCGCACAACAGCCGCGGCGAGTATGCCAATGGGGTTCAGGTGCACGGTGGTTCCGGTGGCGGTGGCATCGTCACGCTGGATAGCTCCCTTGGCAACGAGTTCAGCCATGAGGTTGGCCATAACTTCGGCCTTGGCCACTATGTGGATGGTTTCCGAGGCTCGGTTCACCGTAGTGCCGATCAGCTCAACTCCAGCTGGGGATGGGACAGCGACAAGCACCGCTTCATCCCCAACTTCTCGCCGACCCGAACCAATAAGGATGCCTGTCTGGATGGCCAGTGCCAGCCGCCGTTCGATGGGCGCAAGTTTGGCTACGATGCGATGGCGGGTGGCAGCCCTCTCTCCGGCGCCAACCGTTTCACCCTCTACACCCCCAATTCGGCCGCCATCATCCAGCGTTTCCTGGAGAGCAAGGCGGTGTTCGATGCCAACTCTGCCACTGGCTTTAGCAAGTGGAACAGTGCGACGGCCAGGATGGAGCCCTATCAGCACACTGTCGAGGGGACCGAGCAGGGGGATGCCCCCATGGATGCCCTGAGCGAAACTGGACTGAGCGCCCTACTGGCGGAGTACGGGTTGGTCAGGGTGACCATGTGGGATGGTCATTGGACCCGTGATATCCGGGTGCCTGTTGCCTCTGCTGATAACCGGGGAAGCCGTCTGACCATTGATCACGGGGCCGGTTATAACAGCCGACTCTTTATCAACAGCAAGGAAATCCTGGTGACCCGAGGCTTCAAGAAGAGCTTCACCTCGGATGGCCTGAACTGGGTGGAGGTACCTCTCATCGATACCAGAGTTGTGCGCAAACCCGATCAGTTCGGGGTGCCAGTGACCACCCTGGTGGGGTATTACGATCCGCAGGGGAGTTTGCCCGCTTACATCTATCCGGCGCTGCACGGTGCCTACGGTTTCACCTACCCGGATGATAGCAGTACCCTGTCAGGTAATGACTGCCAGTTGCAGGTGGAGACCCGCGACGGTCTGCAGCGCTTCAAATTGGCCAACCACAGGGCAACCAGCGCAGTGATGAACAAATTCCACATCAATGTGCCGACAGACCTGAATCCCAGCCAAGCCGCAGTGATATGCAATAATAGGATGACTGCTGAAAAAACATTATCATCAGCACCAACAGATATTTCATTCTCTGTATATGGTAAATCTCTTCCTGCAAAAGCAAATGAAGGATGTATCGTATCTAACACTACAGGGGCACAGTATTGCCTCCCGGTTGGTTCTCGGTCTGAATATTCTTTGCCTGATTGGATTATTGGCCAGGAGGTTCATGTCGATGCAGGCCTCAACGCAAAAGTACTTTTGTCTGATTGGGATAACCTTTCATATAACAGGATTGGTGAGTTTGTCGGCAGTGTAGGGACGAACGAGATGAGAAAAATAAAAGCGTGGAATGGCCAGCACCTCGATTTTAGCAGACCTCGATCGATGAGGGTTGTGAGTAATTAATCACTATACCCTAAATAATTCGAGTTGCAGAAAGGAGGCGACGCAGTGACAAATTCGTCGGGAACGAATTTGCCCAACCGAAGGTTGGCCTCCGGTGAGAGACATCCTGTCTCTCAGTAATCCCCAGTCACTTACTTCAGTAAGTGACTGGGGTGAGCGAGGAAAGCCAACGTACATGCAACTTGAAGTATGACGGGTATATACACCTATATGCTGGGTAATTGTATCTGATGCTCTGAAATATACCGTAGGGCATAATAATATAGGATTTTTCCCAGACCGTCTCCCGGAATAAGATATTTCTCAGAGTTAAGCACAACACGCAAACCGTGTTTCACTAAGTGGTGATGGTGGTATATATCACCCATAACGATAAACAATATCGCGATTGATAAACATTATTGTTTTTGATTTTTTTAAAAAAAAATTTGTTATTTATTAGTTAGTTGCGAATATATTGCATTACCTATATGTGATATTTTTACCTTTCTATTAAATATGTGTGAAATATTTTTCCACCAACTCAAGGGGAATGAATTGATATTGCTAGTTGCGCATTATATCTAATCCTGGGTGTGGGTCACAGAATGCCAGTATTCATTTTAATATTTTGTCATTACTGACTATCTTTTATTTTAACAAGAATAAGTAAGCATTTCATGGAAGACCGAAATTTGGTTCTTTTAAATAGCATGGTAGTGGGGGACTGAAAAATGAACCATATTTATAGGGTTAAATACAATGCGCGCCTCGGTGTTTGGGTAGCGGTGAGTGAAATTGCCAGAGGGAATAGCAAAAGCGGCCGAAGAATACATTCGCGAGTTGGTGTTCAGGGTGTGTTGCTCAGATCACTGCTGATATCAATGACAACCGCCGGATTGATAAGCTCCACGCCCAGTTGGGCGGCGTGTACGGGTACAGGAGGATCCTACACCTGTTCCGGGATTACAACTACAACACAAACATTGAACGCTCCTGTGCTGAATGTGACGGCCGATGCCACATACCAGAATGCCGGGGCAGGCACCAATAATGGACTTAATCTCACAACGACCACCGGAGGTTTGACTGCCTCACAGGCTGCGGGGAGCGTCATCAACGATAACGGTAAAGGTATTTCCGCACAGAATAATGGCACCGGTAGCACAACGATCAGTACTGCGGGGACGGTGACGGGAGCAAGCGCAGGTATCTATGCTGTCAACGCAACGACGGCAACGGACCTTACCATCAGCCAGATAACCGGTTCTATCATATCTACTGGTTATGGAATTGGTGCCCGCAACGAAGGCTCCGGTAGCACCACAATCAGTACTGCGGGTACCGTGACAGGTAGCACGGGCATCATGGTGGCACAGGCTAACAACAGCGGTTTGGGCAAAGATGTGACTATCAGCCAGACAGCAGGTGCTATCACTGCCACCAACAACGGTATCTATGTGATGAACTTCGGTGTTGGGGGCACGACCATCAACCTCAACAGTGGCACCATCCATTCAGACTACCTCGGCATTAGTTTGGAAAACGGACCATCCACGACGGGTTTGACAATAAACCAGAGCGCTGACCACACCATTACCAGCAACAACTATGCTATTCAGACAACAGATGAGGGGGCGGCTGACACAAATATCACGCTTGCCGGTACCGTTAGTGCTACAACAGTCGGTGTTAATGCTATTCATTACAGCACGGGTACCCTCAACATTACTCAGAACGGCGGTTCTATATCCGGGGACAACCGCGCGGGTGTTAGAGCTAATGGTCAGGCTGCGATAAACGTCACGCAGAACGGCGGATCAATCAGCAGTGCCTCTGGCACCGGAGTCATTCTCACTAGCATTTTCGGCAATGGTCCATTGAGCCTGACGCAAAACACAGGATCGATCAGCGGCAATTACGGTGTTGTTATCGATAATATAGGTACAGAAAATACGATCCTTACACAAACAGCGGGCAATATTGTCGGTACTGCTGGCGATGGTATTTATATCACCAACGGTTTGGTTTTTGGCGATACAACCTATGCCTACGGTACTGATATCGCTATTAATATTGCTGGCACAGTCAGCGGTACCCAGAACGGCATCAGCGCCTATAACTATGGCAGCGGTCAGATGAACATAACCTCCAGCGGTATTATCAGCGGGGCCGGCACCACCGCTTCATCCGCTGAGCCTAACAATCCGGTCAGCGGCAACGGCATATATGCCAACAACATGACGGGGGCAACGGACCTTACCATTAGCCAGACGGCAGGTGTTATCAGTGGCGACAGCAACGGTATTGAGGCTATCAATACAGGCTCCGGCCCTACAACGGTTGCCGTGGCAGGAGAAGTAATAGGCGGTAGCGGCGCAGGTATTCACACATCGGGTACTGCTGGTGCGCCCGTGGACATAACCCTGAATAGCGGTGCCAAAGTTTCAGCGACATCCGGGGTGGCGATCAAGGACGATGCAGGTAACGCCACGCTGACAATGAACGGCGGTTCGAAGCTGACGGGGCAAGTGCTAATGGGCGAAGGCAACGACACGATGATCATCAAGGACTCGGCCGACATCAGCGGTGTCACCCTACTTGATGGAGGCAACAGCACCGACAGCACCGTCACCGATATCCTCGGTACTGCCACTGCAGCAACCAACAAACTGACGTTTGAAAATAGCACCAGTAGTCTATCTGGCTCCATCATAAAAAACTGGCAGACGGTGACACTGGATGGATCGAACCTCACCTTTATCGGTGATGCCGCACTCGTCACCGGTACCGGCACCAACAGTGACAGTAGTCTACAGGGGCTGGTTATCCAGAATGGCGCAACACTGAGTAGTCCGGTCACACTTGATGTCACTGGTGATGTCAGTATTGATGCCACCTCGACGCTCAGTCACAGTCAGGGTGGCAGTATCACTGGTAATGTCACCAGTGCCGGTCTGATCGACTGGCAGAGCGCCACACCAGGCCAGACACTGACCATCAACGGTAACTACACCGGTGTTTCGGGCTCAAGGCTGTTGCTGCAAACCGTTCTTGGTGACGACAGTTCTCTTACCGACAAACTGGTGGTGACAGGTGATAGCGCCGGGACTACCTCGGTCAGCGTAAGAAATGCAGGTGGTAGTGGGGCACAAACCCTGAACGGGATCGAACTTATTCATATCAACGGCACTTCGAATGGGGTGTTTACTCAGGCAGGTCGTATCGTTGCCGGGGTATATGAATACTCTCTTGCACGCGGTCAGGGGAGTAACAGTAGCAACTGGTATCTGACAAACCAAAAGACTGTTCAGGAGCGTATCCCCACGCCCACTCCTGAGCCAAACCCTAACCCCACACCTGAGCCTAACCCCGGCAGCGATGGCCCGGTGATAAACACCATGTCGGAGGTGAAATCCGCTGCAACGCTACGCCCGGAAATCAACAGTTACACCGAGAACCTGGCAGCGGCCAATACGCTATTCAACACCCGTCTGCACGATCGACTGGGGGAAACTCAATATATTGATGTGCTGACCGGCGAGAAAAAGGTTACCAGTATGTGGTTACGGCAGATCGGCGGCCATAACAACTGGCGTAGTGGCGGTGGACAGCTACAAACCCAAAGTAACCGCTATGTGATCCAGATGGGTGGCGATGTTGCACAATGGTCAACCGATGGCTTGGATCGTCTGCATCTGGGGTTGATGATGGGCTATGCCCATGAAAACAACCATACCCGCTCGTCTGTTACCGGTTATGGTTCGAAAGGTTCGCTCGATGGCTACAGCGTCGGAGCCTACGCCACCTGGTATGCAAACGATGCTAATCACAACGGACTATATATCGACAGCTGGGCACAATACGGCTGGTTTAACAATTACGTTCACGGTGACGAGCTGGCGCAGGAATCGTATAAATCCCGAGGAATGACGGCGTCCGTAGAAAGTGGCTACACATACAAACTGGGTACATTTACGGGTAGCCTGGGGACGCTAAACGAATGGTACATCCGGCCTGTGGCGCAAATCACCTGGATGGGCGTGAAGGCAGATGACCATCGCGAAGACAACGGTACCAGCGTCCAGGGTGAAGGCCACGGCAACATCCAAACCCGTTTGGGGCTGCGGACCTATCTGAAGAGCCATAATAAGATGGATGACGGAAAAGATCGTGAATTCCAGCCATTCATTGAGGCCAACTGGCTACACAACACACGTAACTTCGCCACCAGAATGAATGGCGTCAGTATCAGTCAGGATGGTGCAAATAATGTGGGTGAGATCAAACTGGGCGTGGAAGGCCAGTTAAACCCACGTCTGAATCTGTGGGGTAATGTGGGGGTTCAGGTGGGTGACAAAGGCTATAACGATAGTGTGGCAATGGTCGGTGTCAAAGTTAACTTTTGAGTTAACAGAACACGCTTGATCTGACATTTGGCTTTGAAGGGTTGAGAGTTACCGGTTTTGCTATGGGGATCGAAGCTTATACAAAACACAAGGTAACTCTCATTATAGAACCACGCTTCTTTAAATCGACCTTGAGAAACTTCTGGTACTTTGGGTCAGCGTAAGCTCTAATACCAGGTTTGCTAAAAGTTTACAAGCCAGTTATCTAATATCTAAGCTTGAACTTTGTTCCTGATATCCAATCAAAGTGAAGGTTTTTTAAAATATCAACCATTCCACAGGCTTTAATTTGTTTACTGAATACAAAAGGGAAGTATACTTCCCTTATATTATTAAGGGTCATAATGTTCTTAAGGAACATTAAATCCTCAGCCATTTTTTCACGAGTACTTAAACTCAATATATTCATATAGCTAGAGCTCATTTTAATATATGATGGGTTATATACTATTCCGCTGATTTTAATTTTCTCAGTACCTGGGATAGTTGGATACATAAATAATCCCGATCTACCTATAACTAAAACCTCATTGTACTGCCTGCTATGTGGAATCGAGTTCCTGAAGGAATTTGGATGAAGTAATGTGTTGTAGGGTTTGTTCATCTTGAAACCATTTGTACCGGAAAACTTAGCTGTTCCAGTTAGAATATTTCTGCTTAAGGCTGCTTTATCAATGACTTTACCCCCAGGGCGTCCCCCTTCAAGACCGGCAAAATTATCAAACCAAACGTCACGTAAGTGAGTGCCAAGGATATTTTGGTATGGAACATCGAGTACTAGTGCAATTTCTAAGGCCACCCCACCATATATACCGTGATCATTAAAACTGACACAGCTTGTGGAAATAACATCCCATGTGGAAAACAAGGTCTCAACATTTCTATAACCATCATAGAAAGGGCTTTTTTTCCAATCCTCTTTTCCCCCAGAAGATAGCCCTCCTCGGGCAGATATAGTGTGAACAAGTCTCAAGTCCTTTTGAAGAGCGCGCTTCCATTCCTTAAGGATCATTACATTCTTTTGGTCACTATTGTTACGGAGTTCGGTTTTCTTTTTAAAGGCTTCGAGCGATTTCTGATTAATACTTCTATCGAACGTTATCATTCTTCATCCTTAGTGGTAAAAAATCATTTTAACTACTGTTCTCGGCAGCACAGAGTATCCCGGCAACAGTAGTGACGCGCATTCCCTGATAGTAATATTGATATCAGATCGTATAATTCGGACTGAGTTCTCTTCAGGAGTTCTATTAGGTTGGCATCGATGTAAATTTCAAGAGTAACTTACTCATTAATTATCTAACAAGAACATTTAGCTTATTTTGCTACTTAATATTATTTATGTGGCTAAAAAAACGATAAGTTAAGTGCTTGATAAATATGCCAAGTTTTAAACTTAACGTTTAAACGGGAAGAAAAGAACACTCAAGTCCAAACTGCGAGACTCAACAGAGACCAAGTCAGAGGGGGGCAACGAAGAATATAATTTGTTGATTAACAAATCAGCTTGCAGGTCAGTCTGCACCCACCTTTAATGCCCGCGATGAGGCATGTTCAATATCACCGGCAGTATTGTGGATCTTCATGAGAAAGGGGTGATCGCAAAACTTCTTGATACCCAAAGTTTTGATAGTGCTGCCACAGCCTCTTTAGCCAGAAACCCAAACTATTCTGACACCCCAACCGGGTCTGGTAGACCATCATAATAATGGGGCGCATACTGATATGGATCTCAAACTATTCATGTCCAGTATTGCAGTAATTGCCCCTTGGTTCGCGTTGTTTGTTGCAAAAGGTCTACAAACAGCTACGTGGGGGGCTCAAAGGATTACGCTATGCACAGCGATATGCGGCCAGAATCCTGCGTATTAAACACCTCACCGGCAACAGGTTCAGGCAGGCGCTTTTGCATATGGACACCGCGTTCATTGCCAGAAATTTAAGCTTGGGAGGAGGTGCGGATCTGCTGGCAGTCACCTGGCTGCTGGCTCATTTCCCAGCCTGAGCAATAGAAAACTAAGGACTGATGGAATTTACCATGACAATACCGCGTCTGTTAAAACTGGATGATTCTTTCACAACGATTCTTGTCCCGGGATTAAGAGATAGCGACGATTACCACTGGCAAACCTGTTGGGCACGTCGTTTACCTCGCTGGAAAAGAATAAGTCAACGAAACTGGTTGCAGCCGGATATTGGAAGTTGGGGCGCAGCGATTCGCAGAGAATTAGCCACCTGTACGTTGCCCGTTATTTTGATTGGGCATAGCTTTGGCGCGCTTGCATCCTGGCACCAGGTCCAGAGCAGAGCTGCAAATGTTGCCGGGATTGTTATGGTTGCGCCTGCTGAACCTTCACGTTTTGAACTTGAAGAAGTGATCACTGCGGCGAAGTTAAAAATACCCGGAATGGTCTTTGCCAGTCACAATGACCCGCTTATGTCATTCAATCGTGCTGTATTTTGGTCTGACAGTTGGGGATGCGATCTGATAGATGTCGGAGATGCTGGTCATATTAATTCTGAATCCGGATTTGGCGAGTGGGAGTATGGTCTCGAAAAAGTATCACAATTTGGAGAGATGCTATTAAAAATAGACAGATAAAATTTTTAATGTAGATGGCACCCTGGCACATTTTTCATCTTCTGCCGGGTTTACTCTGGCGCAAAAAATGGTCGGCAGATCTTGCGGGGTTGAAGGTATACGCCCTGGTCAATATTGTGAACCTAAAATCACAACCGTGGGTTCGCAGGATACTACCGGTGGGATGACACGCGAGAATACACCTATCGTTACTTAAATTTCCATCAGTTGGCTGAGTATCAAACAGAGGGAAATGATCGCATTGATGTCGTAACGATTTAATCTTCCCGGTATTTGTTGCTGGTCAGACATCCTGGAGTGAGTGAACTTAATCGGTGTAAAAGAGTTATACCCTCTCAGGCTTTTCATGTCCTGCGTGCCAGCCTTGTTTGTGATGGCCGCGCTATCCCCTTGATGAGTCAGGTGGTTCCGTCAGAAAAGCAAAACAATATTTTGATACAGAAGACCTTTCTCAACGCGCTTGCCAGTGCCATCGCAC
>Ga0316615_10016_pt1 | contig 109825 bp, 93 predicted proteins | sample Kosokonia_enrich_2_FD_207733 | JGI IMG/M metagenome (GOLD analysis project Ga0316615, IMG submission 207733) | Wetland soil microbial communities from Old Woman Creek delta, Ohio, United States - Kosokonia_enrich_dilutions | ecosystem: Environmental > Terrestrial > Soil > Wetlands | place: USA... | reverse complement strand
GTTGCACAGGTACAGGGGGGATGAGAATCCCCGACCGGGGTTCGACAACGGGCAACTGCCCGTTGGACAGACCACGAATAACATGAGTGGGCTGCCCGCAGGGCGAGCGAAGCGAGTCAATCCCCCCCTCACCGCCATTCTTCAAAGAAGAGCTCGCATGTAAATGCGGGCTTTTTTTTCGCATGTTGCACAGGTACAGGGGGGATGAGAATCCCCGACCGGGGTTCGACAACGGGCAACTGCCCGTTGGACAGACCACGAATAACATGAGTGGGCTGCCCGCAGGGCGAGCGAAGCGAGTCAATCCCCCCTCCGCTCCAATGCCGATTGAACAACAGAGATAGCAGCGGCACCTTATATAACCGCGTCTTTAGCTGTCTCCAGCCCCGGAACGCCGGGTGGCAGCTACGCGCTTTATCCGGACTATTTATCTTCAAATTTTTTGCCAAAATCCGCCATTGCTCATACCTTAAGCGAACAGCCATCAATGCGGAAAATATGCTTGACCGTTTCAGTGCAACTCCCTATAGTAGCGCCCCGTTGCCCCCCAAGTGGCAGGCAGCAGTAAAATGTGGTGAGGTGTCCGAGTGGCTGAAGGAGCACGCCTGGAAAGTGTGTATACGGCAACGTATCGGGGGTTCGAATCCCCCCCTCACCGCCATCATTCAAAGAAGAGCTCGCATGTAAATGCGGGCTTTTTTTTCGCATGTTGCACAGGAACAGGGGGGATGAGAATCCCCGACCGGGGTTCGACAACGGGCAACTGCCCGTTGGACAGACCACGAATAGCATGAGTGGGCTGCCCGCACAAAAACGCCGGGAGCGTTTTTGAACAACGCCTGCGTTGGCCCCGAAGGGGCGAGGCCCAGGGAAGGGCCGAGTAACGGCGAGCGAAGCGAGTCAATCCCCCCCTCACCACCATTCTTTAAAGAAGAGCTCGCATGTAAATGCGGGCTTTTTTTTCGCATGTTGCACAGGTACAGGGGGGGGGTGAGAATCCCCGACCGGGGTTCGACAACGGGCAACTGCCCGTTGGACAGACCACGAATAACATGAGTGGGCTGCCCGCACAAAAACGCCGGGAGCGTTTTTGAACAACGCCTGCGTTGGCCCCGAAGGGGCGAGGCCCAGGGAAGGGCCGAGTAACGGCGAGCGAAGCGAGTCAATCCCCCCTCACCGCCATCATTAACCGCACCGTCAGCCGGGCTGAAGCACTTATCCGTGAATTGTCGGTTTTCTATCCGCAGGTGCAGTTTCGGGTGGGCAACGATAAACCCGCAGAGGTTGATATTGCCATTAATGCCACCTCCGTTGGCATGGGCGGGACGCAAGAACTCCCCTTCTCGCTTATGGCGCTCAACCCGCAGTCTGTGGTCTGCGATATCATTATTTTCCCGGAGACAACGGCGTTGCTCGCTGCGGCACAGCAGCGCCATTTATGCACACATTCCGGACGGATCATGCTCGCAGCGCAGATTACATTGATGCTTGAGTTTATGCTGCATGACAAAAAGGATCGGGATAGGGGCTGATCTCACGATCCGCAGTCTGAACCCGGCAAAAGCCGGGTTCTTGCGTTGAGATAACATCAATCATAAGCCAGCAGCGTACGCTGACAGAGTGCGGAGCGTACGCAGTCATCTTTGTTAAAGCGTACCACGCCAATCATCTCATCTTCCTCAAAACGCGCCAGCGCATCACTCAGCCCCGATTTAACTCTGGAAGGCAGGTCGCACTGGGTGATATCGCCGTTGACAATTACCGTCACGTTTTCCCCGAGGCGAGTCAAAAACATCTTCATTTGCGCAGCGGTGACGTTCTGAGCCTCATCAAGAATGACGACCGCATTTTCGAAGGTACGTCCGCGCATATAGGCGAACGGCGCGATTTCCACCTTACCAATCTCTGGGCGCAGGCAGTATTGCATAAAGGACGCGCCAAGGCGTTTAACCAGCACGTCATAGACGGGCCGGAAATATGGCGCGAACTTCTCCGAAATATCGCCAGGTAAGAAGCCGAGATCTTCGTCAGCTTGCAGGACCGGCCGGGTAACAATAATCCTTTCTACGTCCTTATGGATCAGTGCTTCCGCCGCTTTCGCCGCGCTAATCCACGTTTTTCCGCATCCCGCTTCACCGGTTGCGAAGATCAGTTGTTTACTCTCGATAGCATTCAGGTAGTGCGCCTGAGCTTCATTGCGAGCGGCAATAGGAGAGGTATCACGACTGTCCCGCGCCATGCCAATTGCTTCTACGCCACTCATCTGCACAAGCGAGGTGACCGACTCTTCTTCACGTTGTTTATGACTGCGTGAATCACGTCTCAGCACGCGTTTTGCTTCACGACGAGCTTTGATCACGGCTTTTTGTCTTCCCATGGATAGCACCTTGAGTTGTTGGTTTACATCACGCGCGTCTGTTTCGACACGACTATGCGCACAAACGTCTGAGGGTTGGCTTCCTTGTAAGCCTTTTCTTGCCTTTGAATATGATGTGGCTGAGCGACAGGCAGCATCGCCGGTCACATCGTTGAAATCGGGTATGAAAAAAGAGGAGGAAAATTCAGGGGCGAAGAAGTCGTTGCCGGAGGGGATATCTCCGTGCCGGGTCTTACGTGATCTTTTTGAGTGTCCGCTACAGGACTTTACCATCATCCGCGATCTCCTGAAGAACTTCATCACCGCAGGGAAAAACGCTTTAACTAATTACATCAAAAAGTAGCATCGTTGCAATATTATTTTCACCCATTCATAACGTGCAAACGCTCTGCGTGGTTGCAAAGAGTCTCTGATATGAATATTACAAAAAGATAACAGATACTTTCTCATACGAAAAAATGATAGCTGGATGGCAGAAAAAGCATGTCGAAATGCAACAGATGATAGAATATCCTGCCCACAGGCAGGCAGGATAGGATCTTTACGCTTCGAGCAGAGATTGGGCAAGATAGTGATTTGCATCTTTCACGCCAGGCAAAACAAAGAAGTAACCGCCGCCAATCGGGCGGATATATTCTTCCAGCGCCTCGCCGTTAAGCCGTTTTTGCACCGTCAGGAAACCTTTCTCCAGATCATGCTGATAACAGACAAACAGCAAGCCCATATCAAGTTGACCAGCGTTCGTCACCCCCAGTGAATAGCTATAGCCCCGGCGCATCATCAGACTTGATTGCGTCTCTTTGGTTCGCGGGTTCGCCAGACGAATGTGGCTGTCGAGAGCAATCACATCACCATCCGGATCTTTCGTGTAATCCGGAACATCGTGTTCTTTCTGCATGCCCAGCGGCGCGCCAGAGTGCTTATCACGCCCAAAAATCGTTTGCTGCTCTTTCAGTGGCGTGCGATCCCAGAACTCGACATGGAACTGGATAACCCGCACCGCCTGATAACTGCCGCCAACGACCCAGGCCGGTTCACCTTGATCGCCGGTGACCCAGACGACTTCATTCATCAACGCGTTATTGCTGCTGTCCGGGTTGGCAGTGCCATCTTTAAATCCCAGCAGATTCACCGGTGTCTCTTTGCCTTTACTGCGCGCCGCATGATCGGAGATAAACCCTTCCCGCTTCCAGCGCACACTGAGTAAATCCGGCGTGTGCTTAATGAGATCGCGCAGCGTGTGAATCACCGTATCCTGCGTATTGGCGCATATCTGGATGAGTAAATCACCGTGACACAATGCCGCATCCAGCGAATCATTGGGGAAGCGTTCCATCTTTTGCAGCTTTTTCGGCATCTGCGCCTGCAAACCAAAACGTGTATCGAACAGAGACTGTCCAACGGAAACGGTGACCGTCAGGTTATCCGGCGCGATATACGGCCCGAGAATGCCGGAATCCATTGGCGGTAACCGCGGGTTTGGCGTATCTGGTGCCGGGCCGCCGGAAGTGAGAAAAGTGATGCGCTGTGTCAGTAAGCGAAACAAACGTTCAAGATCGGCCTTATCCGCAGCCAGCACATCGAAGGACACCAACATCATTGACGCCTGCTGCGGCGTCAAAATCCCGGCCTGATGCGCCCCGAGAAAAGGCTGCTTCTCCATCCGCGAATCCGGCGACAGCGTCCCCGGCGCACTCTGTGGTTTTGCTGCGTGGGCAATCGGGCATCCGCCAGCAATTGCGAACGTGCCTCCCAGCGCGCCCATCCCTTTCAGTAAACGGCGGCGCGAAGGTTCACTGACGCCATGATCATCATGTTGCTTCATATTGTTAATCCAGCCCAAGCACGCCGCGCAGTTGCGCCAGATCTTCCGCCAACGTGGTGATCGGCCCTTTCAGAGCATTACGGTCGGTATCAGTCAGTTTGTCGTACGTCTCATAGCCATCTTTAGCGCGGTATTTCGCCAGAATGGTATCCACTTTCTTGAAGTTGGCATCGACTTTCGCCAGTAACTCCGCATTCTCTTTTTGCAGTTGCGGGCGCAGCAGATCGACAATTTTCTGGGCGCCATCAATGTTGGCCTGGAAGTCCCACAGATCGGTGTGACTGTAACGATCTTCTTCGCCGCTGATTTTGCTTGCCGCGACTTCTTCAATCAAATCAGCTGCCCCTCCCACCACTTTTGACGGTGGGAAAGCCAGTTCGCTAATGCGCGTTTGCAGATCCAGCACATCGCTGTTGAGCTGATCGGCATATTTGCCCATCTCTTTGGTGCTGTTATCGCCAAACAGGGCTTTTTCCAGGCGATGGAAACCGGTGAACTTCGGATCGTCCGCTTTGTGCTCGTAATCATCTTCACGGGCATCAATACGGCCATCCAGATCGGAGAAGAGTTCAGCAATCGGCTCGATACGTTCATAGTGCTGGCGGGTTGGCGCATACAGCGCTTTCGCTTTTTCAATATTCCCGGCTTTTACCGCGTCGGTAAAGGCTTTCGTGCCGGAGACCAGCTGCGCGGTTTCCGCCACGACATAGGCTTTATACGCAGTAATTGCCCCACTCAGGCTCAACAATGCATCGCCTTTTGCCGCATCCGCAATTGCCGAGCCTTTGACCACCAGTTTCCCTTTCGGGTTAGTGAGCAAGCCGCAGGTCATATCATATTCGCCAGGTTGCAGATTGGCGGTCAGCTTCTGGCTGAATCCTGGCGCGATATTTTCACGCTCTTCCACCACCATCACACCCTTGAGGATCTCCCATTCCAGCGCTTTCTGGCTGTGGTTGACGATAATGAACTGCGTTTTGCCCGCGTTAACGGTCAGGTTCATCGGCTCACACTGCTTGTCCGTGACCGTGACCTTCACCTGCGGAACATCCGCAGCTTGTCCCCCGAAAGCGCAAGACATCAGCGCCGCGATCCCTACCTGCAAAGCACTACGACGAAAATGAATAGCCATGACCCTTCCCTTAAATAAGTATGTTGTAACTACAAAGTAGTGAATGTCATCAGGAGGCCGCCTGCGAAGACTGCGCACCTGAGCGTGTAGGCAAAACAAACAGCACCAACACCGGGATCAAGTAGGCAAAGTAGACAAAGACTTCGCTAATGCTCGGCGCTTCCTGATAACCAAAAATGCCTTCCAGCAAGGTACCCATCAGCGAATGCGTAGTGAGCACGTTGCTTAAATCGAAAGCCACATCCTGGAATTGATTCCACAAACCGGCTTCATGGAAAGCGCGGATAGCACCAGCTGCCAGACCGGCGGCCACCAGCAGGATGAACAGGCTGGTCCATTTGAAAAACGCGCCGAGATTAAGGCGGAGCCCGCCCCAGTAGAGCAGAAAGCCCAGCGCCATAGCCGTTGCCAGCCCAAGCATTGCGCCAAGCGGCGGCCAGATACCGAGATCCTGCTGGAATGCCGCCAGCAGAAAGAACACCGATTCCAGCCCTTCACGCGCGACGGCGAAAAAAACCATCAAAATCAGCGCCCAGCCGTGATGACTACTGCGCGCCAGTGCGTTATCCACTGCCTGCTCAAGCTGAACTTTGACGTTGCGCGACACCCTGCGCATCCAGAACACCATCCAGGTGAGGATCACAACGGCAATCAGCGCGACAATCCCCTCAAACAGCTCCTGCTCTTTTTGCGGAAACTCACCGGTGGTTTCGTTGATGGCAATTCCCAGCCCCAGACAGAGCGCGGCGGCAAGGAAGACACCAATCCACATCACCCCAATCCAGCGTCCGCGCTGGGTTCGTTTCAGGTAGCTGGCAATCAGACTGACGATCAGCGCCGCTTCGAGGCCTTCACGTAACATAATAAGAAATGGAACAAACATGGAGAACGCCCCTGAGTCATGTGCAGTCAACGGTTGCAAAGAAAAGTAAATTGCATTGATAGTGATTATCATTACGATAACAAGAAACTCAAGCGAAATATGACAAGAATAATAACTGGATGTAAACGGATAGCAGGCTAACCTTGGCGAAGCGGCCCTTATGCAGAAGTGGTTGAAATAAAGCGACAACTTAGCTTACAAAGCATTAACTTTATGTTTACCGCATCTCGCGGCTATGGCTAAATACTTCCTCCATTTATCTGAAAAATTAGAGATATGATTAACTTTCTACACTTTCTGCTGGCGTTGGTGGTGATCCTCGCGCTCGCCTGGCTGGTGAGTTTCGACCGGCGACAAATTCGTTTTCGCTTTATCCTGCAATTGATCGTCATCGAAATGGTGCTGGCCTGGTTTTTCCTGCATGCGCAAAGCGGATTAACGCTGATTAAATATGTTTCCGGTTTCTTCGAAGCGCTGCTGAAATTCGCCGGTGAAGGCACGGGTTTTGTTTTCGGCGGCATGAGCGAAAAAGGGCTGGCATTTATTTTCCTGGGTGTGCTGTGCCCCATCATTTTTATTTCGGCGTTGATCGGCATTTTGCAACACTGGCGGATCCTGCCCATTTTTATTCGTCTGATCGGCACCCTGCTGTCGAAACTCAACGGTATGGGCAAGCTGGAATCCTTTAACGCCGTCAGCTCGCTGATCCTTGGTCAGTCAGAAAACTTCATTGCCTACAAAGGGATACTCGCCGACCTTTCTTCACGCCGACTGTTCACTATGGCCGCCACGGCAATGTCGACGGTTTCGCTGTCGATCGTCGGCGCTTATATGACCATGCTGGATGCAAAATATGTGGTCGCAGCGCTGATCCTGAATATGTTCAGTACTTTTATCGTGCTGTCGGTCATTAATCCCGCACGCCCGCAAGCGGAAGCAGAAATAAAACTGGAAAAACTCCACGAATCGCAAAGTTTCTTTGAAATGCTCGGTGAATATATTCTGGCAGGTTTCAAAGTAGCGATGATTATTCTGGCAATGCTGATCGGCTTTATCGCCCTGATTAGCGCCGTTAACGCCCTTTTCTCTGCGCTATTCGGTATCAGTTTCCAGCAAATCCTCGGCTATGTTTTCTATCCGTTAGCCTGGCTGATTGGTATTCCACTCAGTGATGCGCTGCATGCTGGCAGCATCATGGCCACCAAGCTGGTGGCTAATGAGTTTGTGGCAATGATTGAACTGCAAAAAATCGCTGCACAGATGACGCCGCGCGGATTGGGGATTTTGTCAGTGTTCCTGGTGTCGTTTGCCAACTTTGCCTCAATTGGCATCGTTGCGGGTGCCATTAAGGGGCTGAATGAGCAGCAAGGCAATTCCGTCTCCCGCTTTGGCCTGCGCCTGGTGTACGGGGCAACGCTGGTGAGCCTGCTCTCCGCCGCTTTTGCGGGTGTCGTGCTGTAAGTGACTTCCCCCTCTCTCCTGCGGGAGAGAGGGGTTTCAAATCAGAACTGAACGCAAACCGGCTGATCCACACGCATCACCGATTCCTGCGCAAAACGTGATTTATAAATCTCGCGCAACGTATCAATTTTCGCGTTAGTTTGTGCGTCCACGCTGTGGATAAGCATCAGCGCCTTGCTCGGCTCCTTCGACACTTTCCCGTTGTTGCCCAGCCACTGCCCCTGGGCATCGAAAGCCGTTAAGCCATCACGAAAACGCGGCGTGACATCGTTATCAACATACTGTTGCCACTCTTGAGCGGTAATCGGTTTACCGCCCTGGCGGGATAAACCGTAATAGAGCGTGGTTTGTTGCATTTGGTTTTCAACCTTGCAGGTTTGTGTGCTCACACTCTGTTTCGATGTCGGTGCCGCACAGCCCGCCAGCAAACCTGCAACCACCAGCGCGGTGAACCCTGTCTTTAACTTCATATGGCTATCCTCATTGTTATTTGTTCTGAGATAACAGCGTAATTACAATTATTTAGCAATAGAAAAACCCGCCGCAGCGATTTTTTCGTCAATGGCGCGTTATTCTGCCTGCAAACGGGACGGCGGCGCAGAGTGGTAATACGCATCAGCCTCGGCAAAACGTTGCTGCATCGCCGCAGAAGGCGCTTTGCCCAACAGGCTGAACATCACAATACCCAGGCTGCCGAACACAAAGCCCGGAATAATTTCATACAGATCCAGCCAGCCGTAGTGTTTCCAGATAATGACCGTTACTGCGCCAATAATCATCCCCGCCAGCGCGCCGTTGCGGGTCATCCGCGACCACATCACCGAAAACAGCACCACCGGGCCAAACGCCGCGCCGAAACCGGCCCACGCGTAACTTACCAGCCCCAGCACGCGGTTTTCCGGATTTGCCGCCAGCGCAATAGCGATGACCGCTACCAGCAGTACCATCGTGCGGCCCACCCACACCAGCTCACTCTGGCTGGCACCTTTACGCAGAAACGCTTTGTAGAAATCTTCGGTGATAGCACTGGAGCAAACCAGCAACTGGCAGCTCAGCGTCGACATCACCGCAGCGAGGATGGCAGAAAGCAGTACGCCCGCAATCCACGGGTTGAACAGCAGTTGCGCCAGTTCGATAAACACGCGTTCGGCATTCTGATTGACCGCGCCCGCTACCGACGGATTGTTATTGAACCAGGCGATGCCAAAGAAACCCACGGCGACCGCGCCGGCCAGGCAGAGGATCATCCATGTCATGCTGATACGGCGTGCATGCACAATCGTATGGTGAGAATCGGCGGCCATAAAGCGCGCCAGAATATGCGGCTGACCAAAATAACCCAGCCCCCAGCCCATCAAAGACAGAATAGCGACAAAATTCAGCCCTTTCAGCATGTCGACGTTTTCGATGCTTTTCTGCTTGATAACCTCCAGAGAATCACCAAAACCGCCCACCGTAATAATCACAATCACCGGCGTCAGGATCAGCGCGAAAATCATCAAGCTGGCCTGCACCGTATCGGTCCAGCTAATCGCCAGGAAACCACCAATAAAGGTGTAAATGATGGTGGCTGCCGCACCAGCCCAAAGTGCGCTCTCGTAGCTCATGCCGAAGGTACTTTCGAACAGACGTGCGCCTGCCACAATGCCGGAAGCACAATAAATGGTGAAGAAGACGAGGATCACCAGGGCGGAGATAATACGCAGCAGACGGCTTTTATCTTCAAAACGGCCGGTGAAATAATCCGGTAACGTCAGCGCATTATTGTTCACCTCGGTGTGCACGCGCAGACGCCCGGCGACCAGTTTCCAGTTGACCCACGCCCCCAGCACCAGGCCAATGGCAATCCAGCTTTCCGAAATCCCGGAGATAAAAATTGCGCCCGGCAGCCCCATCAGCAGCCAGCCACTCATATCGGACGCCCCGGCGGAAAGCGCGGTGACCAGCGGCCCCAGGCTGCGGCCGCCGAGAATATAATCGTCAAAATTCTTCGTCGAACGCCAGGCGAAAAAACCGATCAATATCATGCCAAAGATATAAATAAGGAAAGTCACCAGCATCGGTGTGCTCATTGCCATTAAGAAGTCTCCAGAGTTCTTCGTCAGCAAAATCATTTTGCTATTTTTATCCATCACCGGAACGTAGTGATGGCGCGTATTGATTATCACAAGCGCCCGTATCCTGCCGGAAGCCTCAATTATTCACAATTGATTTAACACAGCATTTACATCAAATTCATCCTGAGCTTGATAGCATTTTGCAATAGGTTGTACTTTGTCACACTTTCCTGGGTTGCACCTTTTAAAAGTGTTATCCACCGCATAAAACCTGCTTTGCCAGTGAAATATCCAGCGCCTTTTCCTGTTACCAGTAATTAACATTAAATTCATTTTTAACCTTGCCAACCAGGTCACGTTTAACAAGGTTGCACAAAGTTGCAACATGGTGGATATTTCTGCCTGAACAGCAAAACAGCAAAAAAACAGGAGCAAAGCATGGGCACCACCACGATGGGGGTCAAGCTTGATGACGCTACGCGCGAAAGGATTAAAGCCGCCGCAGCGACGATCGACCGCACACCGCACTGGTTAATTAAACAGGCCATTTTTAATTATCTGGAGAAGCTGGAACGCAGCGAAGGGTTACCGGAACTGACCGCTGCGCCAGGGACAGCATCACAGGATGAGGAAAGCGGCGCATCGGCTGACGAGAGCCACCAGCCGTTCCTCGACTTTGCCGAGCAGATCCTGCCACAGTCTGTTTCCCGTGCCGCCATTACCGGTGCCTGGCGCTGGGCGGAAACCGATGCGGTGCCGATGCTGCTGGAACAGGCTCGTCTGGCGCAGCCGGTAGCAGAAAATGCCCATAAACTGGCTTATCAGTTAGCGGAAAAATTACGTAATCAGAAAACCGCTTCCGGCCGTGCTGGCATGGTGCAAAGCCTGTTGCAGGAATTTTCGCTCTCCTCACAGGAAGGTGTAGCGCTGATGTGTCTGGCAGAAGCGCTGCTGCGCATCCCGGATAAAGCCACCCGCGACGCGTTGATCCGCGACAAAATCAGCAACGGCAACTGGCAGTCGCATATTGGCCGCAGCCCGTCGCTGTTTGTCAACGCGGCTACCTGGGGCCTGCTGTTTACCGGGAGACTGGTCTCTACGCACAACGAAGCGAATCTCTCACACGCCCTGAACCGCATTATCGGGAAAAGCGGCGAGCCGCTGATCCGCAAAGGCGTGGATATGGCGATGCGCCTGATGGGCGAACAGTTTGTCACCGGCGAAACCATCGCTGAAGCGCTGGCGAATGCCCGCAAGCTGGAAGAGAAAGGCTTCCGCTACTCCTACGATATGCTGGGCGAAGCAGCACTCACCGCCGCCGATGCGCAGGCCTATATGGTCTCCTACCAGCAGGCCATCAACGCCATCGGTAAGGCATCCAATGGTCGCGGGATCTACGAAGGGCCGGGCATTTCGATTAAGCTTTCTGCCCTGCATCCGCGTTACAGCCGTGCGCAGTATGACCGCGTCATGGAAGAGCTCTATCCGCGCCTGAAATCCCTCACCCTGCTGGCGCGCCAGTACGATATTGGTATCAATATTGATGCAGAAGAGGCCGATCGTCTGGAAATCTCCCTCGATTTGCTGGAAAAACTCTGCTTTGAGCCAGAGTTAGCAGGCTGGAACGGTATCGGCTTTGTGATTCAGGCCTACCAGAAACGCTGCCCGTTTGTCATTGATTACCTGATCGACCTGGCAACCCGCAGCCGCCGCCGTCTGATGATCCGCCTGGTCAAAGGCGCTTACTGGGACAGCGAAATCAAACGCGCGCAAATGGAAGGCCTGGAAGGTTATCCGGTATATACACGCAAGGTGTACACCGATGTCTCTTACCTCGCCTGCGCGAAAAAATTACTCGCGGTGCCGAATCTGATCTACCCGCAGTTCGCCACCCACAATGCCCATACGCTGGCGGCGATTTACCAGCTTGCCGGGCAAAATTACTACCCCGGGCAGTATGAGTTCCAGTGTCTGCATGGCATGGGCGAACCGCTGTATGAGCAGGTGGTAGGGAAAATTGCCGACGGCAAACTGAACCGCCCGTGCCGCATTTATGCGCCGGTTGGGACGCATGAAACCCTGCTGGCCTACCTGGTGCGGCGTCTACTGGAAAACGGTGCCAACACCTCATTTGTTAACCGCATTGCCGATACGACATTACCGCTCGATGCGCTGGTAGCCGATCCGGTGGTGGAAGTGGAAAAGCTGGCCGCTCAGGAAGGCCTGGTAGGTCTGCCGCATCCGAAGATCCCCTTGCCCCGCGCCCTGTATGGTGAAGGACGCATCAATGCCGCCGGTCTCGATCTGGCGAACGAACACCGTCTGGCATCGCTCTCTGCTTCGTTGCTGAACAGCGCCACGCAGAAATGGTATGCCCGTCCGATGCTGGAGCAGCAGGTGATAGAAGGCGAGCCGAGCGAGGTGATCAACCCGGCGGAGCCAAAAGATGTGGTGGGTTACGTGGTGGAAGCCCGCGATGAGGTTGTGGAACAGGCGCTGAATAATGCTGTTAATCATGCACCCATCTGGTTCGCCACACCGCCGCAGGAACGTGCCGCCATTCTGCAACGCGCCGCCGTGTTGATGGAGGATCAGATGCCGCAGTTGATGGGCATTCTGGTACGTGAAGCCGGGAAAACCTTCAGTAACGCGATTGCTGAAGTGCGTGAAGCGGTGGATTTTCTGCGCTATTACGCAGGCCAGGTTAGCGCCGATTTTGATAATGAAACCCATCGCCCGTTAGGGCCGGTGGTCTGCATCAGCCCGTGGAACTTCCCGTTGGCGATCTTTACCGGACAAATTGCCGCCGCGCTGGCGGCGGGTAACAGCGTGCTGGCCAAACCCGCGGAGCAAACCCCACTGATCGCTGCACAAGGTGTGGCCATTCTACTGGAAGCGGGCGTGCCCGCTGGGGTATTGCAATTGCTGCCAGGACGTGGCGAAACCGTCGGCGCACGGCTCACCTCCGATGCGCGGGTGCGCGGCGTGATGTTCACTGGCTCGACCGAAGTGGCCAGCCTGCTGCAACGCACCATCGCCACGCGACTCGATGCGCAGGGCCGTCCGATACCTTTGATCGCCGAAACCGGCGGTATGAACGCGATGATTGTCGATTCGTCGGCGCTTACCGAACAGGTGGTAGTCGATGTGCTGGCCTCCGCGTTCGACAGCGCCGGACAGCGCTGCTCGGCGCTGCGCGTGCTGTGCCTGCAAGACGAGATAGCCGATCACACGCTGACCATGTTGCGCGGTGCGATGGCTGAATGCCGAATGGGCAATCCAGGCCGGCTGACCACCGATATCGGTCCGGTGATCGATGCCGAAGCGAAAGCGAATATCGACAAACATATTCAGGCGATGCAGGCCAAAGGGCGCAATGTATTCCAGGCGATCCACGAAAACAGCGAAGATGCCTGCGAATGGCGTACCGGCACCTTCGTTGCACCAACGCTGATTGAACTGGAAAGCTTCGACGAGCTCCAGAAAGAGGTCTTCGGGCCGGTACTGCACGTAGTGCGCTACAACCGTAATCAGTTACCGCAGTTGATTGAGCAGATCAATGCTTCTGGTTACGGTCTGACGCTCGGCGTACATACGCGCATTGATGAAACCATCGCTCAGGTGACCGGCAGCGCACACGTAGGCAACCTGTATGTTAACCGTAATATGGTTGGCGCAGTGGTCGGCGTGCAGCCGTTTGGCGGAGAAGGGTTATCCGGTACCGGGCCAAAAGCGGGTGGGCCGCTCTATCTCTATCGCTTGCTCGGTAGCCGCCCGGAAAATGCGCTACTGAAAACGCTCGCCCGTCATGATGCTACCGCGCCACTCGATGACCGGTTGAAAAATGCGATGGCGCAACCGCTGGAAGCGCTCAGCGCGTGGGCCGCCGATCGTCCGGCATTACAGGCGCTGTGCCGTCATTTTGGCGAGCTGGCGCAGAGCGGAACACAGCGTCTACTGCCTGGCCCGACCGGCGAGCGTAATAGCTGGACGCTGGTAGCGCGCGAACGCGTGCTTTGCGTTGCGGATAACGAACAGGATGCGCTGGTACAACTGGCGGCGGTAATTGCCTGCGGCAGCCAACTGTTATGGCCGGATGACACGCTGCAACGCTTCCTGGCAAAACAACTTCCGCCGATGGTCAGCGCGCGCATCCAGTTTGCCAAGGCCGATGTGCTGATGGCGCAGGCGTTTGACGCCGTGATTTTCCATGGTGATTCCGATCAACTGGTGACACTGTGTGAAAATGTGGCCGCACGCGACGGCGCAATTGTCTCGGTGCAAGGCTTTGCTCGCGGGGAAAGCCATATCCTGCTCGAACGCCTGTGGCTGGAACGTTCGTTAAGCATCAACACCGCCGCTGCGGGCGGTAATGCCAGCCTGATGACCATTGGTTAAATCAGTGAACAGGCCCGATGGCGCTACGCTTATCGGGCCTGCAAAACCATTACCACTCCGGGTGGTGAATACACAACACACCGTAAACCGGATAAGTCGTTGTTGTTTCAAGGCGCTTTGTTTCTTAACGTTAAGCCAACATCGCCGCCGGGATGCACGGCGAGCAATGTCTCCTTCGAATAACCGCTTTCGCTCATCAGGCATGCGCAGGCGGCATCGAATATCGCCAGCGCCAGCACTATCGAGGTGGTTGCCAGCATATTTAGCGGGTCGATCTCACGGCGAACACCGGTTGAAATCACCAGCCGTGAGGCCTGGGCTATCGCTGAATCCGGGTTTTCCGTCACGCTGATAAGCGCCACGCCTTTCGCCGCCAGCCCGGGCAGCAGTCGCGTCAGCTCATCGGAATTCCCGCCGCGCGACAGAATAATTAGCAGGTCATTAGCATCCAGAAAACCCAAATCGCCGTGTGCAGCATCGGTGGCATTGAGATACATCGCCGGACGCTCAACGCAGGCCAGCATATGGGCGATTTTGCGTGCCGCAATGCCGGAAGTGCCAACGCCGGTGACTGCAATTTTGCCGCGACAACCGCGCAGCTCCGCCATTAGCGCCTGCCACTGTGTTTCGTTAAGATGGCGGTTCAGCGCCGCCATCTCGTCGCTGTAGATTTGCCACGCGGCGCAGGCCTGCTGCCAGCTACTGCTCATCTCGGCTCCTGCATTAACGCGCGGTACTTCATATGATCCTGATACATTTCGTGGAACACGGTGTATTTACGATCGTAATACTGCTTAATGCGGTTGGTTTGCGGCGTGACAGTTTTACCGATGCGGCTCATCGCCGCCATGGCTTCCGGGAAGCTATCAAACACCCCGGCTGCCACGGTGCCCATCATCGCGCCGCCAAGCAGCATCGCTTCGCTCTCCTCCGGCAACAACATCGCACAGCCGGTCGCGTTGGCATGCTCCTGCACAAAGATCGGGTTTTTGGTGCCGCCGCCGCTGGCCATCACCGTATCGATGCTGTAACCACTCTGATTCATGGTCTCAATAATGTGCCGCGTCCCCAGCGCAATGGCCTGAATAGTCGCCAGGTACTGCAATGCCATATCTTCCGGCGTACGCGATAGCTTCAACCCGCTGATTACGCCGGTTAACGTCGGATTAGCGCGCGGCGAACGGTTGCCGTGGAAGTACGGCAGAATATGAATATCACGGGTCAAAAAAGCGATATTCTCCGGCTCGCCCGCCATTTTCCGCAACAATGCGTTCAGCACTTCGTAAATGGTTTGCCCCTGTGCTTTTGCCTGGCCGAGCAGCGTTTCGTAGCACGGATGCGACTGAATAATATGGTCGATCAGCGCGCCGGTTGCCGACTGCCCGCCCTCATTCAGCCAGTAGTCTGGCAACACCGCCGAGTAGTATGGCCCCCACACGCCACCGATAAAGCGTGCCTGCGGGGAGATCGCCATATGCCCGGTGGAGGTACCGCCAATTAGCGCAATGCGCCGATCGAAATCCGCCACTTCGCCAGAAACACCGCTGGCACCGAGCGTGCCGAGCGTGCCCGCATGAGCATCAATAATCGACACGCTTACCGCCGTGCCCGGCATCAGCCCCATCTCTGTCGCCGAGCGCTGCGTCAGCCCGCGCCCCAGCGGTTCGCCCATGGTTTTCACATAGCGGCCAATTTTTTCGGCGTCGTGTTCCAGCAGATCTTCGAGCCCAATTTCATGGAAATAACTGTTGTCCCACTTGTCTTCGTGGCCCATGTACGTCCACTTACACACCGTCGAGCAAAGCGAGCGAGTATCATCGGCAGTTGCTCGCCAGGTCAGAAAATCCGGCAAATCAAAGTAGTAACCAGCGTTCGCCCAGGTGTTTGGCATATGCTGTTTCAGCCACAGCAGCTTAGGGGTTTGCATCTCCGGCGAGATAATGCCGCCGACGTAATCCAGCACCCGATGGTGCGTGGCGTTGATGCGGTTGGCCTGCGAGATCGCGCGGTGATCCATCCACACGATAATGTTCTGCTCACTGCGCCCGGATGGGCTAATCGTCAGCGGGTTGCCCTCTTTGTCGAGCACCACCAGCGAACAGGTAGCATCAAAACCCAGACCTTTAACCTGGATCGGGTTGATATCCGCCTGATTCACCGCGTCACGCACGGCGTTACACACCGCCAGCCAGATATTGTCGGAGGATTGCTCAACAAAGTCGGCCTGAGGACGATAGATCTCAATGGCCCGGCTCGCCTGGCTGACCATTCTGCCAGTCAAATCAAAGACGCCTGCGCGGGCGCTGCCGGTTCCCACATCCACACCAATAAAGTAGCTCGCCATTCTTGTTCTCCTGAGATCAGGCTTTACGATTTTGTAATGCGATAAAGAGGATCAGCACTGCGCCCCAGAGCGCCATCGTCAGATAGCTGCTGATACCCAACAAGTTAAAGCCGCTCTCCAGCATTTGTAGCACCACCAGCGCCAGCACCAGCCCGAGTACGCGCCCGAAGCCGCCATCCGGGTTAATCCCGCCCAGCACCGACGCCAGAATGGTCACCAGAAGATAGGATTCGCCGTAGCCTGCTTTCGCGGAGTTGAATTTCGCCATCATCAGAATGGCCGCCACCCAGCCCAACAGCGCCGAGATGACATAAACCGAAATCTGCACCCGCACCGTGTTCACGCCGCTAAAACGCGTCGCCTGTTCGTTCGAGCCCACCAGATAAAGGCTGCGGCCCAGCGTGGTATGTTCCAGCAATATCCACAACAGCAGCGCCACCACAATAAACAGCAACAGCGCCACCGGAATACCGAACAGCGTGGCATTGCCGAAAAACTGGATCGCGGCCGGAAAACCGGAAATAACCGTGCCGTTGGAGAGCAAAATATTAAGGCCGGAAATCAGCGTCATGGTGCCGAGCGTGGCAAGAATGGGCGAAACACCGATCCACGCCACCAGCGCGCCATTCAGTGCGCCAATCGCCACGGCCACCAGCAAACCAGCCAGCAGTGCCAGCGCCAGAAACAGGGGATTTTCGGGGTGAGTGACAATCACTGAGGCCATCACCAGCGAACAGGCGTTCGCACCGGCAATAATCGACAGGTTGATACCGCCGGTCAGCATGGTGATGCCCATGCCCAGCGCCAGCATGCCAAGGATCGGTAGCTGCGAGCCGATGGACTGGAAATTGGCGACGCTGAAAAAGCGACTGCCGAGCAGCGCGGAAAAGACCACCGCGACAACGATGATAATCACGCATTGCAAACGGATGATGGCATCACCGGGAAAGAGTCTGGCGATTGATTTCATCTTAAAGCTCCCTTGCGAGTTTGCGTTTTTCATTCCACGCGGTCGCGCTGATGCTGCCGAGAATAATCGCGCCGCTAAAGACCATATGCCAGTATGAGGAGACGCCGAGCAACGTTAAACCATTTTGCAGGAAGGCCAGCAGCACCACCCCCAATAGCGTGCCGGTGAGCGTACCACGGCCACCGGACATACTGGTGCCGCCAAGCACCACCGCCGCCAGCACCGTCAACTCAAAACCGAGCAATGAATTCGGGGCGACGGACTGGGTGATCTGCGCCTGTACCACTGCGGCCACACCGGCCAGAATGCCCATATAACCGTAGACATAAAAATGCAGTTTCAGCAGATTAAGGCCCAGACGCGACGCCGCATCGCGATTGCCGCCCATCGCATAAATCTGGCGGCCCAGCCGGGTGTAATTCATCAGCACGGCGGTGACAATGATCACCAGACCCAGGCACAGCAGCGGCAACGTCAGACCATAGTCATAACCATCCGCCGCGGTGAAAGAGAACCAGTTAATACCGTTCATAAACCAGTCCGGGAAGCCATACAGCCAGGTGCCCTTGGTGGCGTAAACCAGCAGCCCGTAATAGACGTTCAGCGTGGCGATAGTGATAATGATCGCCGGGACGCGCAGCCAGTAAACCAGAAAACCGTTCACTAAACCGAGCAGCAGCCCGACAGCCATGGCTAATGCCAGCGCCAGCGCGAAGTTGCCGCCGTGGGCGATCACCCAACTGGCCATCGCATATTGCGCAATCGCCGTCATCGCCGGAAACGAGATATCGATCCCGCCGGAGATCAGCACCACAAATAAGCCACAGGCCAGGATACCGAGAATGGCGTAGCTGGTCGCCACGTCCGTCAGGTTACCCAGTGATAAAAACTCATCGGTACGAACACTTAGCCCCACAGCCAGTGCAATCACCAGTAGACCAAGCCAGAATTCATGTTGCCCGACAAGGCGGGAAAGGGATGCGTTACGCATTGACCACCTCTGCAATCTCCTGCTCCGTGCAGCGGTGCGGATTGAATTCCGCCACCAGTTCACCCCGGCGCATTACCAGCACGCGATGGCTGTTGTAATACGCTTCCGGTATTTCGTCGCAAATCATCAGCACCGCCATCCCCTGCTCCGCCAGTTGGCGGGCAATCTGGTAGATCCCCTCTTTGTTGGCAATATCCACCCCGACGGTGGGTGAATCGAGGATCAGGATGCGCGGATTAGTTGCCACCCATTTGGCGATGGCAATACGTTGCGCGTTACCGCCGGAGAGCGTTTTTACCGGCAGTTGCACATCGGAGACTTTGATATTCAGATTGCGAATCAGCTCCGCGACCAGTTGTCCAGCTTTGGCGTGATCGAGCAGGCCACCGCGCGTATGCAGTTTGTCGAACACGGTGACGATGGTGTTGTCGTAAATCGACTGTTCCATGATCAACCCCTGTGTCAGACGGTCTTCCGAAACGTAGCCAATACCGTGACGAATGGCATCATGGTTATTACGCAGTTTCACCGGCTTACCGTTAATGCGCATCTCGCCATCTTCCGGGTGCGTCATGCCAAACAGGCTCATGCACAGTTCAGTGCGCCCTGCCCCTAACAAACCAACAATGGAGACGATCTCGCCGCTGCGCAGCGCCAGATTGATATCGCGATACTTGCCTTTGCGGCTCAGATGACACAGCTCCAGCATCGGCGTCTGATCCACCGGCGGTTTTTCCGGTAGCGGGCTATAGTGAAAACGCTGTCCGGTCATCAGATACGCCAGCTCGTGGCTGTCCAGTTCGTTTGCTGGCCAGGTACCAATCAGCTTGCCGTCGCGCATCACGCTAATACGATCGGCTACTTCCATCACCTCATCCAGACGGTGGCTGACGAATACCACGCAGATCCCTGCGGCTTTCAGTTCGTTCACCACACGCAACAGTCCATTCACTTCCTGGCGGGTCAGCGAGGCGGTCGGTTCATCCATGATCACCAGCCTGGCATCGGCAGCAATCGCCCGGCAAATCGCGACTAACTGGCGATCGGCGATGGAGAGTTTCTCGACTTTTTTATCCGGATCAAGACGCACGCCGATACGCGCCATCGCAGCCAGCGCTTGCGCACGCATCGCGCTGCGCCGCACCCAGATATCGCCGCCGGGCAGATAACGGTGGATGGCGATATTTTCCGCCACGCTAAAATTGGGGAATAACGAGAGGTCCTGATAAATGACCTGAATGCCGTAATGCGCTGAGAGCTGCGGCGTCAGATGGTGAAAAAGTTTACCGTCCAGGGCAATGCTGGCACCTTTTTCCGGCTGATAAACCCCGGAGATCACTTTAATGATGGTGCTTTTACCGCAGCCGTTTTGCCCCGCCAGGCAATGAACTTCACCTTTTTCCAGCGTCAGGTTCACATTGTCCAGCGCCCGCACGCCCGGAAATTGTTTGCTGATATTCTCAAGAGTGATAAATGCGGTGGTGTCTGTCATTGACAATACCCCTGCCAGCGCCCGTACGGAGCGCGATGGTTATCTGTGCTGCAAAAAGAGCCCGGCCTTGCGGCCGGTCTCCGGTTCCCTGGTGTGGCCTGAAAAAATCAGAAGCCGAGTGATTGCGCGTTATCTTTAGTAACTTCGAGGATTTTGTTAAAGCGGATGACTTTCTTGCCCATATCGACGTCGGCTTTGCCCAGCCCATCGATGGTCAGATCGGGCGTGACTTCCTTGCCCTGCAACAACTGGTCAGCGACGGTAACCAGCGCATAGCCCGCATCACGCGGGTCCCACAGCAGCACTTTTTTGATATCGCCACGCATCAGATACGGCGCAGCCTGGCCCGGCATAGCAATCCCGACAACGGCCAGTTTGTCTTTCGCACGTTTTTTCTGTACCGCCTGCCCTGCGCCAATCGGCCCCAACGAACCAAAACCGATCACCCCTTTCATCTGCGGGTAGGTTTTCATTAAATCGAGGGTCGTAGCGTAGGATTTGTCGATGCTTTCGGCCACTGGCAGACGCGAGGTGACTTCAAACATATCCGGGTATTTTTCTTTTTGATATTTAATGGCGTAATCAGCCCAGGCGTTGTGCAACGGTACGGTCAGTGAACCGACGTAGATCGCATAACCGCCTTTACCGCCCATATCTTTCGCTAACTCATCAACGTTGGCCTGTGCATATTTTTCGCTGTCGATGGTTTCGATATCCCACTGACCAATCTGTTGATCCGGGGATTCATGCGTCAGCACCACAATGCCTTTGTCGCGGGCTTTTTTCAGCACCGGCTCCAGCACTTTTGCATCGTTCGGCACCACGATGATGGCGTTAACGTTTTTCGCGATCAGATCTTCAATCACCTTCACTTGCTGCGCCGGATCAGGGGTAGAAGGTCCGGTCTGGTAAGCGTTAACGTTCAGTTTCTTCGCTGCTTCGTTAACACCGGTCTCCATGCGGTTAAACCACGGAATACCGGTCACTTTTGCAACCACCGCGATCTCATACTTTTCTGCTGCAACGGACTGGCCCGACACCATGCAGGCAGAAATAAGCGCTGCGCTGAGTAATGCGAGTTTGAATTTCATAGTTGTACCTTTCTTGGGAACAGAGGAAAGTCGCGAGGGGGAGATTAACAACGAAGGGAAGAGACAAAATAATGTAAAAATTGAAAATGTGATTTACGCCCAAAAAAGTTAAATTTTAGAAAAAATATTGTTAATATTTGGTGAAATACCACTATCTCATCTTCCTGCATTAGATCTAATTTGTTAAAAATCACACAAAATAAAACTTTTTATTAACATTTAATTATCAATCCCCGATAAGGACAGGTATTTGTGCGCTGAATGAATGGCGATAACGGCGGGAAATGTTTGCAAATTTGAGAACTGAAACGAGTAAGGCCACACGTAACATCGGCACACTGTCTCCTCCCTTTCAATGCCTCACTCGCTTTCTGCAGGAGCCGCACATGCATTATGCCAGCACACTATCTTGCGCTTATCGCTGCAGATGACATTCCCCCGGGGCTATGCTAATAAAACTGCTGAATCAGAGCCTTGTACGGAAGGGGATAAGATGAAACGTTGCATGCTGGCGCTGACCGCGCTGTTAATGAGCAGCCCGCTGCTCGCGGACGAGTGCGAGAACGCCTCGACACAGGCTGAACTGAATAGCTGTACCGCCGCACAATATCAGGCTGCGGATAAAAAACTGAACCAGACATATCAGAGTGCCATTAAACGCGCCACTCCCGCGCAGGCGTTACTGCTGGAAAAAGCGCAACAAGCCTGGATAACGCTGCGCGACAGCGATTGCTCCTTTGTCAGTTCCGGCGTCGAGGGCGGAAGCGTGCAGCCAATGGTAGAAAATCAGTGTCTGGCCGATAAAACCAATGAGCGCGAAGCCTGGTTGGCCTCGCTGCTACAGTGCGGCGAAGGTGATGTCAGTTGCCCGCTGCCGCCCGGCCATTAACGGACGCGGATTCCTTCAATAATCATGCGCTGCACATTATCGACCGTGCGCTGAAAGAAGGCCTCATCCTGTAATGTCGCGCCGGTGACGGCTTCCACCTGAATGGCGAAATCGGCGTAGTGCTGGGTTGAGGCCCAAATCATAAAGATCAGGTGATGCGGATCGACCGCCGCCAGTTTACCGTTGGCGATCCAGCCAGCAATAATGGCCGACTTCTCCTCCACCAACGTTTTTAAATCCCCTGTCAGTTCCGCTTTCAGCAGCGGCGCGCCCTGTAACATCTCCTGGCAGAAAAGTTTTGATGCCTGCGGATAATCGCGTGAAACCTCCAGCTTCAGGCGGATGTACTCCTTAATCGCCACCAGCGGCGTGAAATCTGCGCGGAAGGCTTTCAGCGGTGCCAGCCAGATATCAAGGATCTGCCGCAGTACGGCAATATAGAGCGCCTCTTTCGACGGGTAGTAATAGAGTAAATTGGTTTTCGAAACGCCCGCGCCATCGGCGACCTGTTCCAGCCGTGCGCCGTGAAAACCCACGCGGGAAAAGATCTCCAGCGCCGCAGTCAAAATCGCCTGTCGTTTCTCATTAACCGCCTGCGTACGTTTACCGACCCGCTTCACCGTACCCTGTGCCATTTTCTCTCCCCTTTTGGTTGGCAGCAGCATAGCAAAAGGCGCACGCCGACTCGACCCTGTGCACTCCGATTGCACATGAATGCCTGTTTTTTGTGCACCTTTTTTGACCATTCAGTCCACTTTTTCGCACCTCATTTCATCAACCTCCAGTTAACAGCTTAATAACAATGATCTTTTCATTGTTGGCATCCACTTTGCAAATCCTTGATTGCGCGGCTAAAAGGAAAATGCAGGATGCAACGCCACGCCAGACATTCACCTGACAAAGCGAGGTAGGTAATGAAAATTGGTGTTTTCGTTCCAATTGGCAACAACGGCTGGCTGATTTCAACCCATGCGCCACAGTACAAGCCGACCTTTGAACTGAATAAAGCGATTGTGCAGAAAGCGGAGCATTACCACTTCGATTTCGCGCTCTCGATGATCAAGCTGCGCGGTTTTGGCGGCAAAACCGAATTCTGGGATCATAACCTCGAATCCTTCACGCTGATGGCCGGACTTGCGGCGGTCACTTCGCGTATTCAGATCTACGCCACTGCCGCTACCCTGACGCTGCCGCCAGCAATTGTCGCGCGGATGGCATCGACCATTGATTCCATCTCCGGCGGGCGTTTTGGCGTCAATCTGGTGACCGGCTGGCAAAAGCCAGAGTATGAGCAGATGGGCCTGTGGCCGGGCGATGACTACTTCTCCCGTCGCTATGACTATTTGACGGAGTACGTGCAGGTATTGCGCGATCTGTGGGGAACCGGCAAAAGCGATTTCAAAGGCGAATTTTTTACCATGAATGATTGCCGCGTCAGCCCGCAACCCGCCGGCCCAATGAAAGTGATCTGCGCCGGTCAAAGCGATGCGGGAATGGCATTTTCCGCGCAATACGCTGATTACAACTTCTGCTTCGGCAAAGGTGTTAACACCCCAACCGCGTTTGCGCCTACTGCCAAACGTATGCAGGAAGCGGCCAGCGCCACCGGGCGCGATGTCGGCTCCTATGTGCTGTTTATGGTTATTGCCGATGAAACCGACGAGGTGGCGCGGGCAAAATGGGAGCACTACAAGGCAGGCGCTGACGACGAAGCGCTGGCATGGCTTACCGAACAGAGCCAGAAAGATACCCGTTCCGACGCGGACACGAATGTGCGCCAGATGGCCGATCCGACATCGGCGGTGAATATCAATATGGGTACGCTGGTGGGTTCGTATGCCACGGTAGCGCGCTTACTTGATGAAGTTGCCAGCGTTCCCGGCACCGACGGCGTATTGCTTACCTTTGATGATTTTTTACAGGGCGTCGAAATGTTTGGCGAGCGCATTCAGCCGCTGATGCAGTGCCGTAGCCATGTTCCAGCACCAACTCGCGAGGTTGCCTGATGATTACCCTCAACGCACGCCCGGAATCGGTCGATTTTTCTCCTGAGCGCAGCGCCCTGATTGTGGTGGATATGCAAAATGCCTATGCCAGCCCCGGCGGCTACCTGGATTTGGCCGGGTTTGATGTCTCAGCCACCAGACCGGTGATTGAGAATATCAATATTGCCGTTGCCGCGGCTCGCAAAGCCGGGATGCAGATTATCTGGTTTCAAAACGGCTGGGATGATCAGTACGTGGAAGCCGGTGGCCCCGGTTCGCCTAACTACCACAAATCCAACGCACTGAAAACCATGCGCAAACGCCCGGAGTTGCAGGGCAAACTGCTGGCAAAAGGCGGCTGGGATTATGAACTGGTGGAGGAACTGAAACCTCAAGCTGGCGATATCGTACTGCCGAAGCCGCGTTACAGCGGCTTCTTTAATACGCCGCTGGACAGCCTCCTGCGCAGCCGCGGCATCCGCCATCTGGTATTTACCGGTATTGCCACCAACGTCTGTGTTGAATCCACGCTGCGCGACGGCTTTTTTCTCGAATACTTCGGCATCGTACTGGAAGACGCCACCCATCAGGCTGGCCCTGAATTTGCCCAGCAAGCGGCACTGTTCAATATCGAAACCTTCTTCGGCTGGGTGAGTGATGTGCAGACTTTCTGCTCCGCCCTGGCTCCCCAAAAACGGGTCAACATTGCGTAAGGAGACTCATCATGCCAAAACAGGTCATTATTCCGCCGGGCACCACCACCCCTATCGCCCCGTTTGTTCCGGGTACGCTGGCTGACGGCGTGGTCTATGTCTCCGGCACGCTACCGTTTGATGCCGACAATAACGTGGTGTTTGTTGGCGACCCAAAGGCGCAAACGCGCCATGTGCTGGAAACGATCAAGCGCGTGATCGAGACCGCAGGTGGCACGATGGAGGATGTGACATTCAACAGCATCTTTATCACCGACTGGAAAAATTACGCCGCGATTAACGAAGTGTACGCCGAGTTTTTCCCCGGCGATAAACCGGCACGTTTCTGCATTCAATGCGGCCTGGTGAAACCCGATGCGCTGGTGGAGATCGCTACCGTTGCGCACATCGGTCAGTGAGGATGCCATGAAGCTAACTCTGAGCGATGCGCCGTATGCAGGCGCGCCAGTGGTGGTGCTGAGCGCCGGGTTGGGCGGTGCTGGCAGCTACTGGTTGGCGCAACTCTCGGCGCTGGAAGCGCATTACCAGGTAGTGCGCTATGACCAGCGCGGGACCGGCAATAACCCGACCACGCTACCGGATGGTTATAGCATGCAGGATATGGCAGAGGAGCTGCACCAGGCGCTGCAGGCGGAAGAAATCACCCGTTTTTGTCTTATCGGCCACGCGCTGGGTGCCCTGATTGGCCTGCAACTGGCGCTGGACTATCCGCAGGCGATAAGCGGGCTGGTGCTGGTGAATGGCTGGCTACGGCTGAACGACCATACGTTGCGCTGTTTCCGCGTGCGTGAGCAGTTGCTGGCGGCGGGCGGCGCGGAGGCCTGGGTACAGGCGCAACCGTTGTTCCTCTACCCGGCGGGCTGGATGGCCGCCCATGCGCCCAGACTGGAAGCGGAGGAAGCGTTGGCGCTGACGCATTTTCAGGGTACGGGGAACCTGTTGTGTCGCCTGGCCGCGCTGAAAAATGCCGACTTCAGCCACCGTGCGCAAGAGATTCGCTGCCCGACAAACATCATTTGCGCGCGAGACGATCTGCTGGTGCCCTGGACCTGCTCCGCCGACCTGCAAGCAACGATCCCCGGTAGCCGGTTACAAGTGATGGAGCGTGGCGCGCATGCCTGCAATGTCACCGAAAGCGAAGACTTTAATACCCTTTTACTCGACGGGCTGCACAGCATGCTGCCCGTTTTGACTCTGACTCAGAAGGAGAATTTATGAGCGAAGCCGTTAACGCTGCGGCGCTGAATACCTTGTTCAACCAGGCGCGCACCCACAATGGCTGGCTGGAAAGGTCGGTTAGCGATGAGACGCTGCAACAGGTTTACGATCTGCTGAAAATGGGGCCGACGTCGGCCAACTGTAGCCCGGCGCGGTTGATGTTTATCCGCACGCCGGAAGGCAAAGAGAAGCTGCGTCCGGCGCTCTCCAGCGGCAATGTGGCAAAAACGCTCAGTGCGCCGGTGACGGCCATCGTTGCCTGGGACAGTGAATTTTATGAACAATTGCCGGTGCTGTTTCCCCATGGCGATGTGCGGAGCTGGTTCACCTCCAGTCCACAGATGGTGGAGGAGACGGCATTTCGCAACAGTTCCATGCAGGCGGCCTACCTGATTTTCGCCTGCCGGGCGCTGGGACTGGATACCGGCCCGATGTCCGGCTTCGATCGCGCCGTTGTCGATAACGCATTTTTTGCCGACAGTACCTGGCGCAGCAATTTACTGGTCAACATTGGTTACGGCGATGCCAGCAAACTCTACGATCGCCTGCCGCGCTTGCCCTTTGCTGATGTCTGTCAGTTTGCATGAGGTTTATGTTATGAGTATCGACAGCACCACATTTCGTGACGCGATGGCCTGTGTCGGCTCGGCAGTCAACATTATCACTACCGATGGCCCGGCAGGCCGTGCCGGTTTCACTGCCAGTGCCGTATGCAGCGTGACCGATTCACCGCCAACGCTGCTGGTGTGCCTTAACCGTTCGGCGTCCGTCTGGCCGGTATTCAGCAATAATCAGGCGCTGTGTGTGAATACGCTGGCGGCGGGACAAGAAGGTTTATCGAATTTGTTTGGCGGCAAAACGCCGATGGATGAACGATTTGCCGCTGCACGCTGGCGGCAAGGTGAAACCGGCTGTCCGCGTCTGGCGGATGCGCTGGCCTCGTTTGACTGCCATATCAGCCAGGTAGTGAGCGTTGGGACGCACGATATTCTGTTTTGCCAGATCGTCGATATTGCCCGTCATCCAACGCCGGAGGGGCTGGTGTGGTTTGATCGGCGCTATCACGCCCTGTCTGCTAACCGTCCGACTGTTTAACGCTGTTCTCAGGCGCTGGTAACGGCGCTTTTTTCTTTTTCAGCTTCAGTTCACTGACCAGCACGCCCAGCACAATCAGTGCCCCGCCGAACAGCGCCAACAGCGGCAAACGCTCACCGGCCAGACGACCAAATACGCCCGCCCACACCGGTTCGCCAGTGTAAATCACCGTCGCGCGTGTGGGCGATACGCTGCGCTGCGCCCAGTTCATGACTACCTGAATAATGGCGCTGAAGATCCCCAGACCCAGGGCGACCAGTAGCAGACCCGGCGACAGAGTAGGGACAGATTCGCCAGAAGGAATCATGGCGGCAAATGACGCCAGCGAGGCCGTCAGCAACTGCACCACCGTCACCCGCCGGACATCGACTTTCCCCGCCCAGGCGCTGATCAGAATGATCTCGGCGGCAATCGCCACCGCGCTGGCAAGCGTAATGACCTCCCCTTTCCCCAGCGCCAGCATATTGCCCTCCGGCCCGGCCAGCAGCAATAGCCCGCTAAACGCCAGCGCTATCCCAATGCATGGCATCACCCCCGGCATCCGCCCCAGGCACAGCCACTGCAACAGCGGCACCAGTGGAACATACATGGCGGTGATAAACGCCGATTTACTGCTGGGAATAAATTGCAGCCCCCAGGTTTGCAGGCTGTAGCCGAGGGCGATGGCGATACCGATCACCCCGCCAGCTTTTATTTCCAGCCAGGTGATGCCGTTTAAGACTCTCAGCGAGAGTAGCGCCACGGCCAGACCGGCGGTGGCAAAACGCAGGCCAACAAAGAAAAACGGGCCGCTCATTGTCACGGCATACTGCACCGCAAGAAATGTACCGCCCCAGAACAGAGTGATGACAATCAGTAACGCTTCCTGGGGTTTGATGGTAAAGGCGTAACGAGAGAGGGACATAACACACCAACCAGAAGACAAACCCGTAGTGTGCGTTGGCGCGCCGGGTTGCGCAAGCGCAAAAAACCGCCGGGCATCGCCGGCGGCGGGCGTAACGACAACCAGCAAGGATGTCAATATCAGACGCTAGTTTTCACGGCTACCGTGACTATTTTTGCCCCCTTTTTTACCGGCTTCAGATGCGCGCTGAGGATCGTTTTTGAAATTCCCCCCACTTTGCTGCCCACCTTTGCGACCAGCTGCTGATGCTCTTTCACGGTCTTCAGCGAAGTTACCTGCTCCACCACGATGGTTTGCCATGTCTGACCTCCGGATAAGTGAAATATTAGACATCATACTGCATTCAGTAAAAGAGGATTCTTTCACCTCACGACGTGAAGGCCGAGCCTTTATCTGCACCGTGTGGAACTAAGCTTAGTGGAACACAATCATTCATCCAGTGAATGGTAATATTCTGCAACAGCTTCTCTGCCTGAAACCCGATATTCCCTAAGCGAAACCGATAAACCTCTCTTAACTCTTCAAAATAACGCTGCCGCAAATATATGTCTGATTGTAACCAATAACCAGACCGTACTTAATTTATTATTTATCAAAGAAATGGCGCTCTTACTTGCACTCTGACGATCACGTCATACGCTTAAGAAGAACGCAGCGAAGTGCTGCCGAAATCAGCTAATCAGGAGTGATTAAAATGGCTAAAGTGTTGGTGCTTTATTATTCCATGTATGGACACATTGAAACGATGGCGCATGCAGTCGCGGAAGGCGCGCAGAAAGTGAATGGCGCAGACGTGGTCATCAAACGTGTTCCTGAAACAATGTCTGCCGAGCTGTTCTTAAAATCGGGCGGTAAGACGCAAAATGCCCCCGTCGCCACGCCACAAGAGTTGGCCGACTACGACGCGATTATTTTCGGTACGCCAACCCGCTTCGGCAATATGTCCGGGCAAATGCGTACATTCCTCGACCAGACTGGTGGGTTATGGGCATCCGGCGCACTGTACGGCAAACTGGCGAGCGTCTTTAGTTCCACCGGTACAGGCGGCGGACAGGAGCACACAATTTCCTCAACATGGACTACGCTTGCACATCATGGAATGGTCATCGTGCCAATTGGCTATGCCACGCAAGAGCTGTTCGATGTCTCGCAGGTTCATGGCGGTACGCCTTATGGCGCAACCACTATTGCCGGTGGAGACGGTTCACGCCAGCCCAGCAACGAAGAGCTGTCAATTGCCCGTTACCAGGGCGAATATGTTGCTGGTCTGGCAGTAAAATTGAACGGTTAACCTTCATCAGGAGGAGACAGATGCCAACTCAAGAAGCGAAAGCCCATCGCGTTGGTGAATGGGCCAGTTTACGCAATACCTCGCCGGAGATCGCCGAGGCTATCTTTGAAGTCGCCGATTACGACGAGGTTCTGGCAGAGAAAATCTGGGAAGAAGGCAGCGACGACGTGTTACTTCGCGCCTTTGATAAAACCGACAAAGATGAACTCTTCTGGGGTGAACAGACGATAGAACGGAAAAATGTGTAACCACTCGCGCCCCCGCCTTCACGGGGGCTTTTTTCATTTCGCCGCATCACGCATCAGCGCATTAAATTTATCTACCGGGCAGAAACCATTGCTGTCTACCGGACAACCTTTTAGCGCCAGGGTGACACGCTGCGCGGGGGAAGCCAGCGATAACGGCTCCGTGTTTCGCAGTTGTTCCATACTTTGATAAACATATTCAATTTTCATGACATCGCGTTTACCCACCGTGTCATGCCAACGCTGGAACACAATTTTTCCGCCGATGGGCGTACGCTCGTACTGGTTATGCAACTGGTAAGGCTCGAAATTGAGCGCGGTCAGCAGAGAAGCAATGTTGGAATCATGCCCGACCAAAACGGTGATTTTCGGCGCGCTGCTTGCCTCTTCCACCAGCGTTTTGTCGAGGTATTTCACCAGTGGTTTTGCGACATTGCGCGCCACTTCCGGCGAGGTGAACAGCGTGTCCTGATAACTGTTTTTCAGTTTCGATAATTCGCGCCATTGCGCATCGCTTTTAATCTCTCCCCACGCCACCTGATCGAGCGGGAAACCTTCGTAATATTGCAGCGTAAAGGCATCCACCAGTGAATTGCCGACTTTTAGCGGCCCGGACACACCCGGTTCTTGCTGATATTTTGCGCTAAAGGTATCTTTCGCATTGGTGAGCGAGCATTGCTGTTTCTCTTTACAGGCTGGAGATGCGCGATAGCGCGTGACTTTTTCCAGCAACTGGTAACTGCCATTCAGCGCAAACTTCTGACGCTGCGTCTCCATCGCGTTGACCGCCTGCTGACTGAATTCAGCCGAATCCTCGGTGATCACCGGATTAAAAGTGGGATCCATGGTGCCCATTTTTTCCTGATGATGAACCGGAACATCACAACCGGGAAACGCGCCGTTGGTGAAGAACTGCGCCGTGGCAACCGTACGTTGCAGGCTGTTGGCCCAGACATAGACACTGTTCGCAGATGGACACTCCCCTGCTTTCAACAACTGTTCTTTGACCAGCCATTCGCGCATAAAATGGCCCATATACACTTCCAGTACGCCGCCTTTGGTGGTCAACTCGCCGCCCGGTACGTCCCACTGCGGCCAGCGGTTCGGCGTCGATTGTTCCAGTACGCTGCCGTTATTGGCTAACGGCGCACGCAGGTTGTGGCGGCTCATGATCAAAACCTGTTGTAATTGATAGCCTTGTGGTATCTCCTGCGCCAGCGCGACCGGTGCGGACATAGCAATGGCAATAGCGCTTACCCTGATCAGCTTTTTCATTCTTTTCCCTCATTTCACGGCCTGAAAGCAAAGATTGTGACACATTTATGTCGCTTCGCCGGGTATGGTTGTCCGGAGTGTGCACTGGCGCAAAAAGCGATGTTTTCATCGTTCTTCTGGTTTTATTAATAAAACCAATAACTGGAGGAGTCCCATGAAACGTACCCGTATTGAAGAGACCTTTTGCCCTGTTGCCCGTTCTCTGAACATTATCGGCGACTGGTGGTCACTGCTGATTGTGCGCGATGCGCTGGCTGGCGTTTCGCGTTTTGGTGAGTTTCAAAAAAGCCTCGGGATCGCCAAAAATATGCTCACCGCGCGGCTTAAGCTTCTGGTAGAAGAAGGGGTATTACAGACACAACCGGCATCTGATGGCAGCGCATGACAAGAAAATGACCGTGGCGTCATTATAAATATCGCCTCAGTTCTTGCTATGGCACAATTTTGATGAAGCCCGGCTGGCGCTGTTTAGCGCCTCGCGCAATGGCAAACCGGCTTCCCGTTATACGCTGGATTAATGTTATCCGGGAGCCGCTAACGGCTCCCCAAGATTGAGTAAAAGCTTACCTGCGTGGTGACAGTCATATTTGGCATTGTCGCCGATTGCCCTTTCCCGGGCGTGATGGTCACATAGCACAGCGAGGGAACATGCCATTAATCAGACTGGCAGGCATTTGTTGTGTGGAGCGAACAATTATTTCGCTGCCATCGACGTCATCCGTTGCAGGTCGCCAGCCTGTGTCATATCCACCAGCAGTCCATCGCCTCCCGTCTGGTCAAAACCCGCCGCCGCGTAGGTTATTCCGCAGCGGCCAACACGCTCACCGCGCGGCCAAAAGCATCAATGGCCAGCGCAACATCTTCCACCTGTACAGATTCCGCCGGATGGTGGCTAATTCCGCCTTTACAGCGCACAAACAGCATACCCACTGGCCAGCGTTCCGCCATGGCGATGGCATCATGCCCTGCGCCACTTGGTAGCGACAGCGTCTCACCCTGCACAACCTGCACCGCATCGGCAAGCAGTGTTTGCAGCTTTTGATTGCAGGGTGTGGCGGCAATACGGTAATACTCCTCGGCGCTGAATTGCAGATGACGGCGCGCCGAGATAACCTGCGCCATCGCCAGCAATTCATTGAGCAAGGCATCAAGTGACGCATCCTGCGGGCCACGGATATCGAGCGACAATGACACCTCTCCGGGTATGACATTCACCGCGCCAGGCAGAACCCGCATATTTCCCACGGTAGCCACCAGATTGCCGCCTTGCTGTTGCGTGGTGCTCTCAACCGCGATCATCCATTCGGCAGCCGCGGCCAGCGCATCTTTCCGGTGACTCATCGGCACAGTGCCAGCATGTCCGGCCTCGCCGGTAAAACGGCAATTCAGCCTGCGCGCGCCATTGATCGCCTCGACCACACCCAGCGCCAGCCCCGCCTGTTCCAGACACGGCCCCTGCTCAATATGCAATTCGAGATAGCTGCTGAAGGCCGCCGCATCACGCGCCGCCTGCGGGATCCGGTGCGGATTCAGCCCGGCATTGACCATCGCTTGTGCCACGCTAATACCCTCAGCATCCGTTTGCGTGAGCCAGTGCGCTGGCCAGCTCCCGGTCAACCCACGGCTTCCCAGCAAAGTGATGCCAAAACGCGTTCCCTCTTCATCACAAAAACCGACAATCTCGATCGCTTGCGCCAGATGTAATCCCTGCTGATGCAGGCTCTGTACCACTTCGATGGCTGTCAGCACCCCGAGCATTCCGTCATAACGCCCGGCATTACGCACGGTATCAAGATGCGAACCGAGCAACACCGCCGGAGCGCCTTCCTGTGCCGCTTCATAGCGACCACAAATATTTCCCACGCTGTCCTGCCAGACGAGCATGCCCGCCTGGCGCATCCACTCTGCAACCCGTTGGTTAGCCTGTAAATGCTGTGCGGAAAGATAAACCCGGGTCAGCGCATCCGGTGTTTCACTGATCGCTGCCAACTCATCGGCGCGGGCCATTACACGTACTGCCGCCTCCAGGCGTGCCGGTTGAATCATCACTCGTCCTCGCAGCGATAGTGATCCCACGCGGCCTGCATCGCCGCCCCTTGCGTAGTGGCGAATTTCAGGTAATTCAGCACCGACTCCAGAGCGCTCAGGGTGTTCATCACACAGGCTTTACGCGCGTTATAGCCCATGGTGCCGATACGCCACACTTTGCCATGCAGCGGGCCGAAAGAGGTGCCGATCTCTATGCCGAAATCCTCCAGCATCAATTTGCGCACCTGGTCACCGTTCACACCCTGCGGAATGACGACGCCCAGCACGTTGTTCATCTTGTGTTGCAAATCGCCGTAGGCCTCAAGCCCCATCGCCTGAATCCCTTTCAGCAACGCATCGCCATGCAGCTTATGGCGCGCAATGCCATTATCGAGCCCCTCTTGCAGGATCAGGCGTGCGCATTCACGCGCGCCGAATAGCGCAGTGGTCGCTTCAGTATGATGATTCAGCCGTTCCGGCCCCCAGTAATCCATCACCATGCCGAGATCGAAATAGTTGGAGTAAACCATCTCATCCACACCGTCGAGATGCGCATCGGTACGAATACCCTCTTCAATACATTTACGGCGGCGGATCACCTCTTCCATACGGCTGCTCAGGGTAATGGGCGACGTACCGGATGGCCCGCCCAGGCACTTCTGCATCCCCGCAGAGACGGCATCTAACTGCCAGGCATCGGTTTCCAGCACATTGCCGCCGAGTGAAGCGGTGGCATCAGTGTAAAACAGTACATCGTAACGACGACAAATAGCGCCCAGTTCCGCCAGCGGTTGCAGCATGGTGGTTGACGTATCGCCCTGCACCGTTAACAGCAGGCGCGGACGCACGCGCTTAATGGCATCTTCAATCTGATCCGGCGTGAAAACCTCGCCCCACGGGACTTCTATGGTATGGACTTCGGCGCGGCAGCGGCGGGCGATTTCACACAGCAGATGACCAAAGCGGCCAAACACCGGTACCAGCACTTTATCGCCCGGCCGGATTGCGGAAATGAGGATCGCCTCTATCCCGGCGCGCGACGTGCCGTCAATCAGCATCGTCCAGCGGTTTTCCGTACGGAACACGCCGCGATAAAGCACCATCACTTCATTCATATAGTGAGTCATCGCCGGGTCGTACTGGCCGATCAGTTGACTCGACATGGCGCGCAGCACGCGCGGGTCAGCATTGATTGGCCCCGGCCCCATCAGCAGACGTTGCGGCGGATTGATTTGCGGAAATTGAGCGATATCCATCTGAAATTCCTTACGTTAATTAAGACCGCGCACGGAAGAGATAAACTGCTTCAGCTCGGTGGTCTGCGGGCTGGCAAACAGCGTTTTGCTGTCGCCCTGCTCCCATACCCGCCCCTGATGCATAAACACCACGCGGTCGCCCACTTCACGGGCAAAATTCATTTCATGGGTGACGAGGATCAGCGTCATCCCTTCGGCGGCCAGTTGTTCCAGCACTTTCAGTACTTCGCCTACCAGTTCGGGATCGAGCGCGGAGGTTATCTCGTCACAGAGTAAAACTTTCGGCGACATCGCCAGCGCACGGGCGATCGCCACGCGCTGCTGCTGGCCGCCGGAGAGATTCGCCGGGTAGTAATCGAGGCGGTCGCCAAGCCCCACTTTCTCCAGCATCCGTTGCGCCAGTTCGCGACACTCGGCGGCGCTTTTTTTCAGCACCCGCCGTGGCGCCAGCATTACGTTCTCCAGCGCGGTCATATGTGGGAACAGATTAAAGTTCTGGAACACCATCCCGATGGAGCGGCTGATCTCTCGCGCCTGTGAATCACGGTCGGTAATGGTCACGCCACCCAGCTTAATGCTCCCGTCCTGGTAGCCTTCGAGGCCGTTAATACAACGCAGCAGTGTGCTTTTACCCGATCCGCTACGGCCGATAATCGAGATCACCTCGCCCATATCGATGTCCAGATCGACACCCTTCAGCACATGGTTGTCGCCGTAGTACTTCTGTACCTGATTAATGGTGATGAGAGGCATTGAATTTATTCTCCAGGTAACGGCTGTAACGGGACAGCGGGTAGCACAAAATGAAGTAGCCCAGCGCTACCAGCGCAAAGACTTTAAACGGCTGATAAGTGACGTTAGTCAGCATCGTGCCGGCCTTGGTCAATTCAACAAAACCGATGATTGACGAAAGCGCGGTGCCTTTTATCACCTGCACGGCAAAACCGACCGTTGGCGCAATGGCGATGCGCAATGCCTGCGGCGCCACCACGCGGAATAACGTCTGGCCAAAGCTCAGTCCCAGGCAGCGCGAAGCTTCCCATTGCCCTTTCGGCAGCGCGCGAATGCTGCCATAACCGATATCAAGTAAAAACGCGCTGGTATAGAACGTCAGCGCCAGCGAGGCCGCCGTCCAGGGCGACACATCGATGCCAAACAGCGCCACCCCAAAAAAGGCGAGGAATAACTGCATCAACAGTGGTGTGCCCTGGAACAGTTCGATATACGCGCGGATCAGGCGTTTCACCTGACGTCCGCCAGTGAGTCGCAACAGCAACAGCGGCAGCGTCACCAGCGCACCGCCCATAAACGCCACCAGTGACAACAATACCGTCCAGCGCCCGGCCAGCAGCAGATTGCGGATAATGTCCCAGTCGGTAAATGTGGTCATCATGCCTGTACCCCCAACCATTTCCGTCCTGCCGCCATCATCAACTGACGCATGGCAATCGAGAGCAGCAGATAAATGCCAGTGGTCACCAGATAGACCTCAAAGCTGAGGAATGTCCGCGACTGGATCAGGTTAGCGGCGAAGGTCAACTCTTCATAAGAGACCTGTGACACCACGGACGATCCCAGCATGACAATAATGCACTGGCTGACCAGCGCCGGATAAATGCGCTGCAACGCAGGGGGAAGCACCACGCGGATAAACGTCTGGCTTCGGCTCAACCCCAGCACGCGCCCGGCTTCCCATTGCCCTTTTGGCGTCACCTGGATCCCGGCACGCACGATCTCCGTGCTGTAAGCGCCCAGGTTGACGATCATCGCCAGTAGCGCCGCTTCGCCTGCCGTCATCTTGAAACCGATATTCGGCAGACCAAAGACGATAAAAAAGAGCTGCACCACAAACGGCGTGTTACGGATCAGCTCCACATAAACACCCCAGATCCGGCTGAACCACGTCGGCCGACCACTACGAATAGCCGCGCCGAAAATGCCAATCGCCAGGCCGCCCACCGTCGCCATCACCGTCAACTGCACGGTGACCCACATCCCCGCCAGCAACTCTGGCCAGTGCGGCCAGAGTGCAGAAAAATGAAGTTGTTCAGTCATTCACGCGCCCACACGCCTTATACACCAAGGTTTGCCGGCAGCGGCGCTTTCAGCCACTGCTCAGAGAGGCTGTTCAGCGTACCGTCCTTAATCCCTTGCTCAATAAGCGCATTCACCTTCTCTTTCAGCGCCGGTTCGTCCTTTTTCAAGCCGATAAAGCACGGAGAATCTTTCAGCATAAAGCTCGGCACCGGGGCTTTGTCCGCGTTCTGCCGGGCAATTGCCGCCACGACAAGGTTACCGGTCGCGACATACTGCACCTGCCCGGAGAGATACGCCGAGAGCGTGGTGTTGTTATCTTCGTAACGTTTCACATCGGCATCTTTCGGTGCGACGCTGGTCAATACCATGTCCTCAACCGCGCCGCGCGTTACCCCGATACTTTTGCCGCTTAGCGCCGCGGCATCTTTCAGTTCCGCCCCTTTCGGCCCGAACACGCCGAGGAAGAACGGCGCATAGGCGCGGCTGAAATCAATCACCTTTTCGCGCTCGGCGTTTTTACCCAGGCTGGAGATCACCAAATCCACTTTATCGGTTTGCAGATAAGGCACGCGGTTAGCGCTGGTGACCGGCACCAGTTGCAGCTTGAGTTTCATCTGTTTGGCGAGGTATCGCGCCATATCAATGTCATAGCCCTGCGGTTGCAGATCGGTGCCTACCGAACCAAACGGCGGGAAATCCTGCGGGACGGCAATGCGGATCACGCCGCGTTTTTCAATATCCTGTAATTGGTCGGCCTGCACAGCCGCAGCATAGGTAAACAGACAAGCGGCCCCGGCCAGTGCGGTCAAAAGTTTTCTCATGGTGATTCCCCGTTACGTTAACATGAAACAAAAGATTCCTTAAATGGATATCTGCAACTAATGTGCCAGCGATGCACAATAAAAATGCCGACGGTGAAATCGGCATTTATCACAGATAAAACAAAGGAAAGACGCAGGAAGCCGGAACCTTTCGTGATAAGAAAATGCACCAAAACAATGCAAAATCACCACAATGGTGCCCCATTATCGCTGTTCCAGTTCATCCAGCTTCTGATACAGCGTGGCAATGTCATGTATGCGCGGACGTCCTTTATCGAGAATCTCATGCAGAAATGCATTCGCCAGCAGGTTGATCAAACTGTTGACCGATGCGTAGCTGTCATAAGCAGAAACGCTGTCCAGCGGTGCGCAAAGGTGCCAGCTCGCCAGTGGGAAAAGGTTGTGCGCCTGCGGCTCGCACAACAGCAGTTGCGGAATATTCGCGTTCTGTAGCTGCTGCATCAACGGGCGGATAATGCGCGGGCGACGGCGAAATGCCACCATCACCACCAGATCGTCCGGCGTTAAATCCACCAGTTCTTCACTCAGGCTTTGCCCCGGCTGCGGCAGCACCTGCACTTGTCCGCGCGCCTGCAATAACTGCTGGCGCAGGTGCAGCGCCACCGGCCAGGAGTTACGCATACCAATGATAATGATGCGTTGCGCCTTCACTATGGCGTCCAGCGCTCCGGCAAATTGCTGCGCATCCAGCGCATTAACCCACTGCGTCAGGTTCGCCATCTCCTGCTTATAGTGGCGCGCCAGCAGCGTATTGCCCTGTACCGCATCGCGGTTATCCGTCAGCGGCATCCCGCTTTGTCGCAGCGTACGCAGTTCATCGCGCATATCTTTGTATTTTTCATACCCCAAACGCTTGAACAGGCGGCTGACGGTGGCTTTCGACACCCCGCTGAGCTGCGCCAGTTCCGCGCTGTTATAGCTTATGAGGTCATCAAAGTGATCGAAGATAAAATCGGCCACCCGCTGCTCCTGGGGCGATAACGAGGCATATTGCCCTTTCAGACGTTCATCAAGCTGTTCCATAAGACCTCTGTAACTTTCGTTTCATCGCACTATACCGATTTCCCCTTTCACAATGCATGCCAGCCCGGCAAAAAATGACACTTACCCTCTCTGTGAAACTTTTTATTCAGAGATGGAACGGCTTTTGCAACCTCAGGCTACTTTTCGGCTTACGAGGACAGCTAATGCAAAGTAATGTCTCCACCCACGGGATGGCGGTCGCCCCCCATCATCTGGCCAGCCAAAGTGCGCTGTCTGTCCTGCGCGAAGGCGGCAGCGCCATTGAGGCAATGGTTGCTGCTGCGGCGACGATTGCGGTGGTTTATCCCCATATGAACAGCCTCGGCGGCGACGGTTTCTGGCTAATTGTGCCGCCGGAAGGCGAACCGATTGCCATCGACGCCAGTGGCGCTGCCGGTTCGCTGGCGACACTTGCGGCCTACAGCGATCTGGCGACGATTCCGCATCGCGGGCCGCGCGCCGCACTCACTGTTGCGGGCACGGTCAGCGGCTGGGATGAAGCGTTGAAGGTTTCGCACGAAATAACCGGGAAAGCGCTGCCGCTGTCGCGTCTGCTGGCGGATGCGATAGATTACGCCCAGAACGGCATGCCGGTGACACTTTCCCAGGCCACCGCTACTGCGGATAAACTGGCAGAGCTGCGCGATCTCCCTGGCTTTGCCGACACTTATCTGCACAATGGTCAGCCGCCAAAAGCGGGCAGCCTTTTCCGTCAACCAGCGCTCGCCGCCACGCTGCAACACCTTGCGGAAGAGGGGCTGGAGAGTTTTTATCGCGGCCCGCTGGCGGAGAGCCTGGCGCGCGGCATGGCGCAATATGGCCTGCCTGTGATGCTGGAGGATCTTCAGCAGCACCATGCGCGCCGCACCACGCCGCTGCACTTGCAGCATTCGCAGGGTGACGTGTGGAACCTTGCGCCACCGACACAGGGCCTGGTTTCACTGGCGATCCTCGGTATTACCGACCGTCTGGCGCTGGAAAACGCGGACGATGCTGCCACCGTACACCGCATTGTAGAGGCCACCAAGCTCGCCTTCGGCCTGCGCGATGCCCACATCACCGATCCGCGCCACCTGAAAACCGACATACAAAGCCTGTTGGCCGCAAGCGAACTTCAGGCGCTGGCTAACCGTGTTGATGATCAACAGGCCGCGCCATGGGGTGCAGGCAAAGGGCCGGGAGATACCGTCTGGATGGGCGTGATGGATAACAGCGGCCTCGCCGTGTCATTTATTCAGAGCATTTATCATGAGTTTGGCAGCGGCGTGGTACTGCCTGACACCGGCATTGTCTGGCAAAACCGTGGCGCGTCGTTCAGCCTCAACCCCGATCACCTGCTGTCGCTGGCACCGGGCAAACAACCGTTTCATACCCTCAACCCGGCGGCGGCACGGTTGCATGATGGCCGCGTGATGGTCTATGGCTCGATGGGCGGCGACGGCCAGCCGCAAACCCAGGCGGCAATTTTTACCCGCTACGTGATGCAAGGCGTGCCACTGCAAGAGTCAATCAGCCGCCCGCGCTGGCTGCTGGGGCGCACCTGGGGGCAAACCTCGGATTCACTGAAACTGGAAGGCCGCTTCTCGCCCGCGACCGTCGCCCGTCTGCGGGCGTTGGGCCATGACGTTGACGTGCTGGCGGATTTCACCGAAGCGATGGGCCACGCAGGCGCGATTGTCCGCCATCCTGACGGCCTGTTTGAAGGGGCATTTGATCCCCGCAGTAACGGCTCCGCCGCCGGTTTTTGAGGAGAGAACCATGAATAATTCACAACCCGAATGGGACGTCTATCTGGACGCTATGATCCGCATTCATGGCGTCGAACTGACTGATGAGCGACGCGCCGAGCTACTGCTACAGTTTCGCCGCATTGCCGCGATGGCCAAACCATTGATGGCGCTGCCGCTGGACGATCGTCTGGACATTGCCGGAGTGTACAAAGCATGAAGCTGCATGAGATGAGTATTGCCGACATCCAACAATCACTGGCCGCAGGGGATTTGAGCGTGCACGACATTGCCCGCCAGACGCTGTCGGCGATTGAGCAAATCAACCCACAGATCAACGCCTGGACGACGGTGACCGCAGCACGCATGCTCGACGAAGCGCAGCGCATCGATATCCTGCGCCAGAATGGTCAGCCGCTGCCGCCACTGGCTGGTATTCCTTACGCGGTGAAAAACCTGTTTGATGTCGCTGGGCACACCACGCTTGCAGGCGCGGAGTTATTCAGCCAGCGCCCTGCCGCCAAAGAAGATAGCCACGCCGTGCGCCAGTTACAGCAGGCTGGCGGGCTGCTGTCGGGCATGGTCAATATGGACGCTTACGCCTACGGTTTTACCACCGAAAACAGCCACTACGGCGCGACGCGCAACCCGCATGATCTGGCACGCATTGCCGGCGGATCTTCCGGCGGTTCAGCGGCGGCGGTCGCCGCAGGGCTGGTGCATTTTTCGCTCGGCAGCGACACCAACGGCTCTATCCGCGTACCCGCCTCGCTGTGCGGCATCTTCGGGCTTAAACCGACATTTGGCCGTCTGTCACGAGCCGGAACGCACCCGTTTGTTGCCAGCCTCGACCACATTGGGCCGTTCGCCCGCAGGGTAAGCGATCTGGCGGCGGTCTATGATGCCTTACAGGGGCGCGATCCTCAGGATGCTTTTCAGGCAGAAACAGCCAGTGAAGCGGCACAACCGCTGCTGTCACGCGGGATGGAGGGGTTGCGCTGCGCGGTGCTGGGCGGTTATTTCACCACTTGGTGCGATGACGATGCCAGAGCCGCGCTCAAGCGCGTGGCACGCGCCCTCGATGCGCGCGAAGAAGTGTTCTTTCCAGAAGCGGAACTCTCACGATCGGCGGCGTTCATTATCAGTGCCTCGGAAGGCGGTAATCAGTATCTGCCCGCGCTGCGCTGCGAACCACAGCGTTTTGAACCGCACTCGCGCGAACGTCTGCTGGCGGGTGCGATGATCCCGGCAGCGTGGTATTTACAGGCGCAGCGTTTTCGCCGCCACGCGCAGCAGGAAAGCCACGCGCTGTTTGCCCATGCGGATGTGCTGATCGCCCCGGCCACGCCGTGCAGCGCCACGCAAATCGGCGAACAGACGATGGAGATAAATGGCCAGCCGCTGCCGATCCGCGCCAGCATGGGCATGCTGACACAACCGATTTCGTTTTTAGGCCTGCCGGTCGTGACCGTGCCGCTGCGTACTGCGTCCGGAAAGCCGATTGGCCTGCAACTGATTGCTGCGCCGTTTAATGAACAAGCCTGCCTGCGCGCCGCCCGCGCGCTGGAAGAACAGGGCATTACCGATGCCCGCCCTGCGGAGATAACACTATGATGCATCAGGACGACATTAACCGCCCGTGGGTACTGGCGGAAGTTACCGCCGCGTTTTACCACTATGAAGACGCGCTGGTCAGCAATGATATTGCGGTGCTTGATGAGCTGTTCTGGCACGATGCCAGCACCGTACGACTCGGCGCAGGTGAAAATCTCTACGGAATTGAGGAGATCCGCGCCTTTCGCGCCGCGCGTCCGGCCGCCGGATTACAGCGCGAACTGCGTCATACGGTGATCACCACTTTCGGCGAGGATTACGCCGTTTGCAGTACCGAATTCACCCGTGAAGGTAGCGATCGCATTGGCCGCCAGCAGCAGAGTTGGGTGCGTTTCCCCTACGGCTGGCGCATCGTTGCCGCCCAGGTCAGTTTGATGAGTTAACAATCATCACCTCCCCAGGAGGTGATTTAGGGGTGACAACAAATGGCCCGGATTTTCCGGGCATTTTTTATTGTGCGTAGGGATGAACCCGTCGCCAGTGATCGGCGATTTGCTGGCGGGTACAGACCCAGACGCGATCGTGCTGCTGGAGATAATCGAGAAAGCGTTGCAGCGCGCGAAAACGGCCAGGACGCCCCAACAGGCGGCAGTGCATGCCGATGGACATCATCTTCGGCGCGCTTTCGCCCTCGGCGTAGAGCACATCAAAGCTATCTTTCAGATAGGTGTAAAATTGTTCAGCGGTATTAAAACCCTGGGCGGTGGCGAAGCGCATATCGTTGGCATCCAGCGTGTACGGCACAATCAGGTGAGGTTTGCGCGTGCCGTCGCGACAAGTGACTTCACTCCAGAATGGGAGATCATCGCCATAGTAATCGCTGTCATAGTCAAAGCCGCCATGCTCGACTACCAGTTGGCGGGTATTGGGGCTGTCGCGCCCGGTGTACCAGCCAGTGGGCGCTTTGCCAAACAGATCGCGCAGCACCAGCACCGCTTTTTGCAGGTGTTCACGCTCGTCATTGATATCCATGTTCTGATAATGGATCCAGCGCCAGCCGTGGCTGACCACGTCATAATTCGCGGCTTTAATGGCCGCAACGATCTCCGGCTGACGCGCCAGCGCCATCGCCACGCCAAATACCGTCAGCGGTAACCCGCGTTTGCTGAACTCCTGGTGAATGCGCCAGAACCCGGCGCGACTGCCATATTCATACAGTGAATCCATCGACATATGCCGATCCGGATAGCTGGCCGCGCCGATAATATCGGAGAGAAATTGCTCCGATCCGGAATCGCCATGCAGCACATGGTTCTCAGAACCTTCTTCAAAATTCAGTACAAACTGCACGGCGATACGCGCCTGCTGCGGCCACTGTGCGTGCGGCGGTTTCCCTGCGTAACCACGCAAATCGCGCGGATAATCGCGTATATAGTTGTCGTCGAAAAGTGCCATTCTCCCTCCATTCGCTACGGCATTAATGCCTGAAATTTACCGCTCAACGCTTTATGTTCCGGAAAAGCCAGATCGCCCCGCTTGCTGGTCGATAAACCCAGCGCCACCAGCGACTCCACCATTTTTACCGCCGCGCTGACGCCATCGATCACCGGCACATGCAGTTCACGCGTCAACTCCTGCGCAAGCTGCGCCATTCCGCCGCAGCCGAGCACAATCGCACCGCAGCCATCTTCTTTTAACGCCTGAATACAGCGCGCGCGCACTTTTTCCTGCGCCAGACCGCTGCCATCCTCCAGTGCCAGCACCGGTAAATCAATAGCGTGCAGCGCCGCGCAGTGCTCCTGAAAACCGTACTGCTGCAACAGATGACGAGCGATAATCAGCGTGCGCGGTAAAGTGGTGACGATGGAAAAACGGGTCGCCACCAGCGTCGCCATATGCATCGCGGCTTCGGCGATGCCGACCACCGGCCCCTGCGCCAGCTCGCGCGCTGCCAGCAATCCCGGATCGCCAAAGCAGGCGATCACATGGCCATCCACGCCCTGCTGACGCCCGGCTTTCACCTGTTCGAGCACGCCGATGGCGGCAATCGCTTCATCAAAATGACCTTCGATCGACGGCACACCTTCGCGCGGGCACACCGCCACAATTTCGGTACCTGGCGCAGCCACTGCCCGTGCCGCCGCGCCAATGGTTTCGGTCATCGCCAGGCTGGTGTTCGGGTTGATAACTTGTATACAAACGGCAGACATTACGCCTCCTTGTGATCGGCAAACAGCCGGGCGAAATCCGGCAGACAAACGCCAGCGCGCTCGAAACAGAGGCTGCCAACTATATGTTCAAAATGGTGTGTCAGTGCCGCGCTTAGCGCCTGCAGATCTTTTTTACGCAGTAAATCAACCAGCTGTTCATGATCGTTACAGCGACACCCCTGACGCCACGGCGATCCCCAGGCGGCGATGACCAGCGAAGAGCGCTGGCTCAGGCCGGTGACCATCTCTGTCAACACCGGGTTGCCGGAAATAGCCTGAAGCTGAATGTGAAACTCAGCGGAGTAGCGGATGGCGGCCGGGCCATCATAGGCTTCGTGCGCCTGCTGCTCCTGGCGGATAATCGCTTCCAGCGCCGCCAGATGCGGCGGCTGGCAGTGTGCCAGCACGTCAGGCAGGTTGGCCACTTCCAGCAGCGTGCGGGTACGGAAGATCGCCTGCGCCTCTTCTACTGTTGGGCTGGCGACGTGTGCACCACGTTTGGGCGTTAAGGTGACCATTTGCACAGCATTGAGTCGTTGCAGCACTTTTCTGATCCCGGTGCGGCTGACGCCAAACACCTCCGCCAGCGCCTCTTCCGGTAATTTGCTCCCCGGGAGTAATTGATGTTCAACAATCGCGGTCATCAGCGACTGGTAGATGCTTTCATCCTTGTCCTGCAAGGCAGCTGCGGCTTGCAGACTGTTTTCATTACTCATTAACCACTCCGCTTTTTACTTTTCGATATCGGATCGTATACATAAAATTAAATTATTGGATACAAGATTAATCATTTTGGCCTGGATCCTGCAATAACCTCTGCACTCCCTTTTCACGGGCTTTTATTGACAGGAGCAGGTTTCATGCCAAATACACAAAACACTCATCAGGTTAAAGCCGCTGATTCCGGAGCGGTATACAGCCCACGGCTTTGTAATGAAGATCTGGCGCCGACGCGCGATCAGAACTGGAGCTGGTACAACATCTTTTCGTTCTGGATGTCGGATGTACACAGTATGGGCGGCTACGTCGTCGCTGCGAGCTTCTTTACGCTCGGGCTGGCAAGCTGGCAGGTGCTGCTCTGCCTGCTGGTGGGCATTTGCATCGTGCAGCTCTGCGCTAACCTGGTCGCGAAACCGAGCCAGATGGCAGGCGTGCCCTATGCCGTTATCTGCCGCCAGGCATTTGGCGTCTTCGGCGCCAACATTCCGGCGGTGATCCGTGGTCTTATCGCCTTCGCCTGGTACGGTATTCAGACCTATCTGGCAGCGAATGCCTTAATGCTGGTGCTGCTGAAGTTTTGGCCGTCACTCTCTTCTTTAACACAGGGTTCGCTATTCGGCCTGTCGCACCTCGGCTGGCTGTGCTTCGCCACGATGTGGATCCTGCAAGCAATGGTGTTCTGGCACGGGATGAGTGCGATTAAGCGCTTTATCGATATTGCCGGTCCGGCCGTGTATGTGGTGATGCTGTCGCTGGCGGGCTGGATTGTATACAAGACAGGTTTCGACGGTATCTCTTTTACTCTCGCCAGCAAATCACTCAGCACCGGTGAGCAAACCTGGCAGATGATCACCGCGACTGCGCTGGTGGTCTCCTATTTTTCCGGGCCGCTGCTCAACTTTGGTGATTTCTCGCGGTATGGCAAAAGCATGGGCGAAATTCGTCGCGGCAACCGCTGGGGCTTACCGTTCAACTTCCTGCTGTTCTCGATCGTCACCGTGGTGATTGTCTCCGGCACCCAGTCGCTGTTTGGTCGTATGATCACCGATCCGATTGAAACCGTCAGCCGCGTGGGCAACGACCTGGCTGTGGCGATTGGTCTGCTGACCATGATCACCGCTACCATCGGCATCAACATTGTTGCTAACTTCGTCTCACCGGCGTTTGACTTCTCCAACTGCTCACCGCAGAAGATCAGCTTCCGCACTGGTGGCATGATCGCTGCTGTCGGCTCGATTCTGCTGACGCCGTGGAACCTGTTTAACTCGCCGGAACTGATCCACTACACCCTCGACGTGCTGGGTGCCTTTATTGGCCCGCTGTTCGGCATCTTGATTGCGGATTTCTATCTGATCAAACGCGGACAGGTGTTTGTCGATGACCTGTTTGATGACACGCCCAAAGGCAAATACTGGTATCGCAACGGCTTTAACCCGAAAGCGATTGGCGCGCTGGTGCCATCAGTGGCCGTCGGGTTGATCATCAGCTTTATTCCGGCGCTGCACGAAGTCGCCAACTTTAGCTGGTTTATCGGTGTCCTGCTGGGCGGCGTTACTTATCGCTGGCTGGCGCGCGAAGAGTGCGTCGTTGTCACGTCATCACATTTCAACACCAACATCGCGGCACAAAAAGAGTAACCCTTCACTTCAGGCCGCGGCGTTTCTCGTCGCGGCTGGCACTCATTTTGCTTTAACACTTCACCCGGTATGGAAACGACGAAGGCAGGAACGATGATTGATTATCATGCCGCGATCCGCGGCGCACTGTTTGACATTGCCGAAGTCTGCGACAACGCCGACGATATCGCCCACCACGCACGTTTCATTGAAGACGGTCTGCTGTTTATTCGCGACGGCAAAATTCAGGCGCGAATGAGCTGGCAGGAGGGTGAGCAATATCTGGATGCGCACAAAGGCTACACCGACCGGCGCGGCAAACTGCTGCTCCCCGGTTTTATCGATGCCCATGTGCACTATCCGCAAACCGAAATGATTGGAGCGTTTGGTGAACAACTGCTGGAATGGCTGACAACGTACACCTTTCCGGTTGAAAGTCAGTTTGCTGATGAAGCCTATGCCGCAGAGATTGCCGAATTCTTTATCAGCCAGTTACTGAGCCACGGCACCACCACTGCACTGGTGTTTTGCACGCTGCACCCGGAATCCGTCAATGCGCTGTTTAGCGAGGCGCTGCGCCTGAATATGCGGCTGATCGCCGGTAAGGTGATGATGGATCGCCATGCGCCGGAGTACCTTAGCGAAACCGCGGAACAGAGCTATCAGCAAACGCGCGAACTGATCCAGCGCTGGCAGCATCAGGGGCGGCTGGGTTATGCCATTACGCCGCGCTTTGCGCCTACCTCCTCGCCGGAATTGCTCGAGGCGGTACGCCGTTTACGCGAAGAGTTTCCCCAAACCTGGCTGCAAACGCATTTAAGCGAAAATCCTAATGAAGTGGCGTGGGTCAATGATCTCTGGCCAGAGCATCAACGTTATCTCGATGTTTACCACCACTATCAACTGACCGGCGAGCGCAGCGTGTTTGCGCACGGCATTCACCTGCATGACGAAGAGTGGCAGTGTCTGCACGATACCGGTTCAGCGGTGGCGTTTTGCCCTACCTCGAACCTGTTCCTCGGCAGCGGGCTGTTTCGCCTGCCCACTTGCTGGCAGAACAAAGTGCGCATGGGCATTGGTACCGATGTGGGCGCAGGCACCACCTTCAGTATGCTGCGCACGCTGGGCGAAGCCTATAAAGTGGGCCAGTTGCAAAGCTATCGCCTGCGGGCCAGCGAAGCGTTCTACCACGCCACGCTCGGCGGCGCGCATGCTCTACGTCTGGAGGATAAAATTGGTAATTTTGCGACCGGCAAAGAGGCCGACTTTGTGGTGATTGACCTGGCAGTTACACCCTTGCAGAGCCTGCGTAATGCGCGCTGCAAGGACATCTACGAGCAACTGTTTGTGCTGATGACCCTCGGCGATGAGCGCAATATCAGCGAAACGTGGATTAACGGTCAGTGCGCGTGGTCAACTGCCACGGTAAGTTGACCAGCCACCGGGAGCAATTAAGAACGGCAGATGGAAGTGCTCCTCTGCCGTTTGCGTAATCACAAAGTCAATTTGCGCGCAGGGAAACAGTGTCGCCACGCTGCGCTTTGCAAACCATTCTCCCGTTTGCGCCACCAGCCGATAATGCCCCGGCTTCAAGGAAGATGAAAACTCACCGATTCGCCCGTTCTCATCGGTGACGCCACTCGCCATCGTCTGCTCGCCGAGTAACAGATAAACCGTCACCCCCTGCGCGGGTTTACCGCTGGAAATATCCAGAATATGGGTACTGAGGCTGTTCATTCGCCAATCGCTCCTGCCAGTCGTAATAAGGTGATATCCCGTAACTGCTCCAGCGCCGCGGTGATCTCTTCGGCGTCGCTGTTAGTTAGCCGCTGTTCCAGCGCGTGCAGAATCTCTTCTCCGCTACGACCTTTGGCGCGGATCAAAAAAACACGGCCAAAACGCGCTTCATAGCGTGCATTCCCCTCGCGCAGCGACCTTGCGAGTTGCGCGTCGCGATCGTCCACCGCCGACTGCTCCTGGCGCGATAACACAGCATGCGCCTGCGAACCCGCAGGCTTTTCGCCAATGCGCGGGTGTGCGCTAAGTGCCTGCTCAAGCTCGACGTGCCCCCAGGTACCCGCGATTTCATGTGCGGTTTGCTGCAGCGCGGCGAGCGAGGCAAACGGACGCGCGGCCACCAGCGCCGCCGTCCAGCCGGGGATCGACACGCACGGCTGCAACAGTGCAGCGGCCTCATCATCTGGTAGCTGATTAAAGTGATTCAGCGCGATCATCATTGCTCCTTGCGTCATTGGCGATGGCCGTTTTTTCTTGCGGAATAATCAGGTTCAGGACAATCGCCACTAAGCCGCCACAGGTCGCCGCCGAGCCAAACAGATTAGCGATAATTGGCGGGAAATGGGCAAGAAAGGCCGGTACCGCTTCGACACCCATACCAAAACCAAACGCCAGTCCGACAATCAGCATGTCGCGGCGGGTTAACGGATTCTGGGTAATGATACGGATCCCGGCCGCCACCACGCAGCCAAACATCACCATCGTTGCGCCGCCCAGCACCGGCAGCGGGATCTGGCGTAATACCTCGCCAAACGGCGGGAATACCCCCAGCAGGATAAGGATCACGCCAATATAGCGGCCAACAAAGCGGCTGGCGACACCCGTCATCTGAATAACGCCATTGTTTTGCGCAAAGGTGGTATTGGGAAAGGCGCCCAGCATCGCCGCGATCATGCAACTGATGCCGTCAGCAAGAATGCCACCCTTCAGCCGGGAACGAAACGCGCTGTTATCGATGGGTTGGTGCGAGATCAGGCAGTTGGCAGTAAGATCGCCTACCGCCTCCAGGATGCACACCAGCGACACCAGCGCCACAGGCAGAAAGATGGCGCTATTAAACTGGAAACCAAACGGGAACAGCGCCGGTAAACGAAACCAGGTATCGCCGGTGCCGCTGAAGTGAAACTTACCGACAAAGGCTGCGGCGATGCAACCCAGTGCAATGCCGACCACCACGGAAGAGAGACGCAGCCAACGGTTTTTCGCGCAACTCAGTAACACAATCACCGCCAGCGTGCCTGCGCCGAGGCCAATGTTGCTCATGCTACCAAAATCTTTCGCCTGCACACCGCCACACCAGTTATTCACGCTGACTTTAATCAGGCTGATGCCGATCAGGGCAATCACGCTGCCGGTAATGATCGGCGTAAAAATGCGCTTCAGCGGCTCAATAAAGCGGCTGATGATAACCGGCACCAGCGCGGCCACGAAATTGACGCCAAACAGCATCGCCATCACGTCCTGCGCCGTGCCGCCCTGCCCTTTCACCCACATCCCGCCTGCAATAGCGACACCAAGAAAGGCAAAGCTGGTGCCCTGCATGCAGATCATGCCCGCGCCAACGCCCCACACGCGGTTGGACTGTAAAAAAGTGCCAATCCCGGAGGCCAGCAGCGACATGCTAATCAACCACGGCATCCACTCGCCCAGCCCTAGCGTCGCACCAATGATCAGCGGCGGCGTGATGATGCCCACTAACCCGGCCAGTACGTGCTGCAAGGCACTGAAGAAAGCCGGAAGCGGTGGGATCCGCTGCTCCAGCCCGTACAATAAGTTGCTGTTCGTTTCATCAGACATGGCGTTCCATCCTGTTGTCAATTCGCGTCAACGCCCTGATGCACAAAGCAGGCCAGAGTCGCCACTCCCGCGCCAGTGCTGTGAAACTTTAGATTCCCTGCACCAAATTCGGAAATTTTTGATTCACAAAAAGGCAACATTAACGCAAATGCGCACTACAAAAGTGCAACATGACTTCGCAACACCCGCTTTCGCGCGCGCCCGCGCCTGTCGTCATTCTGGTACGCAAATTGCTCAATCTGTCACACGCATGTAAAAGGAGAACAGAATGAAAGCATTGGTGATCGGCGCAGGTATCGGCGGCCTGAGTGCGGCTGTCGCGTTACAGAACGCAGGCATTGCGTGTCAGGTATTCGAAGCAGTGAAAGAGATTAAGCCGGTCGGCGCGGCGATCTCCATCTGGCCCAACGGAGTGAAGTGCATGAACCATCTGGGGATGGGCGAGATGATGGAGACCTACGGCGGCCCGCTGCGCTTTATGGCCTATAAGGATTACCGCAAGGGCGAAACACTGACGCAGTTTAGCCTCGCGCCGCTGGTCGAGCGGGTGGGTGGACGCCCGTGCCCGGTATCGCGGGCGGAGTTGCAGCGCGAAATGCTCAATCACTGGGGACACGATCGGGTGCAGTTTGGTAAACGGGTCAATGAAGTGGAAGAGCATGCCGACGGTGTGACTGCGTGGTTCACCGATGGCACCTGCGCCCACGGTGATTTTCTGATTGCCGCCGACGGCAGCCATTCGGCGCTGCGCCCGTATGTGCTGGGCTATACGCCAGAGCGGCGCTATGCAGGTTACGTTAACTGGAATGGCCTGGTGAAAATCGATGAAGCCATCGCGCCCGCCGAGCAGTGGACAACCTTCGTGGGTGAAGGCAAACGGGTGTCACTGATGCCCGTCTCCGACGGACGCTTCTACTTCTTCTTTGACGTGCCGCTGCCAGCCGGGCTGGCCGAAGATCGTAGCACGCTGCGCGACGATCTGATGCGCTACTTCAGCGGCTGGGCGCCGCCGGTACAACAGCTGATCGCCGCACTGAATCCGCAAACCACCAACCGCATCGAAATCCATGATATCGAACCGTTCCACACGCTGGTGCGCGGTAAAGTGGCGCTGCTGGGCGATGCCGGACACAGCACCACGCCGGATATCGGCCAGGGCGGCTGCGCGGCAATGGAAGACGCGGTGGTATTGGGAAACCTTTTTCGCGAGCAGAGCGACATTGAAAACGTGCTGCGTCAGTATGAAGCGCTACGCTGCGACCGGGTGCGCGATCTGGTGCTCAAGGCACGCAAACGCTGCGATATCACTCACGGCAAAGATATGGCGCTGACGCTGGCGTGGTACCAGGAACTAAAAGAGGAGACCGGCGAGCGCATTATCAATGGCCTGTGCGATACCATTCAGGGCGGGCCGTTAGGCTGATGCGCCAACGCTCTGCATCGCTTCCAGCACCTGGGTTAGTTTCTGGATCGCCATTTGCGCCGGGCGGGAAAGCTGGCGCGCTGGCGCGGTACAGAGCGCCAGCGTCAGCGGGCGCAACAGCTTGTTGCGCAGCGGCACAAACGCCAGTTGCCCGCTTTTCACTTCATCCAGCACATCCAGCAGGCTCAGCACCGTGATGCCGCTCCCCTTCAGCACCAGCGATTTAATCAGTCGGATGTCATTACAATTGATGGTATTTGCCGGGGAGAGATCGTAGTGGCGATAAAGCATGCCGACACGTTCATGCACAATGAGCGGCGCGCCGGGCAGAATATGCCGCGCCTCGCTCAGCTCGCCCAGCGATAACGCCGGAGCGGCTGCCATCGCGTGATCCGTACGCATCACCACGCCCATCTCCAGCTCGGCGAAGGCCAACACATTCAGCCCTGACTGCCCTTCCGGATCGAGGATCAAACCGAAGTCGAGATCGGCCTGCCGCACTTTCTGGCTGACGGTATGGCTGTCCGCCACCTGGAGTTCCAGCTCCAGCCACGGTTGCCCGGTGATAATATCTGCCAGCGCGCTGGCAAAGCTCCCCTCCGCCAGCGCCTGTACCATTCCCACACTGACAGTGCCGCGTTTCAGGCCTTGCAGCTCATCAAATTTTTGCCGCGTGAGCTGAAACTCTTTTTGCCAGCGCAGCAGATTGTCATACAGCAACTCTCCGGCAGTAGTCATGCGTAAACCTTCCGGCAACCGCTCAAACAGCGGCGTACCGAACGCCTCCTCCGCCTGCAAAATCTGCCGGTTAATCGCCGATGCGGAGATATGCAGTTTTTCTGCGGCGCGGCGCAGGCTGCCGTTGCGGGCAACTTCAGCGAAATAGACGGCGAAACGGGAAAATGGACTCATGCTGCACCTGTACACTTTTTTGCAACGCCACAGTGAATTAATGGCGATGGATGTGAACACCCTAATATGACAACAATAAAGTTACAACAATTAAACAATTACTTTTATGTGAGCCTATGACGACCATGAAAACAGCACTCCCCACCCCACCCGCCCATTGTACCTTCGAGCCGGAGGACTGGTTACGTCTGGCAAAATGCTGGCATCCCGTCGCCCGCGCCTGCGATATTGGCGCAGCGCCGGTGAAAGCCACGCTGCTTGATGAACAACTGGTGATTTATCGCGTGAAGGGCCAGGTGGTGGTCGCCCGCGACGTCTGCCCGCACCGCGGGGTGCCGCTGACGCTCGGTTTCCACGATGAAGAGGGCATCGTCTGCCCCTACCACGGGCTACGTTTCGGTGAAGATGGCCGCTGTAACCGCATCCCTTCCAGCCCCGATCAGCCGGTACCGGCAAAACTCAACCTGTTAACGTTTGCCGTTGAAGAGCGCTTCGGTCTGATCTGGACCTGCCTGGCGTTTGACGCGGAAAACCCGCAGCCGCTCCCGACGATGCCGCACTGGGATGACGAGGGTTTTCAACAGATCAACTGCCCGGCCTTTGAAGTGAACGGGTTTGCTGGCCGCCAGGTGGAAGGATTTCTTGATGTCGCTCACTTTGCGTGGATCCACACGGACACTTTTGCCGATGCCAATAACCAGTTCGTCCCGGATTACAGCCCGCAGGAGACCGGATTCGGCTTTATTGCTGATTACTGGAGTTCGGTCGGCAATTACCCGGCGAGTTCTGACTATCGCGCGCCGGAAGGTTTTCAGTGGTTGCGCCATTTCGAGATGCACCTGCCGTTTACCGCCACGTTGACGATCCATTTTCCCGGCGAGGCGAGGCTGGTGATCATGAATGCCGCGTCGCCGGTCTCCTCGCGCGTTACCCGTATGTTTGCGCCAATCGCGCGCAATTTCGATCTGCATATCCCGATCGAAGATGTGCACGCGTTCAACCTGCGCGTGTTTGAAGAAGATCGCCTGATGGTAGAGACACAACGGCCGGAAAGGCTACCGCTGGATCTGACGCTGGAAGCCCATATTCCGGCGGACAGAAGTTCGATTGCCTATCGCCGTGGCCTGAAAAAAATGGGCTTTGGCGAGTTCTTTCTGGTGTGAGGTGTGGGATGAATGACGTGCTGAACGTGGTGGTTGATGGCTTGTGGCGCCAGGGCGATAAAAACCTCGCCGTGCGGCTGGTCGCCGCCAATGGAGAACCGCTTCCCGACTGGCAGCCCGGCGCGCATATCGATGTGCATCTGCCCTGCGGCCTGATCCGCCAGTATTCATTGACCGGGGAAAACACGACGGAAAGCTACTTGATCTGTGTGGCGCAGGAAAGCGCGTCGCGCGGCGGCTCGCGCTATATTCATCAGACACTGCGTCCCGGCCAGACGCTGATGATCTCAGTGCCGCGCAACCTGTTTGCGCTACACGATGACGGCCCGGTGCTGCTGCTGGCCGCCGGCATCGGCATTACGCCACTCTATGCGATGCTGCTGCAACGGGAAGCGACAGGCACGCCATTTACACTGCACTATTTCGTCAAACGGCGGGAAGAGGCGGCATTTGCGCGCGAACTCTCCCGCTCGCTGACGCACGGAGTTTGTCTTATTCACTGCTCCTCGGAAGGCAAAAGTCCCCGTCAGACGCTGGCGGCAACGGTCTCTGCACCCGGCGACGGGGAGCATATTTATACCTGCGGCCCGGCGGGTTTTATGGCGGCGGTAAGAGAAATTGCGGCGGCAAAAGGCTGGGCGGAAGCGCAGATCCACAGCGAGGCATTTGCGCCTGCCGCACCCGTTGTGGCGTCGCAACAGGAAGAGACCTTTACCATTACGCTGGCCTCCAGTGGGGAAAAATGGCCCGTTCCGGCAAACAAAAGCATTGCGCAGGTGCTTCAGGATAATGGCGTGGCGGTGCCGCTTTCGTGCGAGATGGGAATTTGCGGTGCCTGTCTGACACCGGTGCTTGATGGTGTGGTCGATCACCGCGATACGGTGCAATCGGCAGCGGAGAAAACCGCCGCCACACAGCATATCGCGCTATGTTGTTCACGCAGCCACTCGCGGGATCTGGTGATTGATTTGTAGTCGCCGTGACGGCAAAACCGAAAGTGTTGTTCCGGGGCTGAAGCAGTGATACATCACGCTTCAGCCGCTCCAGCTTCCGGGGTCATATTTCCCATACCACCGCTCCTGGAAAAAACCTGTCAATAGGGTTTCAGTAAAAATAACTCGACATAAATATACATCTTTAAGATGTAAACTAACCCACTCACCACAGGCGACTAAGATGCAGGACGGGGTTTTCCCCTTGTGGAACGGGAACAGGCACACAGAACTGTATGAACCCTGCTTTTTCAGATTATGCCCTGAGACTCAGCCAAGGCTCACAGCGACACCCCGCGTTTCAGTTGCTCCTGAGCTGCTGGTGTCAGTCATCCCATTTCCGCAGCTCCTGTCAAAAACCTGTCAATAAGGTTTCAGTAAAAATAACTCGACAATAAAATACTACATTAAGTAGTATATACAACAGTGAGATGTAAAACAGGATGTAGATTATGGCCATCAGGACTTTACCAGCACAGGTTTCATCCACGATGGCGGCATCTATCAGTAGTGAAGAACAAATCTTTATGACCGAACTCGGCAGGCGTATAACCGCCCTGCGTAAAGACGCTGGACTCACTCAGGTTCAGCTCGCACAGGCACTGAACGTTTCCCAGCAGGCCGTTCAGTCATGGGAGTCCGGGCGGCGGCGGATGCAAATTTCAGCCCTGCCTGCCCTGGCAAGACAGCTTTCCGTTTCTCTGGATGCTCTGCTGGACGGCAGCCATACCCTGGCACCGCGCAAGCGCGGCCCGGCGTCACGGCTGGAGCAGCAGATTCAGGTGATAGGCCAGTTGCCCAAGAGCAGGCAGAAGCTGGTGTCGGAGATGCTCGACGCCGTGATTGCACAGGCACAACAGGCAGGAGCGGACAGCTAAAGAAGATTTTTAACGCGAGCTGAAGGTGTCTCACCACCCACAGCCCGCTAACCACCACTAACTATCAGGGAGTTAATCATGGCTAAACGCAATTCTAAGTCAGAACCACGCACAACTGAAGCGCCACAACCCCTTATCCGCTCGGAGTTTTATGACCGGGTGCGCTGTGACTATCTGCCGCTCCAGGGAGCGTGGATTTCACAGGCGGGTTTTACGCCGGGAATGCCGATCCGGATCAGAGTGATGCCCGACTGCATTGTCATTACCACCCAGAACACCCGCGAACTGTACGGCTGCGCCGAGGGGCTGAGCGTGGCTTACGTCAACCGGCAGAAGATGAAGCTGTGGCTGGAAGGGTTTCCGGGCACGCTGAACGATACCGGCGATATTCCGGTTATCAGGCGGGAGTCGCCCCGCTATGACTGCCTGAAGCGGGGCAAGGACTGACCACTAAAAGCAAAATCCTCGCTTCTTTAAGGTGGGGATTTTTATTTAATCATATTTGAAGTCGATATTTATCTTGAGTGTTTCAACATCTACCGTCACTTCACAGCCATGCCAGAAGGGTTTTTCCTGTGATTTGAAGTTGGCAACAAAATAATTTCTTAATTCAACAAGAAGATCTAAAAGATCACTGTTTGCTTGTGATCCCCCTGTGAACCAATTTATATTTCCAGTCTCTTTATTCACATAGTCGAATTCACATTTACAATGATCATTTTCAAGGGATAACTTTGCCCTCATAATTACTTTGGATGCACCATCAGGAACTATAGCCAGTAATATCGAACCAATATCATTATAGATTTCCTGGTCTGTACGCATCATTTACCTCCCGGTGCATTTTTAAAGGTTTCTTCAATCATCCTTCCACCATCTATAGAGTATTGAACATAAAACTTCTCTGGTCTGGCGCTATCGCCCACATACGATGGCTGTATGGTGACTTTGACTTCTTTACCTTCGCTCAGTGCTTTCGCCCAGCTATTTTCCATCTGCTTCCATGCGCCTTTATTCAGATTACCATCCATCGGTAAAAGATTCAGTTTTTCACCCGGGCCGTTAAAGATGGATGCTATTAAATGACCTCCTTCATCACCATCAACGCCACATTTACCCGCTTTACATTGCTGATAAGTGTTTCTGTCTTTTACGTTAGGAGTAAGTGTAGCTTCTACGTGGCTTGGCCTTGCCAGATTGTCAGTTTCATAAATTTTATCACCATCTACTTTATAAACGGTATTCGGCTGAGGATTATTGAGTTCCTTATTCCAGTTTCCTTTACTGCCGGAACTGGTCACCACGCTTTCCAGCGATTCCTTTGTAACCTTGCTGCCGGTCTGCTTCTCAACCGTCATCAGCGCTTTCAGCTCTGACAGCTCGGTAGCCGACATCTTGCTGACCGTCGCCACCGTCAGCCCTGCCGGTAATGCATCTCCGGCTGCCATCTCTGCCACCCAGATACTGACCTCATTGGCGCAGAGTACCGGATTTCCGGCACAGCCGCTGGCTGCGGCCTGCACTGCTGCAATCAGTTCCGGCGTGGCTGCTGTAACTACTCCACCTGCGGCACCTGCGCCCAGAGCGGCAGCTATCGCTTTATTGACGGCCTCACCACGCTGACAACTGGCCGAAGAAGGATCATCAGCACAGGACAGCACGTCTTTTCCGTGTTCCTGCACGAACTTCGTCTGAGTCTCTTCATTGCCCCCCAGCAAGTTATTCTCAACTGTCGTTTTCCCGGCCTGTGCTGCTGCAACCGCACTGGCACCACTGTCTCCCACCAGCGCACCCGCCAGCCCGGACGCTAAAGTCGCCAGTGCCGAAACGGTCTGTTTCTGCTCCTCGCTCAGTTGGCTGACATCTTTTATCCCCCAGGCGTCGAGGGCAATGATCCCGGCAAGTTCACCCGTCGCCGCCCCGGCTGCTGCACTGCCTGCATCCTTCCCGCTGGCGGCAGCCAGCGCGGCGTTGACCACCGCGTGCGCCAGAACACGCCCGGCAGGGTCGGTTTCCGGGATTTGCGCGGCAATTTCGTTTGCAATATACGGCGCGGCAGCCCCGGCCAGCGCAGATTTGATGTCGCCGCCCGCCAGTGCCTGTATCGCGGCGGTGGCGGCGGTGATACCGCGTTGCAGGGAGCTTCCCGTACCGTATGCGGCCTCTGCTGCCCGGCCCGCCTGAGTAGCGATTTCCTCTGGCGAAGGATTGCGATCCCCCTTGCCGATCAGCGTCTCTTTTGCCGCCGCCAGTGCCGCCGGATCGCGCATGGCTTTCGCTTTCGCTATATCACCTTCCGTGCGGGCGATATCTGCCACCTGCGTGCCAATCTCGCTAATCATCTGCGCGGTTTGCAGGCGGCGTTGTTCTTTTTCCTTGTCAAAAATCTGATCGATGCTGCCGTTGGCATGCGCGGTGTCGCGGCTCAGCGTGTTCACATCCTGCTGCTGGCTGGCCTGGTCGCGGATCACAATCGCGCCGTCAGCCACCGCCGACTGCGTGGTGCCCTCCGCGTGCCCCTTACCGCCCGCACCGGCCAGCAGGGCGTTCGCCATATTCCCGAGAACATTACCCGGTACGCTGCCGCCGGTGCTGAACCCGGCACCCTGATGTTCCGTTTTGTAGTCGGCTTTATTGTTGATATCGGAGAAGCCCAGCGTTCCGGTATCAAGGCTGTTTTTGTCCGGTGTGGCGGTGGAAGCGATAACCGCGCCATCAAGCTGCGTATGATTACCGACGGTAATATCGAAGCCGCCTTTGCCCGCGTAGATCCCGGTCTGCTCCTGAACCGAGTCGTAATTGCTGTTCATTTTGTCGCGGTTGTAGCTGAAACTGCCGCCCGGGCCGCCGCCACCAAAGGTGTAACTCAGCCCGGCGCTCATGCCCTGCTGTTTACTGTTGTAGTTATTGCTGTCCTGCTGGCTGCTCAGCGTCAGGTCGCGCCCGATATCCGCCTTCACCTTATCGCCATTCACCTGCGCACCCTGCAACAGGGTGTCGCGGCCACTGGTCAGATCAACATTCTGTCCGGCATCCAGCGTGGTCTCATTCCATGAGGTACCGTTGCCTTTCTCGTTCCCCTTCGACGCATTTCCGCTGGCCGACACCATGAACCCGGCACCGTTTTTCCCGGCGACAATCCCGACCCCAATCGAGCCACCTTTGCTGGAGTTGCTGCCAGTGGTTTGTTGCGTGCTGGCCGCACCGCCAAGAGTGATATCCCTTGCCGCCGCCAGCGTGATGTCTTTCCCGGCTTTTAGCTGGCTACCTGATATAGCAATATCGCCGCTGTTGGTCGCATTTCCTTTGCCGTTAGCGGTTACGCTCAGGTTATCCCCTGCATTCAGCGCGCTGCCAAATGCCGTGTCCTGCTCTGAATGGGAAGTGGATTTCGACGACTGCCCGCCGAGGGAAACCATCACGCCAAAGGAGCCGTTCTTCGTGGCATCATCAGTGCCGGCTTTCGCCGCCGCCAGGCGTGAAGCCTGCGAGGCCTGAATACCGGAGAGCACAGCTTTGGTACCCTGCAATGCCGCAAGGCGACCATCACTCTGATCTTTTGCCGCCATCGCCGTGGATGCTGCGGTGTTCACCACATCGCCCACCGCGCCGGAGAGTGCCAGCGTCAGACCGCTGCTTTTCTGCTCGAAGGTCTGGTCGGTGGTGCGTTTGTCATGACCCGGATCGACCACCACGCTGTCGCCTTTCAGGGCGAGATCTTTTTTGGCGATCACGTCAGAACCGCCAATATGCAGCGCGTCGCCTGCCGAGATCGTCACATCCCCGCCATTGCTGCCGATGGTGCTCATGCTCTGGCTCTGGGTGGTGCCTTTCTCTTTCAGATCCTGTTTGGTTTTACTGCTGCCGATGGTAAAACCGATGCCGCCGGACCCCATCAGGCCGCTCTTTTTCTGCTCTTTAAACTGCCAGTTCGAGTCGGTATTGGTGGCGGCGGTGATGTCCACGTTATGTGCTGCACTGAGCGTCACATCGCCGTCACCCACCACGGATGAGCCTTTCACCAGCAGGTCATTGCCGGATTTCACCGTCACGTTATCGCCGCTCAGCAGCGTTCCGGCTTCGCGCGTGGCACTCTGCTCGGAGATGGTGTGGGTGGTGGTTTTTTTCAGGAAACCTTTCTTGGTTTTGGTCTCTTCGTCGTAGTGATAGTCGCTCTCAGTGGCGGTCGTCAGATTGATATCGCGCCCGGCCTGTACGCCGATATCACCTTTTGCCGTCACCTGCGCCGCTTCGGCATTCATATCGCGCCCGGCGATAATCGTGGTGCCGGTTCCGCTGGCAATCTCGGTGCCCTGCTGGCGGACCTGCTCGTTAATGACCGTTTTCTTGCTGGCTTTGTAGCTGTCGCCCTGGGTGGTGGCCTCCGCCAGCAGATTGACATCGCGCCCCGCCTGCATGCCGACCTGCTGCTCTGCCGCCAGCCCGGCGGCCTGTGAATTGATGTCCTGACCGGCAGTCAGCAGCAGGTTATTGCCTGCGCTGACCGTCGTGCGAGCAACGCCGGTGCTGTGGGTTTCATTTTTGTCGCTACTGCTGGCGTTGCTGGTCTGCTGCGCGTCGAGGTTCAGATCGTTGCCTGCCGACAACTGTGCCGATTTCCCGGCGCTGACATTGCTGGCGCTGAGCGTCAGGTCGTTGCCCGCCTGCATCGCCAGATTGCCGCCTGCGGTGATGCTGCTGCCCTGGTAACCGACGGTGGAGCGGCTGGTATCCGTGAGATTGCGGAAACCGGACTGGCTGTAAGCCTCATTTTTCTGGATGGCGTTAACGGCGATATTGCCGCCAGCGTCCATCAACAGAGCGCCACCCGCTGAGGCCGTCGCGCCTGTAAAGGTGATGTCCTTGCCCGCCACCAGCGACAGACCATCTGTCGCGGTAATGCTGGCGATACTACCAAGCGTGGTGTCTTTGAGGCTGACCGAGCCATATTTGCTTTTCGCATCCAGCGAGAACTGATCAGCCAGCGTCAGGTTATTGATGCTGCCCTCCACGCTCTCCAGCGCCACGGTTTTGCCGCTGATGGTGGAACTGAGGTTGCTGATATCGCCAATGGCGCTGAGATCAACATTGCCGCCCGCTTTCAGCAGCGCATCATTGCTGTTGGTTATCTGCCCGCTGCTGTTGACGCTGAGATCGTTACGCGCCAGCAGCGTGCTGCCGCTGTTGGTGACGCTGCCGCCGTCAAGGCTGACATTGTTCCCGGCAATCACGCTGCCGTTGTTCACCACGACGTCTTTCGGCGACAGGTAAAGTTTGGGGATCATCACCGTTTCGCCATTAATCGTTGCGCTCTCCCACCACAAAATACTGTGGTCGAGAGAAGCGATTTGCTCAGCGGTGAGCGCCACGCCGAACGACAGCCCGAGCGACTGCTGTGCGCTGGCGGCGTTATCCATCAGATACTGCATTTGCGCGAGATCGGAACCAATTCCGTTCAGGTAGCGGCTGCCGGTCTGGTTCAGCAGCGCATTGCTGACATAGCGTGTGTCGAACGCGGCATCGCCGAGGAACCGGTAGTCATAATCGGGGTTCAGATTGAGGCGGCCTAACATATACGACGAACCGAGGAACTGCGTCTCGTTGGTATACGCCGGATTGGTTTCGCGCGGCGCGGCGGCCGGGGTGACGCCAAGTAGCTTATTCAGATCGCCGAACAGTTCAGGATCCAGTTGCCCCAGACCGTCGAGTTTCGGGTTCACGGTGATGAGATAGGGGCTTTTCGGGTTATCGGTTACCACAAAATAACCGTTATTGCCGGTCGGCAGCGGGTAAGCGCTGGTATCGACGGTTTTGCCTTGTTGCGGTGTCATGCCGGTGTTTTTCAGCGCTGCTGCGGTCACGCCTGCGCTGGCCAGGCTACCGGTATTGCCCAGACTGGCATTGCCTTTCTGCTGGCTACCCGGCGTTACCAGCGCCGCGCCGGATGGCGCACCGTTATCAAGCCCGCTGCCGCCGTTAATCTGTTGCAGCGCATGTTGCAGTTGATCCTGCCACTGCGGGGAATTTACCGCGACCGGCCCGGCGGCCAGTGCCTGTTTCACCACGCTACCGCCAATACTCTGATTGCTCAGGGTATTCAGTGCCGGGGCGGTGATGGTTCCGGTGACGCCGCCGGTATTAGCCGTGGTGTTCGTATTGCTGATATTGTTGCTGAAACTGGCAGTAACATTGCCGCCCGCCTGAATGACGGCGCGGTAAAGCTGCCCCTGCGTTGTCTGTATTTCATGCCCGGTCAGGGTATAAACAATGTCTTGTACATATTTTTGATATTTATCGTTTTTGTTCTTTAACCCGCCCTCCGGAATCGCATCTTCAGCATAGGTGACCTGTTTCCCCGTCCCGTATTTATAAACAAGAACGTCTGCGGAGGTGCTGTTTTGCCAGCTCTGGTTATTAAGCTGCGTCCCTTGCAATAATAAATCATTCGCGCTGAGTATATCGCTGGCTTTATTGTCCAGCACACCTGCCGAAATCACCGCATTCCGGCCTGATGCGATACGTGCACTTCCGCCACTACTGCTGACATCCGTCCGGGTTTCACTTAAAACAAATTTTTGGGTGTCATATCCTTTGAACGGCGCATAGTGATAAGTCGTTTCTATCCATGAATCACACCCACCATCAGCTCCTGCACAGTTGTTGCCTTCCACAGTATATTTAACCGTGTAGTACCCATAACTTTCCGCAGGAAGCAGTGAATAATGAACGCTCAAGGTAGGATCACCGACACCCGGAATGACCTGAGCCGAAGTTGTGACAGTATTTGCTGTTAAACCATCCCGCTGATTCAGCAGATGCCCGGTATTAATGGCGATATCGCCATTTTGCGTTTCGATACTGCCGGAGGTGTTGATCACCTCGCTGTTGGCGTTCCCCGCCGCGTCGCGTTGCAGCACCAGATTGTCACCCGCCAGCATATCACCACGCTGGTTGGTGATGCTGTTGGCATACAGCGCCAGTTTATTCGCCGCATATAGCAGCGCGGTGTTGATGATTGCGTCCGGCGCACTGAGCGTCAGGCTGCCGAGCGTCCCGGCAAAGCCGTTCGCCGTAATGTTGCCCCGGCTCACCAGCGCCACATCGCCACCGCCCTGAATCGAACTGTTGCCGTTCAGCACGATATTGCTGCCGCTTAAGGTGCTGGCTCCGCTGCCAGTGGTGATTTGCCCGTTGTTGGTCAACTGGTTGCCCGCGCTGAGATTCACCGCCTGGCCCTGCATCACATTCTGGTTATCGATCGCCCCGTTGCTGGAAACAGTCAGGGTTTTACCCGCCGCCAGCGTGGTTTTGCCGGTAAAGGCATTGGCCAGTTGCAGCGTCAGGTTACCCAGCGCCACCACCTGCCCCAGCGCGTCCAGCCCGGTCGCGCCGACAAACAGATCGCCGCCGCTGAACAGCTTGCCACTGGCGGACTGATTTACCTGCGAGGCGTTCAGCGTCAGCTGATTTGTGCCGAGCAGCGTGCCATTATTGGTGAGCTGGCGATAATTCAGCGTCAGGTTATCCGCCTGCGTCGTCCCCTGACTGGTGAAGGTATCGCCGGTGAGGGTCATCTGCCCGGCCAGCAGCATACCGCTGCCATCGTTGTTCGCCGCATTCAGTATCAGGTTGCTGGCCTGTAACCAGCCCGCGCCGCTGTACTGTGGTGTGGTGAGTGTCAGTTTCCCGCCGGAGAGCAGTTTGCCCTCGTTGACCGCCAGCGCGGTCGCATCGACACGGGTTTCACCCGCCCCCTGCAGCAGCCCGTCGTTAAGCAGTTGCGGCGTAGTCAGGGTCAGCGTGCCCGCGCTTACCGTCTGTGCGCCGCTGCGGTTAGTCAGCGTCGCGGCGGCAAGCGTGACATCACCGCCCTGCACGTTACCGGTGTTATCGAGCGAAGCCGCCGTCAGGTTCAGCGCCCCGTTACTGGCAAGCGAGCCGCCGCTCTGCTGGGTGATATTCCCGTTCAGCGTGGCGGTCAGGCCGTCGCTGCCGCTGATGGCTCCGCTGTTATTCAGCGTCCCGCCGCCCAGCGTCAGGTTTTTCGCCGCCCATTGGCCGTTGTTGGTCAGCGACAGCGCCTGTAAGGCGGCCGTCCCCATGGCGGTGATTTTGCTGCCTGCGGCGGAATTCAGGTCGCCGGTAAGCTGGAGATTCAGCGCCCCGGCACTCTGCACGGCACCGCTGTTATCCAGTGACTGCGCCGCCAGCAGGATACTGTTGCCCTGCCAGATCCCGCTGTTATTCACCGTACCGGCAGTGATATCCAGCGCGCCCTGCGTCAGCAGCGAACCGCTGTTGATCAGCGCCAGTTGCGGCGTTGCCATCGCCATCCGCACCTGCAATGCAGCGGTTGCCTGGTGGTTATCCAGCGTCAGGCTGTTAAGCCCGGTGAGCACACCACGGTTAGTGATGCCCGCTTCGTGCGCCGTCAGTGTGTTGCCCTGTACGGTGCCATTATTGGTGAGTTGCTGCCCGCGCAGGGTGATATCCCCGGCGCTTAACAGCTGGCCGTCATTGTTCAGCGTCTGCGCGGCGAGCGTCATCGCCCCCTGGCTTTGCAGCGCGCCCGGCAGGTTCAGGGTATTGCCGACCGTTGCCGTTAAATTGCCCTGGCTCAGCAACGTGCCGCCGAGCGTCCAGTCATCCGTCGCCACACTGACCTGCCCGCCCTGTAAGGTGCCCTGTGTGGACAGTTGCCCGGCGTTCAGTGTGAAATTACCGCCGCTCAGCGTGCGCGAACCGCTTGCGGTGGTGAGGGTGTCCGCATGCAGCGTCAGGCCGTGCGTGCCCTGCCATAGCCCGCCATTACTGAGTGTGGTGGCATCGAGTGCCAGCGTATCGCCGCTGATGCGTCCGTTGCCGGAGAGGCTGCCTGCGCGGATATCCGTCACGCCGCCGCTGACCAGTTGACCATTGTTGGTCACCGCGCCGCTGTGGATGCCCGCCAGGCCGTGCAGGCCATTGATGATCCCGGTGTTATTCAGCGTGGCACCGCGCAGCGTGATCGCATCGCCCTGCACGGCTCCGTCGTTGTTCAGGTTACCGTTGAGCGTCAGCGCGCCGCCGGAAAGCCAGCGCCCGCCTGCGGTGTTAGCGATGCTGTCCGCCGTGGTCTGCATCTGCTGCGTGCCCTGCATCAGCCCGTTGTTGGTGATGCGTGTGCCCGTCAGCGCCAGCGTGTCGGCAATAAGGTTACCGCTGTTGGCAAGCTGGTCCGCCTGGAGCGTGGCATGGTTATGCGCCAGTAACGTGCCGCTGTTATCGAGGCTGGCTGTGGTGACATCCAGCGCGCTGGCTTCCAGGCTGCCTCCGTTGATCAGCGTATTGCTGGTCAGCGTCAGGCCATCCTGTACGTACAGCAGCCCCTGATTGTTGAAGTTATCAAGATTCAGGTTCAGCCCGCTGCCGCTTACTAACTGGCCGCTGCCGCCATTGAGCAAATGTTGCGTGGCGATGGTCAGGCTGTCGTTACCCTGTAGGGTGCCGTTGCTGGAGATGTCCGGCGCGGTCACAGTGAGATCTTTTGCCGCCAGTTTGCCGTCATTGGTCAGTTGCGCGGCGCTGATGGCTGCCCCGCCCTGGCTCAGCATCTGCCCCTGGTTATCAAGCGAACGGCCCAGCGTGGCGTTCAGGGAATCCTGCGCCTGCACCGTGCCGCCGTTGCGCCAGTTGACGGCTGTGGCCGTCAGGTTACGCCCCTGCATCCGTCCCTGATTGTCGAGCGTGGTGCCCTGTAATGTCAGGCTGCCGCCGCTGAGCATCTGTCCGTCAGCCGTGCCGGTAAAGGTGGTGCCCTGCCAGTTCAGCCCGCCAGTCCCCTGGATCAGGCCGCTGTTACGTAAATCACCGTGCAGCGCCAGCACTTTCGCCATCAGCGTGCCGCTGTTGTTGCTGCTGTCTGCGGTCAGTGTCACCGCCTGCTGGCTGACCACGCTGCCCTGATTATCCAGCGCGCCGCTGACCGTGGCATTCAGCCCGTTTTGCCCGAGCGCCGTGCCGCTGTTCAGCCACTCGCCGGTCGCCAGATCGAGCGTGCCGCCCTGCATCTGCCCGGCGTTGTTGAGACGATTGTTCTTCAGCGTTACCGCACCGTTACTCAGCAGCAGGCCGCTCTGCTGGTTGGTCAGTGCGCTGCCAGTGGCGCTCAGTAGACTGGTGCCCTGTAACGTACCGCTGTTGGTGATATCGGTGCTGTTGAGCGTCAGGCTTTTCGCGGCCAGCAGGCCGCTGTTGGTCAGTGCATGCCCGCTGAGATCCAGCGAGTTCCCGCCCGCCAGCGTCCCGCTGTTAGTGGTGTTCTTTGTCTGCAGCGTCAGGGCATCATTACCCTGCAGGGTTCCTGTGTTATCGAGGGTATCTGCCGTCACTCCGGTGGTATTTGCTGCCACCAGCCCATTGTTGTGAATGCTGTCTGCCGCGAGGGCTAACTGCCCGTCCGCCAGCAGGCGGCCGTTGTTGCTCAGGCTGTGGTAATCGCTGAACAGGTTAACGCCATTCAGTTCGCCATCGCTGGTCAGCGCGTCGCCGTGCAGATAGAGGTCGCCATCGGTGGTGATCAGACCGCCGTTGTTCAGTTGCGCGATGGCAAGCGTCAGGTCTTTCGCGGAGTAGAGTGTGCCGCCGGCGAGGTTATCAAGCAGCCCGGTGTGCAGATTCAGCGCCTGCGTCCCCTGCAACAGGCCGCTGTTGCTGATGTGGGTACTGCCGAGATCCAGCGCATCCGCCACCAGCGTACCGCTGTTGTTGAGGCTTTCCGGCGCGGTAAGCACGATATGGGAGGCATTCGATTTACCGCCATGGTTCAGCGTTTTCGCCGTCACACCGAGCGTGCCTTTTGTCGCATGGGTAGCGTTCAGCGTGGCGTCACTGGCCGCCAGCGTCATATCGCCGCCACTTTGCAGTTGCGCATTCAGGCGGGTCTGCATGCTGCCTGCAGTGACCGTCAGTGCGCCATCAGCATTCACCTGCCCGCCGATATCAGCGGTGGTCTGCGCGTTCAGCATCACATCGCCTTTCGCGGTGATGGCGGAACCGGTGCCGGTGGTCAGCGCTCCGGCCTTCACATTCAGTGAATCGTCTGCGACCAGGGAGCCCTTGTTCTGTACCACGTCCCCCGAGGCAACGAGCGAACGGCCCTGCATTGTGCCGCCGTTATTCAGCGTGGAAGTGGTGGCAGTAAGCTGGCCTTTCGCCGCTACCGTCCCCTGATTATCCAGTTGTGTGGCAGTAAGCCGGGTATCGCCTTCGGAGAGCAGCGTGCCGCTGTTATGCAGCGTATCGCTGGTCACGCCCAGCGCCTGGCCCTGTAATATTCCGTTGTTTTTCAGTGTGGAGGCCGAGGCGGTGAGCTGATTTTTTGCGGCGAGGGTGCCCTGATTATCCAGTTGACCGACGGTAATGCGGGTATCGCCTGCGGCCATCAGCGTGCCGCTGTTCTGCGCCGTCTGGCTGTTAATTTCCAGCGTCTGGCCCTGCAGGGTGCCGCTGTTCTTCAGGCTGCCTGTGGTGGCAGTCAGTTGCCCTTTCGCCGTTATCGTGCCGGCGTTATCCAACGTATCCGCCGTTATACGGCTGTTGCCGCCGGAGGTCATCTCCCCCTGCCAGTTGATATCCTGCGCATCCAGCGTGGCATTACCCGCTGCACTGAGCTGGCTGGCCGCATCGCCGCTGATCTGTTTTGCGCTGAGCGCCGTCTGCCCGCCGGCGATTTTGCTGGCGATAAGCGTGGTGTTCCCCGTAGCAGCCAGCGTCAGTTTGCCATCCGCCGCCAGCGTGGCGTTGTTCAGCGCCACATCCTGCGTGCTGTTAACCGCGATATCGCCCGACGCTTTATGACTGCCGGTGAGCGTCACGCCGTCGCCCTTAGCCGTCAGCGAACCGCTGGCGATGCTCTCTTTCACCACCATTTTGCCGTTCGCATCAAGCGTGATATCGCCCTGACGTGCCGTCAGGTTGCCGAGGTTGACGCCTACGTCTTTCTCGGTGGACACCAGGTGAATACGGTTGGCATACATGCCGCCGAGCGCGCCGGTATCCACCGCCACCACTGGCGCTGCGCCCTCTCCGGCAATCGCTGTCGCTTTTCCGCTGGCATCCACCCGGTTCGCCCCGGTAGTCACCGTTAAGTCCTTCGCATGAATGGCGGCGTTCACTTCCGTGGCGCGGGAGATAAGAGATAATGCGTCGCTGCCGCTGGCGTTCAGCCCCTGTCCTTCCACGGTGATAGTGCCTTTGGTCACTTCCAGTGCGGAGAGATTGCCCGCCGCATCGAATTGCGGCTTACCGGTAGTCAGGGTGGCGTTCGGCGTGTTGATAAACCCACAGCCGTTACAGGTGATGCCGTACGGGTTGGCGACCATCACGTTCGCCGCCTTGCCCGCCACTTCGGTATAGCCCTGCAACTGCGATCGGCTGCCGCCGGTCACTTCGTTGATGATGCCCTGCGCTTCCTGCCCGGCGCGCAGGTTCGGGTTGTTCTGGATAAGCCCGCCAAGCTGCGTCTGCGTCAGTTGCCCGGTGGCGTTATTGAGGATCAGCCCCTCACTGCCGACGTTGTAGTCATGAAACTGGTTGTGCGAGATGCCTGCGCCGTTTGGGGTGGCGATATTGACCACCGGCACGCCGTTGCCTGCCTTATCCATGCTGGCGCCACCTGTCGGCGTGATAGCCGCAGCAAACGCGGGCGCGACCGGCTGCCAGACCAGCAGGACAATAATCAACTCGCTGATGACACGCTGGGAAAAACGAACCGGTTTGTCAGTCTTCATCGTCCTGATCCTTAAAACGTGACAGCCACACGCCAGTTAACCGTGACGTGATCGGGGCCGAGCCAGTCGGGATAATGCAGCGGCGTGCCGACGGAGATCTGGCTGGCGAACCAGCGTCCGGCGCTGCCAAGCCCCGCCGATGCGCCCCACAGCGTGCCGTAGGCGTAACGATCGAGCCGGTCTTTTTCCAGCCAGCCGCCATCCACCGCTGCTGTGGCGCTGATTTGCCCGAACAGGGGCAAAGTGAACAGCAGGTAGTTGAGCTCGTTGCGCCAGTAGCCGCCGTTGTCACCGGAGAGGTACTGCTCTTTAAAGCCGCGCACGGAGCTTTCGCCACCGAGCGTCAGGCGTTCGCTACCGTAGAGCCTGTCCGGCGACCACTGCGCATACAAGCTGGTGAGCCAGACGATGTCGGTACTGAACGGGCGCTGGAAGCTGGCGCTCAGGCTCCCTTTACGGAACTGCGCACGGGGCTCATCGCCACTTTTGCCTTCGTCGGTTTCGCCGTTAAACCACGGCATGCCGTGGCTTAATGTCGGGTTGAAAGTCGCCACGCCACCCAGTATTTTCTGCGTATGGCTGATGCCCAGTTGCAGGCTGGAGAGATTGCGCGTGCTGCTGACCAGCGGTGCGTCGTTAAGCCAGTTGCGCGAGGCGCGCTGTGTCACTCCGGCGGTAAACGCGGTTTTAATATCGCCGTTGCGGAATACCACCCACGAACCGTTCAGGCGGTGCGTTCTGGTGTCGCCGGTGGAGATCCACGGAAAGCCCTGATTGATAATGGTGGTGCGATAGTTGCTCCATGCATAGCGGTAATCGAGCAGGCCGTAACCGTACGGGATGCTGAATCCGGCCTGAAAATTTTGCGCGTCATAGCCGGTGGCAAAATCACTGCTGCGCCCGCCGCTCACCTGCCACTGTTCCGCCAGCCCCAGCATATTACTGGCGGTCAGCGAACCATTTAATTGATCCTCACCGGTACTTTTCTGTCCGCTGTTATCCAGTGAAACCGAAGCACTTAACGGAAATTCCGGTGTGGCAGTTAAATTCACGCTGGAATAACCCGGTTCACTGTCGGGGACAATGTCGATCTGCACCGGTTCGCGCCGCAGACGATTTATTTGTTCCATCCCCTGTTCGATATCCCGCAGATTAAGGACTTCCCCTTCCAGACCGGGGAAAACCATTTTCAGCATGCGCGGTGATTCCCCTTTCAGGCGGATATGGCGTAATTTTCCTTCCAGCACGACAATACGTAATTCGCCGTGCGATAAATCCTGTTCGGTGAGAAAAGCACGGCTGGTAATATATCCCCGACTGATATACCAGTCGGAAATCGCGGCGGTCAGTTCGGTTATTTTTGCCATATTCAGGCACTGGTTCAGCCAGGGCGCAGTCAGTTTCTGCTGTGCTTTTTCGCTGATAAGCGTGACGCCGGAAAGCGTAATCGTGTGGATGGTAAAACAGGGACTACCCGGCTGAGAGGCAGGCGTGCTCTGGCCCAAGCGCGGCAGAGTGGTGCTGCGCTCCAGTTCATCACGCTGCTGCTGGCTCTGACGAAGCAGCTGTTCCTGCTGTTGACGGACAGCGTCACGGTCTGCCGGAGATAATGGCGCCGCTTGTGCCGTAAACGCGAGGAATAAAAAAAGAGCCGAACTACGGATGTAATTCAACGGTGGTGTCATCCTTGCCATAAAGTAAATTAATCAACGAGTCTGTTTTAGTTTCCCATTTAAGAATGCCATCAAAGAGAAAAAATAGAAACAATTAATATTTCTGGAATACCGCCATTGCATTTGTAAGTTTGGCTTTGGGTGTGAGTTTTATACTGCGCTTATCCTGGCACGCTGGATCGAATCTTATCTATTCGTGCTATTCTCCACTAAAATAATCAACACAAAATAAAACTTAACGAAAATTTCTTATAAAGATAAGAGTGTTCCTGCCGCTAATTAGATAACGCTATTCCGTATCGAGAAACCTCGCCGGGCAATGTAATAAGCAAAACGATTGATGCGCGTTAATTTTAATAATAGAGAAAAGGAAAACATGAAAATTCAGTTATTGATTGCCAGTGCTTTATCCGCAGCATTGTTAAGCGGCTGCGCTACCAATACGACATCACATGTCGTGACCGCAAGTAACGGCAGCAAAGTCGATGTTGCTACCATCTTCAGTCCCGCTGAGATGAACAATAATCTCTATCCAGACGTTAAATTGCGCGAAGTCTCTCCGGCTCACTCCGGTACCGGAATGGGGCTTGCGGTTCTGGGCGCAGCGCTCGGCGGCGGCATCAGCAGCAACTCGTTCGATAAAAATGTCTATAAAGGAAACACCATCGATAGCCTGCCTGAACCTACCTCCCGCTATTTAGCGCCGAAAGCGGAAGCCAAAATTCACGACTGGCTGGGAAAAAATGGCGGCGATTACGCCTATCAGAAAACGCTCTATATCGCAGCATCTCAGTGGTCACTGATTTATACCGATATGTCGACCGGCAATAGTAATTACGATCTCACTTATCGGGTTAAATTTTATAAACGTCCTGAGGGCGGCAATGCATTCAGTACTTATGTTAGTGCGGAATGCGCACCGACGGTGAAAACCGCGCCGTTAAACGACTGGAAAGCAAATAACTACGCGAAAGTCAGCGAAGAGACGCAGAAAATGATGGATGCCTGCGTGCTTGAACTGGGGAACCAGCTGCCTCGTCTGCTGAAAAAATAAAGGAACTATCGGGCGCGGGGTGTTTCACAGGAAATATCCTGTCACTCACCGGCAAATCGCGCCGCGATAAGCCGCATGTTGTCTGGAATAAGATGACTGATTTAAAGCGCAGCACGTTTGCAAATGCACAAATGCGTGATGACGTGATAGCCACTCTGTTCCCCAAAAAGTACGTTAAGAATAACCTTTACCTGATCCGGTGAAAGAACAGATCTCTTTCACCGGTGAACATTAATTACCCCAGCAACGTGTTGTTGCGTTATCAGGCATTGTGCGGAACCCGGAATACGCTGACCAGATCCTTCATGACTCTGGCCTGTTCGTTAAGCATTTCAGAAGCGGCAACCGATTCCTCTACCAGCGCGGCGTTCTGCTGCGTAGTGGTATCGATCTGCCCGATGGCGATATTAATTTGGTGAACGCCATCGCTTTGCTCAAGGCTGGCCTGCTCTATTTCTTTCAGAATACTGGTGACGCTATCGACATTTTGTACCAGTTCATCCATTTTTCCGTTTACCTGCCGTACCATCTCCAGTCCGCGGACGCTTTGCTGCGTTGAATTCTCGATCAGTGTCCTGATCTCCTTCGACGAATTGGCCGTTTTCTGGGCAAGATTGCGAACTTCCTGCGCCACGACCGCAAACCCTTTACCATGTTCACCCGCGCGCGCCGCTTCAACGGCAGCGTTAAGCGCCAAAATATTGGTCTGGAAGGCGATGGAATCAATCAGATTAATGATGTCAGACATTTTATCCGCTGAGCTGCTGATATTCTGGATCTCTTGCGTTAGCGAAGTCATCAATTTTCCGTTATCCGTCACCGCATCACTCGCTCTCGCCGAAAGTTGCGAAGCATTCGCCGTATTATCGCCAGTATTTTTTACCGTTGCGGAGATCTGTTCCATTGACGATGCCGTCTGTTCGATAGAGCTGGCCTGCTCTTCCGTTCGGGCCGATAAATCACGAGTCCCGGCCATAATTTGAGACGCACCGGTCGCAATATTTTCGGCTCCACCACGTATTTCCGTGACAATTTTTATTAATTCATCCTGCATATGCGAAATAGCGCTGGTCAGTTGCCCGGTTTCATCTTTTGATGTCACCTTTATTTCTTCCCCAAGGTTGCCTGCGGCGATGCGCGTAGCTGCCTCAACTGCATGTTTAATGGGAGTAACAATAGCGCGTGAAATAACGATCGCCATGGTGGCGCCAAGGATCAGGCAGACTATCGAGATAAAGATCATGACTATTTTTGACATACTGTAATCATGCAAAAAATCAGTATATGACGATTGCATTTTACTTCGTTGAAGATTGATAAAGGTGCTAATTTTATCAATGTACTGTAATTCTTTTTCACGCGTATTATTTGTATATTCATCAATTGCAAAAGCAGGATCTGACTGGATGTTTTGTATCACCTTATTACGTGACTGTATATATAGCTTCCGCATATCCGTAACATTGGCTAAAAGCGCCTGAGAAGCTGTATCGTCTGCTGCAGTATTGAGTTGTTTATAAATCTCGTTGATTTTTTCCGATCGTGAAGTCACTTCCTGCATTAACTGGCTTTGCTTTTGCGGATTTTTTTCTATTAATGCATTGAGAAAAAGAATCGTTGATGTATTAACATTTCTGATAAGATTATTGCCCATTGCCGCGGTGGGATAATCCTCCGTGACAATTTTTGAGATCTTATTTTTGGCTTCATCAAGGCGATATAGTGCATTCCCGGCAATGAAAGCCAGTAACACGATCAGAATGCCAAACGAAGAAATAATCTTATTTCTGATACTTATGCCTGCCGGCTTTACTATGGTAGCTTTGTTTTTCATTATCTTTCCTTAGTGAATTAATAAACATACCCACTGCGTAGTCGCAGATGGCATAGAAAAACATCGGCAGGTTGGTGACTTCCCTTAGCCATTGATCGGAAAAAACTTAAAAAAACACATTCACGATAGGTGATAACTATCAAAAAATGGACAATCGATCGTTTATTTATTTCTTATTGCTGGTCAATAAATAATTTAAAAAGATCTGCCGTAACTTATCCAAAAATATTGATAAGTCGGAAGATATTTTCTACGTTTTGTAAGTAAAAAAACAAAGTGAAATCTATCAAATTGATTTTTTTATTGATTAAGAAGGGCCGTAAACCCTGATAGCCTTTAAGGAGATTCTCATGGTTACGCTATGTAACCTATTTATTCCCTCATGCTAAATTAAACTTTTTCAGGGTGTTGTTAATAGAATCAATCGCACTCGAATAACCCGATATTGTTGATTCCCAGAAAGTCAAAAACCGAAGTCAGATAGTTCTCCATATAATCCATGGTCTGAACCCAACAGCAATATTTGCTGTAAGATGTTGGATCTTATTTTTCACAACATCACGATAAATAACTTCACTATATATGCACAACAACATGGTGGCTTTTTCATACATTGCGTGAACGCTACCGCGCAGCCAACCCCATATGGGGTAAGACGCTGGCAGAAGAGGGAAATGTGATTACAACCGGCGGTCCGTTATTCTGGGTGGATCTTGTCATTCATATTTTGCGAAAAAAACTGGGTTATGAAGCGGCAAGAATGACAGCAGATATGGCCGTCGCTGACAGCCAGCCACTCTCACAGCATATTTACGCGCCCGGTGGATTTCTGAATTCGGTGCATCCATTGCTTATCAAAGCCGAAAATATTGTTCGTTACCAAAACATCGCTATCTCCGTTGAGCAACTTGCCGAACAACTGAATATGTCTTCACGGACGTTGCACAGGAAAATGGGTGAATTGTCACAAGAAACGCCCAAAGGTTTTATCACTCGGGTGCGCATTGAAAACGCAGCCGTGCTGCTGGAAAAACCGGGAAAAACGTTAGCGCAGAGAATATGGTTACAGTGACGAAACGGCTTTTCGACGCGCCTTCATCAGCGTTATGGGCATGTCACCTGGCAAGTATCAGGAGTGGATTAAACAACAAAGCGGCTTGCGGCAACTCTGATACGGGATCTTTCCAGCCGTCGGAGGAACGGGTTTACGGCAAGAGAGTGAAAATTTCTCGATGCCGGGGTATCCCTTTTCACTCTGGTACAGAGAAAAAATGAGTGTTGGTTATGAAAAATATAGCAAGTGAATATACCAACACTATACCAAGCGCCCAAAAAACAAAGGGGTTACCTTTCGGTAACCCCTTGTTTAATCTGGCGGAAGCGCAGAGATTCGAACTCTGGAACCCTTTCGGGTCGCCGGTTTTCAAGACCGGTGCCTTCAACCGCTCGGCCACACTTCCGGAATGAGGCGCACTATAAACATCCCTGAGTCGTCTGTAAAGACTGAGAATGTTTGTTTGCCTGAAAAACAATCAAAAACGTGTTATTTGTCTGAAATATCAGCGTTATGATCGTTTATTCAGCACGCCTGCTGGCAAAATTTAGTGTTTCTTGATGTACAAATCTTTTGTCAGATAGACACCGAGGCTGTCAGGCGCAAAACCACCCACCCACGGTTTCACCAGATGCGTACGCACATAATGGTAAACTGGAATGGCCGGAACATCCTGTCCGAGAATATCTTCCGCTTGCTGGTAGTATTTTCCGCGTTCGGCAATGTCCTTCGCTTTCGCCGCATTCTTCATTGCTTCGTCATATGCCGGATTACTGTACTTGCTGGTGTTTTCACTGTCGCCGGTACGGAAGGTATTCAGGAAGGTCGACGCGTCATCATAATCGGCAATCCACGCATAACGTACCGCATCAAAATTACCGGTATGCATGGTATCCAGCATGGTTTTCCATTCCTGATTTTGCAGCTTCGCTTCCACGCCGAGGTTTTTCTTCCACATAGAACTGGCGGCAATGGCAATGCGCTGATGCGTCTCCATGGTGTTGTAGAGCAGATTGAAGCTCAGCGGATGCGATGCGTTAAATCCAGCTTCGTTAAGCAGTTTTTTCGCTTCGGCTATCCGCTTTTCACGCGGCCATGACGCATAATCCGGCGGCGCGATTTTCACACCGCCGATTTGCGGCTGGCTGATAACCCATGCCGGACGCTGCCCCTGCGCCATCACTTTATCGGCGATGATATCCTTATCCAACGCCATATTCAGCGCACGGCGTACACGCGGATCGTTAAATGGCGCTTTGGTGGTATTAAACTCGTAATAATAGGTCGCCAGTTGCGGCGTGACATGCACCTGATCACCCAGCGTTTTCTGGAGCTGCGCGAACTGATTAACCGGAATGGTATAATTAATATCGATCTCACCCGCCTTGTAACGGTTAACATCCGCCGTTTCAGAATTAATGGGCAGATAGGTGACTTTATTAATTACCGTCTGTTTGTTGTTCCAGTAACGCACGTTGCGCTCGGCAACGATGCGCTCGTTGACCACCCAACCGGTAACCTTATACGCGCCGCTGGTAACGATATGTTCCGGTTTGGTCCACTTATCGCCAAAACGGTTAATCAGTACCGGATCGAGCGGCACCAGAGACGGATGCGCCAGCATCGCCAGAAACGCGGCCGTTGGTTGCGTCAGCGTGACTTCCAGCGTTGAATCATCCAGCGCTTTCACCCCCAGCGTATCAGGCGATTTCTTGCCTAATGCAATGTCCGCCGCATTCTGGATGTGCATGTTGCCAGGAAAGCTGGCGTAAGGCGATGCGGTTTTCGGATCAACCAGACGCTGCCAGCTCCAGACCACATCTTTCGCGGTGATGGCGGTACCATCTGACCAGGTGATACCCGGACGCAGATGGAATATCCAGACCGTGTTGCCCTTGTTCTCCCATTTTTCCGCGAGGCGCGGTTCGATGGAACCGTCATTCCTGACGGCCACCAGCCCGTCGAAGATATCGCTGATAATATTAAATTCGACGTCGCTTTCTACTTTATGCGGGTCCAGTGAAGAGGGCTCGCTGCCATTATTGCGTACCAGTTCCTGTTTTTCTGCCAGCACAGTCCCCGCTGGCACTGTTGCGGCAAACGCGCCACTGCATGCGCTCAGAATGCCGACAGCCAGGAGAGAAAGTGCAATATGATTACGTGGTTGTGGTTTCATGTCCTTTTCACCTTATTCATTTATAGTATGCCGACGTGTTTACACTCTTAGCGCCCAAAGATTTATATAGCAATAGATTTCAGTGACATATAAGACACCAATATGGTTCTGCTTCACATTAATCTCTTTATACTTCCTGGAGCACATTTCATCGCAGGAAATACTGTGCTGAAATCCTTGCTTTATGAGTAAAGATGGGTAAAACAACTTTGTTACAAAGCCAGTCTTTTCTAGACTCGGCAAACAATTACATCTGTCATAAGAGAGTGACTAATGGATCGGATTATTACTTCATCGCGTGACCGCAGTTCCCTGCTCAGCACGCACAAAGTTTTACGCAATACCTATTTTCTGCTCAGCCTGACGCTGGCGTTTTCCGCTATCACCGCCACAGCCAGCACCGTGCTGATGCTGCCTTCGCCGGGGCTGATCCTGACGCTGGTGGGAATGTACGGTTTGATGTTCCTGACCTATAAACTGGCCAACAAACCGACCGGTATTCTGGCGGCATTCGCGTTCACCGGTTTCCTGGGTTATATCCTTGGGCCAATCCTGAATGCCTATTTGTCAGCCGGTATGGGTGATGTTATTGGGCTGGCGCTCGGCGGTACTGCGCTGGTGTTCTTCTGCTGCTCGGCTTACGTGCTGACCACGCGCAAAGATATGTCCTTCCTCGGTGGTATGCTGATGGCAGGCGTAGTGGTTGTGCTGATCGGTATGGTGGCGAACATCTTCCTGCAACTGCCGGCGCTGCACCTGGCAATTAGCGCTGTGTTTATCCTGATTTCCAGTGGCGCGATTCTGTTTGAAACCAGCAACATCATTCACGGCGGTGAAACGAACTATATTCGTGCGACCGTCAGCCTGTATGTTTCGCTGTACAACATTTTTGTCAGCCTGCTGAGTATCCTGGGCTTCGCCAGCAGAGATTAACCGTCTCATCCATGCAACAAGCCTCGCTTATGGACTGCCCCCATTATGCGGGGCTTTGTTTTTTGCTACACTGCCGCTGTTGTTGACTGACGTTGTGAAAAACTATGTTGATGTTTGAAGGCAAAGAAATTGAAACCGATAGCGAAGGCTATCTGAAAGATACCACCCTCTGGAGCGAAGTTCTGGCAGAGGTTATTGCACAACAAGAGAGCATTGCACTCTCCCCGGAACACTGGGAGGTGGTGCGCTTTGTGCGAGAATTCTATCTGGAGTTTAATACCTCGCCGGCTATTCGCATGCTGGTTAAAGCGATGGGAAATAAATTTGGCGAAGAGAAAGGCAATAGCCGCTATCTGTACCGCCTGTTCCCGAAAGGCCCGGCAAAACAGGCGACGAAAATCGCCGGCCTGCCTAAGCCAGTGAAGTGTATTTAATAGCGGATACCAAAATTCGTCCATTCTCTACCGGGTTGATGCGGTTCAGTCAGTACTCTGTCAACCCGGGCACTGCGCGGTCCACCGGCTTTAAGCCATGCCACCAGTTTGTCGACGTTTTCCGCCTCTCCGCAAGCTACCACCTCAACACTGCCGTCGTCCAGATTGCGTGCATATCCCGTTAGCCCCAGACGCTGAGCTTCATGTTGCGTGCAGTAACGAAATCCGACGCCCTGCACCATTCCGTGTACCCAGGCAATTGTGCAAACTTGTGTCATCTTATTCCCCTTTCAGTTCAGGCGCGTTGCATTTGCCCGGCGAACCCGTGACAATAGCGCCCATTTTCTTCAGTTTACAGAATAGCCGAATATGAGCGTACGTTTAGTGTTAGCCAAAGGGCGCGAGAAATCATTGCTGCGCCGTCATCCCTGGGTTTTCTCCGGTGCAGTCGCACGGATGGAGGGCAAAGCCAGCCTCGGTGAAACCATTGATATCGTCGATCACCAGGGCAAATGGCTGGCGCGTGGAGCGCTGTCACCTGCCTCGCAGATTCGCGCTCGCGTCTGGACTTTCGATAAAGATGAAAGCATTGATATCGCTTTCTTTACGCGTCGCCTGCAACAAGCGCAGCAGTGGCGTGACTGGCTGGCGCAGCGCGACGGGCTGGACAGCTATCGCCTGATTGCCGGGGAATCCGATGGACTTCCAGGCGTGACTATCGACCGCTTTGGCAATTTCCTTGTATTGCAACTGCTGAGCGCAGGCGCGGAATACCAGCGTCCGGCGCTTCTCTCCGCGCTGCAAACCCTCTATCCGCAATGTTCTGTTTACGATCGTAGCGATGTCGCAGTGCGTAAAAAAGAGGGGCTGGAACTGACGCAGGGCCCTGTGCTCGGTGAGTTGCCACCTGCGTTGCTGCCCATCGAAGAGAACGGCATGAAGTTATATGTCGATATTCAGGGCGGCCATAAAACTGGCTATTACCTTGATCAGCGCGACAGTCGCCTGGCAACCCGCCGCTATGTCGCAGATAAGCGCGTTCTGAACTGCTTCTCCTATACTGGCGGCTTTGCCGTTTCTGCGCTAATGGGCGGCTGCCGCCAGGTTGTCAGCGTGGATACCTCCCAGGAAGCACTGGATGTGGCGAAGCAGAATGTCACGCTCAACAAGCTTGATCTGAGTAAAGCCGAGTTTGTCCGCGATGATGTGTTCAAGCTGCTGCGCAAATACCGCGATCAGGGTGAAACCTTTGATGTGATCGTGATGGACCCGCCGAAGTTCGTTGAAAACAAGAGTCAGTTGATGGGCGCATGTCGCGGTTATAAAGATATCAACATGCTGGCGATCCAGCTGCTGAACCCTGGCGGCATACTGCTGACATTTTCCTGTTCTGGTTTGATGACCACCGATTTATTTCAGAAAATCATCGCCGATGCCGCAATAGATGCAGGCCGTGATGTACAATTTATAGAGCAGTTCCGTCAGGCCGCTGATCATCCTGTGATCGCTCCCTACCCGGAAGGGCTGTATCTGAAAGGGTTTGCTTGTCGCGTCATGTAACTTGAATTTTAGAGCCGCACCCTCATATCTGGTGGAATAGAAGGTTCCCGGGAGGTGACAATGATAGCCAGCAAATTCGGTATCGGTCAGCAGGTTCGCCATTCACTGCTGGGATATCTTGGCGTGGTGGTCGATATCGACCCTGAATATTCACTTGAGGAGCCGTCGGCGGATGAGCTGGCGGTAAACGACGAGTTACGTGCTCTTCCCTGGTATCATGTCGTTATGGAAGATGACGACGGCCAGGCGGTTCATACCTACCTTGCTGAGGCGCAACTCACCAGTGAAGTGATGGATGAGCACCCGGAACAGCCCTCGATGGACGAGCTGGCGCGCACCATCCGCAGACAACTTCAGGCGCCACGCCTGCGTAACTGAGCATACCCCGCCGACTGCGGGGTATTTTTTTACTTCGCCAGACCCAGCCGGGGTATTTCAATCGCCGGGCAACGATCCATCACCACTCGTAATCCCGCCTCTCGCGCCAGCACTGCCGCCTGCTCGTTAATCACCCCCAACTGCAACCACAGCGTTTTCGCACCAGCAGCAATGGCTTCCTGCGCCACACCCCAGGCCGCTTCAGAGTTACGGAAGACATCCACCATATCGATTTTTTCCGGCACTTCCGCGAGCGTTGCATATCCCTGTTGCCCAAGTAGCGTCTTCCCGGCGACTTTTGGCGAAACGGGGATCACATGATACCCCTGATCCAGCAAGTATTTCATAACGCGATAGCTAGGGCGGTCAGGCTTATCACTTGCCCCCACCAGCGCAATAGTCCGGGTCGATTGTAAAATATCAGCGATATCGGTTTCTTTCATGGTTTCCTCCGGGCGATTTCCCAAAGTGTACGTCAAACAGAGCCACTCAACCATTTTCAGATTTTTTTATCTACTTCTCTTGCAGCATCAGGCGCTTCCAGTAATCTGTAGCGAAAATAACTGACGGGAATCAATGATGGAATCAACAACTCGTACCCTACCCGTGCGCAAACATATCGCTCTGGTGGCACATGATCACTGCAAGCAATCGTTAATGAAGTGGGTAGAACGGCACCAACCTGTGCTGGCAAAACATGAACTTTATGCCACCGGAACGACCGGTAATTTGATTCAGCGAGCGACAGGTCTTGAAGTGAACGCCATGTTGAGCGGCCCTATGGGCGGCGACCAACAGGTAGGCGCGTTGATTTCAGAAGGGAAAATCGACGTGCTGATTTTCTTCTGGGATCCGCTAAATGCCGTTCCGCACGATCCGGATGTCAAAGCGCTGCTGCGCCTGGCGACGGTCTGGAACATCCCGGTGGCGACTAACTTATCGACGGCGGACTTTATTATCGCCTCGCCGCAATTCAACGACAGCGTCGACATTTTGATCCCGGATTATCAACGCTATCTGGCCGAACGGCTGAAATAAACACTGGCGGCAAAGGCCGCCTGTTGTCAGGGTTTTCTCGCCTGAGGAACATCCAGCGATTTGAGGATATCGACAAAGCGTGACGGGTTTTCCTTATCGAACAGCAGCCAGACACGCTTACTCGCCCGCGTTAACGCCACGTACAGCAATCGCCGCTCTTCCGCATCAGGAAACGTTTCTGTCTGAGGTAACATCGCCTGTTCCATAACCGACTCGCGTGCCGGTGCAGGAAAACCGTCCTGCCCTTCATCTAACCCCACCACGATCACATAATCTGCCTGCTGACCTTTACTGGCATGAATGGTCATAAAATCGAGCTGCAACTTCGGCCAGCGGGTTGTGGCCTTCTCGATACCAGGCGGTTTACGGTGATGGTAACGCGCCAACACCAGAATGCGATCCTCAGGCGTCGCATAGCCGCTGAGTTTATCCAGTAAGGCGTCGAGCTGATCCTCAGCCATCAACGTTACTGCGTGTTTATCCCCTGCCGTCAGGCTGTTAAGCGGTTTCGTCAGTTGCCACGGGTTTTGCTGAATAAAGCGATTGGCCACGTCACCGATGCGTGAATTGAAACGATAAGTGGTATCGAGCGCACAAAGATCGCCCTCGCCAAAATTGTCATGAAATGCGGTGGTCAGCGAAAGCTGCGCCCCGCTAAATCGGTAGATAGCCTGCCAGTCATCTCCGACGGCAAACAACGTAGTCTGCGAATTTTGTTTACGCAAAGCTGCGAGCATCGCTGCTCGCTGTGGGGAAATATCCTGAAATTCATCCACCAGTATATGCTTCCATGGGCTGATAAAACGCCCTTTGTTTAGCACATTGATGGCCTGGTGTATCAGACCTGAGAAATCGACCGCGTTTTCCACCTTCAGCGCTGCTTTCCAGGCTTTCAATAGCGGAGCCATCAGCTTAATACGTTTACTGAACAGGTCGCGTACCTCTTCAGGTGCGTTGGCAATCATTTCAGCCTGCGAACCACCATGCATTCGCATCAGGCCGATCCAGCGATCGAGACGCGGCCCTATGCGGCGCTGGAGTTTGTCATTTTCCCAGAAATTGCCTTCCGGCACGTCCCAGTCCATCTCCTCGCCCAGCCATTGCCGCCAACCTTTTGCCTGCGCTTTTTTCTCGCTGCATTGCTGACACCAGGTTTCCGTAAGTAGCGCCAGGCGCGCGGCAGTATCGTTCTCCAGTGCGCTCAGCACAGGCACTTTTTTACTGCCCTGCTGGATGATATACAGCGCCAGTGCATGGAAAGTCCGCGCGGTAATCTCTTCAGTGTGTAGCCGTTCGCGAATGCGCTCATCCATTTCCTGGGCAGCCTTGCGACCAAAAGCTAATAGTAAAATCTGATCGGCAGCCGCCTCACCGCGCGTAAGCAACCAGCCAGCGCGCGCAACTAATACGGAGGTTTTACCGCTGCCCGCTCCGGCCAGCACCAGCAATGACTGTTCGCCATTCACCACGGCTCGCGCCTGCGAAGGATTGAGCGGGGAACTTTCTATTTGCTCAAAAAAGGCGGCATATTGCGTGAGCATCGACTCGGTATAGGCCTTATTATGCTGCGCCCTTCGTTCTTCAACATCGTTCAGCCATGCCTGGCATTGCTGCCAAAGCTCGCGGCAGTTTTCAAATTCCGTCAGTCGACTTACGGGCATTGGCAGCGCAGTAAAAGCCTGCTGCAATTGCTGTTGTAGCCCGGTAATCTGTTTGCGCGTCAGCCATTTCGCCCGATCGACACGCCCGCCAATAAGCTCAAGCTGTTCCGATAGCACACCAGCCGCCACTTCACTCATCTCCGCGCCCCATTTGCTCCAGCGCTCATTAAGATGGTGATAAAAACGTTGGGTTTCGTTCCATTCCGTGCCGTGAAGACGCACCACTTTTTTATCGGCAAGCTGAAACTCCATCTCGCCCCAGACCAGCCCGCGTTTGCACTCAATTGCCAACAACTGATTAAAGGGAATAAGGTATTCATGCCGGTCACCCGTGACTTTTATGCCCGCGTTCAGAATTACCGCGCGATCGTACGGATGCTGGGCTAACCGTTTTCCCAGTGAAGTCGCTTTCAGTTCCATGACTTATTGTTCTCAGCCTGTGACAATAAAAGTCAGTTTACCTGCCAGAGAATTGTCGCTCCAGTCCAAAAAGTCGTTACAATTGCCGGGATACTCCAATCATAGGGTTGTTCTGAGGTTTTATGCGTACTGTTCTGAATATTCTGAACTTTGTTCTTGGTGGTTTCGCCACCACACTGGGCTGGTTGCTGGCAACTGTGGCCAGTATCGTGCTGATTGTCACTCTGCCGCTGACGCGTTCCTGCTGGGAAATCACCAAGCTATCGCTTATTCCGTGGGGAAATGAAGCGATCCATATAGATGAATTGGAACCAGAGCGCCAGAATAGCCTGCTGAACGCGGGGGGAACGGCTCTGAATATTATCTGGTTTGTACTGTTTGGCTGGTGGTTATGCGTTATGCATATTGTCGCCGGTATCGCGCAGTGCATCACCATTATTGGCATCCCGGTAGGTGTGGCGAATTTTAAAATTGCGGCGATTGCGATCTGGCCAGTGGGTCGTCGTGTGGTTTCCGTCGAAACTGCGCGCGCAGCCCGCGAAGCTAACGCCCGTCGTCGTTTTCAGTAACCGGATCAATTGCCGCTATGTTAAGCCCTCTGCTTCGTCGTTACACATGGAATAGCGCCTGGCTGTATAACGTCAGAATTTTTATTGCCCTCTGCGGTACAGCAGCGCTACCCTGGCTGCTTGGCGAGGTCAAATTGACTATTCCCTTAACGCTGGGCGTCGTGGCTGCCGCCCTGGCAGATCTGGATGATCGCCTGAGCGGACGGCTGAAGAACTTGATCATCACGTTGATCTCCTTTTTTATTGCTTCCGCTTCCGTCGAATTGCTGTTCCCGTGGCCGTGGCTGTTTGCTATCGGGCTTGTCAGCTCCACCTGTGGTTTTATCTTATTGGGCGGGCTTGGGCAGCGCTACGCCACCATTGCCTTTGGTGCGTTGCTAATTGCTATTTACACCATGCTGGGGATTTCGCTTTTCGACCAGTGGTATCAGCAACCGCTGCTGTTGCTGGCGGGTGCAGTCTGGTTTAACTTCCTGACGCTGGTTGGGTACCTGGTTTTCCCGGTTCGCGCTTTGCAGGACAACCTTTCACGCTGTTACGGACAACTGGCGCACTATCTTGAACTGAAATCACGCCTGTTTGATCCGGATATTGAAGATGAAAGTCAGGCGCCGCTTTACGATCTGGCCCTGGCGAATGGTCAGCTCGTTGCCACACTCAACCAGACGAAAACAACCTTGTTGACGCGCCTGCGTGGCGATCGTGGACAACGAAGCACGCGCCAGTCCCTGCATTACTATTTTGCCGCGCAGGATATCCATGAACGCGCCAGCTCATCTCACATTCAATACCAGACGCTGCGCGAACATTTCCGTTACAGCGATGTGATGTTCCGCTTTCAGCGTCTGCTATCAATGCAATCGCAGGCCTGCGACAGGCTGTCACACGCCATTCTGCTGCGAACGCCCTATCAACATGATTCACGCTTCGAGCGTGCATTTACGCATCTTGATGCCGCGTTAGATCGCATCCGCGCCAGCGGTGTGACGTCAGCCGATCATCTGAAAGCTCTGGGTTTTTTGCTCGATAACCTGCGTGCGATTGACGCGCAATTAGCTACAATCGAAACGGAACAACCACAATCCCAGCTTCTGAATGAGACAGAAAACCAGTTAGCCGATGACAGCCTGAATAGTTTTAGCGATATCTGGTTGCGGCTGCGCAATAATCTGACGCCGGAATCTGCGCTTTTCCGCCACGCCGTACGTATGTCGCTGGTACTGTGTGTAGGCTACGCATTTATTCAGATCACCGGCTTACAGCATGGTTACTGGATCCTGCTGACCAGTCTTTTTGTCTGCCAGCCAAACTATAACGCTACCCGCCATCGCCTGACCCTGCGCGTCATTGGCACGCTGGTGGGTGTGGCGATAGGTTTACCTGTGCTCTATTTCGTTCCTTCCCATGAAGGGCAATTGGTGCTGATCGTGATTACCGGCGTACTGTTTTTTGCTTTTCGCACCGTGCAATACGCCCATGCGACGATGTTTATCACCCTGCTGGTGCTGCTCTGCTTTAATCTGCTCGGTGAGGGCTTTGAAGTGGCGATTCCCCGAATCATCGACACGCTGATAGGCTGCGCGATTGCCTGGGCGGCGGTAAGCTTTATCTGGCCTGACTGGCGTTTTCGCCACCTGCCACGCGTGACAGAGCAGGCTTTCGATGCCAACTGCCGTTACCTCGACGCTATTCTGGAACAGTACCATCAGGGGCGCGACAACCGACTGGCGTACCGTATTGCCCGGCGTAATGCCTATAACCGTGATGCTGAGCTGGCGTCGGTCGTATCCAATATGTCTTCAGAACCTGGCGCATCGCCTGAACTCCGCGATGTAGCATTCCGTTTACTCTGCCTGAACCACACCTTTACCAGCTATATTTCTGCACTTGGTGCGCATCGCGAGCAGCTCACCCATCCCGATATTTTGCATCTGCTTGATGACGCCGTCTGTTATGTAGACGACGCCCTACATCACCTTCCTTCCGATCATGCGCGCGTACAGGAAACGCTAAGTTCTCTGTCGCAGCGCATTAAGCATTTGGATCCGCGCCCGGATAGCAAAGAGCCATTGGTCCTTCAACAGATTGGCCTGCTTATCGCCTTGTTGCCGGAAATTTGCCGACTGAAAAGCCAACTGGTTCAGTGAGGATTGGCCGTTTTCTTCATCACAATAGCGAACCACTCCATCAGTTCCTGCCGCGTCTGCGCCGGGAGTGCCGCTTCGTGCAGTCCAGCGATAGCGCCTTCCAGCGCCAGAAGGATTTTCACCCCCAGATGGCGGTTCCCCTTCCGCAACCTAAGCCAGCTGGCCTTCGCGCCAAGAAGATGCAACGTCTGCACATCCATAATCCCGGCATCATGAAGCTGCATTTCTAGCTGAAACGTCAGATTGGGTAAATCGCGCAGACGTTTCCGGGCGCTGCGCTGCGCTTTTTCACGCCGGGCAGCATCGAGAGAATATGCCGAAAGTTCCAGCAGCATAGGGCGATCGTTCCATAACGTCTGATCCACAAAGTAATAATTTAATGAAACCTCCCGTCCACGTTTGTTGAATACTAAAAGTGGTGCATGGTGCGTTATTGCATACTGAGCACTTTGTTCACAGGCCCGCAGGTAAAGCTCTCCTTCGGCCACCATCGCAAAAACCGTGTCATCCACCGACAAGCTATAACCGCCAAAATGGGCACGGTGACGAATTTTGCCAAGCGATGTGAGACATTCACATGATTGATGTATACGCTGATAAGAAAGGTCTTCCATGATTTTTTCCTTATAAATCACACAGTAAAGTCACTACGATGTTAGCTGTTTCGTTAGGCAGGAACATAGGCAACTGTGGGCGGGACAGCAAGCAAATTTTACGTTGTGCGCTAAAGACAAAACAAAAATGCGAGATAGTTTCAGAAATTGAGGTTGATCTTTGAACATTCAGGGGTTACTGTATGTTTATACAGTAACTCACAGGGCTGGATTGATTATGTACACTTCAGGCTATGCTAATCGTTCAACGACATTCGATTCCGCACTCACTACATTAAATAATGCTGAACCCTCCTGCGGGGCGTCCGGGCTTATTAGCGAAGTGGTTTATCGCGAAGATCAGCCTGGCATGACGCAGCTTCTTTTGTTGCCCTTGTTGCAGCAACTCGGCCAACAGTCCCGCTGGCAGTTATGGCTAACGCCACAACAGAAACTGAGCCGTGAATGGGTGCAATCCGCTGGCCTGCCACTCACCAAGGTGATGCAGGTTAACCAGCTTTCACCTTGCCTGACGCTGGAATCAATGATCCGCGCATTACGCACCGGGAACTATAGCGTCGTAATTGGCTGGCATGCGGAAGAATTAACCGAAGATGAGCACCACCGACTGGTAATGGCAGCAGAAGAAGGCAACGCGATCGGCTTCGTTATGCGTCCAGTACGTCATGATCCTCTGGCTGCGGGACAGCATTCCGGGATAAAAATTCACTCAAATTTGTATCATTGAGTAAATTTAAGAGTATTCCTGGGATTTTTTTTGCCTGTAGATTACTTTTGTATTTTATCTGCAAAATATAGCGACCAAGCCTGTGTGGCGCGCTTTTCAGTCTAATTGCATCCTAATTTCATCGGACAAAATAGCAGCGGAATTGTTAAATATTGTGTATACAACGCTTTTTTTTCATATGCCTGACGGAGTTCACACTTGTAAGTTTTCAACTACGTTGTAGACTTTACATCGCCAGGGGTGCTCGGCATAAGCCAAAGATATAGGTAAAGATATCTGCTGAATAGTTTTAGTGAGCAACGCCCCCGGTGAAGGATTTAACCGTGACTTCTCATCGAGATTTTCATGGCGATTTTTGGATGATAACGAGGCGCAAAAATGAAAAAGACAGCTATCGCGATTGCAGTGGCACTGGCTGGTTTCGCTACCGTAGCGCAGGCCGCTCCGAAAGATAACACCTGGTATGCAGGTGGCAAACTGGGTTGGTCCCAGTATCATGACAAAGGTGCGGCATGGCAGAACGACGGCCCGACCCATACAAGTCAGCTTGGTGCAGGTGCGTTCGGTGGCTACCAGGTTAACCCGTACGTTGGTTTCGAACTGGGTTACGACTGGCTGGGCCGTATGCCGTACAAAGGCGACACCGTTAACGGCGCGTTCAAATCTCAGGGCGTACAGCTGACTGCTAAACTGGGCTACCCGATCACTGACGATCTGGATATCTACACCCGTCTGGGCGGTATGGTATGGCGTGCTGATGGTCAGAGCAACCAAGGCTTCAAAGATCACGATACCGGTGTTTCTCCGGTCTTCGCTGGTGGTGTTGAGTATGCACTGACTCGTGATATCGCTACCCGTCTGGAATACCAGTGGGTTAACAACATCGGTGACGCAAGCACCGTTGGTGCTCGCCCGGACAACGGTATGCTGAGCGTAGGCGTTTCCTACCGTTTCGGTCAGCAGGAAGATGCAGCTCCAGTAGTTGCGGCTCCGGCTCCGGCTCCGGCTCCGGAAGTGCAGACCAAACACTTCACCCTGAAGTCTGACGTTCTGTTCAACTTCAACAAAGCAACTCTGAAACCGGAAGGTCAGCAGGCGCTGGATCAGCTGTATGGTCAGTTGAGCAACCTGGATCCAAAAGACGGTTCAGTAGTGGTTCTGGGCTTCACCGACCGTATCGGTTCTGACGCTTACAACAAAGGTCTGTCTGAGAAACGTGCTCAGTCCGTTGTTGATTACCTGATCTCCAAAGGTATCCCGGCGAACAAAATCTCCGCACGTGGTATGGGCAAATCCAACCCGGTTACCGGCAGCACCTGCAACAACGTGAAAGCACGCGCAGCGCTGATCGATTGCCTGGCACCGGATCGTCGTGTAGAGATCGAAGTGAAAGGCAGCAAAGACGTTGTAACTCAGCCGCAGGCTTAAGTTTACGTCTTAGCAAAAACCCCGCCAGAGCGCGGGGTTTTTTATTACCTGAAATCTTGTCTCGTCTTAGAGAAAACTCACTCTTTACCTAACAGCGCCTGCAAATCGTGTTTTAGTGTGGACATCTGCGAAGCATACTTCTCTTTATGTTCCGCATCCTCAATCAGTTGCACAATCGTTTCAGACAGTGTTTTCCCTCGCCGCTGCGCCAGCCCCGCAAGTCGTTGCCAGACGACAAACTCCAGGTCGATTGACTTTTTACGCGTATGCTGGTGTTCCGCGTTAAAATGGCGTTTACGCCTGGCGCGGATAGTTTGTTTCATTCGGTTAACCAGTGCTGGGTTGATATGAAGTCCAATCCATTCATTCACCTGTACCGGTTCATTTTCGAGGGTCAACAATACATCGACGGCTTCTTTCGCCGCACTGGCTTCTATATAACGCGTGATCAGTTCCCCTTCACGGTGCTTTTTAACCAGATACTTCCATTTCCAGCCGCTTTCGAGATTTTCCAGTTGTTGATATTTCATTGCTCTCTCAACGTTACCGTGTCACTCAGTTCAGAATATCAGTTTTTTGTCACTCTGCTTAAAAGAAATCGTCCACTGTGAGCTATCGTCCAGCTTCGCATCGCGAAAGCGCGTAATCCCGGTGTGTTAAAGAAGGGTTTACGGTATAATCTCGCCTTTTACATCAGACTAAAAAAACGACTTTGACCATTACAAAACTTGAATGGAACGACCTGGTTCCTGATACTGAAAGCTATCAGGAAGTTTTTGAATCGTCCGAATCAGCGCACAAAGCAGACTTCTCGCTGGCCGATACGCAACCCCGATTACAATACGCGCTGGAGCAACTGCTCTATCCGCAGGCAACGTCACGCTTTTTACTGGCAAAAGCGCCAGAAGAAGCTGAATATCTGGCGCTTATTGCCTGCGCTACCGGAGAAATGATTCCTCAGGACCGCCCGCTTGTCGGTGGGCAATACCACATCAACGGCGCATCCGTAAGTTTTGACCCGGCCACCAGTGCACAATCTACTTTCACAGGAAGCAAACCAGTAGCGATTGCTGAGTGGATCGAAGCGGAGCAACTGTTTGGTTGTTTACGTCAGTTCAATCATGAAATTACTTTGCAGCCGGGCCTGGTACATCAGGCAAACGGCGGTGTGCTGATCATTTCCCTGCGCACGCTGCTTGCGCAACCGCTGCTGTGGATGCGTCTGAAAACAATGGTGACGCAGCGCCGCTTTGACTGGGTCTCCTTCGACGAATCTCGCCCTCTGCCGGTCAGTATCCCGCCTATGCCGTTGGATCTGAAAGTTATTCTTGTTGGAGAACGCGAATCGCTGGCTGATTTCCAGGAGATGGAGCCCGATCTGGCCGCCCAGGCAATTTACAGCGAATATGAAGAAACACTACAAATTACGGATGCCGAAACAATAGGAACCTGGCGTCAATGGGTCGAGCAGATTGCACACAGCGCTCAGTTGCCCTCACCCGGTACCGACGCGTGGCAGCCGTTCATTCGTGAAGCAGTGCGCTATACCGGCGATCAGGAGACGTTGCCGCTCTGCCCATTATGGCTGGCGCGCCAGTTGCGGGAAGTCGCGGCGACAACCAAAGGCGCAACCTTCAGTGGCGAAGAGCTTCGCTCGATGTTTGCTCAACGTGAATGGCGCGAAGGATTCCTCGCTGAACGGATGCAGGACGAGATCCTGCTGGAACAAATTCTCATCGAAACCGAAGGCGAGCAGATTGGTCAGATCAACGCGCTGTCAGTCATAGAGTTTCCTGGTCACCCACGCGCATTCGGCGAGCCTTCACGCATTAGTTGCGTCGTTCATGCCGGTGATGGCGAGTTCAACGATATTGAACGCAAAGCCGAATTGGGCGGCAACCTCCACGCGAAAGGCATGATGATCATGCAAGCGTTCTTGATGGCGGAGCTGGAGCTGGAACAGCAGCTTCCCTTCTCTGCCTCGCTCACCTTCGAGCAGTCTTACAGCGAGGTTGATGGCGACAGCGCCTCAATGGCAGAGCTGTGCGCATTAATGAGCGCCCTTGCAGAAGTGCCCATCAATCAGAGTCTGGCGATTACCGGCTCCGTGGATCAGTTCGGCCGTTCACAACCGGTTGGCGGGTTGAATGAAAAAATCGAAGGCTTTTTCGCCATTTGCCAACAGCGTGAGCTAACAGGTAAGCAAGGGGTGATTATTCCTTCAGCAAATGTGCGTCATCTCTCGTTGCATCAGGAGCTGCTGGATGCGGTTCAGGCACAACAATTCTTTATCTGGGCCGTAGATGATGTTCGTGATGCTCTACCTTTATTAACAGGCCTGCTATGGGAAGCTGAAGGACAAAATAACCTCAAGCAACTCATTCAGGAACGTATTGCACAGGCGACGCAACAGGATGCACGCCACCGTTTCCCGTGGCCACTGCGCTGGTTGAATTGGTTTAATCAAAACTGATCGGACTTGTTCAGCGTACACGTGTTAGCTATTCTGCGTCCGAAATTACAAATAAGGCTTACTGAGAACATGGTAGATAAACGCGAATCCTATACTAAAGAAGATCTTCTTGCCTCTGGTCGCGGCGAACTGTTTGGTGCAAAAGGCCCGCAATTGCCGGCACCAAATATGTTGATGATGGACCGTGTGGTCAAAATGACCGAGACCGGCGGTAACTTTGATAAAGGCTATGTCGAAGCTGAGCTGGATATCAATCCGGACCAGTGGTTCTTTGGCTGCCATTTCATCGGCGATCCGGTGATGCCTGGTTGCCTCGGTCTGGATGCCATGTGGCAGTTGGTTGGTTTTTACCTCGGCTGGCTTGGCGGCGAAGGTAAAGGCCGTGCGCTGGGCGTAGGTGAAGTGAAATTTACCGGTCAGATTCTGCCGACAGCAAAACTCGTTACTTACCGTATCCACTTCAAACGCATTGTGAACCGTCGTTTGATCATGGGTCTGGCCGATGGTGAAGTTCTGGTCGATGGTCGCGTGATCTACACCGCTTCCGACCTGAAAGTGGGTCTGTTCCAGGACACATCCGCTTTCTGATAGCGAATTCCCATCTGCGATAAAAGCGAAACCTCCGCAATGCGGAGGTTTCTTTTTAAAGAGACAGAATCAGGCGATAACTACCCTATCTTCCATGGCCTCTCGCCAGCCTCCCAGCCACTCGGACCTTTGATTCAGGGTTTGGTACGGACACATTTCTTTTGGGCGTCCGGTAATACCAGCCTGATAACCACGTTGATGTGCCCGTTCCAGGCGATCTCGTTTTTGTCTCTTCATGCCTCGTTTCCCTCATTCTTTGATCTGGTGGAAAAGAAAACAGTGGTTACTTAATGCGCAACCACAGGTAACGAATACCTTGAATAAGCGTTGTCGTCAATGCGCAAAATTCACGCCAGTGTCATAAATGTGAGCTACATGGAAATTCATTTGGACAAAAAATGTGAGCCAGCACAGCTAACGTACGGAGCATAATGACAAAAAAAACCGCCACAGCTTTTAACTATGACGGTTCATTATCAATTAAATTTACTTATGGCAGACGATTTAGCTGCGCGGCTATGCTCACCGCCTCCTGCTGCCAGCCCTGAGCCAACATTTTCACCATTTCGTCATACCCGTCTTGTTGCTGCTTGAGCCCAATATAGAATGGTCGCTTAATCAGTTGCCCCTGGTGTTTAAGCAACCACTCGCCGCTGACAATAACGCGACCATCATAACGCCCGTGAAAACCGGTCACCGTCACATTCAGCGTGTCCTGTTCACTGCCCAGCGGCTGCGATGCCACAACCCAACCCGGCAACTGATTGCTCAGGTTCGCGATCAGCGTATTGCGCAGCTGCTGGTCAAGCGGGCTGGCCCACAGATTGTTATTCGCAATAACATACTGCACATCCGTGGTTTGATACACTACACCATTACCCGCGAGGTAATCCGGCACTGAAACCTGCTCAACCCATAACTGACGATTGCCCTGGCTCTGCCCAGTGCTGACCTGCACTGCCGTTTGTGGCGGCGACGGTAACTGGTAGTAACTTTTATTGTCACCGCTGCTGCTACATGCCGTCAGCAACAGTGCCACAATTATTATTGCGCTCTTTTTCATTGTTTCGCCCTCTTCGGCTGCGGATCGTCTTTCCCTTTCGCTTCGAATACCAGCGCATTGCTCTTGTCGTTGAGTGTTTTCAGCACCGGTTGCAATTCCCGCAGTACCTGATCCAGGCGCTGCATATCCGCCACCATCTTGTTATAGGCAGCAGAGCCGGGCTGGAAGCCTTGCATGCTGCGATTCAGTTCACGCAGTGTGGACTGCATATCAGCCGGTAGCTGCTGCATTGACTGGCTGGCTGTCAGCTTGTTGAGATTATCCAGCGTCGTTTGCAGACGTTTAAGCGTCTGCTGACTTTCAGAAAGCGTTGACGTCGCCTGCTGGATCATCGGATTCAACGGTAGATTGTTGATCTTATCCAGCGTATCCATCAGACGCTGCTGGATCTGCGCCAGACCGCCGCTCACGGTTGGAATGATCGGGTAACCCACAAACTCCCGCATGCCGCTTACGGCAGGTACGTTGTTATAGAAGTCGAGGTCGACATACAGCGCGCCAGTAATAATATTCCCGGTCTTCAACGAACCGCGCAGACCGCGTGTGAGTAGTTCATTCATACGCGATCTCACATTGGGATCTTCGCCCAGTTGATTAATCAAACGTCCCGGTTCAATACGGATCAGCACAGGAATGCGGTAATCATCATTCAGCGCCTGACGCATACCTTCAGTGAAGAACGGCACCCTACTTACCGTACCCAGACGAATGCCACGAAATTCAACCGGCGCGCCAGGCTGCAGGCCGCGAACCGAATCTTTGAAGAACATAAGATAGTCAATGTGGTCGGTATAGAGCGACTCCTGAATGCTACGCTGATCGTCATACAGCGTGAAAACGGATTTCTCCGCCACCGGCTGACCAAGATCCACGCCTTCCGGAACGTCAAAACTGACGCCGCCGCCAAACAGAGTGGTCAGAGAGCCCATCTCCACACGCATCCCGTCGGAGGACAAATCAACAGCAATGCCGCTGTCTTTCCAGAAACGTACATTGCTGGTCACCAGCCGATCATTCGGCGCGTTGATAAATAACTGATAACTCATCGTGCGTTTTTGCGTATCGAAAGTGCTGGTCTCAACCGAACCGACGCGATAACCACGGAACAGTACCGGATCGCCGGGGCTCAGTTGACCGACTTTGCTGCTGTCGAGGATCACACGTATGCCTTTGGCGTCAGGCGGCGCCAGCGGCGGAGAATCGAGCAAATTATAGCGATGCGACACACTGCCTTTTGTACCCGGTTGCAGTTCGATATAAACCCCCGAAAGCAGCGTGCCCAGGCCGCTAATGCCTTCACGGCCCACCTGCGGTTTCACAACCCAGAAAACAGAATCGACATGCAGCAGCTTTTTCATCCCGGAGTTAAGCCGCACCTTGATTTCCACATGAGTTAAATCGTCAGTCAGCGTCGTGCTTTCAACCACACCGACATCAACGCTGCGACTCTTGATGGTGGTCTTACCGCCGATAATTCCCTCGGCATTGGTGGTGATCAGTGTCACCTCCGGCCCCTGGTGGCTGTAATGATAAAACAGAACCCATGCGCCAATCAGCGCCGTAACAATCGGGAAAATCCACACCGGCGACCAGTTTCTCACCTTTTGCACGTTGGCTTTCCCACTCTTATTCTCCATGCTCTAACGACTCCTCATGGTGCGTTTTTGGCTCACGATCCCAGCTTAAGCGCGGATCGAAAGTCATTGCCGCAAACATCGTGATAATAACGACCAGCGCAAACATCAGCGCACCCATCGCAGGATAAATATTCATCAGCCCGCCCATCCGCACCAGCGCAGAGAGTACTGCAATCACAAACACGTCAATCATTGACCAGCGCCCGACAAATTCCACCACTTCATAAATAAAATGCATCCGCTCGCAGTCTCGTCGGCCATGACCTTTCGCATCAATACAGAGCCAGGCAATGCCTATCATTTTCAACGTCGGCACCATAATACTGGCGATAAAAATCACCAGCGCCACCGGGTAAGAACCCTCGCTCCACAGAAAAATCACCCCGGAGAGAATGGTCGATGGCGAGCGATCGCCCAGTAGGTCGGTTACCATAATTGGCATAATATTGGCGGGCAGATAGAGCATCACCGAAGTCATCAACAGCGCCAGCGTCCACTGGATACTGTTGCGCCGCCGGGCGTGTCCATGCGTGTGGCAACGCGGGCAAACGGGTTGATCAACCGCGACAATCGCCGTACAGCACGGACAGGAGCGCAGCCCCTGACGGATCCCCGGCACACCGATGCGCAATGCCTGTTGCGGTTGCGGCGCAGGCGCAATGTCATCCCACAACCAGTGACGATCAACGCACTGGAAAGCGCGCAATTGCAACAGACAGAACAGACACCAGGGAATAAAACTGCTGCCTATGCCAATATCGCCATAGGCCATCAGCTTAACAAAACTCACCAGCACGCCTGCGAGGAAGATCTCTGCCATTCCCCAGCTTTTTAGCTGGAATAGCACCCGCGCCAGATTGATGCGCAGGCGAAAATTCATCGGCACACGATTCACCAGCAGCAGGATAGTCACCAGGCAGAATGCCGGAACCAGTTGTACAAACAGCAGGAATAAAGTGCCGAGGCTGGCATAATCTTCAGAAAAGAGCACGCCGGGGATTTCCAGCATTGTGACCTCGCTGGTGACACCGGCGACCTGCATATTAACGAAGGGAAAAAGGTTGGCGAGCAGCAACATGAACAACGCCACGATGGCATAAGCTGTGGGACGCTGCCGGGGCACGTCCCACTCGGTTGTCAGTGTTGTGCCACAGCGAGGGCAAGTCGCTTTATGGCCGTACAACAACGGCGGCAGCGCCACCAGCATGTCACATTGTGAGCAAAGAATGTGGCGTGTGGCGTGGTGGTGTTCACACATACTGACTCCCTTTATGCGCCGCTTTTCAAAGCCTCAAGATACTCCCAGCGTTCAAACGCCTCTTCCAGCGCCTGTTCCGCCGTAGCCATGTCTGCTAAGACTTTTTGCGTATGATCTTGTGGCTGACTAAAGAAGCTGGCATCGGCGACCTGAGACTGCAAATCACCCAGTTCCGCTTCCAATTGCTCCAGCTTTTGCGGCAATTGTTCCAGTTCTCGTTGCAGGTTATAGCTCAGTTTGTTACTGCTGCGTTTGACAGTTTCTGCTTTGGTTACTGGAACTTCCACCGTTTTCTTCGCCGCCGCCTGTTTAAAGTCCTGCGAAGCCGCTTGCTGACCACGGGCATCGTGGTAACCGCCTACATACCGTCCAATCAGGCCTTCGCCTTCGAAAATCCAGCATTCAGTCACGGTATTATCAACAAACTGACGATCGTGGCTCACCAACAGAACTGTACCCTGATAACTATCAATCAACTCTTCCAGCAACTCCAGCGTTTCCACATCCAGGTCGTTGGTCGGTTCATCGAGAATCAACAGGTTGCTGGGTTTCAGGAATAAACGCGCCAGTAACAGACGGTTACGTTCCCCGCCGGAGAGCGCGCGCACCGGCGTCATCGCCCGTTTCGGATGGAACAAGAAGTCCTGCAAATATCCCAGAATATGGCGCGGCTTACCGTTCACCAGCACTTCCTGCTTGCCTTCAGCCAGGTTGTCCATCACCGTTTTATCCGGATCAAGTTCAGCACGGTGCTGATCAAAGTACGCCACTTCCAGCTTGGTACCAACATGCACGCGGCCGCTGTCAGCTTTCAGTTGATCCAGCATCAGCTTCAGCAAGGTGGTTTTACCGCAGCCGTTCGGGCCAATCAGCGCGATTTTATCGCCGCGCTGTACCTGCGTGGAGAAGTCGCGCACCAGCACTTTGCCCTCCACGCCATAATTAACGTTTTCCATCTCAAAGACGATCTTGCCGGAGCGTGAAGCCTCTTCGACCTGCATCTTCGCGCTGCCCATCACTTCACGGCGTTCACTGCGCTCGCGACGCAACGCTTTCAGCGCACGGACGCGGCCTTCGTTACGGGTACGGCGCGCTTTAATCCCCTGACGGATCCACACTTCTTCCTGCGCCAGTTTGCGGTCGAACTCGGCGTTTTGCAGCTCTTCAACGCGAAGGTTCTCTTCTTTCTCCAGCAGGTAGGTATCGTAATCACCAGGATAGGTAACCAGTTTCCCGCGATCAAGATCGACAATGCGCGTCGCCATATTGCGGATAAACGAACGGTCGTGCGAGATAAAGATAATGGTACCGCTAAAGGTTTTCAGGAATCCTTCCAGCCAGTCGATCGCTTCAATATCCAGGTGGTTCGTTGGTTCGTCCAGCAGTAGTACTTTTGGCCCGCTGACCAGCGCACGGCCCAGCGCCGCTTTACGCAGCCAGCCACCGGATAACGCCGACAGCTCCATATCCGGTACCAGACCGAGTTGCCCCAGCACCTCGTTGATACGGTCTTCCAGCTGCCACAAGCCGTGGTGATCCAGCATCTCCTGCACTTTCGCCAGTTCGTTGAGATTTTTATCACTCGGGTCGGTCATCACCAGATGGGAGATGTCGTGATAACGCTTCAGATACTCAGCCTGTTCAGAAATACCCTCCGCGACGAAGTCATAGACGCTACCGGCGACATTACGCGGCGGGTCCTGCTGAAGACGCGAAACAATCAGATCCTGTTCGTAAACGATACGGCCGTCATCCAGCCCCTGTTCGCGGTTGAGGATCTTCATCAGCGTCGATTTACCTGCGCCGTTACGGCCGACCAGACAGACGCGCTCATTTTCTTCGATATGCAGTTCAGCATTATCGAGAAGCGGCGCATCGCTGAACGACAGCCATGCGCCATGCATACTGATTAATGACATTTATTTATCCTTTCAGGCTGCGGTAATCAGCCAGCAGTTGTGGATTTGACGGTTGCGGGCAAAATCCTGCGACTGCGTTTTTTGGGTAATTTCTTGTGCCTGCAGACCCAGTTTCGCCAGCCCGTCGAGATCCATACGAAAACCGCGTTTGTTATTGGAGAACATAATGGTGCCGCCTTTGCGCAGCAGGCGTTTCAGATCCTGCATTAGCCGCATGTGATCGCGCTGCACATCAAAAGAGTCTTCCATCCGTTTGGAGTTGGAGAAGGTCGGCGGATCGATAAAGATCAGATCAAACTGCTCATCGGTCTCACGCAGCCAGCTCAGACAATCGGCCTGAATCAGGCGATGCACGCGGCCACTCAGGCCATTAAGGCGCAGGTTGCGCTCGGCCCACTCCAGATAAGTGCGCGACATATCCACCGTGGTGGTGGAACGCGCGCCACCCAGCCCGGCATGCACACTGGCACTGCCGGTGTAGGAGAAGAGATTGAGGAAATCTTTACCCTTGCTCATTTGCCCCAGCATACGGCGGGCAATACGATGGTCAAGGAACAGGCCGGTATCCAGATAGTCCGTCAGGTTGACCCACAGGCGGGCGTTGTACTCGCTCACCTCCATAAAGTCGCCCTTCTCGTTCATTTTATGATACTGATTGGTGCCCTTCTGCCGCTCGCGGGTTTTCAGCACCAGCTTGTTCGGTGCGATACCCAGTACCTGGATAGTGGCGGCGATAATATCAAACAGGCGCTGGCGCGCTTTTTGCGCATCAATGGTCTTCGGCGCGGCATACTCCTGTACCACCACCCAGTCGGCATAGCGATCGACCGCCACGTTGTAATCCGGCAGATCAGCATCATACAGGCGATAGCATTCAATGCCCTCCTGGCGCGCCCATTTCTCCAGCTTTTTAACGTTCTTACGCAGACGGTTGGCGTAGTCTTCCGCCAGTGCTGGCGCTTTTGCTTCGCCGGTATTTTCTGCCAGATGGTAATTTTTCTGTACACAATCCAGCGGGCCATTCTTGGCTTTGAACTGGCGCTCAGCACGCAGTTGCAGGCAGTTAAGCAGATCGACAGAGGCGCTGAACAGTGACAGATTCCAGCCGCCGAACTGCGCTTTCAGCAGACGGCCCAACAGGCTATGCAGCGCGATCAGCGCCGGTTCGCTCTCCAGACGTTCACCGTACGGCGGGTTACTGATCACCGTACCGTACGGGCCTTTCGGCAACGGGTTGCTGAGCTGGGCGACATCTTTTGCTTCGAAGGTCACCAGCTCGCCAATCCCGGCACGACGAGCGTTTTTACGGGCGATGTCGATAACGCGCGCGTCGCTGTCAGAGCCATAAAAGCGAGATTCATAACCGGCCAGCCCCAGGCGCGCGCGCGTTTGCGCTTCCGCTTTCACTTCTTTCCACTGCGCTTCATCATGCTGCGCCCAGCCGCCAAAACCCCAGTGACCGCGATGCAGACCCGGTGCGCGATCGGTTGCCGCCATGGCTGCTTCGATCAGCAGCGTACCGGAGCCACACATAGGATCGAGCAGCGGTGTGCCCGGCTGCCAGCCGGAACGCATCACAATGGCTGCCGCCAGGTTCTCTTTGATCGGCGCAATACCAGTGCGATCACGGTAACCGCGCAAGTGCAGACCTTCACCGCTCAGATCAAGGGAGATATTTGCCGTATCCTGATTCAGCCAGACGTTAATACGCAAATCCGGCAGTTCGCGCTCGACGTTCGGGCGCGGCAGGTTTTTGCGGGTAAAGCTATCGACGATGGCGTCTTTCACTTTCAGCGCGCCGTACTGGCTGTTGCGAATCTCATCGTTCAGGCCGCTAAAGTGCACGGCAAATGTCGCGCCGGGATTGAAAATCTCTGTCCAGTTGATCGCCTGCACACCGAGATAAAGATCAAGATCGCTGTAAACCTTGCACTCTCCGAGCGGCAGCATAATGCGCGAAGCCAGGCGACTCCACATCAAGCTCTGGTACAGAAGCCGCGTGTCACCTTCAAAATGGACACCACCCTGAACCACGCGGCACTCCTGCGCGCCGAGTTTTTCCAGTTCAGTTTTTAACAGCTCTTCCAGCCCGCGGGCCGTACTGGCAAACAGAGAAATCATAATGTCACTTATACTCAACGAAAATTGTTGCGCATTATAGCTAATCTGACGGCCATGTCATAAAGTTGAGGGCTTATTTTCGACTTACTGGGAGCAAGACGTGCCAACGATTTCGCGTCTCTTTATCCATCCGGTAAAATCCATGCGCGGTATTGGGCTAACGCATGCGCTTGCCGATGCCAGCGGCTTTGCTTTTGACCGTATTTTTATGGTCACTCAGCCCGATGGCACTTTTATTACCGCGCGTCAGTATCCGCAGATGGTGCGCTTTACGCCATCACCATTAACAGATGGTCTGCATCTAACCGCACCGGACGGCAGTAGCGCGATAATTCGTTTTACCGATTTTGCGCCTGAAGGCGCGCCAACGGAAGTGTGGGGTAACCATTTTTCCGCGCTGATAGCGCCAGATGAGATTAATCGCTGGCTCAGCGGGTTTTTCGTCCGTGAAGTGCAATTGCGCTGGTTAGGCCCGGAATTAACCCGTCGCGTTAAGCGTTATGAAGATGTGCCGCTCTCTTTTGCTGACGGTTTCCCTTATTTGTTGGCCAACGAAGCTTCGCTGCGTGATTTGCAAAACCGTTGCCCGGCCAGCGTGAAGATGGAGCAGTTTCGTCCCAATCTGGTGGTAACCGGTGCACAAGCGTGGGAAGAGGATAACTGGAAAGTCGTGCGTATCGGCGATGTGGTGTTTGATGTTGTCAAACCGTGTAGCCGCTGCGTGTTTACCACCGTTAGCCCGGAACGTGGGCAAAAACATCCGACCGGTGAACCGTTAGCCACGCTGCAAGGTTTTCGTACCGCACAGGATAACGGTGAAGTCGATTTCGGGCAGAACCTGATTGCGCGCAACAGCGGCGTCATCCGCGTAGGCGACGAAGTGGCTGTGCTGGCGACCGCACCCGCAAAAATTTACAGCTCGGGCGCCGTTGCAGAAGCGCTGGAAGCGGAAATTCAGACAGCGGGAACAGTAGAGATTAGCTGGAAGGGGCAAACATTTATTGGCAACAATCAGCAGGTGCTGCTGGAGCAACTGGAAAATCAGGGGATCCGCGTACCCTATTCCTGCCGTGCAGGTCTGTGCGGTTGTTGCCAGATCAAGCTGATTGAAGGTGAAGTGAGCGCAATGAAAAAATCGGCCATCAGGCAGGATGGCGCAATCCTCTGCTGCAGTTGTATTCCGAAAACGGCACTGCGACTGGAGGCTTAAACCGCCTGTTCGAAACGGAGACTCTCGGTGTGAAGCTGGGGTTTCAGGCGATCATTCATTACCTTAATTGCATCACCCAGTTGCATCGTGCGCCCGGCGATCACCACGCCGGGTTGCGCCAGCAGGCACAGTGCGGCATTTTCGCCTGGCTCAACCACCAGCAGGTTTACGCACTCCTGGGTGTCGCTCAGCCAGACACAGGCACCTTCACCAGTCGCGGGCGACCAGAATGCATCGTGAGTCATAAAATGCCAGCTTTTCGGCATTTGCGGTTTCAGGAAGCGAATCGCCACCAGCGCATTAAGCACCAGTTCCGCACGCTGTTCATTAGAGAGAGCGAGGTTGCGGCATTTTTCCTCAAACGAGAAATATAAAGCAGCGTCATCAACACAAAAACCGGAGGGTAAAAACGCATCCGGCGTCAGCATTTTTCGGGCAAAACGGGAGCGAAATAACATACCATTGGCTAAATCGAGCATCATACGATCGTGCTCGTCATCAAAATACCAGCGCCAATTATCGTCAGGTTTAATTCGCATTGCTCTCTCCCCTCTCCTTAAACTTCCTGTCGCTTTTTTATTCTGTCGCCGTCTCGCTTATTACTCTAATAATAAAAGACCACAATGTACAAATTAGCAACAGTAAGGGAATATAAAACAACCAGGGCCGGAAATAAAGCCCTGGATACATTCTGGCAAAAAAAGATTAGATATGGGTGACGATTTCTTTAATCAGCGGCGGGCCTTTAAAAATAAAGCCGGAATAAATTTGCACGATAGACGCACCCGCAGCGATCTTCTCGCGGGCAGCAATCACTGAATCAATGCCGCCGACGCCGATAATTGGCAAACGTCCCTTTAATTCCTGCGACAGGCGACGGATTATTTCCGTGCTTTTTAATTGCAGCGGACGTCCACTTAAACCACCCGTTTCATCACAGTATTTCATTCCCTGCACCAACGATCTATCCAGCGTGGTATTGGTAGCAATAACGCCATCAATATTGTGGCGAACTAAACTGTCGGCCACCTGGATCAATTCTTCCTCAGAAAGATCGGGCGCGATCTTCACCGCCACCGGAACATATTTATGGTGGATGTTTTGCAGATCATTCTGTTTATTTTTAATCGCCGTTAAAAGATCGTCCAGCGCTTCGCCATATTGCAGCGTGCGTAAACCTGGAGTATTCGGTGAGGAAATATTAATGGCGATATAACCGGCATAGGCATAGACTTTTTCCATGCAAATCAGATAGTCATCTTTCCCATTCTCTACCGGCGTGTCTTTATTTTTACCGATATTGATGCCCAGCACGCCATCAAAATGCGATTTTTTGACGTTCTCAACCAGGTTATCTACACCGAGATTATTAAACCCCATGCGGTTGATCAGACCTTCGGCATCCACCAGGCGGAAGATCCTTGGCTTGTCATTTCCCGGCTGCGGGCGAGGCGTAACAGTACCGATCTCAATGGAGCCAAAACCCATTGCCCCCAGCGCATCAATGCATTCACCGTTTTTATCCAGCCCGGCCGCTAATCCCAGCGGGTTCTTAAACGTCAGTCCCATGCACTGCACAGGTTTTTCCGGCACGCGCTGACGAACCAGCGCCTCAAAAGGCGTTCCGGTAATACGGCGTAACTGCTGGAAGGTCAATTCATGGGCACGCTCTGGATCGAGCTGAAAAAGGGCTTTACGAACGAAAGGGTAGTACATGAACTCTCCTGAATTCCCGGGTGCAAACCGGGGGCGTATTATCAGTGAAAGTGCCGTGAAAGGGAATTGACCTGCGGCAAAAAAAAGCGCATCCGACGCAATCGTTTTCTCTCGCCATTTTGCTTTATGCATTTTTTAGCAATTTTTCTTCGAATAAATCATTTAGTGGAATAAATCGCCTCTGCCACACTGTGGTGAATTGTTATGAATGCTATCAAAAAGAGAACTATTAGTTATAAGGAGCGATTATGCGAGTTGTCACCCTGGCGGGAAGTCCACACTTCCCCTCCCGCTCCAGCGCGCTGCTGGAATATGTCCGCGAGCGCCTCAACGAGCAAGAAGTCGAAGTCTACCATTGGCACCTGCAAAACTTCGCGCCGGAAGATCTCATCTATGCGCGTTTCGATAGCCCTGCCCTGCAAACCTTTATTGAACAGCTTAAAGAAGCAGACGGACTGATTGTCGCCACGCCAGTTTACAAAGCGGCTTATGCCGGAGCGCTGAAAGCGCTGCTTGATCTACTCCCTGAGCGGGCGCTGGAAGGCAAAATCGTATTGCCGTTAGCGACCGGCGGCACGGTGGCGCACATGCTGGCGGTGGACTACGCCCTGAAACCGGTACTCAGCGCCCTGAAAGCACAAGAAATTCTGCACGGCGTGTTTGCCGACGATACCCAGGTGCTGGATTACCAGCACAAACCCAGCCTGACACCAAACCTGGAAACGCGCCTTGATAATGCGCTGGAAACCTTCTGGCAGGCGCTGCACCGCCGGGAGATTCAGGCACCGGATTTTCACCTACCACAAGGAGTTGCTCATGTTTAATCGTTCCCCCTGGCTGGCACTGGCTGGGCTGCTGTCGTTTTCTGCTTTATCGCAGGCCGCAGATCCCGCACCTGACGCGTTGCGCATTGGTTACCAAAAAGGCAGCGTCAGTATGGTGCTGGCGAAAAGCCATCAGTTGCTGGAGCAACGCTACCCGAGCACAAAAATTTCCTGGGTTGAATTTCCGGCAGGCCCGCAGATGCTGGAAGCGCTTAATGTCGGCAGTATTGATCTTGGCAGCACCGGCGATATTCCCCCCATCTTTGCGCAGGCAGCGGGCGCGGATCTGGTGTATGTCGGAGTCGAGCCGCCGAAACCGAAAGCCGAAGTGATTCTGGTGGCGGAAAACAGCCCCATCAAGACGGTAGACGATCTGAAAGGACGTAAAGTAGCCTTCCAGAAAGGCTCCAGCTCCCATAATTTGCTGCTGCGCGCTCTGCAACAGGCCGGGCTGAAGTTCAGTGATATCCAACCCGTGTTTCTGACGCCTGCCGATGCGCGCGCTGCTTTCCAGCAAGGGAATGTGGATGCGTGGGCAATCTGGGATCCTTACTACTCTGCGGCCTTGTTGCAGGGTGGAGTACGGGTACTGAAAGACGGCACCACACTCAAACAGACTGGTTCCTTCTATTTAGCCGCTCGCCCGTATGCAGAAAAGAACGGTGAATTCCTGCAGGGTGTACTGAATTCCTTTAGCGAAGCCGATGCCTTAACCATCAGCCACCGCGACGAAAGCGTGGCGCTACTGGCAAAAACCATGGGGCTGCCGCCCGCGGTGATTTCAACCTATTTCGATCATCGACCGCCAACCAAAATTGCACCTGTTAATGAAGCCACTGCAGCGTTGCAGCAACAAACTGCCGATCTCTTTTATGACAACCGCCTGGTGCCGAAGAAGGTCGATATCCGTACCCGTATCTGGCAACCGACCAAAGAAGGAGCGAAATCATGAGTCTGAATCTGTTCTGGTTTTTACCGACGCACGGCGACGGCCACTATCTTGGCACTGACGAGGGCTCACGCCCGGTGGATCATAACTATTTGCAGCAAATCGCGCAGGCCGCCGACCGGCTGGGTTTTAGCGGTGTGTTAATTCCTACTGGCCGTTCGTGCGAAGATGCGTGGCTGGTGGCCGCCTCGTTGATCCCGGTCACACAGCGGTTAAAATTTCTGGTAGCGCTGCGTCCAAGCGTGGTTTCACCGACCGTCGCGGCGCGTCAGGCAGCAACGCTGGACAGACTCTCCGATGGCCGCGCGCTGTTTAACCTTGTCACAGGCAGCGATCCGCAGGAACTTGCAGGTGATGGCGTATTTCTTGATCACAACGAACGCTATGAAGTCTCCTCCGAATTCACCCATGTCTGGCGCCGCCTTCTGGAGGGCGACACGGTGGATTACGAAGGCAAGCATATTCATGTTAGCGGGGCGAAGCTCTTTTTCCCGCCAGTACAGCAGCCGCGTCCACCGCTCTATTTTGGCGGCTCCTCGGATGTGGCACAGGATCTGGCAGCGGAACAGGTTGATCTCTATCTCACGTGGGGTGAACCGCCAGAACGGGTGAAAGAGAAGATTGCGCAGGTGCGTGCCAAAGCCGCAGCCCATGGACGTAAGGTGCGGTTTGGTATTCGTCTGCATGTCATCGTTCGTGAAACCACCGCCGAAGCCTGGCAGGCGGCGGAGCGCCTGATTTCTCACCTTGATGAAGAGACCATCGCCAAAGCTCAGTCCGCTTTTGCGCGTCAGGATTCCGTCGGCCAGCAACGCATGGTGGCGCTACACGGCGGTAAACGAGATCAACTGGAGATCAGCCCAAACCTGTGGGCGGGCGTCGGTCTGGTACGCGGCGGCGCAGGAACCGCGCTGGTCGGTGATGGCCCAACGGTTGCCGCGCGGATTAATGAATACGTCGCACTGGGGATCGACAGTTTTATCCTGTCCGGCTATCCGCATCTGGAAGAGGCATACCGGGTGGGTGAACTGCTATTCCCGCATCTCGATGTCGCTATCCCCGAGATCCCACAACCACAGCCACTGAAATTGCAGGGTGAAACGGTAGCAAATGAGTTTATTCCCCGTAAAGTGGCGCAAAGCTGAGGTTTCTATGGTTCGACAAAACAAATGGTTACTGCGTCTCGCTCCATGGCTGCTACCCGCCGGGATTGTGATGGTATGGCAAATCGCCTCTTCCACTGGTTGGTTATCCACGCGCATCCTGCCTTCACCGGAAGGCGTCGTAAAAGCGTTCTGGACGCTAAGCGCCAGCGGCGAGTTGTGGCAGCACCTGGCCATCAGTTCGTGGCGGGCGGTGATTGGCTTCTCCATCGGTGGCTCGATTGGGTTGATACTCGGGCTTATCAGCGGCCTGTCGCGCTGGGGAGAGCGCCTGCTGGATACATCCATTCAGATGCTGCGTAATGTGCCACATCTGGCGCTGATTCCGCTGGTGATTTTATGGTTCGGTATCGACGAGAGTGCCAAAATATTCCTCGTGGCGCTCGGTACGCTATTCCCCATCTATATCAACACCTGGCATGGCATCCGCAATATTGATCAGGGTCTGCTGGAGATGGCGCGCAGCTACGGCCTTTCGGGCTTTAGCCTTTTCCTCCATGTGATCCTGCCCGGCGCGCTACCGTCGATCATGGTGGGTGTGCGCTTTGCGCTCGGTTTGATGTGGCTGACGTTAATTGTGGCGGAAACCATTTCAGCCAACGCCGGGATCGGTTACCTGGCGATGAACGCCCGCGAATTCCTGCAAACCGATGTCGTGGTGGTCGCCATTATTCTCTATGCCCTGCTTGGCAAACTGGCAGATGCCAGCGCACAACTGCTGGAGCTCCTGTGGCTACGCTGGCATCCCGCTTACCACACCAAAGAGGTCACCGCATGAACACTGCCCGACTGAATCAGGGGATCCCATTGTTACTCAACGGCGTCAACAAACGTTACGGTAACAATCTGGTGCTGAATGCGCTGAATTTGCATATCGCCGCCGGGCAGTTTATTGCCGTGGTGGGCCGTAGCGGCGGTGGGAAAAGCACCCTGCTGCGCCTGCTGGCCGGGCTGGAGTCGCCGAATGGCGGAGAGTTGCTGGCCGGCAATACACCGCTTTCAGAAATTCAGCATGACACGCGCATGATGTTCCAGGATGCGCGTCTGCTGCCATGGAAATCGGTGATTGATAATGTCGGGCTGGGGCTGAAAGGCCGCTGGCGAGGTGCTGCACAACAGGCGTTGCAATCGGTGGGGCTGGAACAACGGGCCAGTGAATGGCCTGCAGCTCTCTCCGGCGGGCAAAAACAGCGCGTTGCGCTGGCTCGCGCGCTGGTGCATCAACCGGGATTGTTATTGCTGGATGAACCGTTAGGTGCGCTGGATGCCTTAACCCGGCTGGAGATGCAGGCACTGATCACCGAACTGTGGCAAACCTATGGTTTTACCGTGGTGCTGGTGACACACGATGTCAGCGAAGCGGTAGCGATGGCTGATCGCGTGTTATTAATAGAGGAAGGGAAAATCGGCCTCGATTTGACCATCGATCTGCCGCGCCCACGCCGGCTGGGCTCGGTAAGGCTGGCGGAACTGGAAGAAGAGGTACTGAACCGAGTGATGAAACGCGGCGAGTCGGAACTGACTGCATTGCCCCGGACTCACCACGCTTAATCCACTTTTTGCCCGATGGCGCTATTGTGCCACCGGGCCATACAGCATCACGCCAGCGCTTTGCTGACTTTCTCAAACAGATCGCCGGAGAGATTCGGCAGTGCTTTTAGTTGCTCCAGTGCCGTACGCATTAGCGCCTGACGTTTACTGTCATAACGCTTCAGGCGGATCAGAGGCTCAATCAAACGCGATGCTACCTGCGGGTTGCGGCTGTTCAGCTCAGTTAGCATCTCCACCAGGAACTGATAGCCGCTACCATCCTGCGCATGGAACGCCGCTGGGTTGCTACCGGCAAAAGCACCGATCAGCGAGCGGATACGGTTCGGGTTGCTCAGGGAGAACGAGCGGTGTTTCAGCAGGCTACGCACCATTTCCAGCACGTTATGCGCCGGGCTTGTCGCCTGCAGGATGAACCATTTATCCATCACCAGACCATCCTGATGCCACTTGTCATCATACTCCTGCATCAGCGCATCGCGGCACGGAAGCTGCGCGGCAACCGCAGCGGAGAGCGCTGCCAGCGCATCCGTCATATTGTCCGCATCGTGGTACTGCTGACTAACCAGTTTGTTGGCCAGTTGCGCATCGCCGAACGCCAGATAGCGCAGCGCAGTGTTACGCAGGGAACGCTTGCCGATATCGGCATGTTCAACCTGGTAGCTGTCGAGTTTGTGAGCGTGATAAATCGCCAGGAACTCATCGGCCAGCTCTGTCGCCAGCGTGCGGGTTAACGCTTCGCGAACGGCGGCAATCGCCAGCGGATCGATGATGTCAAACAGTTCGGCAATTTCGTTCGCCGATGGCAGCGTGAGGATCTCAGCGGCCAGCGCCGGATCGATTACCTCATCAAGCAAAATGGCGCGGAACGCATCGGCAACATGCAGAGGCAGCGACAACGCCTGGCCCTGCTGATGGCGTGCAACGTTCAGTTTGATGTGCGTGGCCAGCAGGCTTTGCGCCGCATCCCAGCGAGAGAAATCGTTGCTGGCATGACGCATCAGGAAGGTTAACTGCTGATCGCTCCATTTATATTCCAGTTTCACCGGCGCGGAAAATTCACGCAGCAGCGACGGCACCGGCTGAAAATAGACATTGTCGAAAATAAAGGTTTGCTCGGCCTGGGTGACATTCAGCACATGATGAACCGGGTGGCCATCTTTTTGCAGCGGGATCACCTTACCTTCGTTATCGTACAGCTCGATATCGAACGGAATGTGCAGTGGCTGTTTTTCCTGCTGCTCGGTGGTTGGCGGCGTGCGCTGACTAATGGTCAGCGTATACTGCTCGGTATTCGGGTTGTAATCGTCGGACACCGTTACAATCGGCGTACCGGCCTGGCTGTACCAACGGCGGAAATGCGACAGATCGACATTCGACGCATCTTCCATCGCCTGCACGAAGTCGTCACAGGTTGCTGCGCTGCCGTCATGACGTTCAAAGTAGAGCTGCATCCCTTTCTGGAAATTCGCTTCACCGAGCAGCGTGTGCATCATGCGGATCACTTCTGCACCCTTTTCATACACCGTCAGGGTATAGAAGTTATTCATTTCGATAACTTTGTCCGGACGGATCGGGTGCGCCATCGGGCTGGCGTCTTCGGCGAATTGCAGGCCACGCATGGTGCGCACGTTGTTAATTCGGTTAACCGCGCGGGAACCTAGATCAGAGCTGAACTCCTGGTCGCGAAATACTGTCAGCCCCTCTTTCAGGCTAAGCTGGAACCAGTCGCGACAGGTCACACGGTTACCGGTCCAGTTGTGAAAATATTCGTGACCGATAACGCGCTCAATATCGAGATAGTCTTTATCCGTCGCGGTATCGGTGCGGGCGAGAACGTATTTAGAGTTGAAGATATTCAGCCCTTTGTTCTCCATCGCCCCCATATTAAAGAAGTCGACAGCGACGATCATATAGATGTCGAGATCGTATTCCAGACCGAAACGCTGCTCATCCCACTTCATCGAGTTTTTCAGCGAGGTCATTGCCCACGGCGCGCGATCGAGATTACCGCGATCGACATACAGCTCCAGAGCGACTTCACGCCCGGAGCGGGTAGTAAATTTATCTCGCAGTACGTCGAAATCACCGGCCACCAGCGCAAACAGATAGCACGGTTTCGGGAACGGATCCTGCCACTGTACCCAGTGGCGACCATTCTCCAGCTCGCCCTGCGCCACGCGGTTGCCGTTCGACAGCAGGAACGGATAGCGGGATTTATCGGCGATCAGTTTAGTGGTAAAGCGGGCCAGCACGTCCGGGCGATCGAGATACCAGGTAATGTGGCGGAAACCTTCAGCTTCACACTGCGTGCACAGCGCTTCACCGGACTGGTAAAGCCCTTCCAGCGCAGTGTTCGCCGCAGGGCTGATCTCATTAACAATGCGCAGAGTAAAACGTTCCGGCAGGCCATCGAGAACCAGCTGGGAGCCTTCTTCTTTATAGTTGGTCCAGGGTTCGTCATTGACATGTACTGAAATCAGTTTCAGCTCGCCGCCATCAAGGCGCAGCGGCGTCGCAGAGGCGCTATGGCGTGACACGGTACTTAATGCGGTGACGACGGTTTTTGCGGCATCAAGATCAAAAGTCAAGTCAATATCGCTAATCAGGTAATCCGGCGCACGGTAATCGTGGCGGTATTTGGCTTGTGGCTGTTGTGTCATAAAAAACCTTTAGCATCTTCTGTTTGGTTACGACTCCAGTCTATTCCGGTTGCCTAAATCGCGCCATGTAGAATGTTCATCTTTTCAGAGGGAAAAGCTCTGTTTGCCGTATGTTTATAACAAGAGGCACAAAATGCCATCGACCCTTTCAGCACGATATGGTGTGATCAGGGTTCAATAACCCGGTAAACAAGGTATACTCCAGCAACGACCTGCTTTGTTTATTGTACTAAACGCTCCTGTAAGAGGATGCTACTGCGCACCATGACTCAACTCGCTTTCCCTGGTCTGCAAACGCTGCTGGATACCGACGCCTATAAGCTGCACATGCAGCAAGCGGTGTTCCATCATTACTATGACGTGCACGTCACGGCTGAATTCCGCTGCCGCGGTGACGACCTGCTGGGTATCTACGCCGATGCTATCCGCGAACAAGTTGATGCGATGCAGCATCTGCGCTTGCAGGATGACGAGCACCAGTGGCTCTCCGGCTTGCCCTTCTTCAAAACCGATTACCTCAACTGGCTGCGGAAGTTCCGTTACGATCCGCGGCAGGTGACGATCACCAACGACAACGGCAAGCTGCATATCCGCCTTTCCGGGCCGTGGCGTGAAGTCATTATGTGGGAAGTTCCACTGCTGGCGGTAATCAGTGAAGTGGTTCATCGCTGCCGCTCGCCGCAGGCTGGTGTGCAGCAGGCTCTGCTGCATCTGGAAGAAAAACTGGCGGATTTTGCTGTTCGTTCACAGCAACTGGATATGTCCGGTTTCCGCCTGATGGATTTCGGCACCCGCCGTCGCTTCTCGCGCGATGTGCAGCAAGCGATTGTGGAACGTCTGCAACAAGAACCGTGGTTTATTGGCACCAGTAATTACGATCTGGCGCGTCGGCTGTCGCTGACGCCGATGGGCACACAGGCGCATGAATGGTTCCAGGCACACCAGCAAATCAGCCCGGATCTGGCCACCAGCCAGCGCGCGGCATTAGCTGCATGGCTGGAAGAGTATCCCAATCAGTTAGGGATTGCGCTGACCGACTGCATTACGATGGATGCGTTTTTACGCGACTTCGGTGCGGAATTTGCCACTCGTTACCAGGGTCTGCGCCATGATTCAGGCGATCCTGTCGAATGGGGCGAAAAAGCCATTGCTCATTATGAAAAACTCGGTATCGACCCGCTGTCGAAAACGCTGATATTTTCTGACAATCTCGATTTGAACAAAGCGCTGGATCTCTACGCGCATTTTGCCGATCGTATTAAGTTGGGCTTTGGTATCGGCACGCGTCTCACCTGCGATATTCCGGGCGTGAAGCCGCTGAATATTGTTATCAAGCTGGTGGAGTGTAACGGAAAACCGGTGGCGAAATTATCCGATAGCCCCGGCAAAACCATCTGCCACGATAAAGCCTTCGTCCGCGCGTTGCGCGAAGCCTTTGACCTGCCGCAGGTCAGAAAGGCTAGTTGAATCACAAGGGAGCCAATGGCTTAATGCCGATCAGTTAAGGATCGGTTGAACGATCCAGTGGCTGTGTAAGAATCCGTAATCTCACAGGGATTACGGATTTTTTTATGTTACTTAGCCAGGCACTCGACACCGTCCACAAATTTAC
>Ga0316615_10014_pt1 | contig 116456 bp, 106 predicted proteins | sample Kosokonia_enrich_2_FD_207733 | JGI IMG/M metagenome (GOLD analysis project Ga0316615, IMG submission 207733) | Wetland soil microbial communities from Old Woman Creek delta, Ohio, United States - Kosokonia_enrich_dilutions | ecosystem: Environmental > Terrestrial > Soil > Wetlands | place: USA... | reverse complement strand
TGGCGTATATTACGCTTTCCTCTTTCAGAGTCAACCCTGATTTTCAGGATTTTTCTCTTCAACCGGCCCGGCTGTTTGTGTGAAGTGATTCACATCCGCCGTGTCGATGGAGGCGCATTATAGGGAGCCCGAGAGGAATGACAAGCGGAAAAATGCATTTTTATTTCAACCGCTCATCTTTTCGTCATAACGGTTATTTTTGGTGCTTTTTGATAGCTAAAGGTAGCTCCGCAAGGCTATTAATCACCCAATCAGCGCTTTTTTCCGCTTCCGGTGTGATCGGTTTTCCCGTGCGTACTAAAACTTTCGTCCCTACTTGAGCAGCCTGTGCCGCCTGCATATCTTCTATTTTATCGCCTACCATATAAGAAGCAGACATATCGATGTGCAGGAAATCTCGAGCAGAGATCAACATCCCCGAATGTGGTTTACGGCAATCGCACACCTGACGAAACTCTTCAACGGTTCCCTGCGGGTGATGCGGACAATAATAGATGCCGTCCAACTCAACACCGCGATCGGCCAGCGACCAGTCCATCCACTCGGTTAGCGTTTCAAACTGCGCTTCGGTAAATTTACCGCGAGCAATACCAGACTGGTTCGTTACCAACACCAGCGCATAGCCCATCTCTTTAAGTTCGCGCATGGCCTCAATGACGCCATCAATAAATTCGAAGTTATCGATCTCATGCACGTAGCCATGATCAACATTAATCGTGCCATCACGATCGAGGAAAATAGCGGGTACTGACTTTGCCACGGGTTTACTCCTGAAAAAGGCATAGAAGATTAGTATCTCATGTTTCGCAACACAGGAAAGTGCTCATCATTGCGAGCGACATTGATTTAGACGTCTGGATGCCTTACCATCCGCTCTGTTTACGGGTATGCCCGTAACCGGCAGAACAAAATGCCACGGCTAACTCTTATACGATAAAAATAATCTAATGATTAAACTTTCGAATATTACCAAAGTGTTCCAGCAGGGGAACCGTACTATACAGGCGCTGAACAACGTCAGCCTGCATGTTCCCGCTGGTCAAATTTATGGCGTTATTGGCGCATCAGGTGCGGGGAAAAGTACGCTTATCCGTTGCGTTAACCTGCTTGAGCGTCCGACGCAAGGCAGTGTGCTGGTCGATGGCCAGGAACTGACCAAACTCTCTGAAGCGGAATTAACTAAAGCTCGTCGCCAAATTGGCATGATCTTCCAGCACTTTAATCTGATGGCATCGCGCACCGTTTTCGGTAACGTCGCATTACCGCTGGAGCTGGATAATACCCCGCGTGACGAGATCAATCGCCGGGTAAAAGAACTGCTTGATCTGGTCGGTCTTGACGATAAACATGACAGCTATCCGGCCAACCTCTCCGGAGGGCAAAAACAGCGAGTGGCGATCGCCCGTGCGCTAGCCAGTAACCCGAAAGTGCTGCTGTGCGACGAAGCCACCAGCGCGCTGGATCCGGCAACAACCCGTTCCATTCTTGAATTGCTGAAAGACATCAACCGTCGCCTTGGTCTGACCATTCTGCTGATCACCCACGAGATGGATGTGGTTAAGCGCATTTGCGACTGCGTGGCCGTTATCAGCAATGGTGAATTGATTGAGCAGGATACAGTGAGCGAAGTCTTTTCCCATCCGAAAACGCCGCTGGCGCAGCAGTTTATTCAGTCCACGCTGCATCTCGATATTCCGGAAGATTATGCACAACGCTTGCAGCAGAAACCGCAGGCTGACAGCGTACCTATGCTGCGTATGGAGTTTACCGGTCAGTCGGTGGATGCACCGCTGTTGTCTGAAACCGCGCGTCGTTTCAACGTGAACAACAACATTATTAGCGCGCAGATGGATTACGCGGGCGGCGTGAAGTTCGGCATTATGCTGACGGAAATGCACGGCACTCAGCAGGATACCCAGGCGGCCATCGCCTGGCTGCAGGAACACCATGTAAAAATAGAGGTACTCGGTTATGTCTGAGGCAATGATGTGGCTCTTTGCCCGCAGCATCTGGGAAACACTGTTTATGACCTTTGCCTCCGGCCTGCTGGGGTTTGTCGTGGGTCTGCCGTTTGGCGTGCTGCTGTATGTCACGCGTCCAGGTCAGATCATGCAGAACCCGGGCCTGTATCGGGTGATTTCTGCGCTGGTAAACATTTTCCGTTCCATACCGTTTATTATTTTGCTGGTCTGGATGATTCCTTTCACGCGCGTGATTGTCGGCACCTCAATTGGTCTGTACGCCGTCATTGTGCCGCTGACGGTTGGCGCCGCGCCGTTTATCGCCCGTATGGTGGAAAACACCCTGCTGGAGTTGCCGGCAGGCTTGATTGAAGCTTCCCGTGCGATGGGCGCAACGCCGATGCAGATCATCCGCAAAGTGCTGTTGCCGGAAGCGCTACCGGGACTCATTAATGCAGCGACCATTACGCTAATTACCCTCGTCGGTTATTCCGCAATGGGCGGTGCCGTTGGCGCTGGCGGTCTGGGGCAACTGGGGATCCAGTATGGCTATGTGACCTATAACCCATTAGTGATGAATACCGTACTGATATTACTCGTGGTTCTGGTTTACTTAATTCAGTTCGCGGGCGATCGTATCGTCCGGGCTGTGACGCACAAATAACGTTACACAACATAACGACTCTGAGAGAAGGGAAATAACATGGCTTTTAAATTCAAGACCTTTGCAGCCGTAGGTGCTCTGCTTGGTTCTCTGGTGCTGGCCGGATGCGGCCAGGATGAAAAGGATCCGAATCACATCAAAGTCGGTGTGATTGTTGGTGCTGAACAGCAGGTTGCCGAAGTAGCACAGAAAGTTGCGAAAGAGAAATATGGCCTCAACGTTGAACTGGTGACTTTTAACGACTATGTACTGCCAAACGAAGCACTGAGCAAAGGCGATATCGATGCAAACGCCTTCCAGCACAAACCATACCTTGATCAGCAGATCAAAGATCGCGGTTTCAAACTGGTTCCAGTCGGCAACACTTTTGTTTATCCGATTGCGGGCTACTCCAAAAAAATCAAATCTCTGTCTGAATTGCAGGATGGTTCTCAGGTTGCCGTACCAAACGATCCGACTAACCTCGGCCGTTCCCTACTGCTGTTGCAGAAACAAGGTCTGATCAAACTGAAAGACGGCGTGGGTTTGATGCCAACCGTACTGGATATCACCGAAAACCCGAAAAACCTGAAGATTGTTGAGCTGGAAGCGCCGCAACTGCCGCGCTCTCTGGATGACGCACAGATTGCACTGGCAGTGATCAACACCACTTACGCCAGCCAGATCGGTCTGACTCCGGCAAAAGACGGTATCTTCGTTGAAGATAAAGACTCCCCGTACGTGAACCTGATCGTTGCCCGCGAAGATAACAAAGACGCGGAAAACGTGAAAAAATTCGTTCAGGCTTACCAGTCAGATGAAGTAAACGAAGCGGCGAACAAAGTCTTCAATGGCGGCGCGGTGAAAGGCTGGTAATCTCCTCAGTCTGTAATATCATTCAAGGCGGGCGAAAGCCCGCCTTGTCATTTGTACACGTCCCTGATTCAATAAGCGGCGTTAAGAAAATCACTTTGAGGAAAGATTATGCGCGCTTTACCGATCTGTTTATTAGCACTCATGTTGAGCGGCTGCTCCCTGCTAAGCAGATCCCCTGTCGAACCGGTACAAAGTAGCGCTGTGACGCCAAAACCAGAGCCGGTAAAACCGAAAGTGATACGCCCTGCCCCGGTACGCATCATCACTGATGCACAAGATTTAGTGGGTAAACCGTTCCGCGATCTGGGTGAAGTAACCGGTGAATCCTGTCAGGCCAGCAACCAGGACTCCCCGCCGAACATCCCGACCGCCCGCAAACGCATGCAGATTAATGCTGCGAAAAAAGCCAAAGCCAACGCCGTTCTGCTACATAGCTGTGAAGTGACCAGCGGTACTCCGGGCTGCTACCGCCAGGCCATCTGCGTAGGTTCCGCCCTCGATGTTTCGGCAAAATGAGTAGTACCTTTGCTTTCGGGCAAATAGGTGTCATCCGTTCACCGTATAAAGAGAAGTTTGCCGTACCGCGCCAGCCAGGTCTGGTGAAGCATGGCGGCGGCGAACTTCACTTGCTTCCTCCCTATAATAAACCCGATGCAGTGCGCGGCCTTGAAGGGTTCAGCCATTTGTGGGTGCTTTTCGTTTTTCATCAAACGATGGAAGGCGGATGGCGTCCTACCGTGCGCCCGCCGCGGCTCGGGGGCAATGCAAAAATGGGGGTGTTCGCCACACGATCAACGTTTCGCCCCAATCCGATCGGCATGTCGCTGGTCGAATTAAAAGGGATCCACTGCCATAAAGATCAGGTGATTTTACAGCTCGGTAGCCTGGATCTGGTCGATGGCACGCCGGTGGTGGATATCAAACCTTATCTGCCCTTTGCCGAAGCCATGCCCAATGCACAGGCCAGCTATGCGCAGCAGGCGCCGGTTGCCGGTATCCCGGTTAGCTTTACAACCGAGGTGGAGTCGCAGCTTAGCGGGCTGGAAAAGCGTTATCCCCACTTCAAAGCCTTTTTGCTGGAAGTGCTGGCGCAGGATCCGCGTCCAGCCTACAGAAAAGAGGAAGAGCAAGGGAAAACTTACGCCGTCTGGCTGCTGGATTTTAATGTGCGCTGGCGCGTAACGGCGGTGGGATTCGAAGTCTTTGCGCTGGAAGCGCGCTAATTTTATTCCCCTCTCTTTTGGCATCTCTGCCAGGCTGATAAACTAAACCACTTTTTTGTGTCAGGCCTGATTTTGGGCCTGTTCCGATTGTCCAAATGGAACCGTAACAACATGCGTACTAGCCAATACTTGCTCTCCACTCTGAAGGAGACGCCTGCCGACGCCGAAGTCATCAGCCACCAGTTGATGCTGCGCGCCGGGATGATCCGCAAACTGGCCTCCGGGTTATACACCTGGCTGCCGACCGGTCTGCGCGTCCTGAAAAAAGTCGAAAACATCGTGCGTGAAGAGATGAATAACGCCGGTGCGATTGAGGTGTCCATGCCAGTGGTGCAGCCAGCCGATCTGTGGCAGGAAAGCGGCCGCTGGGAGCAGTATGGCCCGGAACTGCTGCGTTTTGTTGATCGCGGCGATCGCCCGTTCGTCCTCGGCCCGACTCACGAAGAAGTCATCACCGATCTGATCCGTAACGAACTGAATTCCTACAAACAGCTGCCGCTGAACTTCTTCCAGATCCAGACCAAGTTCCGCGATGAAGTGCGCCCGCGCTTTGGCGTTATGCGTTCCCGCGAATTCCTGATGAAAGATGCTTACTCTTTCCATACTTCTCAGGAATCCTTGCAGGAAACTTATGATGCAATGTACGCCGCCTACAGCAAAATCTTCAGCCGTATGGGGCTGGATTTCCGCGCTGTACAGGCCGATACCGGTTCGATCGGCGGTAGCGCATCCCATGAATTCCAGGTTCTGGCGCAGAGTGGTGAAGATGATGTAATTTTCTCTGACTCCTCCGATTTCGCCGCCAACATCGAGTTTGCCGAAGCGCTGGCACCAAAAGAACCGCGCGCTGCCGCCACGCAGGAAATGACGCTGGTTGATACGCCAAACGCTAAAACCATCGCCGAGCTGGTTGAACAGTTCAATCTGCCGATTGAGAAAACGGTAAAAACGCTGCTGGTGAAAGCCGTGGAAGGCAGTAGCTACCCGTTGGTCGCGCTGCTGGTACGCGGCGACCACGAGCTGAACGAAGTGAAAGCGGAAAAACTGCCGCAGGTTGCAGCACCGTTAACTTTCGCCACCGAAGCGGAAATTCGCACCGTAGTCAATGCCGGTCCTGGCTCCCTTGGCCCGGTTAATATGTCAATTCCGTTGGTGATCGACCGAACCGTTGCCGCGATGAGCGACTTCTCTGCAGGCGCGAATATCGACGGTAAACACTACTTCGGCATCAACTGGGATCGCGATGTAGTAACGCCGGAAGTGGCGGATATCCGTAACGTCGTTGCTGGCGATCCAAGTCCGGACGGTAAAGGCACGTTGCTGATTAAACGCGGTATCGAAGTGGGACATATTTTCCAGCTCGGCACCAAATATTCCCAGGCGCTGAACGCGGCTGTACAGGGTGAAGATGGTCGCAACCAGATCCTGACTATGGGCTGCTACGGTATCGGTGTAACGCGCGTGGTAGCTGCAGCGATCGAGCAGAACAACGACGAGCGCGGGATCATCTGGCCGGACGCTATTGCGCCGTTCCAGGTTGCGCTGCTGCCGATGAATATGCACAAATCCTACCGCGTGCAGGAACTGGCGGAAAAACTCTACGCCGAACTGCGCGCGCAGGGCATTGAAGTGCTTATGGATGACCGTAAAGAGCGTCCGGGCGTGATGTTTGCTGATATGGAACTGATCGGTATCCCGCACACGGTGGTGATCGGCGATCGCAACCTCGACAACGACGATATTGAATACAAATATCGTCGCAACGGCGAGAAGCAGCTCATCAAAACCGGCGACATCCTTGATTACCTGGTGAAAGCCATTAAAGGCTAAGCCGACAAAAAACCCCGCTCGTGGACTGCACCCCAAAAGTTGGACACCAACTGAGTAAGGTGCAGTTTTTTATGGTGCCGGAAGCTTAATCATCACAGTCTTTATCGGCGCTGAACTGCCCTTTCTTATTAATGACCAGCACTTTCTGTGGCGCACCGGTATCCGGGTTCGGTTCAAAGGCAAAATGCCCTTCCACCACCAGCAGAATCGCTCTGCTTTCGGTACCGCGCGCAACCGCATAATCACGCTCAAGCTGAGCATTACTTGCCACTGCAACCTGCTTCCCGGTTGCACAATCTGTAAAGACTGCCGCATCGGCTAGATACCTGTACATACCGCGCATCGCCATCGGCGTAGCCGGAAGCGACGCATTCACCGGTTGCAGCGTGTAGTTCAGTTGCGAGTGAATCGGATTGCCTTCCCGATCCAGCATCTCCAGTGCATCGCCTTTCGCACGGAACCAGGTTTTTTCACCCTGCGTGTCGGTAAGGATCAGTTTATCGGCCGTGCGCGCCCAGTTACCGTAAGAGCCAAAGACCGCCGGGCCTTTTCCACCCTGGTAGCGCTGGTTCATCACCCAACTGCCATCCTTTTCCAGAAACAGCGACGTTTCGATACCTTCACAATCGGCACAGGGTAAAACACCGCGCCAGCTCTGCTGCATCGGTTTCAGCTCTTCAATTTGCGTCGGCTGCACCATCTCGGTGTCCCCCCGATTATTACAGCCGAAAAGGGCAAACAGCGTACCCCCGGCCAGCAGAGATAAAATCGTTTTTTTCACACTCGATTCCTTATGCACAATTCTATTGTTGACCGTCAGCCATCATGGCGACGGACTTTCCCACGCAGCGCTTTTACCGATGACTTTTGCGCCTTGCCCGTTAACCGGCGCTCTTTCGATGCGCGGGTCGGACGCGTTGCACGACGGCTTTTTTGCACTGAGGTCAATTCTTTGATCAATGCCACCAAGCGAGCGATCGCCGCTTCGCGGTTCATCTCCTGGCTGCGATATTCCTGCGCTTTTATCACAACCCAGCCATCGCTACTGATCAGATGGTGCGAAGCCTCCAGTAGACGCGCCTTATAATACTCAGGCAGGCTTGACGCCCGAATATCAAAACGCAGGTGGATAGCGGTCGAACTTTTATTCACATGTTGGCCACCCGCACCCTGCGCCCGCACAGCGGTGATCTCCAGCTCATCCTCAGCAATGGAGACAGTGCGGGAGATCGTAATCATGGCTGCTGCCAGGCTTCAAGGTGGATTTCCCGATTCTGCGTATTATCGGAAAGCCAAATGGCGCCATCCTGCAAGGTAGCCTGTAGCGCCATGGTGCGATCGTTGGCAAACGCGCTGAGCGCTGCCAGTTGCTCATCATCCAGATACCAGATGCTTAAGTTGCCGAAGCTCGCGCAGCGGCTTTGATTTTGCTGCCACCAGATCTGCGCCGCCCGGGAATTATAGGCAAATAACGCCACTTCTTTCGCCTGTGTACAGGATTTCTTCAACCGTTTTTCGTCCGGCAGCCCCAGTTCGATCCACAAATCAATTCCCAGATAATCATTACGCAACCAGGCTTCCGGCTCATCTTCAGCGCTCAGGCCGCGGGTAAATTGCAGCCGCTCATCGGCGTATTTGATCCACGCCAGCAGGCGCAGCATCATGCGCTCCTGGGTTTCGGAAGGATGGCGGGCCAGCGTCAGCGTCGCATCTAAAAACTGATTACGATCCAGATCGGCAACATTCACCATCGCTTTATAAATAGTCGCTTTTAAGGCCATAACACCACTCCTGCATAAAATGGCCGCTATTGTAGCGAATTCGGGATTAAAGCGCTGTTATCTCTTGTGCGCATCATACGCCATCACGCTGATAATGGCGGTTAAGCTATGTTATAGTCGCCTTGCTAAACAGTATTAATCTTCGTAGGCTTAGTGTTATCTCACAGTAAAGTCAGGTAGCTGACAGGAGGAGATGTGAACAATTATTGTGAGTTAGTACGCAAACGGTATGCGGAAATCGCCAGCGGAGATTTGGGGTATATCCCGGATGCGCTGGGGTGCGTGTTGAAAGTGCTGAATGAAATGGCGTCGGATGACACCCTTTCAGAGTCGGTCAGGGAAAAGGCGGCATATGCAGCCGCGAACTTACTGGTGAGCGATTATGTCAATGAATGATGCCTATCAACCCATCAACTGTGATGACTATGACAACCTTGAACTCGCCTGCCAGCATCATCTTTTATTGGCGCTGGAATTGAAAGACGGCGAGGTGCTCAGCGCCAAAGCCAACGATTTAGTCTCACGTAAAAACGTGGAGTATCTGGTAGTTGATGTCGCAGGCGTCTCACGAGAAGTGCGACTCGATAAAATTGCCAGCTTCAGCCATCCTGAAATCGGCACCGTCGTGGTGAGCGAGTCCTGATATTCAACGGGCAGCGCAGGCTGCCCTCTACTTTTTCCACACCAACTTCACGCCTTCCTGTCCGGCCGTTTTAAGCCCTTGTTGCGTAGCAAAAACGCCCGCCGCTGCGATTAACGTTTCGCCATAAAACAGCAGCGGCGTAGTGTCCCGCCGCCAGGGCGCCACGCCGAACTCCTGCCAGATTTTTTTCAGTTTACGTCCGCCATGACGACCGGCGATATATAACAAACCAGACGCCTGAAAACGCACAGAAACCCTCTCTTCCGCAGTTGGCGCCCGTAATTCCCCTCCGGCGATCAGCAACAGTTCCCCCAGCCCGGCCGGTAGCAACAGCGGCGCAAAAAGTGTCGGCCAGTTCAGTTGCGTATTGCGCTGGCTGAACTGCGTTTTAATCCAGTAGAGATTGCCCTGAAAACGACGCACTTCATACTCGCCCAGCCGCAGGCAAGGATCCGCATCGTCACGCGCCTGCGCCACTTCAAGCCACAAGCGGTTAAGCATTGCGCGGGACGGCATCACCGCACCCTGCCGCGCCAGCCAGCGGCGTAGCAGGGCATTGCGGCGAACTTCGCTCAGCGTCTGCAGTGCCGCAATGTTCAGCGCGCCTTCCTGCGTAGTCGCCGCCGCCAGTTCGCCAGCCAGCAGCTCATCCAGCAACTGCTCCTGCTCCCCACAAAGCGCAGCGCTACGCGCGACGGCATCGGCGAAATGCGGCCAGCGCGCCGTCAGTAGCGGCAGCACCTGCAAACGCAAAAAGTTACGGTCAAAACGGACATCAGCGTTACTTTCATCCTCAATCCAGCGCAAATCATGCTGCTGCGCCCATTGATACAGTGTATCGCGCGAGGAGTTGAGCAGCGGACGGATAAGCTGCGTTCCGGCAAAGGGTAAGCTTTGCGGCATCGCGGCAAGCCCGGCCGGCCCACTGCCGCGCTTAAGCGCCAGCAGCATAGTTTCGCACTGATCATCCAGATGCTGCGCGGTAAGCAGCACTTCGCCGGGCGTCAACGCCTGACGAAATGCCTGATAGCGCGCTTTACGCGCCTGCGCTTCAATGCCCTCACCATTATCGACTAGCGTCACGTATTGCACCGTTAGCGGAATCTGCCAGAGCTCACAAAGCGACAGGCAATGCTCAGCCCACGCATTCGCATGCGGACTAAGCCCATGATGGATATGGATTGCCCGTAGCCGGATATCGGGCTGTTGCTCGCGCCAGAGCATCATTTGGTGCAACAACACGGTCGAATCCAGCCCGCCGCTGAAGGCCACCAGAAACTGGCGTGATGCAGTGGATAATGGCGCGAAAAGTGGCATGGTCATAGTGGTTTTCAAAACGGAAGCGATGCCCGGCACGTTACCGGGCATCGTGTTGTGTGGCAAGTATTACTGCTGGTAAAGCTCCAGCGGCAGGCCATCGGGATCGTTAAAGAAGGTGAAACGTTTATCGGTGCAGGGATCGACACGTATCGCTTCATAGTTCACGCCGTGCGATTCCAGATGCGCCACCGCCTGGTCGATGTCATCAACGCTGAACGCCAGATGGCGCAGGCCGCAAGCTTCCGGGCGGCTGGGGCGCGCAGGCGGAAACGGAAAGGAGAACAGCTCAATCACATACTGCCCGTTCAGCGCCAGATCGCCTTTCCACGAATCACGCGCCTCGCGATAGACTTCATTCTGTAGTGTAAAACCAAGGATATCGCAGTAGAACGCTTTGCTTGCAGAATAATCAGTGGCGATGATCGCAATGTGATGTACCTGTTTTAAACCCAGCATAGTTTCTCCTTTTCTCAATGCCTGCACGTTACCCCCGCCCACAGCAAGCCGCAACAAATTAGCGGGCTTTTAGGACTCGTACCCGATAAGTGCCCTCTTCATCCCGTTTCGCGCCGTGAATATCAGTTTCAAAGCCTGGGTAGTGGCGACCAATCGCGCATAGCATCAACAGGAAATCAAGCACCGGGCGGCTGGCGTCAATAATCATTTCACCGGGCATCACCAGCGGTACACCAGGCGGGTAGGGCAGGATCATATTGGCCGAGATCCGCCCGATCAGTTTTTCCAGTTCTACCGTTTCCACTTCGCCCTGGATTTGCCGCTGCCATGCCTGATGCGGTGTCAACTTCATATCCGGCAGCACATCGAAAGCTTGCAACATCAAACGCGGTAGATCGTGCTGGCGAATAAGCTTATGGATCCCCTGCGCAAGATCCTGAATCCGCATATTGCGATAGAAATCAGGATCTTCGGCGTAGAGATCCGGCAACATGTTCTTCACCCGCAGATTAAGATCGTAGGCACGTTTGAACTCCATCAGCCCACGCAACAACCCCATTGCCCGAGTTTTATCGATGCCGATACTGAACAGGAACAGCAGGTTATACGGCCCGGTTTTTTCCACCACCACGCCGCGTTCATCAAGAAACTTCGCCACCAGCGCCGCCGGGATCCCTTCCTCGCTCATATTTCCCTGCTCGTCCATACCGGGCGTCAGGATGGTCACTTTGACCGGATCGAGGAACATATGATTGGCATCCGCATCGCGAAAACCATGCCATGTTTCACCCGGTGCGACCGGCCAACAGTCAGCTTCATCAATCTCTTCCGGCTGCCAGATATCAAAGAACCAGCCATCGGCTTCATCCTTAAGCCGTTGCACCTCTTTACGAAAATACAGCGCCCGTTCAACCGAGCGGTTAATTAAGCGCTTACCAGGGTTCCCGCGTAGCATCGCTGCGGCCGTTTCGATCGATGCCACTAGCGGATAGCTCGGCGATGTGGTGGTGTGCATCATAAAGGCTTCGTTAAACGTGTCCTCATCATATTCACCTTTAATATGAATCAACGATGCCTGCGAGAGTGCCGCCAACATTTTATGTGTCGACTGTGTTTCAAAGAAGACTTTCCCCGGCACCCGCTCGCCGCTCATACCGCTTTTTCCGGCATAAATAGGGTGAAAATTGGTGTATGGCACCCAGGCGGAATCAAAATGGATCGACGGCACATCCAGCGTCTTTTTAATCCAATCGGTGTTGTACAGCAGTCCATCATACGTGGAGTTAGTAATTACCGCGTGTACCGGCCAGTGCGCTCCCGCTGTGGTCGCAACTTTTTGTTCGATGCTGGCATGGGTAAACTCGCGGCGTGGTATACCGCCCAGAATCCCCAGTGCGTTACGTCCCGGTTTCAGCCACAGCGGCGTGACATCGCTCATCATCAACAGATGCGCCAGCGATTTATGACAATTACGGTCAATCAGCAGAGTACTGCCCGCTGGTGCGGCATACATACCGACAATTTTGTTGGAGGTCGATGTGCCATTGGTCACCATATAGCTCTGCTCGGCACCAAACGTACGGGCGATATACTCTTCAGCCTCCAGATGTGGACCGGTATGATCCAGTAGCGATCCCAGCTCGGTCACAGAGATCGAAACATCTGCTTTCAGAGTATTGCCACCGAAGAAATCGTAAAACAAGCAGCCTACCGGGCTTTTCTGGTACGCCGTCCCTGCCATATGCCCCGGCGTGCAGAAGGTGTATTTTCCCTCTTTTACATAGGTGAACAGCGCCCGGGTAAACGGCGGCGTGATGTTTTCCAGATACTCTTTGGTGTACTGGACAATCCGCGTGGCAATCTCATCCGCCACGCTAAGGGCGTATTCGAAAAACCACAGCGCCATGCGCATATCCTGCGCGCTGACATCCATGGTGGGCTGGGTATTGATAAATGCATACAGCGGAAGATATTCATTTAGCTGATTAATCTCGCTGCACAGATCGAGGGAGTACTCATCCCAGTCAAAGATCACGCCGCAAATACGCGGGTTATGTTCGATAAACTTCAGTAAGTCGGTACTGTTTCGGGGCCAAATAATATGAAACCCTTGCGCCTGTAGCGCCTGTTCCAGTTCCTTGATTGGCTCATCTTTGTAGAAAACGCCATGGGGTCCCATGATGGCAATAATATTCACAGCTACCTCCGTTAAAAACCTAAGCTAAGCATAGTTGAGGTAAATCGCAGGTATAAAAAAAGCCGCACAGCGATGCGGCTTTTCATCAATGCAATGAAACTCAGGCGTAGCCGTAGCTCATCAGACGTTGGTAACGGCGGTTACGCAAATCATCTTTGCTCAGCAAATCCAGATCGGCGAGATCGGCCAGCAGTTGCGCTTTCAGCGAAGCAGCCATCGCTTGCGGGTTGCGATGTGCGCCGCCCAGCGGTTCCGGAACGATCGAGTCGATCAGCTTCAGTTCTTTCAGACGCGGCGCGATGATGCCCATCGCTTCTGCGGCCAGCGGAGCTTTGTCGGCGCTTTTCCACAGAATAGAAGCACACCCTTCCGGCGAGATAACAGAATAGGTGCTGTATTGCAGCATATTCACTTTATCGCCCACGCCAATTGCCAGCGCACCGCCAGAGCCGCCTTCGCCGATCACGGTGCAGATCACCGGTACGCTCAGGCGAGACATTTCACGCAGGTTGCGGGCGATCGCTTCCGACTGACCACGCTCTTCGGCACCCACGCCCGGGTAGGCGCCAGGGGTGTCGATAAAGGTGATAATCGGCATGTTAAAACGTTCTGCCATTTCCATCAGACGCAGCGCTTTGCGATAACCTTCCGGTGCTGGCATACCAAAGTTACGGCGGATTTTCTCTTTGGTTTCGCGGCCTTTCTGGTGGCCGATGATCATCACTGGGCGACCGTCGAGACGCGCGATACCGCCAACAATGGCTTTATCGTCGGCATAAGCGCGATCGCCAGCCAGTTCGTCGAATTCATCGAACGCCAGGAGGACATAATCCAGGGTGTAAGGACGCAGCGGATGTCGCGCCAGTTGGGCAACCTGCCATGCGCCAAGGTCGGCGAAAATTTTGCGCGTCAACTCTACGCTTTTTTCGCGCAGACGATGCACTTCTTCGTCGATATTTATATCCAGTTTTTCATCCTGACGGCCAACGGCAGTCAGGGAATCGATTTTCGCTTCCAGCTCAGCAATCGGCTGTTCGAAATCAAGGAAATTCAGACTCATAGTATTCCTGTATTAGTCAAACTCCAGTTCCACCTGCTCCGAACCTATGAGGCTACGCAGATCGTTGAGTAAACGATCGCTCGGAGAAACGCGCCACGTTGCGCCGAAGCGTAACCGTGCGCGCGCATCCGCCCTCTGATAGTAGAGATGTACTGGAATGGTTCCCGAACGGTGGGGTTCCAGAGACTGACGGAGTCGGTTTAAAAGCTGGTCATCAATTTGCCTGTCCGTCAGCGAGATAGCAAGCCCACGGGCGTATTTTTCCCGGGCTTCGTCAATGTCCATAACTTCGCGGGCGGTCATTTTAAGTCCCCCGCTAAAGTCATCAAAGCTGACCTGTCCGCTGACAATAAGTATGCGGTCTTTTTCCAGCAACTGCTGATATTTATCCAGGGCGTCAGTAAATAACATCACTTCCAGACGCCCGGAACGGTCATCTAACGTACAGATGCCAATACGATTACCGCGCTTGGTGACCATAACCCGCGCGGCAATGACGAGCCCCGCCGCCGTGGTGACTTTTCCACGTTCGGTCGGATGCATGTCTTTCAGCCGGTAGCCTCCGACATAGCGCTCAATTTCTTTCAAATACTGGTTAATCGGGTGACCCGTAAGGTAGAGACCTAACGTTTCACGCTCCCCATCCAGCACAACCTGTTCCGGCCACGGCTGGCAACTAGCGTAAGACTGCTCTATCTGCTCTGGCTCTTCGGCCAGCACGCCGAACATATCGGCCTGGCCAATCGCCTCTGCTTTCGAATGCTGATCGGCGGCTTTAAGCGCATCGCCCAGCGAGTTCATCAGCGCCGCTCGATGCGGCCCAAGGCGGTCAAACGCCCCGGACATAATCAGTTTTTCCAGTACCCGGCGATTAAGCTTTTTAATGTCGGTGCGCGCGCACAGATCAAACAGTTCGCGGAAGTAACCGCCGTTATTACGCGCTTCGATGATAGCCTCAATCGGACCTTCACCGACGCCTTTAATCGCCCCGATGCCGTAAACAATTTCACCGTCATCGTTGACGTGGAAATGGTACAATCCGGAGTTAATATCCGGCGGCAGGATTTTCAGCCCCATGCGCCAGCACTCATCCACCAGACCGACGACTTTTTCGGTGTTGTCCATATCAGCAGTCATCACCGCCGCCATAAACTCAGCCGGATAGTGCGCCTTCAACCACAGCGTCTGGTATGAAACCAAAGCATAGGCGGCAGAGTGCGATTTATTAAATCCATACCCGGCGAATTTTTCTACCAGGTCAAAGATTTTCATCGCCAGTTCGCCGTCGACGCCATTTTTCTTCGCGCCCTCTTCAAAGGTGCCGCGCTGCTTGGCCATCTCTTCCGGCTTTTTCTTACCCATCGCACGACGCAGCATGTCCGCGCCGCCAAGGGTATAACCCGAAAGTACCTGGGCAATCTGCATCACCTGTTCCTGGTAGAGAATAATGCCGTAGGTCGGCTCCAGTACCGGTTTCAGACTTTCATGCTGCCACTGTACATCGGGATAGGAGATCTCTTCGCGCCCGTGTTTACGGTCGATGAAGTTATCTACCATGCCTGACTGCAACGGCCCCGGACGGAACAGGGCCACCAGCGCGATCATATCTTCGAAGCAGTCGGGTTGCAGGCGCTTAATCAAATCTTTCATGCCGCGGGATTCAAGCTGGAACACCGCAGTGGTCTCCGAGCGTTGCAGCATGTCGAAACTTTTCTTGTCGTCCAGCGGAATAGCGGCGATATCCAGCGGAGGTTCGCCGTTCTTCTCGCGCCGGGCGTTGATCATCTCCAGCGCCCAGTTAATGATGGTCAGCGTGCGCAAACCAAGGAAGTCAAACTTCACCAGCCCGGCATATTCAACATCGTTTTTATCAAACTGGGTAACCGGGTGCTGACCGGCTTCATCGCAGTACAGCGGGGCAAAGTCGGTAATTTTGGTGGGTGCAATTACCACGCCGCCAGCGTGTTTACCCGCGTTTCGCGTCACACCTTCCAGCTTACGCGCCATGTCGATCAGCGCTTTAACTTCTTCATCCGCTTCGTAGATTTCCGGCAACTGCGGCTCGGCTTCAAACGCCTTCGCCAGCGTCATGCCCGGATCTGGCGGCACCAGTTTAGAGATGCGGTCCACAAAGCCGTACGGGTGACCCAGTACGCGGCCCACATCGCGGATAACCGCTTTCGCCGCCATGGTTCCGAAGGTGATAATCTGCGATACCGCATCGCGCCCGTACATGTCCGCCACATGCTCGATCACCTGGTCGCGCTTCTCCATACAGAAGTCAACGTCGAAGTCGGGCATTGACACACGTTCCGGGTTAAGGAAACGTTCGAAGAGCAGGTCAAATTCCAGCGGATCGAGGTCAGTAATTTTCAGCGCATAAGCCACCAGCGATCCAGCGCCCGAACCACGCCCCGGCCCTACCGGCACGCCGTTATCTTTTGACCACTGAATAAACTCCATCACGATCAGAAAGTAGCCGGGGAACCCCATCTGGTTGATAACTTGCAGCTCGATATCAAGACGCTCGTCGTATGGCGGACGTTTCTCTGCGCGCTCTTGCTCATCCGGGAAGAGGAACGCAAGGCGTTCTTCGAGACCCACTTTCGATTTCTCCACGAGGAAGTCTTCTGTGGTCATATCACCAGTCGGGAACTGCGGCAGGAAGTATTCACCAAGGCGCACGGTCACATTGCAGCGTTTGGCGATTTCGACAGTGTTTTCCAATGCTTCCGGAATATCGGAGAAGAGTTCGCACATCTCCTCTTCGCTGCGCATATATTGCTGCGCGGAGTAGTTGCGCGGACGTTTGGGATCGTCCAGGGTGAAACCGTCGTGGATGGCGACACGGATCTCATGCGCGTCGAAGTCGCCTGCATCAATAAAGCGCACATCGTTGGTCGCCACGACCGGCAGACCGTGCTCTTCCGCCAGTTGTACTGCTTCATGCAGGTAAGGCTCTTCATCAGCACGTCCCGTGCGGATCAACTCAAGGTAGTAGCGATCGGGAAAATGCTCTTTGTAGAAATCAAGGCACTGTTCAACCAGCACGCTGTTGCCACGCAACAGGCTTTTACCCACGTCGCCCATGCGTCCGCCGGAGAGCAGGATTAACCCTTCACTGAACTCCTGCAGCCAGTCGCGATCGATCCACGGCCCCAGTGCACCATAGCCACGCTGGTAGGCACGCGAAATCAGCAATGTCAGGTTCTGGTAACCGGTATTGTTGGCCGCGAGGACGGTGAGCTGCGTCAGTTCATCGCCTAACAGATCGCTCTGTACATGCAGATCGGCGCCAACGATCGGTTTCATCCCGGCTCCGTGCGCCGTTCCGTAGAACTTCACCAGACCACAGAGGTTCGTGAAATCGGTGATCGCCAGCGCGGGCATGCCGAGCGCGGCCGCCTTTTTCACCAGCGGCCCGGTTTTCGCCAGCCCGTCAATCATGGAGTAGTCGCTATGCACCCGCAGGTGTACGAAACGTGGTTCAGCCATTTTCAGATCCCAGCCTGGTTATTTCACGTTCACAAGAATCAGGACACAAGGTCCAGCGCACGTTTAACCGGCGCAAAGCTGCGCCGATGATGCGTAGTTGCGCCATGTTCCGCCAGCTTCGCCAGATGGAAAGCGGTTGGGTAGCCTTTATGTTGCGCAAAACCATATTGCGGAAAAAGAAGATCAAGCTCAGCCATTTCGGCATCTCGCGTAACTTTTGCGATAATCGATGCCGCACTGATTTCCGCTACCCGGCTATCGCCTTTCACTACGGCCAGCGAAGGCATTGGCAAGACCGGGCAACGGTTGCCATCAATCAAGACAAATTCCGGGACGATAGAGAGTCCGGCAATCGCTCGCTGCATCGCCAGCATAGTGGCATGCAGAATATTCAGTTCGTCAATTTCGTGCGGTTCGGCGCGCCCCAGACTCCAGCACAGCGCTTTCTCTTTGATCTCTTCACTCAGCGCCAGACGGCGTTTTTCGGAGAGTTTTTTCGAATCATTCAGGCCAATGATTGGACGCTTAGGATCGAGTATCACCGCCGCCGTCACTACCGCGCCCACTAAAGGCCCTCGCCCTACCTCATCCACACCGGCAACCAAATGCGCGTGTGGATAAATAAACTCCATCATTGTGCTAACTCCAGTACTGCGTCAGCCGCCTGCACATCGGCATTACAGCGAATCTGCTGGTGCAGTTCGCGGAAAATGTCATGCATTTCGTAGCTGGTTTTACCGTTAGCCAATAACGGTGCTAGTGCATCGGCCAGCGCATGCGGCTGGCACTCATCCTGCAACAATTCTTTCACCAGCTCACGTCCGGCCAACAGGTTTGGCAGCGAAACATAAGGCGTTTTCACCAGCCTTCTGGCCAGCCAGAACGTGAATGGTTTCATGCGATACCCTACGACCATCGGGCATTTCGCCAGCATGCACTCCAGCGCGGCGGTGCCGGAAGCCAGCAAGGCCGCATCGGCGGCGATCATTGCCTCGCGCGCCATACCATCCAGCATATGCACTGGCAGATCGGGAGCGACTTCCGTCTTAATCCGCTCAAACTGTTCGCGCCGTTTGGCGTTGACCAGCGGTACCACCACTTTAAGATCGGGGTAGCGTTCACGCAGCAACTGCGCGGTACGCAGGAAATCAGCGCTAAGCATTTCCACCTCAGCACCACGGCTACCTGGCAGTAATGCCAGACAGTGAACATCATGGGCAATTCCCAGATGATCGCGCGCTGCGCTTTTATCCGGATCCAGCGGCATCGCATCCGCCATGGTATGGCCGATAAAACGGCACGGCACGTTAAATTTGTCATAAAACGCTTTTTCGAAAGGCAGAAATGCGAGCACCAGATCGGTAGCTCTGCCAATTTTGAAAACGCGTTTTTGTCGCCACGCCCAGACGGATGGACTGACATAATGGATGGTTTTGATACCCTGCTTTTTCAGATTGCCTTCGAGGGTGATGTTGAAATCCGGCGCATCGATACCGACAAAGACATCCGGTCGCAGCTCGCTAAAGCGACGTGTTAAATCAGCACGGATATGCAACAGACGGCGCAGACGGCCAAGTACCTCAACGATACCCATCACCGCAAGCTCTTCCATCTCATACAAGGCTTCACACCCTTCAGCCTGCATACGCGGCCCTGCAACACCAACAAAACGGGCATTGGGGACACGCGATCTCAGCGCACGGATAAGACCAGCACCAAGAATATCGCCGGAGGTTTCTCCGGCGACGAGGGCTATCGTAAGAGGACGATTATCGATCATTACCGAATCAGGCCGCGCGTTGAGCGTTCGAAGAATTGCATAAACGCATCAACTTCCGGATGCTTCGCAGCAAGCTCAGCAATCTCCGGTTTCGCCTCTTCCAGCGTTTTACCGCTGCGGTACAACAGTTTGTACGCATTGCGGATAGCCACTAACGCTTCTTTGCTGAAACCACGACGTTTCAGGCCTTCAATGTTCACACCAAACGGTGTGGCATGGTTGCCCTGAGCAATCACATAAGGCGGTACATCCTGCGCCACGCCGGAGCAGCCGCCAACCATCACATGCGCGCCGATAATGCAGAACTGATGCACTGCGGTCATGCCGCCGATGATAGCAAAGTCGTCGACGGAGACGTGCCCCGCCAACGTTGCGTTATTTGCAAGAATACAGCGATTGCCAACGGTACAGTCATGCGCAATATGCGCATTGACCATCAGCAGGTTATCGCTGCCCACCTTCGTCAACCCTCCGCCCTGTACTGTGCCACGGTGGATGGTGACGCTTTCGCGGATGCGGTTGCGATCGCCAATTTCCACATGAGTCGGCTCACCAGCATATTTCAGATCCTGGTTAACCTCGCCGATGGATGCGAACTGATAGATCTCGTTGTCGCGGCCAATCGTCGTATGGCCATTCACCACGACGTGAGATTTCAGAACCGTACCCTCACCAATTTCAACGTGAGGGCCAACAATACAAAACGGGCCAATGTGAGCGTTGGCACCAATAACGGCACCGTCTTCAACAATAGCAGTTGGATGAATAAAGGCGGTTTTATCAATCACGTATCAGGCCTCCCGGCTACGTGCGCACATCATAGTAGCTTCACAAACAACTTTACCGTCTACCAGCGCAACGCCTTTAAAGCGAGTCAGGCCGCGACGGGTTTTCTCGAAAGTGACTTCCATGATCATCTGATCGCCAGGCACAACAGGACGCTTAAAGCGCGCTTCGTCGATACCGGCGAAGTAGTACAGTTCACCCGGTTCTAGTTTACCAACGCTTTTAAACGCCAGAATACCGGTAGCTTGCGCCATTGCTTCCAGAATCAGCACGCCCGGGAAAATCGGTTTGCCAGGGAAATGCCCCTGGAAAAACGGCTCGTTTACCGAAACATTTTTTACTGCGCGCAGAAAATGACCTTCTTCAAAATCCAGCACACGGTCTACCAGTAAGAACGGATAACGGTGCGGCAGAAGTTCCAGAATCTCTTCAATGTGCAGAGTATGAGTGTCAGTAGTCAAAATACTCTTCCTGTCTAAATATACTAAAAGGCAATAATAACACGGCCCGCGGCAATCATCAGAAAGCCAACAGGCCGGGAAGTATACACATTTTAGGCTTCACGTCGCAGAGGCGTTTTGTCGCTTCTCTGACGCCGGGAGGCTTTGTGTACAAGCGTTATGCGGGTGAATTATTCGTCTTGTTGATTAACCTTGCGCTCGACGGCTTTCAGGCGCTTGCTCATATCATCAATATTCATCACCAGGGCTGCGGTTTTTCGCCACACTTTATTTGGCTGAAGTGGGATACCTGAGGAGTAGACTCCTGGCTCAGTGATAGGACGCATGACCATCCCCATCCCCGTTACGGTAACCTTGTCGCAAATTTCCATATGCCCATTGATTACGCTGGCGCCGCCGATCATGCAATAGCGGCCAATTTTCAGACTGCCCGCCATGATTACGCCACCGGCAACCGCCGTATTGTCGCCAATCACAACGTTATGTGCAATCTGACACTGGTTATCAATGATCACGCCGTTGCCGATGCGGGTATCGTCAAGCGCGCCGCGATCAATTGTAGTGCAGGCGCCAATCTCAACGTTGTTACCAATGATAACGCGGCCAAGCTGCGGGATTTTAACCCAATTTCCGCGATCGTTGGCGTAACCGAAGCCATCAGAGCCGATCACCGAACCCGATTGCACCAGGCAATTTTCACCGATCTCAATCTCGTGGTAAACGGTCACATTTGCCCACAAACGCGAACCCGTACCAATTTTTGTTTTTTTCCCAACAAAGCAACCCGCGCCGATAATAACGTTATCACCCAGGATTACGCCGGATTCGATCACCGCGTTCGCGCCGATTGCTACATTGCTACCCAGAGTGGCCGTTGCGTCAATCACCGCGCCAGGCGCGATGCAGCTCGCCGGCTGCGGCGTGGTATCAAGAATTTGGGCCATACGCGCGTAGGTCAGGTACGGATTTTTTGCGACCAGCGCAGCGCTTTTGGCAAAAGGAAGATCATCTTGCGTCATAACGACAGCAGACGCCCGACATCCGGCCAGGTGTTCACGGTACTTAGGGTTGACCATGAAAGTGATTTGACCTGCTTCGGCAGATTGCATGGACGCAACGCCGGTGATGACGATATCGCCATCACCGTGTAATTCTGCATCCAACTGCTGAGCTAAATCAGCCAGTCGAATTGAAGGCATTACTTATTTAACCTGTTTCAGTACATCAGCGGTGATGTCTTTTACATCGTTGCTGTTGTAAATAACGGCGTTGGAAGGAAGAACCAGATCAACACCCTGATCGGCAGCAACTTTTTTCACTGCAGTCTGAATGCGAGTCACCAGCTTGCCACGTTCTTCGTTAGAACGACGAGCCTGATCCTGCTCGAAAGCCTGTGCTTTCTGAGCAAATGCCTGACGACCTGACGCGATGTCTTTTTCCAGCTTGCTGCGATCGCCTGCCTTCATGGTAGAGCCATCACGTTGCAGACGCTGGGCTTTGGCTTGCAGGTCGGATTCCATGCTCTGCAGTTCGCTCGCGCGACCGCCGAATTCGTTTTTCATCGTCTGAGAAACACCGGAACTCTGCGCAACCTGTTGTAACAGGCTACCCATATCAACAATTGCAACCTTGTCAGCAGCTTGCGCTGACGCTGCCATTGCTAAACCGAAACCTGCAGCTAATAACAACTTTTTCACAATTAACTCCTTACCATCCCGTTTGTACCCGGAGGTACAGCTCTTTGCGTGGCCGGGCTTCCGCTTGAAAGCCACAGCCATCACTACACTGCTAATGCATTCCGTTGCCGTGCGGAATTACCAGGTTTTACCAATGTTAAACTGGAACTGTTCCGCTTTGTCTCCATCGTACTTTTTAAACGGCTGGGCGTAGGAGAATACCAACGGCCCCAATGGGGACATCCATTGTAATGCAATACCAGCAGACATGCGGATATTACTCGGATCGCTATAATCCGGAATACCCAGCGCTTTCATTTCTGCTGTATTTTGCCAACTTGTATCCCATACGCTACCTGCATCCCAGAAGAATGAGGTACGTACAGAGTTAGCATATTTGTCGCTGATAAACGGCGTTGGCGTGATGAACTCAACGCTGGCAACGCCCATAGCATTACCACCTACGGCATCACTGGACTTACAGTATTTCGAAGCCGTTGTATTACAGTTACTCAACCCACTGCCGCCGTAATAAACAGCTTTCGGACCAATGTTGTTGGACCGGAAGCCACGAACAGTGCTGGAACCACCGGCGTAGAAGTTCTCATAGAATGGCATCTCTTTGCCACCTAAACCGTCACCATAGCCCCAACGAGTACGACCCAGAATCACCCATTTGTGATCATTATCAATTGGGAAGTAGGAGGCGGTATCTACCGTCACTTTGTAGAACTCGTTATCGGAGCCAGGAACCGTAACTTTGCCGTTCAGGTTGACGCGCGAGCCCTTCGTCGGGAAGTAGCCACGGTCAAGGTTGCTATACGTCCAACCATAGTTGAAGGTGAAATCGTCCGCCGAGTAACCGTTGTTATCACTCGTGGTGCTGGCGTTCTGACCTACAGAATCCAGATAACGCCACATCGCCACCTGAGGTTCCATTTTCGACAGGCTGTTATGAACATAACCTAAGCCCGCACGCAAGGTGTTGTACTCGTTGATCGGGAACCCAAGGGTACCATCCAGACCGTAGCTCTTGTTGGTATAAGAAGAAAGGTCTGCATTGTCAGCTTTAAAGTCGTTATAGAAGATACGACCACCGAGGCTAACGCCGTCAACCGTGAAGTACGGGTTGGTAACGGAGAACTCAGAGTAGGTCTGGTAGTCGTTTTTAGTCCCGCTGATACCCACAGAGTAGCCGGTGCCTAACCAGTTATCCTGCTGTACGCCAACCTGGAAGCTGACGCCGCTCTCAGTACCATAGCCAACACCGAAGTTAAAGCTACCGGTATTACGCTCTTTCACCTTATAGACGACATCAACTTGATCCGGGCTGCCCGGAACACGCTGCGTTTCGGTATCAACCGTCTCGAAATAGCCCAGACGGTTCAGACGCTCTTTACCCTGATCGACCAGATCGCTACCCAACCACGCCCCTTCCATCTGGCGCATTTCGCGACGCAGAACGGCATCTTTTGAGGTGTCATTGCCTTCAAAGCGGATCTTGCGAACATAAAAACGGTTGCCAGCATCCACATTGATATGCAGCTTAACCGTTTTGTCCGTATCGTTTATTTCAGGTTGAGACTGTACGCGCGGATAAGCGTAACCATAACGGCCGAGAAGCTTTTTAATATCATCTTCCATTTTGGTTACTTTGGTGCCGTTATAAAGCTCGCCCGGCTCGATCTTCGTCAGACTTTCAATTTCTGCGGAGTGACCAGCAAGGTTACCACTTACCTGTACGCTGGAGAGCTTGTACTGCTCGCCCTCGGTCACGTTGATGGTAATGTAAATACCTTTTTTATCCGGCGTCAGGCTAACCTGAGTCGAATCAATATTAAAGCGGGCATAACCGCGATCCAGATAGTAGCTGCGTAAACTTTCCAGGTCGCCAGCCAGTTTCTGTTTCTGGTATTTGCGATCGCCAATCACGTTCCACCATGGTACTTCATCGCGCAGCTGGAAGCTGGAGATGAGCTGTTCGGTAGTAAAAGCGTGATTACCGACGATATTGATCTGTTGGATTTGCGCGGAAACGCCTTCCTGGAATACCAGTTTCAGGTCAACGCGGTTGCGCGGCAGCGGGGTCACAACAGCTTTAACGCTGGCGCTGTATTTACCCACGCTGTAGTAGAAATCTTCCAGTCCCTTTTCGATATCGGACAGAGTGGTGCGGTCCAGTGATTCACCTACACGCACGCCAGAAGCTTCAAGGTTCTGTTTCAACATGTCATCTTTCACCGACTTGTTGCCGGAGAAAGTAATGCTGGCGATTGTTGGGCGTTCTTTCACCTGGACAAGCAGAGTATCACCATCACGCAGGACGCGAACATCCTCGAAGTTGCCGGTGGCAAACAACGCGCGAATGGTGTTACTGATATCTTCATCATTCACCGTATCGCCAGGACGAACTGGCATACTGAGGAGGGCCGCACCAACGGCGACACGCTGCAGGCCTTCGAAATGAATGTCCTTCACTACGAACCCTTCAGCACCGTATACGGTGGCGCTGCTAAACAGCAGCGACGCTATGAACAACTTTTTCATCGCCATCGTTATTATGCGTTCTTCCTAACAAACTCTCTTACAACCGAGAGAAATCATTGAAAAGTGCAAGCCCCATTAACAGCACCAGCAAAATAGAGCCAATGCGATAACTAAAGTCTTGAACTCGCTCGGATACCGGTCCGCCCTTCAGCTTCTCAATCGCCAAAAACAGCAGATGCCCGCCATCAAGAACGGGTAATGGGAACAGGTTAATAATGCCTAAGTTCACGCTTATCAATGCGAGGAACATCAGGTAGTAAATCAACCCGAACTCCGCTGACATCCCAGCCCCCTGAGCAATTGAGATTGGCCCACTGAGGTTGTTCAGTTTTACATCACCGGTGATCAATTTCCCCAACATACTGACCGTCAGCTTCATCAATTGCCACGTTTTATCCGTAGCTTCAACGATGGCGCTAAATGGCCCGTACTGGCGTACTGTCTTATATTCATCTGGCAGTGGAATAACTTTAGGCACAACGCCCGCGAAACCCTCTGCTTTGCTACCGGGTTTTGTATCCGGTACCAGTGTTAAAGACAAGGGGGCTCCCTGTCTTTCTACTTCCAACGCTAACGGCGTTCCCGGATTATCCCGCACCAAAGTAACGAACGTCATCCACTGAGTTAACTGCTGACCATCGACTTTAACGATCCTGTCGCCAGCTTGCAAACCTGCTTTACTGGCCGCTGATCCCACCTGCACCTCCGCGAGGACAGGCTCAAGCTGCGCAGCGCGAGGTCGAATACCCAGCGCAGCTACCGGATCGTCTTTATCAGGTTGAAAAGCCCAGTGACGTAAATCCACGACCTTTTCCTGACGATTGTTGCTGCCGAAAGGCGCTACGCTGATGGTCATCTGGCTATCGCCGATCTTTGACACCAACTGTAAGCGCACAGCATCCCAATCAGGCGTTTCGATGCCATCAATCGATTTAAGTTCCATTCCGGGTGCAATTTGCGCGTTTGCGGCAATGGAATTGGATGTTATTTCACCAACAACCGGGCGAACACCGGGGACACCGATGATAAACACCAGCCAGTAGGCGAAGATGGCAAAGATAAAGTTAGCGATTGGACCTGCGGCAATAACGGCGGCGCGCTGGCCAACCGTCTTATTGTTGAAGGCGTAATGGCGCATTTCCGGAGCAACCGGTTCAACGCGCTCATCCAGCATTTTGACGTAACCACCCAAGGGAATCAGGGCAATCACAAATTCGGTGCCGTGTTTGTCTGTACGACGACAGAGCGCTTTGCCAAAGCCGATGGAAAAACGCTCTACCCGTACGCCACAGCGACGAGCAACCCAGAAATGGCCAAATTCATGCACGGTGATCAACACACCCAGCGCAACTACGAACGCCGCCAGATTCCAGAGAATGCTCAGCATAAAACCTTCCGTCAAATCGTCCTGAAAACCAGCAATAACAGGCAGGCAAATACAGGTACTGCCGCTGTCAGACTGTCAATGCGATCAAGTATACCGCCATGACCGGGAATAAGATGACCACTATCTTTAATACCGGCTTCACGCTTGAACATACTTTCGGTTAAATCACCCAGTACAGAGGCCAATGCAGCCACCACAGAGCAAATCAGCAGAGTAAATGGCGCTATCTCGAGATTCGCCCAAGCGCCGTAACCCCAGGAGATTACCCCGGCAGTCAGCAGCCCGCCGAGAAAACCTTGCCAGGTCTTTCCCGGAGAGACTTTTGGCGCCAGTTTATGCTTGCCGAATAATTTACCAAACATGTACGCGCCGGAATCAGCTCCCCAGACGAGGATCATGACATACAGCAACCACAGCGCGCCATCATAGTGGTTATCATTATAGTGCCAGGCGCGCAGCGCCAGCATGCCCCAAAAAAAAGGCACAATCGTTAATATGCCAAACACAAGACGCAAAACTCTGGAGTTGCGCCACAACACAGCAGATGCAGGGTAGCTCAGTACCAACAACAGAGCGGCCACCCACCAGGCCAGCGAGGCCCAAAGCGAGAATTCCACCAGCGGTTGATGAATATTATTATGATATTGCGGCAACAACAGCAACATGAGCGCCAACAGCAGCCCGCACAATACCGCCAGCCAAACCCGCTGAGAACGGTACGAAAAACCGCTCAGCTGCCCCCACTCCCACGCAGCAAGCATACAAACAGCGAGCGTAACGATCGCAAAACCCACCAGCGGCAACCAAAAAAGAGCTGCGATAACTATGGGAATTAATACAAAAGCAGAAATCAGGCGATACTTCAGCAAAAGCTACCCCCATCAGGCGTTTTCGCCACCAGGCTCGGTGCCGCCGAAACGACGCTCTCGATTGGCAAAGGCATGCAGCGCACCTTCAAAGTCTTGTTCATCAAAATCGGGCCAAAGAACATCAGTAAAGTAAAGTTCGGCATAGGCAATTTGCCAAAGTAAAAAGTTACTTATGCGATGTTCTCCACCAGTCCTAATCACTAAATCAACGGGAGCCAGCTCATGCATGCAGATTTGCTTATTAAGCGTTCCTTCATCAATCTGATCCGGGCGTAACAGCCCTTCCTGCACTTGCACGGCTAATTGCCGGACTCCTTGAACAATATCCCAGCGACCACCATAGTTCGCTGCGATATTCAGCGTCAGCCCGGTATTCTGGGCGGTCAACGCTTCTGCTTTGCGGATACGCTCCTGCAAACGCATATTAAAACGACTGGTATCACCAATGATGCGCAAACGCACATTGTGGCGGTGCAGGCTTTTTACTTCGCTATCCAGAGCCCACACAAACAACTCCATCAGCGCGCTCACTTCCTGCGCCGGGCGATTCCAGTTTTCACTACTAAAAGCATAAAGCGTCAGTGCATCGATACCATTGTTGGCGGCAAATGAGACAGCACGGCGAACAGACTTTGCTCCAGCCCTGTGACCAAAGGCACGGAGTTTCCCCTGTCTTTTTGCCCAGCGACCATTGCCATCCATGATTATCGCAACATGGCGGCAGCCATGTGTTGGCAAATTTTCGCTTATCGGTTGGTTAGCTGACAACATAACGCGTTTTAGTCCCTGAAAAGGATTTAGCGGTACTCAGGAATACAAAGCCCTTACGCAAAAAAGCCGCGTAAACCACGGCTTACTCAATCCGCCATATCACAAACTGGCAATTTTGTGGCGCAGACTATATCACCGAAGCCCAACGCTAACAAATAGCACCGTTACTCGTGACTGTAATATCACTAGCTTGCGAGACGAATCACTTGTTTTTGCGCAACCTCACGAGCTTGCGCATCCACAGCAAGTACATCATCAATACTCTGCGGCTCTCGCAAATCCATCTGCTCAAGCACAGATAGATTAAGGGCAGCGATATCTGTGAAACGGATGGCTGATGCCAGAAATGCCGAGACAGTGACCTCGTTTGCTGCGTTCAGCGCCGTTGTCGCTGCCTGCCCTTCATCGGAGGCATCAATAGCCAGTTTCAGACAAGGATAGCGATCGAAATCAGGCTCTGCGAAACTTAATGAACTCAGTTTGCAAAAATCGAGGGCATTGACGCCAGACGGCACACGCTCAGGCCACGCCATTGTATACGCAATGGGTGTACGCATATCCGGCTCACCCAACTGCGCCAAAACACTGCCATCCTGATAGCGAACCATGGAGTGGATCACTGATTGCGGGTGAATCAGCACTTCCATCTGGCGGGCTGCGGCATTAAACAACCAGCGTGCTTCAATGTATTCCAGACCTTTATTCATCATGGTGGCGGAATCAACGGAGATTTTACGTCCCATTGACCAGTTCGGATGACGACATGCCTGATCCGGCGTCATTGCTGCCAAATCAGACAGCGGCGTCTCCCGGAACGGGCCACCAGACCCGGTAAGCAGAATAGACGAAACCCCATTCAGCTCAAGATCAGCGTACCCCAGGTTCTGCTGAATTGTTTCCGGTAAACTCTGAAAAATCGCGTTATGCTCGCTATCAACCGGCAAAAGCCGCGCGCCGCTTGCTTTCACCGCCTCCATAAACAGACGCCCGCAGGTAACCAGCGCCTCTTTATTGGCCAGTAAAACGGTTTTACCTGCGCGAATGGCGGCCAGTGTAGGCACCAGTCCGGCTGCGCCTACAATCGCTGCCATCACCTGATCGACGCCATTTAGCGCGGCCATTTCGCAAGCGGCTTGTTGACCACTGAGCAATTCAGTACGGCAACCATGCTCGCGTAGTGCCTGTTTCACTTGCTGCGCGCTATGCGCGTCGTCCATTACGGCGAAACGAGGAGAGAATTCAAGACACTGCTCAATCATACGGGCAACGTTCTTACCCGCGACAAGCGCAGTAACAGAAAAGCGTTCAGGGTTATGGCGTACCACATCAAGCGTGCTGCAACCAATAGACCCCGTCGAGCCCAGAAGGGTTAAATGCTTCATTAAACGCTCACAATGTTGCGAGGATAAAAAGCAAAACGCCGCCAGCAAAGCCTCCGGAATGGCTCTCTGTACGGCGTTTTAGTCGTTTTTTCGAATCAGAACTGCATCAGTTCTGCTTCTTTATCCGCCAATGCCGCTTCCACTTTTTTGATCGCAGCGTCGGTCAGCTTCTGCACGTCATCCTGTGAACGACGATCGTCATCTTCACTGATTTCTTTATCTTTCAGCAGCGCTTTTACTTTATCGTTCGCGTCACGGCGGACGTTACGTACTGCAACACGCGCCTGCTCAGCTTCACCGCGCACAACTTTAATCAGATCTTTACGACGTTCTTCCGTCAGTGCGGGCAGCGGAACGCGGATATCACTACCTGCGGAGCTTGGGTTCAGGCCCAGGTCAGAAGTCAGAATAGCTTTCTCAACAGCCGGGCTCATAGAACGATCGAATACGTTGATTTTCAGAGTACGGGAGTCTTCCACCGTCACGCTGGCCAACTGACGCAGCGGAGTCGGCGTACCGTAATATTCCACAACGATGCCATCCAGCAGGCTCGGGGAAGCACGGCCAGTGCGCACTTTGCTGATTTGGGTTTTGAACGCTTCAACGCATTTTTCCATGCGTACTTCAGCATCTTTTCTGATATCACTAATCACGTTACGGATCCTTGAAATCTTGTCGCAGACAGACCATACGGCGGGTGTGCTAAGTATAGCCTGTTCAATTAATGGCACCGCAAAGATGCCAGAAAGGACTGCTTAATAAATTAAAGCGGAATCTTACCTTTATTTATTGCTTACGGGAATTACTCCGTAATCAATGTGCCTTCTTTTTCGCCCATGACAACGCGACGCAGCGCGCCAGGTTTGTTCATGTTAAATACGCGAATAGGCAATTTGTGGTCGCGAGCCAGCGTAAAGGCTGCCAGATCCATCACTTTCAGTTCTTTGTCCAGCACTTCGGTATAGGTCAGTTGCTCACACAGAGTGGCTGTCGGATCCTGTACCGGATCGGCAGTGTACACACCGTCAACTTTCGTTGCTTTCAAGACTACATCTGCCTCGATTTCGATGCCGCGCAGACACGCTGCGGAATCGGTGGTGAAGAACGGGTTACCGGTACCTGCACTAAAAATCACAACGCGATTATTACGCAACAGGCTGATCGCTTCTGCCCAACTGTAATTATCACAGACGCCATTCAGCGGAAAAGCAGACATCAAACGCGCGTTCACATAGGCACGATGTAATGCATCACGCATTGCCAGGCCGTTCATAACCGTCGCCAGCATACCCATGTGGTCGCCCACGACACGGTTCATCCCCGCTTTCGCCAGACCAGCCCCACGGAACAGGTTACCACCGCCAATCACTACGCCAACCTGAATACCCAGTTCAACCAGCTCTTTAATTTCCTGCGCCATACGGTCGAGAATACTTGCGTCGATACCGAAGCCTTCTGCTCCCTGGAGCGCTTCGCCGCTAAGCTTAAGCAGAATGCGTTTGTAGACGGGTTTTGCATTGGTAGCCATGTTTCTTTCCTGAGACTGTCAACAATTGGACGGGTTTAATACTGGCGTATGATACGTCGCCTGCCAGCTCAAACACTAGTGTGCTGGCTGATTTTCAGATGAAGGGCATAAAAAGAAGCCGCCCTCAGGCGGCTCCTTTTTATGATTAAGACTGCTTGGACATGGCAGCAACTTCTGCTGCGAAGTCAGTCTCAACTTTCTCGATGCCTTCACCCACTTCGAAGCGAATGAAGCCAGTCACATCAGCGTTGTGCTCTTTCAGCAGTTGACCAACGGTTTTACTCGGCTCCATAACGAAAGGCTGGCCAGTCAGAGAAACTTCGCCGGTGAATTTCTTCATGCGGCCTTCAACCATTTTCTCTGCGATTTCTTTCGGCTTGCCGGACTGCATGGCGATATCCAACTGAACCTGATACTCTTTTTCTACCACGTCAGCGGACACGTCTTCCGGCTTAACGAATTCCGGCTTGCTTGCAGCGATATGCATAGCCAGCTGTTTAACCAGTTCTTCATCAGCATTTTTAGCCGCAACCAGAACACCGATACGCGCACCATGCTGGTAAGAGCCCAGAACATCACCTTCCAGAGAAGATACGCGACGGATGTTGATGTTCTCACCGATTTTAGCAACCAGCGCTACACGCTCTTCTTCGAACTGTGCTTTCAGAACTTCAACGTCAGTGATTTTTCCAGCAACAGCTGTGTCCAGAACTTTGTTCGCAAATGCCTGGAAACCACCATCTTTAGCAACGAAGTCAGTCTGGCAGTTAACTTCCAGAATGATGCCGTAGGTGCCGTCGATTTTAGTGATGATCACACCGTCAGCAGCAACGTTGCCTGCTTTTTTCGCAGCTTTGATCGCACCAGATTTACGCATGTTCTCGATCGCCAGCTCGATGTCGCCATTCGCTTCAGTCAGCGCTTTTTTGCAATCCATCATGCCTGCGCCAGTACGTTCGCGCAGCTCTTTTACCAGGGATGCGGTAATTTCAGCCATTCTTTAATCCTCGGGAGAGATATGACCTGCACGGTTACAAGAACCAAACAGGCTTAAAAGTGAAAAAGGGGGCCATAAACAGGCCCCCTAACCAAACTCGGTACTACCTGCTCAATAAGGGGCTCAGAGAGCGTGCCTTATTATTCAGCTTCTACGAAGCTTTCTTCCGCCTGAGTAGCCAGATCCGAAGAACGGCCTTCACGAACGGTAGCAGCAACGGCATTCAGGTACAGGCTAACAGCACGGATTGCGTCGTCGTTACCCGGGATAACGAAGTCAACGCCGTCCGGATCGGAGTTGGTATCAACGATAGCAAATACCGGAATACCCAGGTTGTTTGCTTCTTTGATTGCGATGTGCTCGTGGTCAGCGTCGATAACGAACAGAGCGTCCGGCAGACCGCCCATGTCTTTGATACCGCCCAGGCTGTTTTCCAGCTTGTCCAGTTCACGAGTGCGCATCAGCGCTTCTTTCTTGGTCAGCTTGTCGAAGGTACCGTCCTGAGACTGAGTTTCCAGGTCTTTCAGACGTTTGATGGACTGACGAACGGTTTTCCAGTTAGTCAGCATACCGCCCAGCCAGCGATGGTTCACGAAGAACTGGTCGCAGTTCAGAGCAGCGTCTTTCACCGCTTCGCTTGCAGCGCGTTTAGTACCAACGAACAGAATTTTGCCTTTACGGGAAGCAATTTTGTTCAGCTCAGTCAGGGCTTCGTTGAACATCGGTACAGTTTTCTCAAGGTTGATGATGTGAACTTTGTTACGAGCACCGAAGATGAACGGCTTCATTTTCGGGTTCCAGTAACGGGTCTGGTGACCAAAGTGAACACCAGCCTTGAGCATATCGCGCATGGAAACAGTTGCCATGATTAAAACCTCTATATAAAAGTTGGGGTTATGCCTCCACGTATCCCATATTACCGACCCCGAAGGGCACCCCGGAATATGTGCCGATACGTGTGTGTTATTACACAAAGTGAGATTTGTGGCTCACGTCCCAAAAACAGGAACGAAGTCCGGCGCGCTTTATACCACAAAATGCCGCAGGAAACCAATAGTTGTTGGCGCAGCGTGCTGTTACCAATTCTCAATTTGGCACAAGCCGCGCCTGACTGTTACCATTGACAGCACTAACCTGGTATAGTCGAAAAATTCGACGCTGACGGACTCAATCCATGGCTATCTCTATTAAAACTCCTGAAGAAATCGAAAAAATGCGCGTCGCCGGTCGTCTTGCCGCCGAAGTGCTCGAAATGATCGCACCGCACATTAAACCGGGCGTCACCACTGGCGAGCTGGATCGCATCTGCAACGACTACATCGTTAACGAGCAGCATGCGATCTCCGCCTGCCTCGGTTATCACGGCTTCCCGAAATCCGTATGCATCTCTATTAATGAAGTGGTTTGCCACGGCATTCCGGATGACGAAAAACATCTGAAAGATGGCGATATCGTCAATATCGACGTGACCGTCATCAAAGAGGAATATCACGGCGACACGTCCAAAATGTTTATTGTCGGCAAACCGACCATCCTGGGCGAGCGCCTGTGCCACGTCACCCAAGAGAGCCTTTACCTGGCACTGCGCATGGTGAAACCGGGTATCCGTCTGCGTACGCTGGGCGCCGCGATCCAAAAATACGTTGAAGCGCAGGGCTTTTCCGTGGTGCGAGAGTATTGCGGTCACGGTATTGGCCGTGTCTTCCACGAAGAGCCGCAGGTTCTGCACTATGATGCAGACGACGGCGGCGTTGTGTTGCAGGCCGGTATGACTTTCACGATTGAACCGATGGTCAATGCTGGTGATTACCGTATTCGCACCATGAAAGATGGCTGGACGGTAAAAACCAAAGACCGCAGCCTGTCGGCGCAATATGAACATACCATCGTGGTGACCGAAACCGGCTGCGAGATCCTGACACTGCGTAAAGATGACACCATCAACGCGGTGCTGACTGCCGCCTGAGTTGGCGCGCTTCAGCTACCTCAACGGTCCGTTCTGCGGGCCGTTTTTTTTGCCCTTTTTCCGCCAGCGTCATAGATATATACCCTAAATAATCCGAGTTGCAGGAAGGCGGCGACGCAGTGAATCCCCAGTCACTTACTGAAGTAAGTGACTGGGGAGAGCGAGGAAAGCCAACGCACATGCAGCTTGAAGTATGACGGGTATAAACGACTTTTCATTTCTTACCATCTCTTTTAATTTGTCTCTACATAACCCCGCATGCCGAATGGGTGGCGATAATGAGTAATATCTCTTCCGAACAGTTTGTCAGTACAGTACAACCCACCCTCCCAGGCCAACCGGCGTATCCTGGTACCTGGTCTCAGGACGAATTGCAGTGCGCCAGCATTAAAGCGCACATTGATACCTTTCAGCAGTGGCTGGGGCACGTTTTCGACGCGGGCATTTCCGCGGAACAACTGATTGAAGCCCGTACAGAATTTATCGATCAACTTTTGCAGCGCTTGTGGCTGGAGTATGGTTTCGGTGAAGTCGGTGATATCGCGCTGGTTGCGGTAGGCGGTTACGGTCGGGGTGAATTGCACCCCTTATCGGATATCGATCTGCTGATACTCAGCCGTAGCAAGCTGCCCGATGAACAGGCACAGAAGATCGGCGAGCTACTGACGCTACTATGGGATGTGAAACTGGAAGTCGGCCATAGCGTACGCACGCTGAATGAATGTTTGCAGGAGGGGTTATCGGATCTCACAATCGCCACAAACCTGATTGAATCGCGGCTACTAATTGGCGATGTTGCGCTGTTCCTGGAACTGCAAAAGCACATCTTTAGCGATGACTTCTGGCCTTCCGAAACCTTCTTCCCAGCCAAAGTGGTGGAGCAAAATGAGCGCCATCAGCGCTATCACGGTACCAGTTATAATCTTGAGCCGGATATAAAAAGTAGCCCCGGCGGGCTGCGCGACATCCATACATTGCAATGGGTCGCTCGCCGTCATTTTGGCGCGACATCGCTGGATGAAATGGTCGGTTTCGGCTTTTTGACCGAAGCCGAACGCAATGAGCTGAATGAGTGTTTGCATCTGCTGTGGCGGATCCGCTTTGCGCTGCATCTGGAGCTAAATCGCTACGACAACCGTCTGCTTTTTGATCGGCAGCTCAGCGTTGCCCAGCGTCTGAATTACGTAGGCGAAGGTAATCAGCCCGTTGAGCATATGATGAAAGATTTCTTCCGCGTCACGCGCCGCGTCAGCGAGCTGAATCAGATGCTGCTGCAACTTTTTGACGAAGCCATTCTGGCGCTGACTGCTGATGAAAAGCCGCGCGCGATTGATGATGAGTTTCAACTGCGCGGTACGCTGATTGACCTGCGCGATGAGACGCTGTTCATTCGCGAGCCGCAGGCGATTTTACGCATGTTTTATATCATGGTGCGCAACAGCACCATTACCGGGATTTACTCCACCACCCTGCGCTATCTGCGCCACGCGCGTCGCCATCTGACACAGCCGCTGTGCTATATCCCGGAAGCGCGCTCAATTTTCCTCAGCATGCTTCGCCACCCCGGCGCGGTCAGCCGCGGGCTGCTGCCGATGCACCGCCACAGTGTACTGTGGGCTTATATGCCGCAGTGGTCGCACATTGTGGGTCAGATGCAGTTCGACCTGTTCCACGCCTATACAGTGGACGAACATACCATCCGCGTGCTGCTGAAACTGGAGAGCTTCGGCAAAGAAGAGACGCGCAATAAACACCCATTATGCGTGGAACTGTGGCCTCGCCTGACGCACCCGGAGCTGATACTGATTGCAGCATTGTTCCATGATATCGCCAAAGGTCGCGGCGGCGATCACTCGGTGCTCGGCGCGCAGGATGTATTGAAATTTTCGGAATTACACGGGCTGAACTCTCGGGAAACCCAGCTCGTTGCCTGGCTGGTACGTCATCACTTGCTGATGTCGGTCACTGCCCAGCGGCGCGATATTCAGGATCCGGAAGTGATCAAACAGTTCGCCGAAGAGGTACAAACGGAGAACCGCCTGCGCTTTCTTGTCTGCCTGACCGTCGCGGACATTTGCGCCACCAATGAAACACTGTGGAATAGCTGGAAACAGAGCCTGTTGCGAGAACTCTATTTCGCCACCGAAAAACAGCTGCGCCGCGGCATGCAAAACACGCCAGATATGCGCGAACGAGTGCGCCACCATCAGTTGCAGGCGCTGGCGCTGCTGCGGATGGACAATATTGATGAAGAACAACTGCATCAGATCTGGGCGCGCTGCCGCGCTAACTATTTTGTTCGCCACAGCCCAAATCAGCTTGCCTGGCATGCGCGACACTTATTGCAGCATGATCTGAGCAAACCGATGATCCTGCTGAGCCCGCAGGCAACCCGCGGCGGTACCGAGATCTTTATCTGGAGCCCGGATAGGCCGTATCTGTTTGCCGCCGTCTGCGCCGAACTCGACAGACGCAATCTCAGCGTCCATGACGCGCAAATCTTTACCACGCGCGACGGCATGGCGATGGACACCTTTATTGTGCTGGAGCCGGATGGCAGCCCGCTCTCCGCCGATCGTCACGATGCTATCTGCTTCGGGCTGGAACAGGCGATTACCCAGCACAGCTGGCAGCCGCCGCAACCGCGTCGCCAGCCGGCTAAACTACGCCATTTTACTGTGGATACGGAGGTGAATTTCCTGCCGACACACACCGACAGAAAATCGTTCCTGGAATTGATTGCTCTTGATCAGCCTGGCCTGCTGGCGCGAGTCGGTCAAGTGTTCGCTGATCTGGGAATTTCGCTGCATGGTGCCAGAATTACAACCATTGGTGAGCGAGTAGAAGATTTATTCATAATCGCAACTGCCGACCGGCGTGGCCTTAATAATGCGCTGCAAAAGGAGGTACAACAACGGTTGACAGAGGCCCTCAATCCAAACGATAAAGGGTGATTGATTTTTTACACTGATGGAAAGAGTAAACAATGCAGCAGTTACAGAACGTTATTGAAGCGGCTTTCGAGCGTCGCGCAGAGATCACCCCGGCAAATGTGGATACCGTAACCCGTGAAGCGGTAAATCAGGTTATTGCCCTGCTCGATTCCGGCGCACTGCGTGTCGCAGAAAAAATCGAAGGCCAGTGGGTCACTCATCAATGGCTGAAAAAGGCCGTTCTGCTCTCTTTCCGCATTAACGATAACCAAGTTATCGACGGTGCGGAAAGCCGCTACTTCGATAAAGTGCCGATGAAATTTGCCGACTATGACGAAGCACGCTTCCAGAAAGAAGGTTTCCGCGTGGTTCCACCAGCGGCGGTTCGTCAGGGCGCATTTATTGCCCGCAATACTGTGCTGATGCCGTCTTACGTGAACATCGGCGCATATGTTGATGAGGGTACGATGGTGGATACCTGGGCGACCGTAGGTTCTTGCGCGCAGATTGGTAAGAATGTTCACCTCTCAGGCGGCGTCGGTATTGGTGGTGTTCTGGAGCCATTACAGGCAAACCCGACTATCATTGAAGATAACTGCTTTATCGGTGCGCGTTCAGAAGTGGTGGAAGGCGTTATCGTTGAAGAAGGTTCAGTTATCTCGATGGGCGTTTATATCGGCCAGAGCACGCGCATTTACGATCGTGAAACTGGCGAAGTGCATTACGGCCGTGTGCCGGCTGGCTCCGTGGTTGTTTCAGGCAACCTGCCGTCAAAAGATGGTAAATACAGTCTGTATTGCGCTGTAATCGTGAAAAAAGTTGATGCCAAAACCCGTGGCAAAGTAGGTATTAACGAACTGCTGCGCACGATCGACTAAGTCTTTCCCTCTCCCTGTTTGGGAGAGGGTGATATATCCCGCCTTTTTTGCATTTTTATGTGGTAAAAGTAGATTTTTTCGTTAATTATTCATAGGTTATGTTGAGCTTAAGGGTACCGCTATGTACGATAATCTGAAAAGTTTAGGCATCACCAATCCTGATGAAATCGATCGCTATAGCCTCCGCCAGGAAGCGAACAACGATATTCTGAAAATCTATTTTCATAAGGACAAAGGCGAGTTTTTTGCAAAGAGCGTCAAATTCAAATATCCCCGCCAACGTAAAACAGTCGTCGCCGACGGTATAGGACAGGGCTATAAAGAGGTGCAGGAGATCAGTCCTAACCTGCGCTATGTGATTGATGAGCTGGATCAAATCTGCCAGCGCGATCGCACTGAAGTCGATCTGAAACGTAAGATCCTTGACGATCTGCGCCATCTTGAAAGCGTAGTGACCAATAAGATTAATGAAATCGAATCCGATCTTGAGAAGTTGACCCGCAATAAATAAGTCCATTTCGCCGGGTGGTGTCTCCCCTCACCCGGCAAAATATCAGTGTTGCTCGTCCAGTTGCAGCGCCACGTATAGCAGCAACCTGTCATCGAAATTGCCTAAATCGAGTCCTGTCAGTTCAGAAATACGATTCAGACGATATTCCAGCGTGTTTCGGTGAATAAACAGCGCCTTCGATGTTGCCAGCGGTTGCACATTGTGACGAAACCAGGCTGCCAGCGTACGGCGTAGTAACCCGTTGTTATCCATCGCTTTTAAACGAGACAATGGACGTGCCAGTTCATTAGCCTGCCAGCCGCCGCGCAAACTATCGAGCAGTACCGGTAGCATTAAATCCTGGTAAAAGTAACTGCGGTTTTCCGGCATGCGCTGTTTGCCCACCATCATGGTGGTACGCGCCGTGCGATACGATCGGGCAATGCTGCCCGGACCGGTGAAATAGTTACCCAGCGCGACACGAAAGCGCAACTGGCCATTCTCTTTCATACGGGTAATCAACTGTTCTACACGTTTGCGGTGATCCTCCGCATCCCAGCGACCAAACTGATTAAGCGCCGGTTTCAGCACGACCATTTCAGTCAGCGAGACAATCGCAATCAGGTTGTTGCGTTCCGGTGTTGTCAGCGCATTTTGCAGTTGTTGTAGCTCAGCCATTGCGCTATCCACCCCCAACTGACCGCTGTCCACTTCCACCACTGCAACGACACGCGGCTGATTTAAATCTATGCCGAGGCGCTGCGCCCACTCAGTTAACGCAGGTGTGTGCTCTTCAGCCTGGATAAGATTCATCACCAGTTCTTCGCGCAGGCGACTATCCTGCGCCAGCAGATGCATCAGACGAGACTGTTCCAGCATCATTTCGGCGGTCATACAGACCAGTTCACCATATTTGCGTAACGTTTCCGGCTCGCCGGTCAGACCGATAACGCCAACAATTTCTCCTTCAAGACGTAGCGGCAAGTTGATGCCCTGACGTACACCATGCAGATGGCGGGCGACCGCATCGTCAATATCGACAACACGCCCCTGGGAGAGAACCAATAGTGCACCTTCGTGCAATTCACCAATTCGTTCACGATCGCCACTACCGATGATGCGACCGCGTGCATCCATGACGTTAATGTTCGTATCGATGATGCGCATCGTCCGCGCTACGATATCCTGTGCCATTTTAGTATCAAGATGCCAGCCAGCCATGTAATCCTCCCCTGTGCAGAGCCCAAGCATATGGGAGAAAGTCCTGGCAATCACTATGCAAATGCACAAAGCAACATTCGGAAGTATGGAGTTGTGGAAGGCTTCACAAAACGGGAGGAGAGCCCTCTTCCCCGACCCGGAGGAAGAGGGTCTGGCAGGTTACTGCATCAACAAGTAGATGGAACTATCACCACGCTGAATGTTCAACGCCAGTACGGAAGGTTTGCTGTCGAGAATTTTGCGCAACTCGGCGATATTTTTGACTGGCAGCTGGTTAGCGCCAACAATAACATCACCTTTTTTCAGGCCAATCTGCGCCGCCTGGGAGTTGGCTTTCACCGAATTCACCACCACGCCGCCATCTTTGCCTTTATTGCTCATTTCCGCGCCATCAATTCCGCTGAAAATAGTGCTGGAATCAACTTGATTCTGGCTGCTCTGTTGCAGTTCCAGCGTAATGTTCACCGATTTGCCATCACGCAACATGCCCAGTTCGACTTTACTACCAATCGGCATTGAACCCACTTCAGCACGCAGCGCGGCAAAGCTGCTGATAGGCTTGCCGTTAAGCGAAGTAATCACGTCACCTGCTTTCACCCCCGCTTTCGCAGCGGCAGAATTCGGCATAACCTGGCTGACAAACGCCCCGCGCTGCGCATCAACTTTCATCGCTTTCGCCAGCTCAGAGTTCAGCTCGGTGCCCATAATACCCAGTTCACCACGGCGAACCTGACCGAACTGAACCATTTGTCCGGTGAGGTTTTTCACCATATTACTTGGGATAGCGAAGCCGATACCAATGTTGCCGCCGTCCGGCGCAAGGATCGCGGTGTTGATACCAATCAGCTCACCGTTCAGGTTCACCAACGCACCGCCAGAGTTCCCGCGGTTAATCGCCGCATCGGTCTGGATAAAGTTTTCATAGTTTTCTGCATTCAGGCCGCTACGGCCCAGCGCAGAAACAATCCCGGAGGTCACGGTTTCACCCAGGCCGAACGGGTTACCAATCGCCACGGTGTAATCGCCCACGCGCAGCGCATCAGAGTCGGCTACCTTAATCGCCGTCAGGTTTTTTGGATCCTGGATTTGAATCAGCGCGATATCAGAACGCGGATCTTTACCCACGACTTTGGCGTCAAATTTGCGTCCATCGCTCAGTTGTACCTTGATAGTATTCGCGTTATCCACGACGTGATTGTTAGTAACGACATAGCCTTTCGCTGCGTCAATAATGACCCCGGAACCCAACGCCATAAATTTCTGCTGCTGGCTGTCGCCGCCGCCCTGACCACCGCCCTGACAGAACGGCGAGCCCTGGAACGGTGATCCATCCTGGCAGAACGGTGAATTATCACCGAAGAACTGCTGGAAGTTGCGCGGCATACGCGGTGTGTTCACCGTGGTGCTGCCTTCGACGTTGATACTCACGACCGATGGCATAACTTTTTCCAGCATCGGCGCGAGGCTTGGCATTTGCTGCGATGTAGTGGTTGAAGATGCCGTTTCCGCTGCCATAGCCGACAGAGGAGACAGCGCTAAACTTAAACTCAGAGCCAATGCACTCATTGCTAACGTGGTTTTTTTCATGTCTCTCAATCTCATTACCAATTAACTCAAACTACTGTGTATGTGTCACTCAGAGTCGATTTATAGCCTGAAGTTCAATAATCAAGTGTCTGGAAAAAGTAAAAATTTATTGGCGGTCTTTACAATTCAAACACGTTATTCCACGGCCATCATCCGTCTATATTCATCCCAAGAATATAGATCTGTCATACCGCTAATATAGTCCTGAACTAATCGACAACGGTGATAATACTCCAACACCGGATACGTCAAAGCATCGGACGATAATTTGCTGACCGCTTCGACATAGGCGAGCCGATGGCGCGTAGAAAGTTTATGAAACAGACGCGATTCAATCGGGAAACGACGCAAACGTTCTTTTTCCACCAGCTCGGTAAAATCCGCCAGTGATAATTGCAACAACGGGCGGTAAATTTCCAGCAGCCCACTAATCACGCGATACCCTTGTAATTCCAGTTGCTCGACGTCCGGGTGGCTGAACACCTTTTTAATGGCAACATTTTTATATAATTCAAGTAGCTGACTGAAATCGCTATCATCCTCCAGCAAAGCATGGTTGAATTCTCCACTGAAAATTTGCGGCAGATTATCAATAAATCGTTGTGCTGCGTAGGGTACCAATTTATTCAGCGTGTTCACACGTAAATACATGAAGAACTGATCTTCTGCGCTGCGGCTCAGGGAATTAACGCGGGATTTTTCCCACGCATTTTCGACAACCTGAGAAAACAGCGAGCCTTTTTCATGTTGGCCCCAAGCATCATAAAGATGCTGATAAAGTTGCTCGGCAGTGAAAATACGTTTCTCAACGGCATCTTCCAGATCAGCGACACAGTAAGAGATATCGTCGGCTGCCTCCATTATCCACGTCAAAGGAAAGCGGCTGTAAATATCGAGATCTAATTCTTTACGTAAGCGCGCAACATACGCTTCCTCGGAAAAATAATAACCCGGCTTTTTCATTAAATAACTGTGCGAAGCTGGCGGTTCTCCCACCCACCACGCCGGACGGGTATATTTTAAAATACAGCCCACCTGCGCCCAGGTCAGATTCATTCGCATTAATGTATGCACCAGACGAATGCCCTGCGCATTACCTTCAAAATGACTTAAATCGTGACGTACCTTGCAGCGCAGCGCGTTAAGTTCATCTTCCCCTTCGCGCAGACGTAACGCCACCACTTCGCAGCGATCATCAGATGATGGCTGTCCGACAGCATCATCCGGTGACAAACGCTGGCGGAACCAGTCATTAATGGCCGCTTCGCCAAAATGACCGAATGGCGGGTTGCCGATATCGTGCATCAGACAGGCCATTTCGACGATGCTCTCGAATGGCCCGGTCAGCTCATCCAGGCCATAAGTTTCCAGCAGGCGTTGCTCTTTCAGACGGCTGAGGATCTCTTTGGCGATATAGCGCCCCACTTGCTGTACTTCCAGCGAGTGCGTCAAGCGCGTACGAACCGCCGCATTTCGCTCCAGCGGAAAAACCTGGGTTTTTTGCTGCAAGCGCCGGATAGCAGGAGAATTGATGATCCGCCCGCGATCGCTTTCAAAAATACGCAGAATTTCACGTTCGGTTTTCACCCCCTGCGGCGAACGATAGCGGCGGCGCCAGTTTATCTTGTTGCGAAAATCGATCTCTGCCATTTCCTCTCCTGTGCGAAGCGTCACGGGATACCATTACAATCCTGTATGCCATGATAGACTATGCCCTGGAAACGTAATTCTGTCCTATCACATTAGCGAGTATCTCCATGAAAATTGGCATTATTGGTGCAATGGAAGAAGAAGTTACGCTGCTGCGTGACAAAATCGAAAACCGTCAAACGCTCAATGTTGGCGGCAGCGAAATCTACACCGGTACGCTGAATGGCACAGACATCGCGCTGCTAAAATCAGGCATTGGTAAAGTTGCTGCGGCGATGGGCGCGACCCTGCTGCTGGAACGTTGCCAGCCGGACGTGATTATCAATACCGGTTCCGCTGGTGGCCTTGCACCGACGCTGAACGTGGGCGATATCGTGGTGTCTGACGAGGCGCGTTATCACGATGCCGATGTCACCGCATTCGGTTACGAGTATGGCCAGCTTCCGGGCTGCCCGGCCGGGTTTAAAGCCGATGACAAACTGATTGCTGCAGCGGAAGCTTGCATTAGTGAGCTGGATTTGCATGCTGTGCGCGGGCTGATTGTCAGTGGCGATGCCTTTATTAACGGTTCCGTTGGCCTGGCGAAAATCCGTCATAACTTCCCGCAGGCGATTGCCGTAGAAATGGAAGCCACCGCCATTGCTCACGTTTGCCACAACTATGGCATTCCGTTTGTTGTTGTGCGTGCCATCTCGGACGTTGCCGATCAGCAGTCTCATCTCAGCTTTGATGAATTCCTGGCTGTGGCGGCGAAGCAGTCCAGCCTGATGGTTGAAACTCTGGTGCAGAAACTGGCTCGTGGTTAATCACTTTTTCAGGGTGCTTGCCGCCCTGCTTATTCTGATACCGGCGTGGTTGTTCGCCGCGCCACGCGTCATCTCCCTCTCCCCGGCCAATACAGAACTTGCATTTGCCGCAGGTATCACTCCAGTAGCCGTCAGCAGCTATTCTGATTACCCCTCCGCAGCGGCAAAAATTGAGCAGGTCGCCAGTTGGCAAGGCATCAACCTCGAACGCATTGTCGCGCTGAAGCCCGATCTGGTTCTGGCATGGCGCGGTGGCAATACGGAACGTCAGGTCAACCAGCTAAAACAGTTCGGTATCACCGTAATGTGGGTGGATAACATTACCATTGAGCAGGTGGCGGATACGCTGCATAAGCTAGCTCCCTACAGCCCAAGGCCGCAACAGGCAGAACAAGCGGCTCAACATCTACTTGCCGAATACCAGACGCTAAAATCCCGCTATGCCAGCCAGCCCAAAAAACGGGTTTTTCTGCAATTTGGCGCGCAACCGCTGTTTACCAGTGGAAAAGGGTCAATTCAGAACGAGGTTCTGGAGCTTTGCGGCGGGGAGAATATTTTCGCCGCCAGCCGCGTGCCGTGGCCGCAGGTTAGCCGTGAACAGGTACTTGCGCGGCAGCCACAGGCGATTGTTGTGGCGGGGGAACCAGACGAAATTCCCAAAATTGAACAGTTCTGGCAAAAACAGTTGAATGTACCGATTATTTCTCTGCACGGTGACTGGTTTGAACGGGCAAGCCCGCGTATTATCCTCGCCGCTCAACAACTCTGTACTGCCCTTGCGCAGGTGAAATAACTGGGGAATTAACCATGCTGGTTTACTGGCTGGATATTATTGGCACCGCCGTGTTTGCGATCTCGGGCGTTTTGCTGGCCGGGAAATTACGTATGGACCCCTTCGGCGTGCTGGTGCTTGGCGTCGTGACGGCGGTCGGCGGCGGGACCATCCGCGATATGGCATTAGCGCACGGGCCGGTATTCTGGGTGAAAGATCCAACCGACCTCGTCGTCGCCATGGTGACCTGCATGCTGACGATTGTGCTGGTACGTCAGCCCCGACGTTTGCCCAAATGGATCCTGCCGGTACTGGATGCGGTGGGACTAGCGGTTTTTGTCGGTATTGGCGTCAACAAAGCGTTTATCGCCGAAACCGGACCGCTTATCGCTATCTGTATGGGCGTATTGACCGGCGTTGGCGGCGGGATTATTCGCGATGTACTGGCGCGCGAAGTGCCGATGATTCTGCGCACCGAAATCTACGCAACGGCCTGTATCGCCGGGGGGATTGTTCATGCTACGGCATTTTACTTCTTTGCCGTGCCGCTGGAAACCGCCAGTATGTTGGGCATGGTGGTGACGCTGGTTATTCGCCTGGCAGCAATTCGCTGGCATCTGAAGTTACCGACCTTTGCGCTGGATGATTCTGGTCGCTGATCGGTGCCCTTATTAGCGCCTCAGGTACAGATTGTTCTGCTGTTAACAGATTATATCCATAGCGTTAATTAGCATGACTCGACGTTATACTAACGCTCAGAGTCAATGATAATCACATCAGAATCGGTGAAAATCAATCACCACCTCCCCAGGAGGTGGTTTAAGGGTGACAACAAAAAGCCGCGTCGATAAACGCGGCTTTTCTACCGGTAACAAACGATACTCAGATGCTGAAAGAGGAACCACAGCCGCAGGTGCTGGTCGCATTCGGGTTAGTTACCACGAAACGGGAACCTTCCAGGCCTTCGGTATAATCTACCGAGCCGCCTACCAGATATTGCAGGCTCATCGGATCAACCACCAGGCCAACGCCTTGTTTCTCAATGGTCATATCACCATCATTGATTTGATCGTCAAAGGTAAAACCGTACTGGAAGCCGCTGCAACCACCACCGGTGATGTAGACACGCAGTTTCAGATTCGGGTTATCTTCGTCCGCAATCAGGTTCTTTACTTTGTTGGCTGCTGCGTCGGTAAACTCCAGCGGCAGCGCTACGTCATCACTCATGTCTTGCTCCCAATTGATACTGCGATCTGGGCAAATATTAACCCGATCTTTTCGGCTATTATCCGGTATGCAACTAAATCGTTCAAGTATTCTCCCGCTCCATATGACAATCCGCGCTGGCAGACTGCCTGGCAAGCGTACGTGCCAGAATAGCGGAATAGAGCGGTTTACCACCAAGAAACTGCGCTAACAGCGTCGCACCAAGGCAGGTAATGATCATTGGCAATATAAGCTGATAATTGTCCGTCATTTCCAGAACCAGCACGATCCCGGTCAGCGGCGCGCGTAACGACGCCGCCAGTAACGCCCCCATGCCAGCAATGGCAAACGTCCCGGCATCTAACTGATAATGCGGGAAGAGAATCGCGCTCGCGCTGCCGAACGCCATCCCCAGAACCGTGCCCAGTGCCAGCATCGGCGCGAAAATACCACCCGGCGCGCCGGAACTAAAACAGAGTAAGGTAGTGACAACGCGGGCAAGGAAAATGAACAACAGCACACCCACAGTATAATTGCCCGCCGTCGCTATCGGGATTAGGGCAAAACCGCCGCCGGAAAGCGCCGGTGTAACCAGCCCCAAAACACCGCTCGCGCCACCAACGATGCCGCCAATCAACACCCACTTCCCGGTGTGCCCGCCATGAAGCCGCTGAAACAGATCCTGAGTACGCAGCACTAAGGCATTAAACAGTGGCCCGACACAACCAAATATCATCCCCAATAGCAGATAGAGCCACAGCGTGTTCACTGGCGCATTACTGAGTTTGCCGACGTCGATCACCGCCGCCTCGCCGTTAAATAATCGGAACACAATGCTCGACATAATCACGCCGGTAAACACCGCTTTAATCGAGATCAGGTTGTAGTGAAACTGCGAGCGCATCTCTTCAATGATGAACAGGATCCCCGCCAGCGGCGCGTTAAATGCCGCTGAAAGCCCGGCCGCTGCACCGGTCGCCAGCAGCGTATGGCGGGCTTCACCGCTGCGCAGGCGAAACAGGTCTCCCACCATTCGTCCGATATTGCCGCCGATCTGCACCGTTGGCCCTTCACGCCCCAGCACCATACCCGCTCCCAGCGTTCCCATGCCGCCGATGAATTTCACCGGCAGCACGCGCCACCAGCGCACCGGGCGTAATTCTTCCAGTGCGCCTTCAATTTCAGGGATACCGGAACCGCCCGCCTCCGGCGCAAAGCGCCGCACCAGCCAGTAGCCAATCATCGCCAGACACGCCGAACCGATAAACGCCAGCGGCCAGACCAGCGCACTGTCCGCCGCCTGCCCCAGCGCGCCGATACGCACGTTCAGCACCGCGTTGACCGCTTTCTCAAACACCACGCCAACCAACCCCGTTAGCGCACCGGCTATTGCAGCCACCACTAAAATTGCCAGCGGTGTTTTATCGCGTTGCAACATCTGACGCACGATATTCCGTCGGCGGCGCAACTCAACTTGTTGTTGTTCAAATGAGGGAGTCTCTGCTTGCATCTGATTTTCTATAGATCATACAAAAGGGGTATTGTAACCAGTGACTGCCGCCGCGTCGCGGGCGAATGTCCTGCAAAATATGTCGTTTCACCGGGGCAATACTTTCATAACATTCGCGTAATCACATAGAATGACCGGCATTGAATTTTCCACGAACCAGGAATGAAAGATGAGTAAGTCTGAAGAACTCTTTAACGCAGCGCGCGAACTGATCCCCGGCGGTGTTAATTCACCGGTACGCGCCTTTACCGGCGTCGGAGGTACACCGCTGTTTATCGAGCGTGCTGACGGTGCTTATTTGTATGACGCCGACGGTAAAGCCTATATCGATTACGTCGGTTCCTGGGGGCCTATGGTGCTTGGCCACAACCACCCGGCCATTCGCAACGCCGTTATTGAGGCGGCCAGCCGCGGTCTGAGCTTTGGCGCACCAACGGAGATGGAAGTCAAAATGGCCGCGCTGGTGACTGAACTGGTACCCACCATGGATATGGTACGCATGGTGAACTCCGGTACGGAAGCCACCATGAGCGCCATCCGCCTGGCGCGAGGCTTTACTGGTCGCGACAAAATCATCAAATTCGAAGGTTGCTACCACGGCCATGCCGACTGCCTGCTGGTGAAAGCCGGATCCGGCGCGTTGACCTTAGGCCAGCCGAACTCTCCGGGCGTTCCGGCCGATTTTGCCAAACACACACTGACCTGCACCTATAACGATCTCGATTCCGTCCGCTCGGCTTTCGAACAGTATCCGCAGGATATCGCCTGTATCATCGTTGAGCCGGTTGCCGGCAACATGAACTGCGTACCGCCACAGCCGGAATTCCTGCCGGGCCTGCGCGCGCTGTGTGACGAATTCGGCGCACTGTTGATCATTGACGAAGTGATGACGGGTTTCCGCGTTGCGCTGGCGGGCGCGCAGGATTATTACAGCGTGGAGCCGGATCTGACCTGTCTGGGCAAAATTATCGGCGGCGGCATGCCTGTAGGCGCGTTTGGCGGGCGCCGTGAGGTGATGGACGTACTGGCACCGACCGGCCCGGTCTATCAAGCCGGAACTCTCTCTGGCAACCCGATTGCGATGGCAGCGGGCTATGCCTGCCTGACTGAAGTGGCGCAGCCGGGCGTTCACTCCACGCTAACCGAGCTGACCACGCAACTGGCCGACGGTCTGAGGGAAGCTGCGCAGCAGGCGGGCATTCCGCTGGTCATCAACCATGTGGGTGGTATGTTCGGCCTGTTCTTTACCGATGCGCCAGCCGTGACCTGCTATCAGGATGTGGTGAAGTGCGACGTTGAACGCTTTAAGCGTTTCTTCCATCTGATGCTGGAAGAAGGCATCTACCTGGCGCCATCAGCGTTTGAGGCGGGCTTTATGTCCGTGGCGCACAGTGAAGAAGATATCGATAACACTATCGATGCCGCACGTCGCGTTTTCGCGAAGCTGTAATGATTGAGCCGGCCTGCAACAGCCCTCTCCCCGGTGGGGGAGAGGGAAAAGATTAGCGGCGCTGCTTTCTCAGCAAATAGATAAAGTACGGCGCGCCGATGAACGTCGACAGCAATCCCGCCGGGATTTGGAACGGAAACTTCAGCATCCGCCCGCACCAGTCAGCAAACACCAGCAATATTCCCCCGACCAGCGCCGAAATGACAATATGCGGCATCGTACGACGAAACCCCATCATCCGCGCGATATGTGGCGCCATCAGACCCACAAAGCTCAACGGGCCAATGGTCATCGTCGCGGCAGCCGTCAATGCCGAAGCCAGCAACAACAGCAGGATGCGTGAAGATGTCAGCGCCAGGCCAACCGCGCGCGCCGTATCGCCGCCGAGTGATAAAATCATCAGCCAGCGACGGCAAAGCGGTGTCAACGCCAGCAAGATCACCATCATCACGCCGCTACGCAGCACCTGCTCGCCCGATGCGTTATAAGTACTGCCGGAAATCCACGTCAGGATCGCAGCCATACGCGGATCCCCGCTGGCCTGCAACATCATCAGCAACATAGTGAAGGCGGTACTGAGCGCACGGCTACGCAACGTTTAAATTGCTCCAGGTCAGCCAGACAGCGGCGGCAAACACCAGCACATGGCGCGGATCGAGCAGGGTAATCATCAATAACGGACGATCGCCGCGCCGGGCGAAATGCGGTTTTATCCCGGCAATTAGCGCGTCAAACTGATCGAGATGTTTTTTTGCTGCGGCTTCCAGATTCAGCATTTGCGCCATTTCGTTCAGCGAACGTCGGGCCAGCGCCAGCGGTTGTTTACCGTCGCTGAAGGTAAAACCGCGCCCTGGAGCGATCTTCGCCAGTTTGGCCTCATCCGGGCCGTAACCCGCCGACCAGACCAGCAGCGAGGGTTTCATCTGCGTGAGTAATTCGAGGTTCGGTTCGGTACGCAGACCAACGTCAATCACCGAAGCGGGCAGCGACGGTTCGTTAACCCAGATGTTGTAATTATGAACATCAGCAACGCCATATGGCGTGATGCCCAGCGCTAACAGCAACTCAACAGGCAACAATTCCAGCGCCACAATACGGTGCGGATTAACGGTTTCCGCGCGAGCGCTTCGCAGGTACCACAGCAGCGGAGAGAGCGCCATAGCCGTCAGTAAGCGACGGCGGCTAATCGAGTGTAGATCGGCCATCAGTAGACAAAACTCACTGGCGCCGCACCCGCCGGATGCGGCAGGATCCCCATCGGGATACCGTAAATATGTTCAAGAGTATCAGCACGCATCAGCGCGTCCGGTGTCCCTTCGGCGATCATTTCACCGCCGCGCAGCGCCACCAGATAGTCACAATAACGCGCCGCCATATTGATATCATGCAGCACAACAATCACCGTCAGCCCGCGCTGCTGGCTTAAGCGGTGCACCAGCGCCAGCACATCAACCTGATGCGCTATATCCAGCGCCGAGGTTGGTTCATCCAGCAACAGGCAGCGGCAGTCCTGCGCCACCAGCATCGCAATCCACGCCCGCTGACGCTCGCCGCCGGAGAGGCTATCCACCAGCCGGTGCGCCAGCGACTTGAGCCCGACCAGCGCTATCGCCTCTTCCACTTTTTCTCTGTCGGCCACGCCAAAACGCCCCAGCGCACCGTGCCACGGATAGCGGCCAATCGCCACCAGCTCACGCACCGTCATCCCTTCCGCCTGCGGCAACTGCTGCGGCAGATAAGCCACTTTGCGGGCAAACGCCTTGCTGTTCCAGCTCTCCAACGGCTGCCCGTCGAGCAGAATGTCGCCTGCACAAGGCGGCTGATGGCGGCCGAGAATTTTCAGCAGCGTGGATTTGCCCGAGCCATTATGGCCAATCAGGCCAGTGACTTTCCCCATCGGGAATGTCAGGGAGAGAGGATGCAGCAACGTACGTCCAGGCACGCTAAAAGCAACATCGGTCAGTTGAAAGGTGGTATCGGGAAGCGCTCTGTTTTCCTGCATGATTGCCAACTTATAAAAGGGCACGGCTAACCGTACCCGAGGAGAGATTAGAAGCGGAAGGTGGCGGTCACTACCACCTGACGTTCTGCGCCCCAGAAGCAGCCGTACGTGTTGAAGCAACTGGCAACGTATTCACGATCGAGCAGGTTATTCACATGAAGCGCGACGTTGGAGCCCGCCAGGCCAACACGCGCCAGATCGTAGCGCACCAACGCATCGACAACCGTGTACCGTGTAGCCGCCCACCTTAAAGGAATTCGCCGGATCGCCATAGCTTGAACCGGCGAGACGTGCGCCGGTTCCTAATGTCAGGCCAGACAACGCGCCGTCGTAGAAGGTGTAGTCGCCCCACAGTGACGCCATATGTTTAGGTACCTGCGCCGGGGTATTGACTCGCTGAGCAGTTTTTGGACGCGCCATTGGTTTATCTCTGAATCAATGATTGAACAATAACGTAAACGATAATTATTATTATGAACAAAATATAATATGTGAGACGTTACGCGCATAGCAAGCAGTAAGCCGCGCGAGTGCGCCTGAGGGATTAAGAAATAATCAGATAAAAAACATGGGGTTAAAAGGTGTTTAAGAGGTCGTTATCTGAACGTTTGCGATAGCGAAAAAGGAAAAACCCCGGCCTTGCGACCGGGGTTTTCAGGGTTAATTACTGCCAAACATCTCTTTGATCCAACCTGCGACACCATCGCTTTTCTGCTCTTGCTGCGGCTGTTGCTGAGGTTGCTGTTGTTGCTGCTGCTGCGTTGACTGATCAAACGGGTTGCCGGTTTGCGGTTGCGTCTGATTCTGCTGGCACAGCGTATCCGGGCTGGTTGTCCAGACCGGCAGTGAGCGCGAACCGCCACCGCCGCAGACAAAGTTGCCCATGTCGTCGACACCCATTGTGGTGATATCTTCCGGCGGCGTCAGATCCAGCGGGATCGGCGACTGGTTTTCCAGATAACGCTGATAAATCGCCATCGCACCGCTTGCACCATAAAGCTTCGTCGGCTGGTTATTATCGCGGCCAACCCAGGTAATGGTCACTTCGCGTCCGTCGATACCGGCAAACCAGGTATCAACGTTATTGTTGGTGGTACCGGTTTTGCCTGCCAGGTGCAGACCCGGATATTTCGCGCCCAACTGACGTCCCGTACCGCGCTGAACCACCTGTTGCATGGTCCACAGCGTCATGTACGCCGCCTGCGCCGAAACTGCACGTTCGGCCTGCGGGAAGCTCTGATACAGCACCGTACCGTCTTCCGCAATCACTGAACGCAGTGCGGAAAGCGGTGCCCGGTTACCGCCACTGGCGATAGTCTGGAACGCCTGCGCCACTTCAATCGGCGTCAGGTTCAGCGCACCGAGCAGCATCGACGGCATGCCAGTGAGCTGATCTTTCGGCGCGCCCAGTTTCAGCCAGGTATCCGTTACCGCTGGCAGACCAACCGCCATCCCGAGGTTTACCGTCGGCACGTTCATCGAACGTGTCAGCGCATCGACCAACATAACCTGACCGCTGAAACGGCGATCATCGTTCTGCGGCGCCCAGACCTGGCCATTCGACAACCGCAAAGAGATCGGCGCATCGGCAATCCAGGTATTGAGACGGTACACATTCGGCTGGCTTAGCGCCGTCAGATAGGTCGCCGGTTTCGCCAGCGAACCAATAGAACGGCGCGCCTGCATGGCACGGTTATAGCCAGCGAACTGTGGCGTGGCACCGCCAACCATAGCCCGAACTTCGCCGGTGTAGCGGTCTACCACCACCATTGCCGTTTCAAGATCGCTCAGTTTGCGCTGCTTGATCAGCGCCGGAATACCTTCCACGGCGGCTTTTTCTGCCGCGTCCTGCGCGACAGAATCAAAGGTAGTGAAGATCTTCACGCCGGAGAGATCTTTCACTTTATCGCCGAGCTTCGCCTGCAACTCCTGACGCACCATCTGCATAAACGCTGGCTGCGGTGAAATCACCCCTCCGCGCGGCTGTACGCCCAGCGGACGAGCGCTCAGCATGTCATACAGTTCCTGATCTATGACGTTTTGCTCTTGCAGCAGACGCAACACCAGGTTACGGCGCTCCAGTGCCAGTTTCGGGTTACGCCACGGGTTATAAACCGACGCCCCTTTCACCATCCCCACCAGCAACGCCTGCTGATCGAGGCTCAGCTCTTCCACCGGACGACCAAAATAGTAGAGGCTCGCCAGCGGAAAGCCACGGATCTCGTTGTCGCCGCTCTGACCGAGGTAAACTTCGTTCATATACAGTTCAAGAATACGATCCTTGCTGTAGCGGGCATCCATAATCAGCGCCATATAGGCTTCGTTGGCTTTACGCCAGTACGACCGTTCGCTGCTGAGGAACAGGTTCTTCACCAACTGCTGCGTCAGCGTACTTGCCCCTTGCACCGTGCGTCCGGCTGTCAGGTTGGCCAGCACAGCACGGCCAATGGAATAGAAGCTGATACCGTCATGTTCATAGAAATGACGGTCTTCGGTCGCCAGCAACGTATCAACCAGCAGATCCGGGAAACCGTTACGCGGCACGAACAGACGCTGCTCGCCGTTCGGCGAAGAGAGCATCGTAATAAGGCGCGGGTCGAGACGGAAGAAACCGAACTGGCGATTGCTGTCCATGTTCTCGATGGTTTCCAGCCGATCGCCGTCAAAGGTCAGACGCGCGCGCACCTGCCCCTCTTTGCTGTCCGGAAAATCAAACGGACGGCGGATCATCTCAATGCTTTTCGCCTGCACGGTAAACTCGCCGGGACGCGTCATCTTCGTCACCTGGCGGTACTGCGTAGCTTCCAGCAGTTTTACCATTTCGTTCTTGCTGATCGCCATATCCGGCTCAAGGTTGACCATACGGCCATAAACCGCAGCTGGCAACTGCCAGACTTTGCCGTCGATACGGGCGCGGATTTTTTGATCCAGATAAACGCCATAAATGGCGCACAGCACAGCTAAAACGATGAAAATTTTCAACAGCAGCCAGAACCAACCGCGTTTGCCGCGTGGCTTCCCGCCTTTGGCTTTACCTTTTTTCGGCATCGGTTCTTCATCCTCATCATCATCATCGTCGTAATCGTCGTACTCCTCTTCCCGGAGTCGGCGACGACTGATTTTTTCTTTCGCCGGACGCACAGGTTTCCCCTTACGTCCAATTGGCTCGCGGTCATTCCCCGCCATGCTTTACTCTCCGCAACATTCAGGCGCAAGGGCCTGATTCTCAGTTCTTTTGCCAACGGGCAGAAGAAGAAATCTCTCAATTTTTAGCGCACCGCGCTGCTCATCCGGTTTTACGAATACTTCTTCGTGCGCCGGGTCGGCGCAGTATTCGCCGGATCGTCCGGCCAGACATGTTTCGGATAGCGCCCTTTCATCTCTTTTTGCACTTCACGATAAGCGCCGTTCCAGAATGCACTTAAATCCCGCGTAATTTGCAGTGGCCGCTGCGCCGGGGAAAGTAGCTCCAGCACCAGCGCGACGCGCCCTTGAGCAATCGTCGGCGTGGCCGCTTCGCCAAACATCTCCTGCATACGCACCGCCAGCGCAGGTGGGTTATCTTCATGATAACGGATGGCAATCCGGCTTCCCGTCGGCACAGTGTAATGCCCCGGCAGTTCACTATCCAGCCGTTGACGTAATGACCACGGCAGGGTGTTTTGTAATGCCTGCGTAACATCCAGCGCTTTTAAATCGCGCAGCGATCGGATACCGCCCATTTGCGGCAGTAACCATTGCTCCAGATTCTCCAGTAAAGAGGCCTCATCTACGGCGGGCCAGCCATCTTCCGGCAGCCATTTCGCCGCGCAGTGTAAACGTAAACGGTACTGCACAGCCTCCGGCGTCCAGTTCAAAACTTGCAAACCTTTATCGCGGATGCCGTTAAGCATCGCCTGATGCAGTTCCTCTTCTGAGGGTTTAGCCAGCGGCTGCACTTTCACCGTTAACAGGCCAATCCGGCTGCGGCGGAAGGCTTTTAACGTGCCTTGCGCCTCGTCCCATTCGACGGTATCCGATTGCTGCAACAGTTGCCGGCAGCGGGCGATTAGCGCCTCAATATCGAGCGGCAACGCCAGTAGAATGCGCGCATCCGGTGACTGGCTTCCCTGCAATAACAACGGCGCAAGCAGCCACTCATGGCGATTTAGCGCATCGTCAGCATCCAGCGTCGCCCCCATACCGTTCGCCAGTTGATAACGCCCTTCCTGCCCGCGCCTGCGCGCAATACGATCAGCAAACACATTGGCAAGCAACGGTGCCACCGCGCTGATATCCCCTTCTCCCCCGCTGCTTTTCAGCCTACGAGCGAGCTGGCGCGCACGCTGTTGCCAGTTTGGCTGCGTGCGCGAAAAGGCCGCGCTTAAATCACTGTTTCCGCCACGAGGTGGTTCTTCAAGGATGGCGGCCAGCGTTGCCGCCGTCGCGATCTCGTCATCCCCTTCAGCCGCCGCCAGCATTGCGGCCAGGCGCGGATCGTTACCCAGCGCGGCCATCCGCTGACCAAACGCCGTTAAACGTCCCTCTTCCAGCGCCCGCAGTTGCGTGAGCAGCGTGCGCGCCGCCGCCAGATTAGTCTCCGGAGGCAGATCCAGCCAGCAAAGTTGCGCAGGATGCTGGCATCCCCAGAGTAATAATTCCATCAACAGGCCGGATAAATCGCTGTGCAGAATTTCCGGGCTGCTTTGTGCCGACGCACGTTCAGCCTGCTCTTTACTTAATAAATGAATGCAAATCCCCGCTTCCAGACGCCCAGCGCGACCAGCGCGCTGCGTCATCGACGCCACGCTAATACGTTGTGTCACCAGCCGGGTTAAGCCGCTGCGGGGATCGAAACGCGCCACGCGCTCCTGCGCACTGTCTACCACCAGGCGAATACCTTCGATGGTCAGACTGGTTTCGGCAATATTGGTGGCGAGTACCACTTTGCGCTGCCCGGCTGGCGCAGGCAAAATCGCCTTGCGTTGCTCGCTAAGCGGCAATGCGCCATAGAGCGGGCAGAGCAGCACATCGCTGCCGACGCGGGCGGCCAGTTGCTCCTGCACGCGCTGGATCTCGCCTACTCCCGGTAAAAACAGCAATAAAGAACCGTGTTCCTCGCGCAGTAATCCGCTAACGACCTGCGCCACGGCTTCATCAAAGCGCTGATGCATTGCCAGCGCCTGATAGCGTTGCTCGACCGGGTATGCCCGCCCGGCGGAAACGATGGCAGGCGCCTGCGGCAAAAGAGTTTGCAGACGTTCATTATCCAGCGTGGCGGACATCACCAACAATTTAAGATTGTCGCGCAGCCCCTGCTGGAGATCCAGCAACAACGCCAGCGCCAGATCCGCCTGCAAGCTGCGTTCATGGAATTCATCAAGGATCACCAGCCCAATGCCTGTCAACTCCGGATCCTGCTGGATCAGGCGCGTTAAAATCCCTTCAGTGACTACTTCGAGGCGCGTGTTCGGCCCTACGCAGGTTTCTGCACGCATGCGGTAACCTACGGTTTCGCCGGGTTTCTCATTCAGCAGTTCCGCCAGTCGCTGCGCCACATTGCGCGCCGCCAGGCGACGCGGCTCAAGCAGCAAAATCCGTCCATTGATTTCCCCCTGTTGCAGCAGTTGTAACGGTAGCCAGGTGGATTTCCCGGAACCAGTCGGCGCACTCAACAACACCTGAGAAGAAGAACGTAACGCAGCAAGGATATCGGGCAGAACAGCAGCAACCGGCAGTGAGGACACAAAAGCTCCAGAGGATTCACATAAGAAGGCCAGCTAGTATACCATCGCCATAATTCATTACCGAGAACACGCCATGGCCGAATCAAAAAGGCTGTTTTTCGCCATCGAACTACCTGCTGACATCCAGACACAGGTCATTCACTGGCGCGCGCAGCACTTTCCCCCCGAAGCCGGACGCCCGGTGGCTGCAGCAAACCTGCATCTGACACTAGCATTCCTCGGCGACATCAGCGCGGAAAAGCAGCGTGCGCTGGAAGGGCTGGCCGGGCGCATTCGCCAGCCGGGTTTTACGCTTCATCTGGATGACGCTGGCCAGTGGCTGCGCTCCAGAGTGATTTGGCTCGGCTCGCGCCAGCCGCCGCGCGGGTTGCTGCAACTGGCTGATATGCTGCGCGCGCAGGCTTCGCGTAGCGGGTGTTATCAAAGCCCTCAACCGTTTCATCCGCATATTACGCTGCTGCGTGACGCCAACCGCGCGGTGACGATCCCGCCGCCGGGGTTTCGCTGGTCTTTCCCGGTCAACGAATTTGCCCTGTATGAATCGCAGTTTATCCAGGGACGCACGCGTTACACGCCGCTGAACCGCTGGACGCTGAAAACAGAATAATAAGGATTTCCTATGGAATTTATGCCACCGCTTAAATCCGCCACCCTGATCCAGCGCTATAAACGTTTCCTGGCAGACGTGATTACCCCGGAAGGAGAAACCCTGACATTGCATTGTCCTAATACCGGAGCGATGACGGGCTGCGCGACGCCAGGCGATACGGTGTGGTATTCCACTTCGACAAATCTGAAGCGCAAATATGCACACACCTGGGAATTAACCCAAACCCGGCAGGGAGCATTTATTTGCGTCAACACTCAACAGGCCAATGCGTTAACAAAAGAAGCCATTCTCGCCGGTCGCCTGGCGGAACTGACGGGATATAGCTCGCTGAAAAGCGAAGTAAAATATGGTGCTGAGCGTAGCAGAATTGACTTTTTGTTACAGGCAGAGGATCGCCGCAACTGCTATATTGAAGTGAAATCGGTCACGCTCGCCGAGCAGCAGTCAGGCTACTTTCCGGATGCCGTCACCCTGCGAGGACAAAAGCATCTGCGGGAGTTAATGAGCGTCGCGGCCAGCGGCGATCGCGCGGTAATTCTGTTTGCCGTCCTGCACTCTGCCGTTGAACATTTTTCTCCAGCACGCCATATTGACGAGGAATACGCACGATTATTGAGTGACGCACAACGTCAGGGGGTAGAAGTAATCGCTTATAAAGCGGAACTTTCTGCCGATAATATCACTCTTAGGTTGCCGCTACCTTTTACGGTATAAAGGGCAAACAGTTGACGGGGCAGTGATTTGTTCGCGTGCGCAAATACGCTTTTCCTCACAGCCTTGTCAAGTGTTACGTTTAGATATTTGCCATCTGTAAAAGCATCTGTTATTTATAGCGGCCTGATTTTTCCCCCACACGGGGATCGATAGTGCGTGTTAAGGAGAAGCAACATGCAAGAAGGGCAAAACCGTAAAACATCGTCCCTGAGTATTCTCGCCATCGCTGGGGTGGAGCCGTATCAAGAGAAACCGGGCGAAGAGTATATGAACGAAGCCCAGCTGGCGCACTTCAAGCGAATTCTTGAAGCATGGCGTAATCAACTCAGGGATGAAGTCGATCGCACCGTTACACATATGCAGGACGAAGCCGCTAACTTCCCGGATCCGGTTGACCGTGCCGCTCAGGAAGAAGAGTTCAGCCTCGAACTGCGTAACCGTGATCGCGAGCGCAAGCTGATTAAAAAGATCGAGAAGACGTTGAAAAAAGTAGAAGACGAAGATTTCGGCTTCTGTGAATCCTGCGGCGTGGAAATTGGTATCCGTCGTCTGGAAGCGCGTCCGACCGCCGATCTGTGCATCGACTGTAAAACGCTGGCGGAAATCCGCGAAAAACAGATGGCGGGTTAATCCCCCGCTATCACTGATGACACATCACTTAGGCGTGGTGCGTCTTATACGGCGGGAGTGATTCCCGCCTTATATTCTTTTGCCTGTCGATATGCCTGAATCACATTACATTGGGCGCTTTGCGCCATCTCCTTCCGGTGAACTGCACTTTGGCTCATTGATTGCTGCGCTTGGCAGCTACCTGCAGGCCCGCGCCAATCAGGGCGTCTGGCTCGTCCGTATCGAAGATATTGATCCCCCTCGTGAGGTTCCCGGCGCAGCAGCGACAATTTTACGTCAGTTGGAACACTACGGTCTGCACTGGGACGGTGAAGTGTTGTGGCAATCGCAACGACATGATGCCTACCGTGAAATGCTCGCCACTCTGCAACGTGACGGTTTAAGTTACTTCTGTACCTGCACCCGCGCGCGTATCCAGAGTATCGGCGGCATCTACGATGGCTATTGCCGCACCCGCCACAACGGCCCGGAAAATGCTGCGTTACGTCTGCTGCAATATCAGCCAGTGCTGCATTTTGACGATCGACTACGCGGCCGCATTGTGGCCGATGAAAAACTGGCGCGGGAAGATTTCATTATTCATCGTCGTGATGGGTTATTCGCTTACAACCTGGCCGTCGTGGTCGACGATCATTTTCAGGGCGTAACGGAGATCGTTCGCGGCGCGGACCTGATTGAATCGACAGTGCGGCAAATCTCACTCTATCAGCAACTTGGCTGGCCTGTTCCAGCGTATATTCATCTACCGCTGGCGCTTAACGAGCAAGGGAATAAGCTCTCCAAGCAAAACCATGCGCCTGCCTTGCCTGGCGGCGATCCTCGTCCCATAATAATCAGGGCTTTACAATTTCTGAACCAAGATGTACCAAATGGGTGGCAGGATCTCAGCAGCGAAGCGTTGCTGAACCGGGCGGTCAAAAATTGGTCACTTCCCCGCGTACCAGAGGGGCAGATGTGAATACATCATTCTCAAATGCGTCGCGCTGAGCTATGATTAGCCGCTATTTTTTTGTCCTGACGTTTGACACTACCGAGGTGTACTATTTTTACCCGAGTCGCTAATTTTTGCCGCAAGGTGCTAAGCCGCGAAGAGAGCATCGCCGTCGAGGCGCTGGCTCAACCGCAGATGACGGTTATTCCGCGTGAGCAGCACGCTATTTCCCGCAAAGATATCAGTGAAAATGCGCTCAAGGTGCTCTATCGTCTGAATAAAGCGGGCTACGACGCTTACCTGGTAGGCGGCGGCGTGCGCGATTTATTGCTGGGCAAAAAACCAAAAGATTTTGACGTCACAACCAGCGCCACGCCGGATCAAGTACGCAAACTGTTCCGCAACTGCCGGCTGGTTGGCCGCCGTTTCCGCCTTGCACATGTCATGTTCGGCCCGGAAATTATTGAAGTCGCCACCTTCCGCGGCCACCACGACGAACAGCAAACAGATCGTTCTATTTCCCAGCGCGGCCAGAACGGCATGCTACTGCGCGACAATATCTTCGGTTCCATCGAAGAAGATGCCCAGCGTCGCGACTTCACCATCAATAGCCTTTATTACAGCGTTGCCGATTTTACCGTGCGTGATTACGTCGGTGGCATGCGCGATCTGGAAGAGGGCGTGATTCGCCTGATTGGCAACCCGGAAACCCGCTACCGTGAAGACCCTGTGCGCATGCTGCGCGCGGTGCGCTTCGCCGCCAAGCTGGGAATGCGCATCAGCGAAGAGACAGCCGAGCCGATCCCGCGTCTTGCCACATTAATTAACGATGTTCCACCCGCGCGTCTGTTTGAGGAATCCCTCAAGTTATTGCAGGCGGGCTATGGTTACGACACCTGCCGCTTGCTGCGCGAATATGGCCTGTTCCAGCCCCTGTTCCCGACCATCACCCGTTACTTCACCGAAAAAGGTGACAGTTCGATGGAGCGCATTATTGAGCAGGTGCTGAAGAATACCGACAACCGTATCCACAATGATATGCGTGTCAACCCGGCGTTCCTGTTTGCCGCTATGTTCTGGTATCCGCTGCTGGAGGATGCGCAGCGCATTGCGCAGGAAGGCGGGCTTGCCTATTACGATGCGTTCGCGCTGGCGATGAATGATGTGCTGGATGAAGCCTGTCGTTCGCTGGCCATTCCAAAACGCATTACGACGCTTATCCGTGATATCTGGCAGCTACAGCTACGCATGTCCCGTCGCCAGGGCAAACGCGCCTGGAAGCTGATGGAGCATCCGAAATTCCGCGCCGCTTACGATCTGCTTGCGCTGCGCGCCGAAGCGGAAAACAACGGCGAGCTGCAACGTCTGGTGAAATGGTGGGGCGAATTCCAGGTTTCTGCACCACCCGCACAAAAAGATATGCTGGATGATTTAGGCGAAGAGCCAGCCGAACGCCGCCGTCACCGTCGTCCGCGCAAACGTACGCCGCGCCGTGAGGGCAGTGCGTGACCCTCGCTTATATCGCGCTGGGCAGCAATCTCGCATCGCCGCTTGATCAGGTTAACGCGGCGATTGCCGCCCTCGGCGAAATCCCGCGAAGCCGCATTGTGGCGGTATCTTCGCTCTATCGCACTCCCCCGCTCGGGCCGCCGGATCAGCCGGATTATCTCAACGCGGCTGTGGCGCTGGAAACAACGCTTGCGCCGGAAGCGCTGCTTGATCACACCCAACGGATTGAGTTGCAGCAGGGCCGCGTACGTAAAGCGGAGCGCTGGGGGCCACGCACACTCGATCTCGATATCATGCTGTTCGGTGCCTTAACACTGAATACGCAGCGCCTGACGGTTCCGCATTACGATATGAAAAACCGGGGTTTTATGCTGTGGCCACTGTTTGAAATCGCCCCCGATCTGCACTTCCCGGATGGCGCTTCGTTGCGCGCCACGCTGGAACAGCTCAACGCGCCAAAACCCGACGCCTGGTAATTCCCTCCTGTCGCCTCTTTGTGACTGCCTAAAATCATTGCCCACCTGAATGTTACTGATAGAATGCGCCAAAACACGCTTTGAACTATCAGGAAACACTATGAAACCTACCACCATCTCCTGGCTGCATAAGTGTAAACAGGATAAGAAACGTTTCGCGACAATCACCGCTTACGACTACAGCTTCGCCAAACTGTTTGCCGAAGAAGGGATCAACGTGATGCTGGTTGGCGACTCGTTAGGGATGACGGTACAAGGTCATGACTCCACCCTGCCCGTCACCGTGGCAGATATCGCTTATCACACACAAGCGGTACGCCGCGGTGCTCCGGCATGCCTGCTGCTCGCCGATCTACCGTTTATGGCGTATGCCACACCGGAACAGGCTTTTGAGAATTCCGCCATCGTGATGCGCGCAGGCGCCAATATGGTGAAAATCGAAGGCGGTCGCTGGCTGGCGCCGACGGTAAAAATGCTCACCGAACGCGCGGTGCCGGTGTGCGGACATCTCGGTCTGACGCCGCAATCCGTCAATATTTTCGGTGGCTACAAAGTTCAGGGGCGCGGCGACGCGGCTCAGGGGCTGCTTGACGATGCGCTGGCGCTGGAAGCCGCCGGAGCGCAATTGCTGGTGCTGGAGTGCGTGCCGGTTGAGCTGGCGCAGCGCATTACCGCCGCATTAACCATTCCGGTGATTGGAATTGGCGCAGGCAATGTGACCGACGGCCAGATTCTGGTTATGCATGACGCTTTTGGCATCACTGGCGGCCATATTCCTAAATTTGCTAAAAATTTCCTCAATGAAGCAGGCGACATGCGCGCAGCGGTCAGGCAGTATGTTGCCGAAGTCGAGTCCGGTGTCTATCCGGGCGAAGAACACAGTTTCCATTAAGGAGTCCTGTTGTGTTGATTATTGAAACCCTCCCGCTGCTGCGTCAGCATATCCGCCGACTGCATCAGGAAGGGAAACGCATTGCGCTGGTCCCGACCATGGGTAACCTGCACGATGGCCATATGAAGCTGGTCGATGAAGCGAAAGCCTGCGCCGACGTGGTAGTAGTGAGCATTTTTGTTAACCCGATGCAATTCGACCGCCCGGACGACCTGGTGCGCTACCCGCGTACCTTGCAGGGTGATTGTGAGAAGCTGAACAAGTGCAAGGTGGATTTTGTCTTTGCACCTGCTCCTGCCGATATCTATCCGCAGGGCACTGAAGGTCAAACCTATGTTGACGTACCGGGGCTCTCCACCATGCTGGAGGGAGCCAGCCGTCCGGGGCATTTCCGCGGCGTTGCCACCATCGTCAGCAAGTTGTTTAATCTGGTACAGCCGGATATCGCCTGCTTCGGCGAGAAGGATTACCAGCAGTTGCAGCTGATCCGCAAAATGGTTGCCGATATGGGCTATGACATTGAGATCGTTGGCGTACCGACGGTGCGAGCGAAAGATGGTCTGGCACTGAGTTCACGCAACGGCTACCTCACCGCTGACGAGCGTAAAATCGCTCCGGCATTGAGCAAGGTGATGAATGCCATTGCGGAGAAATTGCAGGCAGGCGCAAGCGACGAAGAGGAGCTGATCGCCATTGCAGCCCAGGAAATCAACGATGCCGGTCTGCGTGCTGACGATATTCAAATCCGCGACGCCGACACGCTGGAAGCACTCTCGGCCAAAAGCCAGCGGGCGGTGATTTTAATGGCGGCATGGCTCGGCCAGGCGCGCCTTATCGACAATAAAGTGGTTGAACTTGCCTACCAGGCAGGGTAAAAATTTCACCAGAGACTCCACTCTCGTTAAGGCTTTTTGCGGTCTGCGGGAGTTTTGCGGTCTGCGGGAGTGAAGTGAAATGAGCATGCGGGGGAAATGCAGGATGCCGCCCCTCATTTTTAGCTGATTTATCCGTAATGAAGGTTTAACTCATGATTCGCACAATGCTGCAAGGCAAGCTCCACCGCGTCAAAGTGACACAGGCCGACCTGCACTATGAAGGTTCCTGCGCCATTGACCAGGATTTCCTTGAGGCGGCTGGTATTCTCGAATATGAAGCCATCGATATCTATAACGTGACCAACGGCAAACGCTTTTCAACCTACGCGATTGCCGGGGAACGCGGTTCCAGAATTATTTCGGTTAACGGTGCAGCGGCGCACTGCGCTGACGTAGGCGATATACTGATTATTGCCAGCTACGTTACCGTACCGGATGAGGTTGCCCGTAGCTGGCAGCCGAAAGTGGCCTATTTTGACGGTGACAACGAAATGAAACGCACGGCGAAAGCCGTGCCGGTTCAGGTTGCCTGATTCCCCTACCCTTGCGGCTGGTTACTGATCAGCCGCGCCATCGTTTCCAGCGAATCCGTTCTTAGCACGTACAAACGCTTAAGCAAGAATGGATTATCGCCCGGTTTCACTTTCCCGCGAACGGTTGTTACCGCCATATGAAAACCCGCGTCGTTGGCCGCTTTTATCGCAGTGTCGTTATAAGCGCCAAACGGATATGACAGATAGAGCACATGCGGGTTGAACTGCGCCAGCGCCCGGCGGGAGCGTTTAAAATCAAACAGAATGTTGTGGTAACTACGGCTGAGCAATATCGGGTGCATGGCGTCATCCACCCGGTGCAGGAAGTGCGTATGCGACTGCACGTCAAACACGTCGCGCATGCTGTTCAGTTCCGACACGCTCATAAACTGTAACGACTTTGGATCCCATTTCTGCGGCTTCAGTTTAATGCGCGATGAGATAATAAATGCCGTCGCTTTAAAACCGTATTCGCGCAGGATCGGGTAAGCATAACGGTTGACCGATTTCAGGCCGTCATCAAAGGTGATCACCACCGAACGCGCGGGCAGGTTCATCCGGTTACGCACATAGCCTTCCAGTTGATACATCGACAGCGTGGTATATCTTTGATCGCGCAGCCAGTTCATCTGGTTAGTAAACGCACGCACCGACGTGGTAGTAGAGGTATGGCGAAAACGGGTATTTTCCTCATCGCGCAGAATGTGATGGTAGGTCAGCACCGGAATACCACTGTCTTCCTGGGCATCCAGGCTGCTTACCCAGGCTAGTCGGTTGCCGATGCGGATCTGGAACCAGGTCTGATTCAGGCGATCTTTCAGCTTATCGATAATGGGATAACGCAGATTTTCCGCCAGCGTACCAAACTGCTCGCTGCGGTTATCCGGTGCCGTATATAGCGGCGTATCCTGCCATGTGACCAGATTCTGGTTACTCAGCGGCTTATCCAGATCGCCAAGGCTGTCCTCAACGCGCCGATTGCCTTCCACCGCGCTCAGGTGGCCTTTATCGATAAAACCGCTGCCAAAGCCGAAGCGAAAGGCATAGTAATCCTCTGCGCCCGGCACGACTGCCAGAATTTGCCCGGCGCGAATATTTCCGACCGTCACCACTCTGTCGCCGACCTGCGCCCAGATATCGGCATCTTCGGTGGTTTGCATATAGCGCGCAGGAATGCGCTGTTCACTGACAATGCTGGCAGAAGTGCTACAGGTAATCAGCAGCAGCAGAAGGGTAATCAAACGCGACATGAGACAAACCGGGTTGAGAGACTGTCATTAGTGTAACAAAACTACACATATTCAAAGGCCGGAGTAAGTACAAAAAACAGCCCATTCAGACAAGCTGGCTCTTTTATGCACGAGAGCCAGCCAGAAGAGATTAACTGCGCAGCCCGCGGCCGCGATCGATCAAGTACCAGCAAATCAAATAGAAAGCGATGATAAACACCACCAGCACAGTAACAGTGGTGAACAGCGGAACGTCGGTAATGCCGAGGAAACCAAAACGGAAGCCGCTAATCATATAGACTATCGGGTTCAGGTGCGACAGCGCCTGCCAGAACGACGGCAGCAGCGTCAGGGAGTAAAACACGCCACCCAGATAGGTCAACGGCGTCAGCACAAAGGTCGGGATCAGGCTGATATCGTCAAAGGTTTTGGCAAACACCGCATTTAGCAGACCCGCCAGCGAAAACAGCACAGCGGTCAGCAACAGCGTTACACCGACAAACAGCCATGAATGCACCTGAAACGGCACGAAAAACAGCGAAACGGCAGTAACCAGAATACCGACACACAGCCCACGCGCCACGCCGCCGCCAACATAGCCTGCAATAATCACATGCGTAGGAACCGGCGCGACCAGCAGCTCTTCAATATTGCGCTGAAACTTGGCGCTGAAGAACGACGATGCGACGTTGGCGTAAGCATTAGTAATCACAGCCATCATGATAAGCCCCGGCACAATAAACTGCATGTAGGTGAAACCGTGCATTTCACCAATCCGCGAACCGATCAAATTGCCGAAAATAATAAAATAGAGCGTCATGGTGATCACTGGCGGCACCAGCGTTTGCACCCAGATCCGCATGAAACGCTGGATCTCTTTGTACCAGATACTCTTCAGCGCCACCCAATAGAGCTGCATCATGCGCTTTCTCCTTTTCTGTCATGAACCAGCGTGACAAACAGCTCTTCGAGACGGTTGGCTTTGTTACGCATACTCAACACCTGTATCCCCTGCGCGCTGAGCTGGCTGAAGACGCTGTTCACCCCCTGCTCGCGCAGCACTTCGACTTCCAGCGTGGAGGTATCCACCAGCCGATACTGATACCCCTCCAGCTTCGGCAACGGGCTCTTCGGCGCCAAATCGAGAATAAAAGTTTCTGATTTCAGTTTGGAAAGCAGCGCTTTCATAGAAGTGTTTTCGATCAAATCGCCACGCTGAATGATGCCAATATTACGGCACAGCATCTCCGCCTCTTCCAGATAGTGGGTGGTGAGGATAATAGTGGTACCTTTATCATTCAGATCCTTCAGAAAGCCCCACATGGAGCGACGCAGTTCAATATCCACACCAGCCGTCGGCTCATCGAGGATCAGCAGCTTCGGTTCATGCATCAGTGCACGGGCGATCATCAGGCGACGCTTCATACCGCCGGAGAGCATCCGCGCGCGTTCATTGCGTTTTTCCCACAAATCAAGCTGGTTCAGGTATTTTTCGCTGCGCACCAACGCTTCTTTGCGATCCACACCGTAGTAGCCCGCCTGGTTGACCACGATCTGCTGGACGGTTTCAAACGGGTTAAAGTTAAACTCCTGCGGAACCAGCCCCAGTTGACGTTTGGCATTGACCACATCTTTTTCCAGGTCATAGCCAAAGACGCTGACACGCCCGGACGTTTTATTGACCAGCGAACTGATGATGCCGATTGTGGTGGATTTCCCTGCGCCATTTGGCCCAAGAAGCGCATAGAAATCACCGGCTTCTACTTTCAGGTCAATACCTCGCAGCGCCTGAACGCCGCCCGGATAGGTTTTTTTAAGCTGCTCAAGCTCCAGTGCAATGGTCATGAAATATCGCTTACCTTTTTTACACTTGATGTGTGGTTTTAAAAGAGGAAGAGTTCACCTATATTAGCGCAACGCACTTACCGTTACAGGTCATCTCCTTCCATGAAAGACATAGATACACTCATCAGCAATAACGCACTATGGTCAAAAATGCTGGTGGAAGAAGATCCCGGTTTTTTTGCTACACTTGCACAAGCGCAAAAACCGCGTTTCCTGTGGATTGGATGCTCCGATTCCCGCGTACCGGCCGAGCGCCTTACCGGCCTCGAACCTGGCGAACTGTTTGTTCACCGTAATGTCGCCAACCTGGTGATTCATACCGATCTGAATTGCCTCTCCGTTGTGCAGTACGCGGTGGACGTGCTGGAAGTCGAACACATCATCATCTGCGGACACTACGGCTGCAGTGGCGTGCAGGCGGCGGTTGAAAATCCTGAGCTTGGGCTTATCGACAACTGGCTGCTGCACATCCGCGATATCTGGTTTAAACATAGCTCGCTGCTCGGCGAGATACCGGCAGAGCACCGATTCGATACCCTGTGCGAACTGAACGTCATGGAACAGGTTTACAACCTGGGGCATTCAACGATCATGCGATCCGCCTGGAAACGCGGTCAGAAAGTGACAATTCACGGCTGGGCCTACGGTATTCATGACGGCCTGCTGCGCGATCTGGAAGTGAGCGCCACCAACCGCGAATTGCTGGAGCAGCGTTATCGCCAGGGCGTCTCCAATCTCAGCAAGAAACACAACAACAACCACAAATAATCATTCGGGGCCAGCGGCCCCGATTTTTCTATTCGTCCAGCAGAACCACTTTGCCGACATACGGCAGATGACGGTAGCGCTGGGCGTAGTCAATCCCGTAGCCCACCACAAACTCGTCCGGAATCGCAAAGCCGACAAACTCCACTGGCACGTCCACTTCGCGGCGGGAAGGTTTATCCAGCAGCGTACAGATCGCCAGTGATTTCGGTTCGCGCAGGCTAAGAATTTCACGCACTTTCGACAGCGTATTGCCGGAATCAATAATATCTTCGACGATCAACACATCTTTACCGCGAATATCTTCATCAAGATCTTTCAGAATTTTCACGTCACGCGTGGTGGACATACCACTGCCATAGCTGGAGGCGGTCATAAAATCGACTTCGTGAGAAACCTGCACTTCACGGCATAAATCCGCCATGAACATAAATGATCCGCGCAGCAGGCCCACCAGCACCATTTCGCTGCCGCTATCTTTGTAACGCTCAGTGATTTGACGACCCAATTCAGCGATACGCGCTTTGATCTCCGCTTCCGGGATCATCACTTCCACAGTGTGTTTCATTTTACTAACCATTTGATTTAAAGAGTAAATCGCTCAAACTCAGGTAATTTCCCGAAGAATTGAGAATTAAGAGGCAAAGTATACCAGCAAATTGATTTCCATTGGCTATCGAACAATAAAGCTCATTTTGTGATAATGATCACACTTGTTAATAACTATAATTAATTGCCATCAAAAAATTAACAACCTGGATGAGTGTCTTTTATGGCAGAAACAGAAAATCAACAGTCACGGATTCTGATTACGCTGACAACACTGTTTACAGCGTTTTGGTATGGAAAAAACGTATTGGTACGCCGCAGGACAGCATGCCGTTCCCGATGCCGGTTCCTGTACCGTTCAATATGGGTATGCCAATGCTGGGCGGCCCGATCTCCACTGCCGGTAACGTGCTGTTTATCGCCGCAACCGCAGACAACTACCTGCGTGCATACAATATGAGCAACGGTGAGAAACTGTGGCAAGGCCGGTTACCGGCAGGCGGCCAGGCAACACCGATGACCTATGAAGTGAATGGCAAGCAATATGTTGTCATTTCCGCAGGCGGTCACGGCTCGTTCGGCACGAAGATGGACGACTATATCGTGGCCTATGCGCTGCCGGATGACGCAAAGTAAGTAACAATGCCGTATGAGATTACGCATCCGGCATGCTGATCGTAGAAGCCCGGTAAGCAACGCGCCACCGGGCGTTTGACGGTATGCGTTTTTACACCGTAAACCCTAACATCATGCCGGTATCTTCATGCTCCAACAGATGGCAGTGCGCCATATAGGCGTGCTCTTTCGGCGCATCATGCTGGAAACGGACTAACACTTCACTGCGTGCGCCATAGACATTAACGGTGTCTTTCCAGACTGCACGATGTGCGGCAGGTGGCTTGCCGTTCTCCGATAAAATACGGAACTGAGTGCCGTGAATATGGAAGGGATGCAACATCATGTCGCCCTCGCCGGAAATCACCCAGCGCTCATACTCCCCTTTTTTTGCCGCGAAAGCGGGCGTGTTCATATCAAAAGCGTTACCGTTGATGCGGTTGGCATTGTGGAAATCAAACGCCTTCGCTCCGTGACTCATCTGCCCATGGTCCATATTCATCATCTTTCCGTGATCCATGTTCATCATCTGGCCATCGCCCATTTGCCCGTGATTCATCATCATCCCGGCCATCGCGCCATCGCCATACCTCTTCTGCAACGCCTGCATGCCCAGCATATCGAGCATCGGATCCATCGATAACTGCAACGTCCGCTGCGTTAAGCCTGTCAGCGCAGGTAAACCCGGCACTGAGACCAGCGAATCCGGCAAAGTACCAGAAGCGGTAATCTGTAGCGGTTGAATATGTAATACCGGCTGCGGTTTATCGAACGGTGAGACCGTCATCCCCATCTGCTGCACCGGCAGCGTCACGATATCAAAGGGTTTGCCATCGCGCGTATCTACCAGCACTTCAAAACGCTCGCCCATCAACATCGGCAGTTCGCTCACTTTCACCGGTTCACTTAATAAACCGCCATCGCTCGCCACCACATACAACGGGCGCTTATCGCTGGTCGAGAAGTTCAGCGAGCGCGCATTACACCCATTCAGCAAGCGCAGACGCAGCCAGCCGCGCGGAGCGGCATGTTGCGGGTTGATAGCGCCATTGGTCAGCAGTGTATCGCCGAACCAGCCGACCGCGGCGCTCATCACATCCAACTGATAATCGATCTGCCCCTGCGCGGTAAACTTCTTGTCCTGTACGATGACCGGCACATCATCAATGCCCCACTGTGTCGGCAGTCGCAACTGGCGAATAGCGTCATCTTCTATTAGCACCAACCCCGCCAGCCCCATCGCGACCTGACGGCCAGTTTTGCCATGCTGATGCGGATGGAACCAGCAGGTCGCGGCCTGCTGCGTGGGTGTAAAAGTAACAGAACGACGACCTCCAGCTTTGATGACACCCTGCGGCCCGCCGTCGACATCGCCTGGTACTACCACCCCGTGCCAGTGAACGGTCGTCTCTTCCGCGAGGGTGTTACGAATATCGACTGTCACCTGCTGTCCCTGACGCAGTTGCAACGCTGGCCCTAACAGTGCGCCGTTGTACCCCCAAGTGGTGGCTTTGTTCGTGCCAAACAGCGTTTCTCCTGATTGCACCGTCAGCACGATACGTCCTTGCGCATCGGCACTGAGCAGCGGGGGAATGGGCAATGCCGGGCGTTCTGCGGCAAACAACGAGCGGCTCCACAGCGGTAGCGCGCTCAGCACGCCCAGCGTGGCGGAATATTTCAAAAAATCGCGGCGTTGCATGGCATTTCCTTATCTGTTGCAGATGAGATTTTGAGCTTAAACCTTTCCCCTACGGGAAGGTCAAGAAAAGAGGTAATAATAAATATCGTCGCCTTATGCGGACTGTGCTAACGTTTAAATTCCGTTACACCGTGGTAGAAATAATGAAGACGTTTTTCAGAACAGTACTCCTTGGCAGCCTGCTGGCTGTATCCGTGAACAGTTATGCGCTAAGCGAATCCGAAGCCGAAGACATGGCCGATCTCACGGCAGTGTTTGTCTTTCTGAAAAATGACTGCGGTTATAACAATTTACCCAACGGGCAGATCCGCCGTGCGCTGGTGTTTTTCGCCCAGCAAAACCAGTGGGATCTCAGCAACTATGAAGCATGGGACATGAAGTCGCTTGGCGAAGATAGCTATCGCGATTTGAGCGGCATTGGCATTCCCACCGCCAAAAAATGCAAAGCACTGGCCCGCGACTCCTTAAGCCTGCTCGCCTACGTGAAGTAAACTGTCGCCATGGTTAAACTCTGGCCGTGCAACCACGGCCAGAGTTAGCTATTATGTTGCGCCCGTTTCGCGGGGGGTTAACAAAGGAGCAACCAATGGCCGACAAAACGATGTGGCAAGAGACGCTACATGACCATTTTGGTCAGTACTTTGCCGTGGATAAGGTGCTTTATCACGAAAAGACCGATCACCAGGATCTGATCATTTTCGAGAACGCTGCCTTTGGCCGCATAATGGCACTGGATGGCGTGGTACAAACCACCGAACGCGACGAATTTATCTACCACGAAATGATGACCCATGTTCCTCTGCTGGCGCACGGCCACGCAAAACATGTGCTGATCATCGGCGGCGGCGACGGCGCAATGCTGCGTGAAGTGACCCGCCACAAAAACATCGAAACCATCACCATGGTTGAAATCGACGCGGGCGTCGTCTCTTTCTGTCGCCAGTACCTGCCGAAGCACAACGCGGGCGCGTACGACGATCCGCGTTTCCAGTTAGTGATCGATGACGGCGTCAATTTTGTTAATCAGACCGACAAAACGTTCGACGTGATCATTTCCGACTGTACCGATCCTATTGGTCCCGGCGAGAGCCTGTTCACTTCCGCGTTCTACGAAGGCTGCAAACGCTGCCTGAATGCTGGCGGGATCTTTGTCGCGCAAAACGGCGTCAGCTTCCTGCAGCAAGATGAAGCCGTCGGTAGCCACCGCAAACTGAGCCACTACTTTAGCGACGTCAGCTTCTACCAGGCCGCAGTACCGACCTATTACGGCGGTATTATGACCTTCGCCTGGGCCACGGATAACGAAGTGTTGCGCCATCTTTCGACCGAGATCATCGCCGCCCGTTTCCACAATGCCGCACTCACCTGCCGTTATTACAATCCGGCGATTCATACCGCAGCATTCGCTCTGCCACAATATCTGCAAGACGCGCTGTCTGCACAGTGACTCTAAGGGGGTGATAAAAATTGAAAAAGCTTAAACTACATGGCTTTAACAACCTGACTAAAAGCCTGAGTTTTTGTATCTACGACATCTGCTACGCCAAAACCGCAGAAGAGCGTGACGGCTATATTGCCTACATTGATGAACTCTATAATGCCAACCGTTTGACCGAGATCCTGACGGAAACCTGTAACATCATCGGTGCCAATATCCTGAATATTGCCCGTCAGGATTACGAACCGCAGGGCGCAAGCGTCACTATTCTGGTGAGCGAAGAACCGGTCGATCCTCAGTCGATAGACAAAACAGAGCACCCCGGTCCGCTGCCGGAAGCGGTGGTAGCGCATCTGGATAAGAGCCACATCTGCGTACATACCTACCCGGAAAGCCACCCGGAAGGCGGCTTGTGTACGTTCCGCGCCGACATTGAAGTGTCCACTTGCGGCGTGATTTCACCGCTGAAGGCGCTGAATTACCTGATCCACCAGCTTGAGTCCGATATTGTCACCGTCGATTATCGCGTTCGCGGCTTTACGCGTGACGTTAACGGTATGAAGCACTTTATCGATCACGAGATTAATTCGATTCAGAACTTTATGTCTGATGACATGAAATCGCTGTATGACATGGTGGATGTCAACGTTTATCAGGAAAATATCTTTCATACCAAAATGTTGCTGAAGGAATTCGACCTGAAGCACTACATGTTCCATACCAGACCGGAAGATCTGACCCCCGAAGAGCGCAAAGAGATCACTGAAGCGCTGTGGAAAGAGATGCGCGAGATCTACTACGGCCGAAATATCCCGGTCGTGTAACGCGCAAAGGGAGCAAGGAGGCTCCCGGTTAGCGTTGTTTCAGGAACTGACGGTAGGCGGCTACCACCTGCAAAAAGTCTTCCACGCCGCACAGTGAGAGACTCTCTTCATCGTAGTAGCTCATCCCCTCTTCTATCTCATCGCCGGAAAACTCCAGTTGGTTGGCACGTACCATCACTTCTTCGCCATCCAGCCACAGCGTGTATTCATGCCCGGCGCGCTGCCAGGATCGCTCGCTGCCTTTTACCGTTTTTGCCGCCTGCTCAACTTCGTCCAGCAGAGCTAGGTTCTCTTTCACTTCTTCATTGAACCAATGCCCAACTGCTTCATGCCCCATCGACATGCGCACCTTAATGGTTCCGGTGACATCGCGCAGAAATTCGTAATCCATAGTTGCTTCCTCTTGCAGGCCTGATAACCGCCTATGCAGTAATTATCGCAGCACAATACAAGAAAAACAGCGTAGCGACCGGAAGCATTGCAAAATATCCGTCTGCCTGCGCAGAAATCACCCGCCGGGCACCCCAGCTATCGGCACCCGATGATCAATCGGTTTGAGACGGGCAAACATCGCCTCCCACACCCGGTTAATGCGGCACGTAAGCAGCCTGGTTTTTTTATGGAAATAGCAGGGTTTGAGAAACATTTGCTGCGCTTAAACGAAACTTATTTACGCAGTGAGGCAGGAAAAGAAAGCCACCCCGGAGGGTGGCTTGTCAGTCAGACGGCGGTCTGGAAAATCACGCCGTCGGCTTTTTCGGTGTACTGATTAAGCTTGTCGAAATTCAGATAACGGTAGGTATCCACCGCCGTCTTATCAACCTGAGCAATATAGGTCTGGTACTCTTCCGGCGTCGGCAGTTTACCAATCAACGCTGCAACCGCTGCCAGCTCCGCAGAGGCCAGGTAGACGTTTGCACCGGTACCTAAACGGTTCGGGAAGTTACGCGTCGAGGTCGAAACCACCGTTGCGCCATCGGCCACACGCGCCTGGTTACCCATACACAGGGAACAACCCGGGATCTCAATACGCGCACCGCTCTTACCGAACACGCTATAGTAGCCCTCTTCCGTCAGTTGCGCAGCATCCATACGGGTTGGCGGTGCCACCCACAGACGGGTCGGCAACTGGCCTTTATGGCTGTCCAGCAGCTTACCGGCGGCACGGAAGTGTCCGATGTTGGTCATGCAGGACCCGATGAACACTTCATCGATGCTGGCACCCTGCACGTCAGACAGCAGACGCGCATCGTCTGGATCGTTCGGCGCACAGAGGATCGGCTCTTTGATTTCCGCCAGATCAATGTCGATCACCGCCGCATATTCTGCGTCAGCATCGGCTTCCAACAGTTCAGGTTCCGCCAGCCATTTTTCCATGCCCTGGACACGACGCTCCAGCGTACGACGGTCGCCGTAGCCTTCTGCAATCATCCACTTCAGCAGCACGATGTTGGAGTTCAGGTACTCGACTATCGGCTCTTTGTTCAGCTTGATGGTACAACCGGCTGCAGAACGTTCAGCGGACGCATCGGTAAGCTCAAATGCCTGCTCGACTTTCAGATCCGGCAGACCTTCGATTTCCAGAATGCGGCCGGAGAAGATGTTTTTCTTGCCTTTCTTCTCAACGGTCAGCAGACCCTGTTTGATGGCATACAGCGGGATAGCATGCACCAGATCGCGCAGCGTGATACCCGGCTGCATTTTGCCTTTAAAGCGCACCAGCACCGATTCCGGCATATCCAGCGGCATGACGCCGGTCGCGGCAGCAAACGCCACCAGGCCGGACCCCGCCGGGAAAGAGATGCCGATCGGGAAACGGGTGTGGGAGTCACCGCCAGTACCGACCGTATCCGGCAGCAGCATGCGGTTCAGCCAGGAGTGGATCACGCCATCGCCTGGACGCAGGGAAACACCGCCACGGTTCATAATGAAGTCCGGCAGCGTATGGTGTGTGGTGACGTCAACCGGCTTCGGATAAGCAGCGGTATGGCAGAAGGACTGCATCACCAGATCGGAAGAGAAGCCCAGACACGCCAGATCTTTCAGTTCGTCACGGGTCATCGGACCGGTGGTGTCCTGGGAGCCGACAGAGGTCATTTTCGGTTCGCAATAGGCGCCCGGACGGACACCCTGCACACCGCATGCGCGACCCACCATTTTCTGCGCCAGCGAGTAGCCGCGGCGACTTTCCGCCACCTCTTTTGCCTGACAGAATACGTCGCTGTGCGGCAGCCCCATCGCTTCACGCGCTTTAGTGGTCAGGCCGCGGCCGATAATCAGCGGAATACGGCCGCCTGCGCGCACTTCGTCGATCAGTACATCGGTTTTCAGTTCGAAACTGGCCAGCAGTTCGCCGGTTTCGTGGTTGCACACTTCACCTTTGAACGGGTAAACGTCAATCACATCCCCCATGTTCAGGCTGCTGACATCCACTTCGATCGGCAGCGCACCGGCATCTTCCATGGTGTTAAAGAAGATCGGCGCGATTTTGCCGCCCAGCACCAGACCGCCGCCGCGTTTGTTCGGCACGAACGGAATATCGTCGCCCATAAACCACAGTACGGAGTTGGTAGCAGATTTACGGGAAGAACCGGTACCCACAACATCGCCAACGTACGCCAGCGGGAAACCTTTTTTCGCCAGTTGCTCAATCTGTTTGATCGGGCCAACAGCACCTGGTTGATCCGGTTCAATGCCTTCGCGGGCATTTTTCAGCATCGCCAGCGCGTGCAACGGGATATCCGGGCGCGACCAGGCATCCGGTGCCGGAGAGAGATCGTCGGTGTTGGTTTCGCCCGTCACTTTGAAGACGGTAACGGTAATTTTTTCCGCCAGAGCCGGACGATTCAGGAACCACTCGGCATCGGCCCAGGATTGCATCACCTGCTTCGCATATGCGTTGCCCGCTTTGGCTTTCTCTTCCACATCGTAGAAGTTATCGAACATCAGCAGTGTATGGGACAGGGCTTTGGCCGCAATCGGCGCCAGTTTGTCATTATCCAGCGCATCAATCAGCGGATGGATGTTGTAACCCCCCTGCATGGTGCCCAGCAGTTCGATAGCTTTTTCAGGGGTAACCAGTGGGGAGGTGGCTTCGCCTTTGGCGACAGCGGCAAGAAAACCCGCTTTTACATAGGCGGCTTCATCAACGCCCGGCGGGACACGGTTAGTCAGCAGGTCAATCAGGAATTCTTCTTCGCCAGCAGGCGGGCTTTTCAGCAGCTCGACAAGGCCTGCCATCTGGGTTGCATCTAATGGTTTTGGCGCAATCCCCTCAGCGGCACGTTCAGCTACGTGCTTACGGTATTCTTCTAGCACGACGGTTCTCCTCGCTCTCATTGTCATAATGCGGCAGGCGTTTCTCTTCACGCTCCTGTGAGACAGCAGTTTGTAGGGTAAATCCGCGAACCGCGTCGGGCAGCATAGCAGGATTTTCAGGGGGTGTTAATCTGTTTACAAAAAAGCAACATTAAATACTTGCTGAATCGTTAAGGACGGAATAATGCAGGCTACAGACGGTTTTAACGAAACAGAATCGACGCTAAAAACCATGAAAAACGGCTCCGCAGAGCCGTTTTGCGATGACGGAGTTATGCGGATTTCAGCAGCGAAAGCACGTTGTTGCGCGCGTACTGCACCGGTGTGACCGTCTGATCCACCAGCTCGCCGCGCACATATTTTTTCACCGTTCCACGGTTGTTCACCTGTTCGTTGTGACCGATAGACCCCAGCATCCCACGGCTGTTGTAATTCAGCGTGGTCGAACTCTCTTCATCATTTTCCAGCAGATGATAGGTGTAGTTCTGCGACGACTTCATCTTATTCAGCGCCACCATCGGCAAACTCTGTGTAATATTTACACCATTGGCGGTGAAAAACGCTGTTACCTGGCAAAATTGGCACAAAAAAAACGCCTCCGGAGAGGCGTCTATTGTCTGCGAAAACTTATTTCTTTTTCGCTTTCGGGTTCGGCAGGTCGGTGATGCTACCTTCGAACACTTCTGCGGCCAAGCCAACAGATTCGTGCAGCGTCGGGTGTGCGTGAATGGTCAGCGCGATATCCTCCGCGTCGCAACCCATTTCGATCGCCAGACCGATTTCACCCAGCAGTTCGCCGCCGTTGGTGCCGACAATCGCGCCACCGATAACGCGGTGAGTCTCTTTGTCGAAAATCAGTTTGGTCATACCGTCAGCGCAGTCGGAAGCGATAGCACGACCAGAAGCAGCCCACGGGAAGGTGGCGATTTCGTAGCTAATGCCTTTCTCTTTCGCTTCTTTCTCAGTCAGACCAACCCATGCAACTTCTGGCTCGGTGTAAGCGATAGACGGGATAACTTTCGGATCGAAGTAGTGTTTCTTACCGGCGATAACTTCAGCAGCCACATGGCCTTCATGCACGCCTTTGTGCGCCAGCATCGGCTGACCGACAATATCGCCGATAGCAAAGATGTGCGGCACGTTGGTGCGCAGCTGTTTGTCAACGCGGATGAAGCCACGCTCGTCCACTTCAACGCCTGCTTTGCCGGCATCGAGGTTTTTACCGTTCGGTACACGACCGATAGCCACCAGCACAGCGTCGTAACGCTGCGCTTCAGCAGGGGCCTTTTTGCCTTCCATGGAAACGTAGATGCCGTCTTCTTTCGCTTCAACGGCAGTCACTTTGGTTTCCAGCATCAGGTTGAATTTCTTGCTGACGCGTTTGGTGAAGACTTTAACGATATCTTTATCTGCTGCCGGGATAACCTGGTCGAACATTTCAACCACGTCGATCTCTGAACCCAGCGCATGGTACACGGTACCCATTTCCAGGCCGATGATCCCGCCGCCCATGACCAGCATACGTTTCGGTACGGATTTCAACTCCAGAGCATCGGTGGAATCCCATACGCGTGGATCTTCGTGCGGAATGAACGGCAACTGAATCGGACGGGAACCCGCCGCGATGATAGCGTTGTCAAAGTTGATCACGGTTTTGCCGTTTTCGCCTTCAACTTCCAGAGTGTTCGCCCCAGTGAATTTACCCAGACCGTTGACCACTTTGACTTTACGGCCTTTCGCCATACCCGACAGACCACCGGTCAGTTGGGTGATCACTTTCTCTTTCCAGGTACGGATTTTGTCAATATCAGTTTTCGGCTCGCCGAAGACGATACCGTGTTCAGCCAGCGCTTTGGCTTCTTCGATAACTTTTGCTACGTGCAGCAGCGCTTTAGAAGGGATACAACCTACATTCAGACAAACACCGCCGAGGGTGCTGTAACGTTCAACGATGACGGTTTCCAGACCTAAATCAGCGCAACGGAAGGCAGCAGAGTAACCTGCCGGGCCTGCCCCAAGTACCACGACCTGAGTTTTGATTTCAGTACTCATCATGACCTCTTATTGATTTCCGGCGGTCAGGGGTACTTCGTGTCGCCCTTCATCCACCGGGACGTTCTATCCGCCCGCAGTTTACAAAAATGTTAACAATTTTGAAACAACAAACGGCAAACGATTTGTCCTTTGCCCCCTGATAACCCCAAAAGCCCAATGAGATTATCAGAAAAAAGCCGGCCGTCAGGCCGGCTTTCTCGATTACATCACCAGACGGCGGATGTCCGACAGCATGTTGTTGATGATGGTGATAAAGCGCGCACCATCAGCACCGTCAATCACACGGTGGTCGAAGGAGAGCGAAATCGGCATCATCAGGCGCGGCACGAACTCTTTACCGTTCCAGACCGGCTCCATTGCAGATTTGGAGACACCCAGGATAGCCACTTCCGGCGCGTTCACAATCGGCGCGAAGTGGGTGGTACCCAAGCCGCCGATGCTGGAGATGGTGAAGCAACCGCCCTGCATTTCGCCAGCGGTCAGCTTGCCATCACGCGCTTTTTTGGAGATGACAGTCAGCTCGCGGGACAGCTCGGTAATGCTCTTCTTATTCACGTCTTTAAAGACCGGAACAACCAGACCATTCGGCGTATCCACCGCAACACCGATGTTGATGTATTTTTTCAGCGTCAGCTTCTGACCATCTTCAGACAGAGAGCTGTTGAAGCGCGGCATTTGCTCAAGCGCTGCAGCAACGGCTTTCATGATGAAGACAACCGGGGTGAATTTCACGTCCAGTTTGCGCTTCTCAGCTTCGGCGTTTTGCTGTTTACGGAACGCTTCCAGATCGGTGATATCGGTTTTATCGAAGTGTGTAACGTGCGGGATCATTATCCAGTTACGGCTCAGGTTAGCACCAGATATTTTCTGGATACGGCCCAGCTCCACTTCTTCGATTTCACCAAACTTGCTGAAATCCACTTTCGGCCACGGCAGCAGGCCCGGCAAAGAACCACCGGTTGCGCCAGCGGCAGGCGCGGATTCAGCGCGTTTGATCGCATCTTTCACGTAAGCCTGAACGTCTTCGCGCAGGATGCGATCTTTACGGCCGGTGCCTTTCACTTTCGCCAGGTTAACGCCGAATTCGCGCGCGAGGCGGCGGATCAGCGGCGTCGCGTGGACGTAAGCGTCGTTTTCAGCAAAGTCGGATTTACCTTCAGCTTTCACCGGAGCCGATGCAGCAGCTGGTTTTGCCGCCTGGGCAGCAGGAGCAGGAGCTGCCGCAGTTGCAGCCGGAGCGGCGGCAGGCGCAGCGCCCTCCACTTCAAACACCATGATCAGAGAGCCGGTGGAGACTTTATCGCCCACGTTCACTTTCAGCTCTTTCACGGTACCGGCGAATGGTGCCGGAACTTCCATAGACGCTTTGTCGCCTTCTACGGTGATCAATGACTGTTCAGCAGAGACTTTATCGCCCACTTTTACCAGCACTTCGGTCACTTCAACTTCGTCACCGCCGATATCCGGTACATTAACCTCTTTCGGGCCAGAAGCTGCTGCCGGCGCGCTTGCCGCAGCCGGAGCTGCCGCCTGTGCCGGAGCCGCTGCCGGAGCAGCGCCTGCAACTTCGAAGATCATGATCAAGGAACCGGTGGAAACTTTGTCGCCGGTATTGATTTTGATCTCTTTAACAGTCCCGGCAAACGGCGCCGGAACTTCCATAGAGGCTTTGTCGCCTTCTACGGTGATCAGAGACTGTTCAGCCGCAACGGTGTCGCCTACTTTGACCAGGATCTCGGTCACTTCAACTTCGTCGCCGCCAATATCCGGTACGTTAACTTCTTTGGCAGCCGCAGCAGCAGCCGGTACCGCGTCTTTCTTCTCTTCTGCCTTAGCAGGTGCAGCGGCTGCTGCACCATCGGCGGAATCGAAAATCATGATCAGTTTGCCGGTCTCGGTTTTATCGCCGACAGAGACTTTGATCTCTTTAACGATGCCAGCCTGCGGAGACGGGACTTCCATAGAGGCTTTATCGCCTTCTACGGTGATCAGCGACTGTTCAGCGGAAACGGTGTCGCCCACTTTGACCAGGATCTCGGTGATTTCAACTTCATCAGACCCGATGTCCGGTACATTGATTTCGATAGCCATTATCTCTTTACCTCTTACGCCAGACGCGGGTTAACTTTTTCTGCATCGATGTTGAATTTGGTGATTGCTTCCGCCACCACTTTCTTGTCGATTTCGCCACGTTTAGCCAGTTCGCCCAGTGCAGCTACCACCACGTAAGAAGCATCAACTTCGAAGTGGTGACGCAGGTTTTCACGGCTATCGGAACGACCGAAGCCATCGGTACCCAGTACGCGGTAATCATCAGCCGGTACGTAAGTACGAACCTGCTCAGCGAACAGTTTCATATAGTCAGTAGATGCCACTGCCGGAGCGTCGTTCATCACCTGAGCGATGAACGGAACGCGAGGAGTTTCCAGCGGGTGCAGCATGTTCCAGCGCTCACAATCCTGGCCATCACGCGCCAGTTCAGTGAAGGAGGTGACGCTGTAGACGTCAGAGCCCACGCCGTAATCGTTCGCCAGAATCTGCGCGGCTTCACGTACGTGACGCAGGATAGAACCGGAGCCCAGCAGCTGAACTTTACCTTTGCTACCCGCAACGGTTTCGAGTTTGTAGATACCTTTGCGGATACCTTCCTCAGCACCTTCCGGCATTGCCGGCATGTGGTAGTTTTCGTTCAGCGTGGTGATGTAATAGTAAACGTTCTCTTGTTTCTCGCCGTACATACGCTCCAGACCGTCATGCATGATGACAGCAACTTCGTACGCGTAAGCCGGATCGTAAGAGATACAGTTCGGGATAGTCAGCGACTGAATATGGCTGTGGCCATCTTCGTGTTGCAGACCTTCGCCGTTCAGCGTTGTACGACCGGAAGTCCCCCCTACCAGGAAGCCGCGAGCCTGCTGGTCGCCAGCCTGCCAGCACAGGTCGCCGATACGTTGGAACCCGAACATGGAGTAGTAGATGTAGAACGGGATCATCGGCAGGTTGTTGGTGCTGTAAGAGGTCGCAGCCGCCAGCCAGGATGCGCCAGCACCCAGTTCGTTAATACCTTCCTGCAGGATCTGACCTTTTTCGTCTTCTTTGTAGTAAGCAACCTGCTCACGGTCTTGCGGGGTATACTGCTGGCCGTTCGGGCTGTAAATACCAATCTGACGGAACAGACCTTCCATACCGAAAGTACGCGCTTCGTCGGCGATGATCGGAACCAGACGATCTTTGATCGATTTGTTCTTCAGCATCACGTTCAGGGCACGAACGAAAGCGATAGTGGTGGAGATCTCTTTGTTCTGCTCTTCCAGCAACTGGGAGAAATCAGATAGCGCAGGCAGTTCCAGCTTCTCGGTGAAGTTCGGCTGACGAGACGGCAGGTAGCCTTTCAGCGCCTGGCGACGTTCATGCAGGTATTTGTACTCTTCAGAGCCTTCCGGGAAGGTCAGGTAAGAGAGATTTTCAACCTGCTCATCGGTTACCGGAACATTGAAACGGTCACGGATATAACGCACGCCGTCCATGTTCATTTTCTTAACCTGGTGGGCAATGTTTTTGCCTTCAGCGGTATCACCCATGCCGTAACCTTTAATGGTATGGGCCAGGATAACAGTCGCTTTACCTTTGGTTTCCTGCGCTTTTTTCAGTGCAGCGTAGACTTTCTTCGGATCATGACCGCCACGGTTCAGCGCCCAGATCTGCTCGTCAGTCCAGTCTGCAACCAGCGCTGCGGTTTCCGGATATTTACCGAAGAAGTGCTCACGAACGTAGGCGCCGTCTTTGGATTTGAAGGTCTGGTAATCACCGTCAACGGTTTCGTTCATCAGTTGGATCAGTTTACCGCTGGTATCTTTACGCAGCAGCTCGTCCCAACGGGAACCCCACATCACCTTGATCACGTTCCAGCCAGCACCGGCGAAGATGCCTTCCAGTTCGTTGATGATTTTACCGTTACCGGTGACCGGGCCATCCAGACGTTGCAGGTTACAGTTGATGATGAAGCACAGGTTGTCCAGTTTTTCACGGGTGGCGATAGTGATCGCACCTTTGGATTCTGGTTCATCCATCTCGCCATCGCCAAGGAAAGCGTAAACGGTTTGTTCAGAGGTATCTTTCAGGCCGCGGTGTTCCAGATATTTCAGGAACTTCGCCTGGTAGATCGCACCAATCGGACCCAGACCCATGGATACGGTCGGGAACTGCCAGAATTCCGGCATCAGTTTCGGGTGCGGATAAGATGACAGGCCCTTGCCGTGCACTTCCTGACGGAAGTTGTTCATCTGCTCTTCAGTCAAACGACCTTCGACGAACGCACGCGCGTAGATACCCGGAGAGATATGGCCCTGGAAGTAAACCAGATCGCCGCCATCTTTCTCGTTACGGGCGCGGAAGAAGTGGTTGAAGCAAACGTCATATACGGTCGCAGAAGACTGGAAGGACGCCATGTGGCCGCCCAGCTCAAGGTCTTTTTTAGAGGCACGCAGAACCGTCATGATTGCGTTCCAGCGGATAGCTGAACGAATACGTCGTTCCAGTTCCAGATTGCCAGGGTATTCCGGCTCATCTTCAACGGCAATAGTGTTTATATAGTTGCTCGCCCCTGTGCCAGCTGCCACTTTCACACCGCCTTTGCGGGCTTCAGAAAGGAGCTGGTCAATCAGATACTGAGCACGCTCAACACCTTCTTCACGGATGACCGATTCGATCGCCTGTTGCCAGTCGCGAGTTTCGATCGGATCCACGTCATTTTGGAAACGTTCTGACATGGGGGGTATTCCTTATCTATCTAATACGTTGATTTGTCTGGAACCTGTCCCATTGAGCCCTTCGAAAAAGACACAATAAGACAGGTTCTGCGTTTAGTTGCCGCGCTTTAAAGTTTGGCGCTGGTGTTACAACTCTTCCGGCACAAACTGCGCCAGAAAATCTTAATTCTTTCTCTGCTCTAACCGACGCAGCGAGCGTTCACGACGGCTCTGCTCACGGCTTCTGTCCAGCAAAATCTCTTCGATAAACGCCAGGTGGCGGTGTGACGCTTCACGCGCCTCTTCCGGCTGCCCGGCCATGATCGCTGTGAAAATACTTGAGCGATGGTTGCTGACCAGCGGGAGCATCTCCCGGCGTGCGTACAGCAATTCGAAGTTATGCCGGACGTTTTGCGCCAACATGGGCTCCATGCAGCGTAGCAAATGAAGCAGCACGACATTGTGCGCCGCTTCGGTTACGGCAATTTGATACTGCACGACAGCGCGGGACTCCGCGTCCAAATCCCCGGACTGCTGCGCCAGCTCAATCGCCTGGTGCAGCTCGCTGATACGCGCTTTGTCTTCATCTGTGCTGCGCAGCGCTGCGTAATAAGCCGCTATGCCTTCTAGTGCATGGCGGGTTTCAAGCAGGTCAAATTGGGATTCGGGATGATCGTTGAGCAGCTCTACCAGCGGATCGCTGAAGCTCTGCCACAGACTGCTCTGGACAAAAGTCCCGCCACCCTGGCGACGAAGGAGCAGGCCTTTCGCTTCGAGGCGCTGAATGGCCTCGCGCAGTGAAGGACGAGAAACATCGAACTGTTTCGCCAGTTCGCGCTCTGGAGGAAGTTTTTCACCGGGACGTAAAGTCCCTTCGAGAATCAAAAACTCCAGTTGCTGCTCAATCACATCGGAAAGTTTTGGTTGGCGGATTTTGCTGTAGGCCATGGTTCCCTGTCTCTGCCATTCGCCGGAGTAAATTGGTCTTACCAATTTCACGTTCTTGACGCTAAAGTAACAAAGTATTCACCTCCTGTCCATACAGGTTTTGATTGAAATCAGGAAACCACGCACATTTTAACAATCATACAGAAATGACGTTTCAAAAATGTAACCTTGCACAAATGTCCCATTTACCTCGAAAGAGGCAGTTTTAACTTTCCTGAAACGCTGACTAAGACATTTGAACCGATTCAGTTGATTCATTTATGATTTTTTATTCACTTAATTTGCATAAAAATAAAACAAACGATCGAGAAGGGAGTAGTTGGGGTACTGGCAAGCGGTTTCTTTTTCATCAATCGTCATCATCGCTTCATAAAGCAGATGCATTCACGCGCACTTACCACTATTCTTGGCACTACGAAAGAGCCAAGTGAAAAATCACGTCTGCAATTCGTAAACAATAAAATACAAAAATGGAATTTATTTCTTACACGCAAACGACAGCGTAAACATAATAACCACACACGAGGTTTCATGATGGAAGGTCAACAGCACGGCGATCAGCTAAAGCGCGGCCTTAAGAACCGCCATATTCAGCTTATTGCGCTGGGTGGCGCTATTGGGACTGGCCTTTTTCTGGGCAGCGCATCGGTCATTCAATCCGCCGGTCCCGGTATTATTCTGGGCTACGCCATTGCAGGTTTTATCGCCTTTCTGATCATGCGTCAGTTGGGCGAAATGGTCGTAGAAGAGCCGGTAGCCGGTTCATTTAGTCACTTTGCTTACAAGTATTGGGGTGACTTTGCCGGTTTTGCTTCTGGCTGGAACTACTGGGTGCTGTATGTGCTGGTGGCGATGGCGGAACTGACCGCGGTCGGGAAGTATATTCAGTTCTGGTGGCCGGAAATCCCGACCTGGGTCTCTGCTGCGGCCTTCTTTGTCATCATTAACGCCATCAACCTGACCAACGTGAAAGTGTTTGGTGAGATGGAGTTCTGGTTTGCCATTATTAAGGTATTCGCAGTTGTCGCCATGATCATTTTCGGCGGCTGGCTGCTGTTTAGCGGTAGCGCTGGTCCGCAGGCGACTGTACGTAACCTGTGGGAACAGGGCGGCTTCCTGCCACATGGTATCGGTGGACTGGTGATGATGATGGCGATCATTATGTTCTCGTTTGGCGGCCTTGAGCTGGTGGGGATCACCGCCGCAGAGGCCGATAATCCGGAACAGAGCATTCCCAAAGCCACCAACCAGGTTATCTATCGTATCCTGATTTTCTATGTTGGCTCACTGGCGGTGCTGCTCTCGCTGATGCCGTGGACCCGTGTAACGGCAGATACCAGCCCGTTTGTGCTGATTTTCCACGAACTGGGTGACACCTTCGTCGCCAACGCGCTGAACGTTGTGGTGCTGACAGCCGCCCTCTCTGTTTATAACAGTTGCGTTTACTGCAATAGCCGTATGCTGTTTGGCCTGGCGAAGCAGGGCAACGCGCCAAAAATGCTGCAAAAAGTTGATAAACGCGGCGTACCAGTGAACACTATCCTGACTTCCGCGCTCTTTACCGCGTTGTGTGTGCTGATCAACTACTTCGCACCGGAATCGGCATTCGGTCTGCTGATGGCGCTGGTGGTTTCCGCGCTGGTAATCAACTGGGCGATGATCAGCCTGGCACATATGCGTTTCCGTCGTGCAAAACAGTTGCAGGGCGTGACGCCTCGCTTCCCGGCGCTGTTCTATCCGCTGGGTAACTGGATCTGCCTGCTGTTTATGGCCGCAGTGCTGGTGATCATGCTGATGACGCCTGGTATGGGAATTTCGGTGTATCTGATCCCGGTATGGGTTGCTGTGCTGGGTGTCGGCTATCTGTTGAAACAGAAAAGTGCAAAAACCGTAAAAGCCAGTTAATCCTTGTCTGAACACCCCTTTCTCTGCTCAGGTAAGGGGTGTTACCACAACGTTACCTTGGTTTCGCTCCGGCGCTGGTTAGCATATTGCGGCTGTCTATTTGTGTGATTGATGCAGTTACCGGCCTGCTAATGGGCGCAATCCTGATCGCCATACCCTCCTGGAAACGATTCGCTGACAAGAAAACGGGATGCCTTATTTTGGCATCCCGGCTGCGGATAATGCGGATAATCAGTAAAACTGCGGCACGCAATCAGATCAGCGTGCCGTAAATCGTCAACAACGCGACCACAACGACCAGCACCAGCGAGGTTTTTTTCGCCATCGACACCGCTGCTTTCGGCGTTTCGACTTTGTCCAGATGCGGCTCGCGCGCCAGTGAGAACTGTGCGAGTCGTGTCAGCACCTGGTATTGCGATGTATGGCCGTCCCCAAGGGAAGCAAACCATGCAGGCAACGCCTTTTCGCCGTGCCCAACCAGCGCATACACCACGCCAGCCAGCCTGACAGGCACCCAGTCCAACACATGTAAAATGGCGTCAATTCCTGACTGCTGGCGTTCGTTAGGCGTCTGGTAACGCGCCAACCACGACTGCCAGGCACGCAAAAACGCATAACCTGCCAACAGCACCGGCCCCCAGTATGCGCCAACAATAAACCAGAACAGCGGGGCCAGATAAAAGCGGAAGTTGATCCATACCAGCGCGTTTTGCAGTTCGCGTAAAAACTCACGCTCATTGCATCCTGGCGGCATGCCATGTATCAGTGTTAACTCATTCGCCATCGCATTATGGGCATGACTGTCATTGTGTGCTGCCGCCTTCAGGTAAGCGTGGTAATGCAGACGCACCTTACCCGCGCCAATGCATAACACGCCAATCAGGATCCAGACCACCAACAACGGTACGTTGAAAAACAATCCCAGCAGCGCACGCAGGATCAGGAAGGTCACCAGCATCGCCAGCACTGTCATCAACAGCGTACGGAACATCGAGTAATGCTTAACTCGCCGGAACAGCACTTCCAGCCTATGATCCAGTTGCCAGTGCTCCCCCAGTTTAAACAGCCGTTCTGCTGCCAGCACCAGCAGCATGGTGAATAACGTCATGGCATCTCCTTTTCTGACGAGCCGGCGACCAGCGCACGGAATCTGGCCCAGTCGAAAGCCGGTCCGGGATCGGTTTTCCGTTGCGGCGCAATATCGCTGTGGCCGGTCATATTGTTGGCAATCGACGGATAAAGCTCAATGAGTGTTCGCGTCACCGCCGCCAGTTGCTGATACTGCTCGTCGGTATACGGCAGATTATCGGTGCCTTCAAGCTCGATCCCAATCGAGAAATCATTGCAGCGTTCCCGACCATGATAAGAGGATACGCCTGCATGCCAGGCGCGTTTATCGAAAGGCACATATTGCACAACCTCGCCATCACGGCGGATCAGGCAGTGCGCGGAAACTCGTAGATGAACAATTTCGGCGAAAAATGGATCAGCATCGGGTTTGAGCGTACCGGTGAACAACGCATCTATCCACGGGCCGCCAAATTTGCCGGGCGGCAGGCTAATATTATGTACCACCAGCAGTGAAGGCTGTTCATCGTCCGGGCGGCAATCAAAATGGGGAGACGGCATGTGCCGCGCTTCCACCAGCCACCCCTTGCGTAACGGCATAAGGAACTCCTTTAAGAGGATGGTGCTAAAACACGCTTCAGAGTAGCATGTCCGGGCGGTGCCCCATAATGGTCTCCCGAACAGGACATCGCCTAACTTTGTGATTCGTTACCCTTTTTGGAGTTTATCATGCCGCCTCGCCGCTATAACCCCGATCTTCGACGTGACGCGCTGCAAAAACGCATCGAACTGGATATCCCCGCTGCTGTCGCCCAGGCGCTGCGTGAAGATTTGGGCGGAGAAGTTGACGCTAACAATGACATTACCGCGCAATTATTACCGCCAGAGAACCGCTCTCATGCGGTGGTTATTACCCGCGAAGACGGTGTATTTTGCGGTAAACGCTGGGTTGAAGAGGTTTTTATTCAGCTAGCTGGCGGCAACGTGACGCTGACCTGGCTCGTTGCAGATGGCGACACGATCCGCGCCGATCAACCGCTGTTTGAACTGGAAGGCCCTTCCCGCGTACTGCTGACCGGCGAGCGTACAGCATTGAACTTTGTGCAAACGCTCTCCGGTGTAGCCAGCGAAGTACGGCGCTATGTGGATTTGCTCAGCGGAACCAAAACCCAGCTGCTCGATACGCGTAAAACGCTGCCAGGCCTACGCACCGCACTGAAATATGCGGTGCTGTGCGGCGGTGGCGGCAACCATCGTCTGGGCCTTTCCGACGCTTTTCTGATCAAAGAGAACCATATCATTGCTGCTGGCTCCGTTCGCCTGGCGGTGGAAAAAGCGTTCTGGCTACACCCGGATGTCCCGGTGGAAGTAGAAGTTGAAACGCTGGAAGAACTGGACGACGCGCTGAAAGCAGGTGCTGACATCATCATGCTGGATAACTTCGAAACCGACCAGATGCGCGAAGCGGTTAAACTCACAAATGGCCAGGCGCGGCTGGAAGTTTCCGGCAATGTGACAAACGAAACGCTGCGTGAATTCGCCGAAACCGGCGTCGATTATATCTCCGTTGGCGCGCTGACCAAGCATGTGCGCGCCCTCGATTTATCGATGCGTTTTCGCTGAATCACCTCTAACAAAGAGACGGGCCACAGGCCCGTTTTTGCGAACGCCCTTCCACAAATAATACGACACGTTGCAAAAGCGTTAAAAATGCCGGAAGTCATTATCACAAAATCATTTTTGCCCCTCGTCCACCGATTCATGTGCTGACACAGTGACGGCTCTGCATAAGGAGCTGTTTAATGAAACGACAACAAGGATTTACTTTAATCGAACTGATGGTGGTGATTGGCATCATTGCGATCCTGAGCGCCATCGGCATTCCCGCCTACCAAAACTACCTGCGTAAAGCCGCCCTCACTGACATGCTGCAAACGTTTATTCCGTACCGTACGGCCGTTGAACTTTGCGCGCTGGATCGTGGCGGCGTGGATAACTGCGATGCCAGCAGCAACGGTATACCGTCCCCCACCACAACCCGCTATGTTTCGACGATGAGCGTAACAAAAGGCGTGGTCTCGCTGTCTGGACAGGAGAGCCTGAATGGGCTGAGCGTGGTAATGACGCCGCAGTGGAGCAACGCCGACGGAATGCAGGGCTGGGCGCGCAGTTGCAACATTCAGGCAGACAGCTCGCTCCAGCAGGCTTGTGAAGATGTTTTCCGGACCGGCAAGTAAGGAGCGCCAATGCAACCCGATAAACTCAGTGCGCTATGCCAGCGCCATAATGCGGTCGTACTCAAAAGCGAAAACGATCTCTTAACGATTGCTGTGGTTGAAACACCCAGCACCGAATTAATGGAATCACTCACTTTTGCCGCCCAGAAGCGTGTCGATATTCGCTGCTGGACGCCAGAGCAAATGGATAAACATTTGCAGATGAAAGCGCAAACCGTGGTGCCAGTGGTACAGGAAGAGAGCAGTACCGCCGCGATGGAGATCGTTGAACATACGCTTCAACAAGCGCTGATGCTATGTGCTTCAGATATCCATTTTGAGCCCGGTGAAACGCACTATACCATTCGTCTGCGCGTCGATGGCGTGCTGCATCCACTTTCGCCTCTGCCCGGCACGCTCGCCAGCACGCTGACCGCAAGGCTAAAAGTGCTCGGCAATCTCGACATCGCTGAGCACCGTTTACCACAAGATGGTCAGTTCAGTCAGGAAATTGGCGGGCAATCGATCTCGTTTCGCATTGCCACTCTCCCCTGTCGTCACGGAGAGAAAGTGGTCCTGCGCCTGCTGCATCAGGTTAACCAACCGCTGGAACTGGAAGTGCTGGGAATGACCGACCAACAGCGAGCTCTGTTTGCCACCGCACTGGCGCAGCCACAAGGATTGTTGCTGGTTACTGGCCCAACAGGCAGCGGTAAAACCGTCACGCTGTACAGCGCATTGCAGGCGCGAAATAAACCAGAAGTTAACATTGCCAGCGTGGAAGATCCCGTAGAGATCCCGCTCGCCGGGCTAACACAGACACAAATCAATCCGCGCAGCGGGCTGACCTTTCAGAGCGTATTGCGCGCGCTGTTACGCCAGGATCCGGACATCATCATGATTGGCGAAATTCGCGATGGTGAAACCGCCGAAATCGCGATAAAAGCCTCCCAGACCGGACATCTGGTACTGTCAACATTGCACACCAACTCCACCAGCGAAACGCTGGTACGCATTCAACAAATGGGTGTTGCCCGCTGGATGATCTCCTCGGCACTGTCGCTGGTGGTGTCGCAACGTCTGGTGCGTAAACTCTGCCCGCACTGCCGAAAACTTGCTATGGAGAATATCCATCTTCCCGGTACGCTGTGGCCTCGTCCGCTGCCGCGTTGGCGGGCCGAAGGCTGTGAACAGTGCTATCACGGTTTTTACGGGCGACTGGCACTGTTTGAAGTCCTCGCCATCACACCGGAAATACGTCAGGCCATTGCTGGCAATATAGGTGCGGAAGAGATTGGACTACTGGCGCGGCAGAGTGGCATGACCACGCTGTTTGAGCATGGCTGCCAAGCCGTGGAACAAGGGTTGACCACCTTTGACGAGCTGGTACGCATCCTGGGTTTTCCGGATGGCGAATAAACACCTTTGGCTGTGGTCCGGGCTTGATAACAGCGGCACCCTGCAAAGCGGTACGCACTGGAACGAAAATCGCGACAGCGTGGTGTTGCTATTGCATCAGCGGCAAATCCATCTGCTGACGTTGAAACGCTGTCCGGTACGTCGCGCGCTCTGGCAAGCGGAGCATGGATGCTCTGTTTTGCAGCAACTTGCTACTCTTCTGCAGGCCGGTCTGACATTACCGGAAGGGTTACAACTGCTGGCAGGGCAACATCCCGCCAGACAGTGGCAGGCGCTGTTGCGTCAGATTGCACAAACGCTGGAGCAGGGGGAAACATTTTCGGCTGCGCTACGCCAGTGGCCTGATGTGTTTCCTCCGCTCTGGCTGGCGATGATTCGCACCGGCGAGTTAACCGGTAAACTGGATGAGTGCTGCTTCAAGCTCGTCAGCCAGCAGCAAGCGCAAAGGGAACTGGCGTTGAAAGTGAAAAAAGCACTTCGCTATCCGCTGATCATCCTCTCTCTAACGGCAGCAGTAGTGCTGGCAATGATATATCTGGTATTACCTGAGTTCTCGGCCATCTACCAGACATTTAACACACCACTTCCGGCGCTCACGCGGGGTGTCATTGCCACTGCTGACGTTATGCAGCGCTGTGCCCTGCCGTTGATAGTATTTACGACGCTGGTACTCGGCGTCATTAGATCACTACGTCATCACCCCGGCTGGCTTCGTTACCGACAGCGACTGCTACTGGCCACTCCAGTAATGGGTCAGTTGATACGCGGGCAGAGGCTCAGCCAGATATTTACCGTCCTGTCGCTGACGCAGCGTGCGGGTATCGCCTTTTTGCAGGGTCTGGAAAGTGTCCAGGAGACGCTTACCTGCCCTTACTGGCGCGATATCCTGCAACGTGCGCATCAGGAGATAACTCAGGGCATGTCGATAGCTACCGCCCTGAAAGAAAGCGGTGAATTCCCGACGCTGTGTATTCAGTTGATTCGCACAGGCGAGGTTTCCGGCGCGCTGGATACGATGCTGTACAACCTGGCGCAGCATCACAGCGAACAAACTCAGCGTCAGGCAGATGGTCTGGCAGCCGTGCTTGAGCCGTTGTTGCTGGTAGTGACAGGGTTGATTATCGGGGTGCTGGTTGTGGCAATGTACCTGCCCATCTTCCATCTGGGAGATGCGATGAGCAGTGCGGGGTGAGCGCAGGCGCGGTATAACGCAGCGCCTGTTTAGCGATTACAGGCTATTGAAAACGCGGTTTTCCTGCTCCTGAACGCGAATAAAGGTAGTGCGTTTGGTCAGTTCTTTCAGACGAGACGCGCCAACGTAGGTACAGGCCGAGCGCAGACCGCCCAAAATGTCGCGCGCAGTATTATCTACGGGTCCACGCAACGCCAGCTTGACGGTTTTGCCTTCTGCAGCACGGTAACCGGCAACGCCGCCAACGTGGCGATTCATTGCAGATTCAGAGCTCATGCCATAGAACAGCATGAATTTTTCACCGTTCTCTTCAACCACGGTACCGCCGCTCTCTTCATGTCCTGCCAGCATACCGCCCAACATAACGAAATCTGCACCGCCGCCGAAGGCTTTCGCTACGTCGCCAGGAACGGTGCAACCGCCATCGCTGACAATCTGACCACCCAGGCCATGCGCAGCATCAGCACATTCGATCACCGCAGAAAGCTGCGGATAGCCAACGCCGGTTTTCACGCGCGTGGTGCAGACAGAACCCGGGCCAATACCCACTTTAACGATATCGGCGCCGGAGAGGATCAGTTCTTCACACATTTCACCCGTCACAACGTTACCGGCGCAGATGGTTTTACTCGGCCAGGCTTCACGCGCTTTCGCAACAAACTGTACAAAATGCTCGGAATAGCCATTCGCCACATCAATACAGACAAAATTCAGCGCGGGATGCAGCGCAAGGATCTGTTTTGTTTTATCAAAATCGGCGTCAGATGTTCCGGTGGAAACCATTACATGGCGCAGCACATCCGCAGATTCGCGCGCAATGAAATCCTTCCAGTCTTCGACGGAATAGTGTTTATGCACGGCAGTGAGAATGTCGAATGAAGCCAGCGCTTTTGCCATCATAAAAGTGCCAACCGAGTCCATATTCGCGGCAATAATTGGTACACCGAACCAGTTCATTCCAGAATGCTTGAAGGTAAACTCGCGCTCCAGCTCAACATCGGAACGGCTTTTAAGGGTAGAACGTTTAGGGCGGATAAGAACGTCTTTGAAACCTAACTTCAGATCTTCTTCGATACGCATGTGCGGATTCCTGGGGTTAATGGCGGAAATACGAACTCACAACTCCAGTGACGCTATCATACGCGCTAATAAGGGCTGCGCAAGACTGCGAATTTCTCTTTTTTTACGCTACAATCCTATAAATTTACCTGGTGAATCAGCAAGTTCAGGTTAATCGATTTCATTGTCGCTTGATTAACTCACAACACATTGATTATATTCGTAAATACATTCAAGATTTTACGTTTTCCTTCCCTTTTGCAGATGATAAAAAAGCGCCATGAATATGGCGAAAGAGAACGTGGATTGTGATGTCAGGCAGACCCACTTTGGGATGAGGTATTATGGGGTATACGGTCGCGTTAACCGGCGGCATCGGCAGTGGGAAAAGCACCGTAGCGGATGCTTTCGCACAGCTTGGGGTTAACGTTGTCGATGCGGATATTATTGCGCGTCAGGTCGTGAAACCGGGTTCGCAAGCATTAAGCGCCATCACAGCACGTTTTGGGGCAGAAATACTCCTTGCCGACGGCTCGCTAAACCGTCGGGCATTACGTGAACGTATTTTTGCTTCTCCGGCTGATAAAGAGTGGCTCAATGGTCTGCTCCATCCGTTAATTCATCAGCAGACCCAGCGTGAGATTGCGCAGGCAACGTCGCCCTATGTACTGTGGGTTGTTCCCCTGCTGGTGGAAAACCAGCTATACCGTAAAGCCGACCGGGTTTTGGTGGTGGATGTCCCGGTTGAGACTCAAATTGCACGCACCACGCAGCGTGATGGCGTTAGCCGCGAACATGCAGAACATATTCTTGCGGCTCAGGCCACACGTGAAGCGCGACTTGCCGTCGCTGATGATGTTATTGACAATAATGGCGCACCAGGTGCGATAGCATCGGATGTTGCCCGCCTGCACTCCGCGTATCTGGAATATGCTTCGCAGGCCGTATCACAGGAAAAACCGTAATGCACACCCACATCCTTTTTGAACACCCGCTTAACGAGAAGATGCGCACCTGGCTGCGTGTCGAATTTCTGCTTCAGCAACTCACCGTCCGTTTACCGCTGAGCGACCATGCTGATGCGCTGCACTTTTTCCGTAATGTCGGTGATTTACTGGATGTGTTCGAACGCGGCGATACGCGTACGGAACTATTGAAAGAACTGGAACGCCAGCAGCGAAAATTGCGCGCCTGGAGCGAAGTGGATGGAGTGGATCTTAACCGTATCGAATCCCTGCACCTACAACTGAAAGAGAGCAGCAATATCCTGATGGCCGCGCCACGCATCGGCCAGCTTTTACGTGAAGACCGATTAATTGCGCTGGTACGCCAGCGTCTGAGTATCCCTGGCGGGTGTTGCAGCTTTGATCTGCCTACGCTGCACATGTGGCTGCATTTGTCGCAGGAGCAACGTGATGCACAGGTCGCGGTCTGGCTGGAAAGCCTCGATCCGCTCAAAGCAACGCTACATTTGATCCTTGATCTGATCCGCAACGCCGCGCCATTCCGCCATCAGACCAGCCTGAATGGTTTTTATCAGGATAATGGCGAAGATGCCGATTTACTGCGTCTGAAACTGACACTGCGGGATCGGCTGTATCCGCAAATTTCCGGGCATAAGAGCCGTTTTGCTATCCGCTTTTTACCCCTCGACAGCGAAAACGGGATCGTGCCGGAACGGCTGGATTTTGAACTGGCCTGTTGTTAAGGAGCCTATATGACTGAAACAACCATTGTTAACTGCCCAACCTGCGGGAAATCTGTTGTCTGGGACGAAATTAGCCCGTTTCGCCCCTTCTGTTCCAAACGCTGCCAGCTCATCGATCTGGGAGAATGGGCCGCAGAAGAGAAACGCATCGCCAGCTCTGGCGAGCTATCAGATAGCGATGAATGGAGCGAAGAGCAGCAGTAATGTTTTTGCCGCTGGCGCACCGCTTAACGCTGCGCCAGCCGGGTAATAATAGGTTCGTTAGCCTGCGGGAAATCTTCCGCTTTCAGCATCTGTTGTGCTACCCACTCTCCCGGTTGCCCCTCTTTTCCCCATGGCTCCCCTTCCCAGCGCTCAACCAGCCAGAACCACAGCGTGATATGGCGATCGGGAAACTGATACTCCAGCTTATCAAACAGTGTTGCACTCAGCGGAGTAATACCGACTTCTTCCTGCAATTCACGGCTCATCGCCTGTTCTGGCGTTTCGCCCGCTTCGATTTTACCGCCCGGAAATTCAAGTTTATTAGCCATGTGAGCATCCGCAGCACGGCGTGTAATAAAGATTTCTCCTTGCGGGTTGCGAATGATCCCGACAGCAATGTTGAGTATTTTCATTAGGCAGGCTCCATAAAAAAGGCGCAGATATCTGCGCCTTTTACATTTTTATCAAAAAATTACGCTAAACGGCCATGGCACTGTTTGTATTTTTTACCCGAACCGCAAGGGCATGGATCGTTACGACCCACTTTGCGCTCGCCCGTCTGTGCAGCAAGTTCTGCGACCGCTGCGGATTCATCATCCTGATGGCTCAACTGTTGCATTTGCGCCAGACGCTCAGCCTCCTGGCGACGCTGCTGCTCCATCGCTTCCACTTCTTCCGGCATACGCACCTGCACCTTGCTCAGCGTGCTGATGACTTCATATTTCAGCGACTCCAGCATCGCGGCAAACATGGCGAAGGATTCGCGTTTGTACTCCTGCTTCGGATCTTTTTGCGCGTAGCCACGCAGATGGATCCCCTGACGCAGGTAATCCATGGCTGCCAGATGCTCTTTCCACAGGGAATCCAGCGTCTGCAACATCACGCCTTTTTCAAAGTGACGCATCATTTCCGCACCTACCACGTCTTCTTTGCGCTGATAAGTTTCAATGGCGTTCTGCAGAATGCGCTCGCGCAGCGTCTCTTCATGCAGATCCGGCTCTTTATCCAGCCATTCAGCAATCGGGAGATCCAGATCGAAGTCGTTTTTCAGGCGCTCCTGCAGACCCGGGATGTCCCACATCTCTTCCAGAGACTGCGGCGGAATATGCGCGTCGATGGTAGCTTTGAAAACGTCCTCGCGGATGCTGTTGATGGTTTCGCTCACATCAGATACATCCAGCAGTTCGTTACGCTGAGTATAAATAGCACGGCGCTGATCGTTGGCAACATCATCATATTCCAGCAGTTGCTTACGAATATCGAAGTTGCGGCTTTCCACTTTACGCTGCGCGTTGGCAATCGCCTTCGTAACCCACGGATGCTCAATCGCTTCACCCGGTTTCATCCCCAGCTTACGCATCATGCCGGAAACACGATCGGAGGCGAAAATACGCATTAGCGCATCTTCCATGGAAAGGTAGAAACGTGAAGAGCCGGCATCGCCCTGACGCCCGGAACGACCACGCAGCTGGTTATCGATACGACGAGATTCGTGACGCTCGGTACCGATAATATGCAGGCCGCCAGAGGCCAGCACAGCATCATGGCGTACCTGCCAGTCCGCTTTCACTTTTGCGATTTGCTCTTCGGTCGGATTTTCAATCTCAGCCAGTTCTGCCTGCCAGCTACCGCCCAGCACGATATCCGTACCACGGCCCGCCATGTTGGTGGCAATGGTTACCGTGCCAGGGTAACCCGCCTGAGCAACGATATCCGCCTCTTTGGCGTGGAATTTGGCGTTCAGCACGTTGTGCTTGATACCCGCTTTGGTCAGTTCCTGAGAGACAACCTCTGATTTTTCAATGGAAATAGTCCCCACCAGCACTGGCTGGCCCTTGGCGGTACGCTCTTTAATATCTTCGATAATGGCCTGGATTTTTTCCACTTCGGTCATGTAGACCAGATCCGCCATATCTTTACGAATCATCGGGCGGTTTGTCGGCACAACAACCGTATCCAGTTTGTAGATCGAGCTGAATTCAAATGCTTCGGTATCTGCCGTACCGGTCATACCGGCCAGTTTTTCATACAGACGGAAATAGTTCTGGAAGGTAATGGAAGCCAGCGTCTGGTTTTCATTCTGGATTTCCACGCCTTCTTTGGCTTCAACCGCCTGATGCAGACCGTCAGACCAGCGACGCCCTTGCATGGTACGACCGGTGTGTTCATCAACGATGATCACTTCGCCATCTTTAACAATGTAATCCACGTCGCGGGTGAATAGTGCATGAGCACGCAGCGCAGCAGTGACGTGGTGCATCAACATAATATTGGCCGGGGAGTAGAGTGACTCGCCCTCATCCATGATGTCTTCTTTTACCAACAATTCTTCAATCAGCACCAGGCCGCGTTCGGTGAGCGTTACCTGACGCGCTTTCTCATCCACCGAGAAGTGGCCTTCGCCCTGGAAAGTGTCAGAATCATCTTTCTCCTGGCGAACCAGGTAAGGAATGATTTTGTTCACTTTTTTGTAGAGCTCAGAACTGTCTTCCGCAGGCCCGGAGATGATCAGCGGGGTGCGCGCTTCATCGATGAGGATGGAGTCGACCTCATCCACCAGCGCATAGTGCAGTTTACGCTGTACGCGCTCTTCAGGGCTGAACGCCATGTTATCGCGCAGGTAGTCAAAGCCGTATTCGTTGTTGGTGCCGTAGGTAATATCGGCAGCGTAAGCTTCACGCTTGGCAACAGAAGGCATACCTGGCAGGTTAATACCGACTGTCAGGCCGAGGAACTCAAACAATGGACGGTTGTTTTCGGCATCGCGCTGCGCCAGATAATCGTTCACCGTCACAACGTGAACGCCTTTACCGCTCAGGGCATTCAGGTAAGCCGGCAGGGTCGCTGTCAGGGTTTTACCTTCACCAGTACGCATCTCCGCGATGCAGCGATCGTTCAGTACCATACCGCCCAATAACTGTACATCAAAGTGGCGCATGCCAAACACGCGCTTGCTCGCTTCGCGAACCACAGCAAAAGCTTCAGGCAACAGATTATCTACTGCCTCGCCTTTTTCCAGACGGGCGCGAAACTCTGCGGTTTTACCTTTCAGTTCTTCATCACTGAGCTGCTCCAGGGCCGGTTCCATGGCATTGATCTGCGTGACAGCTTTACGCATACGACGCAGTGTACGATCGTTGCGGCTACCGAATACTTTCGTTAATAACTTGATTAGCATAATAAAAATCTCAAACGCTCCGCACGGCGGAACTAAAAAATGGATAAAAGGATCTTTTTTTAGCTGAAGCGTTGAGGGCCAGCGCGAATACCCTGCACCTGGCTCACCCAGGCGGGCACGCTAAACGCGGCGAACGGCGTGGAAGGGATATAAACAGCCAGGCGGACAATCGTCGGCGGCTTGCTTTCCAGCATCAGCAGTGAGCTGAGCGAATCCAGCAATGCCAGATGGTGTGCCTGAATGGGCAGTGACTCTTCCGTTGCTACAGGTAGCGCCTGAGGCGCCATAGCGAACGAAAGATGACGAATCACAGTACGAATGGCGTGTTGATGCCAGTAATCGACAGTAAAGTTCGGGCGCCGTTTCGCTTCCAGCAAAGAGAAACTGGTAAAATTGACGTTATTGACGCCATCGTGATTGCGGGTCGTTTCACGCGCAGGCTGGTGTGACTCAGCGCTGCCGGCAAATGCAGGCAAGCCAAAACTCGCCGCGACCATCCCTAATAAGAGATGCGGCCAGAAATAGCGTCTGCCAAATTGTCGCCAGCACGTCAGTATTCCGTTCACCTGCTCCACCCAAAAAATCACGCTTGTCCGATTTTGCTTCTGTCGGTGTCGTTTTGCGCCCAAATCTTACCACTAAAGGCACCAGCACCGCAGTAGTATTCAGGCTTCAGGAGGGCGAAATTGGCCAGGAAAGCAGCAAACACACCACTCAAAGCGGAAAAAGAGAAATTCTACATAAAAGTGGGAAAATGCCAGGTGAGAGAAAAGGCAATAAAACGACTGGTTTCCCTGACCGGAGAGAGTGCCAGGTTAACCAGTCGATTTTGTGGTTATGGTGTTATGCCAGAACCATTGACGGTGCTTTAAATGCCAGCGGCAATTCGGCGTCGTCTTCGAAGGTCACATATTCCCAGGCTTCCTGTTTTGCCAGAACAGCCTGCAATAGTTTGTTGTTTAATGCGTGGCCCGATTTATATGCGGTAAACGCACCAATGATATTGTGACCACACATGAACAAGTCACCAATAGCATCCAGCATTTTATGGCGAACAAATTCATCTTCGAAACGAAGCCCGTCTTCGTTCAGTACGCGATAATCGTCAACTACGATGGCACAATCGAAGCTACCGCCAAGGCACAATCCGCGAGACTGGAGGTATTCGATATCACGCATGAAACCGAAGGTACGCGCACGACTAATCTGGCGCATAAATGCGTCGGCAGAGAAGTTCATCGCGTAGCGTTGAGTGCTTGCATCAATCGCCGGGTGGTTAAAATCGATGGTAAAGTCGAGCGTGAAACCATTGTGAGGTCTGAACTCAGCCCATTTATCACCGTCTTCAACACGCACCGTATCTTTGATACGAACGAATTTTTTGGCGCTGTTAAGGTCTTCGAGCCCTGCATCCATTAGCAGATAAACGAAAGGTGCAGCACTGCCATCCATAATGGGAATTTCCGGCGCATCGACTTCAACAATAATGTTATCGATACCCAGCCCCGCCAAAGCAGCATTTAAGTGCTCAACGGTGGAAATCCGCACGTCATGCTCATTGACCAGACAAGTACAGAGCATAGTATCACGCACAGATTTAGCATCAGCCGGAAAATCTACCGGTGGATTCAAGTCAGTGCGACGATAGATGACCCCGGTATTTGCCGGCGCAGGGCGCAACGTCAGTGTGACTTTCTTGCCGGTATGTAAACCGACGCCAGTCGCCTGAACGATACGTTTAAGTGTCCTTTGTTTGATCATCGTATAATCTCGCCTTATTACCAATCCATCCGAAGTGTATAACACAATCGGTGGGGCAGTTTAGCACAAAGAGCGACGAAGCCCAACTTCCAGCAAATTCTTAATCCGCTTGCTTGCGCAGGAATGCCGGAATATCCAGATAATCAGGTTCTTTAGTGGTTTGCGGTGTATTGTCGTTAACCACTTTCGCCGATTTCTGCTCCTGTTGCATCGGCTGCATGCCGTGCTGCTGATAGCGATCCATCACTGGCTGCTGCGCCTGTTTGTTGGTCACCAGCGTAATTTCTGGACGTTTGTCCATGCCGATACCTGTCGCAACGACGGTCACACGCAATTCATCATTCATATCCGGATCAAGGGACGTACCGATAACCACAGTCGCGTTATCAGATGCGAAAGCACGGATAGTGTTACCCACCGTTTCGAACTCATCCAGACGTAAGTCGAAGCCAGCCGTAATGTTAACCAGCACGCCGCGAGCGCCAGAGAGATCAATATCTTCCAACAGCGGACTGGAAATCGCCATTTCTGCCGCTTCTTCCGCACGATCTTCACCGCTAGCCACACCGGAACCCATCATCGCGTAGCCCATTTCGGACATTACGGTGCGCACGTCAGCGAAGTCAACGTTCATCAGGCCCGGACGCGTAATCAGTTCAGCGATACCCTGCACAGCGCCTTTCAGCACATCGTTCGCTGCACCGAATGCATCGAGCAGAGAAATACCACGGCCAAGCACTTTCAGTAACTTGTCGTTCGGAATAGTGATCAGCGAGTCCACATGTTTGGACAGCTCAGTGATACCCTGCTCAGCAAATGCCATACGCTTCTTGCCTTCGAAATTGAAAGGCTTGGTCACCACAGCAACCGTCAGGATACCTAAATCTTTAGCGACTTCAGCCACGACAGGAGCGGCCCCCGTACCGGTACCGCCACCCATACCTGCCGCGATAAAGACCATGTCAGCGCCTTCAAGCGCAGCGCGCAGGGCTTCACGATCTTCTTCAGCCGCATTGCGACCAACTTCAGGGTTTGCTCCAGCGCCCAGACCTTTGGTGATGCCACCGCCGATCTGAATGGTTTGCCCCACCGCTGTTTTACGCAACGCCTGCGCGTCGGTATTTACGGCGAAGAATTCAACACCCTCAATGCGCTCGCGCACCATATGCTCTACGGCGTTGCCACCGCCGCCACCGACGCCGATGACTTTAATCACCGCGTCGTTGGTTAATTCCATCGGTTCAAACATAATTTCTCTCCGTTTTGTGCCTGTCGCCTGAGACCGCTAATTTTCTGCGCTCTCTGAAAAAAAATTAAAACTCTTTTCGCAGCCAGCTGTTGATTCGTTTGAACCATGACCCTACTGACGCGCGTTTTTCCACTTCTGCTTCACCACTGAGATGCGTTTCTTTTCCGTAGTGAAGCAACCCTACCGCCGTTGAGTAATACGGTTCCTGGGCATAATCGGTCAAGCCAGTAATATTGAGCGGCGCACCAATACGCACCTGCGTATGGAAAACGCGCTGCGCACAGGCCGCCAGGCCTTCCATTTGCGCAGCACCACCAGTCAACACAATCCCCGCCGCCAGGTGATGCTTTACCCCCTGCTGGCGAAGCTGTTCCTGCAACTGCAAAATCTCATCGTTAACAAGATTGAGCAACTCGGTATAGCGAGGCTCAATCACGTCTGCCAGCGTCTGACGCTGCAAACTGCGCGGCGGACGACCGCCCACACTGGGTACTTCAACGCTCTCATCTTTGCCGACTAACGACCCCAGCGCACAACCGTGGCGAACTTTGATCGCTTCAGCATCACTGGGCGGCGTACCAAAAGCGTAAGCAATATCGCTGGTGACCACATTCCCTGCATACGGGATCACTTTCGTGTGGCGCAGCGCGCCGCCGGTATAGACCGCCATGTCCATTGTACCACCACCGATGTCAACAACGCAGACGCCCAGTTCTCGTTCGTCTTCCGTCAACACCGAATAGCTGGAGGCCAGTCCGGCGAAAATAAGTTGGTCAACTTTCAACCCACATCGTTCAACGGCTTTAACGATGTTTTTTGCCATATCGTTATGGCAAGTAATCAAATGTACTTTTGCCTGCATACGCACGCCAGAGAGCCCAACCGGGTTTTTGATCCCTTCCTGGTAATCAATGGCGTACTCCTGCGGGATCACATGCAGAACACGGTGTTCATCGCGTACACGCACCGATTTGGCGGTATGCACAACGTTCTCCACATCTTCCTGCGTTACTTCCTCTTCCGAAATCGGCACCATCCCAATTTCGTTCTGGCAGCTAATATGCTTCCCCGAAAGCGCCAGGTAGACAGAAGATATCTGGCAATCTGCCATCAATTCAGCCTGATCGATAGCGCGCTGTACGCATTTCACTACCGATTCCAGATCGTTTACCCCGCCTTTATCCATACCACGGGACGGGCAACTGCCCACGCCAATGATATTCACAATACCGTCGGGCAGAACTTCCCCTACTAAAGCGGCCACCTTCGCGGTGCCAATCTCCAGTCCAACCACCAGTTTTCTGTCCGTCGCCTTGATCATTGTTGCTCTGCCTGTGCCTGATTCTGTTGTGCCTGATTTTGCTGCTGATTCGGTTCCTGAACAGGGGCTGCTTTCCAGCCTACAGCCGCGCCTGAGTCATAGCGTAAATCCACGTAACTGATCGTTTTACCGTCCGTTTGCGCCTGTTGCAGCAGAACCGGGTAGAGTTCCACGAAGCGCGCCAGACGTTTCATTGTATCGCCACGACCCAGGTTGAGCCTGATGTCGTTAGTCAGCGTGACCTGCCATGAGCGTCGCGCCGTCATCGCCGCTTCTTTTAACGTGAATTTATCCTTCGCCAACAATTGCCCCATATCGCGATAGCCTTGCAATACTTCGCTTTCACTGCCTTCAGGGCCATACAACATGGGCAAAACCTGCTTACTGGTTCGTTCGGACGGCACGCTGAACTCATTACCGTCGGCATCGACCATATGCTGATCATTCCATCGCGCAATCGGCACGTATTCAACCAGATGAATCTTCAATTCGTCTGGCCACTGCTTTCTGACGCTTGCCTGCTTTATCCAGGGCAGACGCTCGATCTGACTCTGAATAATATTAACATCCTGCGTCATGAAGGTGCCGGGTGCCCCCAGCGCCAGAATAGACTGACGAATATCATCATTACGGGTGTAATGACGATCGCCCGTCACTACCAGCTTTGACAACGGCAAGCGTTGTGCATCCTCCATCCAACCCAAAACCACCCAGCCGCTAGCAAACACGGTGCATAGCACCGCCAGCAGGAACAAAATCCCTGCAAGACGCGTTCCATTGTTGCGGCGAGAGGTGATTACGGCCTCCGCTTCGCGGTTTCGCGTGTTCAGCGCAGCCTGTGACATATCACTCCGCCAGATCCAGAATGCGAACAACAAGTTGCGAGAAGCTCAAACCCGCCTGGCGAGCAGCCATCGGCACGAGGCTGTGGCTCGTCATCCCTGGCGATGTGTTCGCTTCCAACAAATAAAACTGACCGTCGCTATCCAGCATGGCATCTATTCGTCCCCATCCACGGCACCCTAAAAGACACCATGCTTTCAATACCAGGGACTGTAATGCTGCCTCTCGTTCCACTTCCAGACCTGAAGGGCAGAAATATTTTGTCTCATCAGAGAGATACTTCGCCTCATAATCATAGAAGATTCCCGCTGGTTGGATACGAATTGACGGTAAAATTTCGTTCCCAAGCATCGCCACGGTAAATTCCGGGCCACTTAGCCATTTTTCGATCAGAACTTCATCATCATGTTGAAACGCAAGCGCTAACGCTGCCTGCAGATCTTCACTTTTGTCTACCTTCGACATTCCAACACTGGAGCCTTCACGGCTGGGCTTGACAATAACAGGCAACCCAAGTTCATCAATGCGTTGAATATCATAAAAACTTAGGCCCGATTCAAACTCACTGCGTTCGAATGCGACCCATGGTGCAACCGGTAATCCAGCGCCCTGCCACAACAATTTGCTGCGCAATTTATCCATCGAGATAGCAGATGCCATAACACCACTACCGGTATACGGCATATTGGTCAGTTCAAGCAGACCCTGCAGGGTTCCGTCTTCGCCGCCGCGCCCATGCAATGCAATAAATGCTTTACTAAATCCCATCTCTTTCAGGCGGGTGACATCCACATCACGCGGATCCACGCCGTGCGCATCCACTCCGCCTTCCCGTAAACCCACCAGCACCGCTGCACCGGAATTAAGCGAAACTTCACGCTCGGCGGAGGTTCCACCCAGCAGAACCGCTACTTTCTCAGCCACGGCGCTCCCCCTCTGTGCTCTGCGGTTTCAGTTTGCACTCAGCCAGGATGCGGGCAATCTTGCCGATATTCCCTGCGCCCTGAATCAGGATCAGGTCATTACCGGTCAGTACTGGTGCCAACATCGCCGCAACCTGTGACGGATCAGACACAAGGATCGGATCAATTTTGCCGCGTCCGCGAATAGTACGGCACAGTGAACGGCTATCAGCGCCTGGGATAGCCGCTTCGCCAGCAGGATAAACCTCCAGCATCAGCAGAGAATCAACCTGCATCAACACATTGGCGAAATCGTCGTACAAGTCGCGAGTACGGGTAAAACGGTGCGGCTGAAACAGCATGACCAGGTTTTTATCCGGCCAGCCCGCACGCGCTGCTTTAATCGTGGCATCCACTTCTGTCGGGTGATGGCCATAGTCATCCACCAGCATGGCTGTACCGCTTTTGCCATTCACCGCTTCCAGCGGGAATTCGCCAAGGAAATCAAAACGGCGCCCGGTGCCCTGGAAACTTTCCAGCGCACGAAGGATCGCTTCATCTTCGATCCCCTCTTCTGTCGCTACCGCTACCGCCGCCGCCGCGTTCAGCGCATTATGGCGGCCCGGCGCATTCAGCGTGACACGCAGTTCCTGTTTATCCTGACGCACCAAATTGAAGTGCCCCTGCGGCCCAACCTGGCGATAATTTTCTACCCGAACATCCGCATCATCGCTAAATCCGTAGGTTGTCGTCTGGCGCCCCACGCGCGGCAGCAATTCGCGGATAACCGGATCGTCCACACACATTACCGCACGGCCGTAGAACGGCAGGTTGTGCAGAAAATTGATAAACGTTGTTTTTAAATTCTCGAAGTCGCCCTGGTAAGTATCCATGTGATCGGCTTCGATATTGGTGACAATCGCCACCATCGGTTGCAGATGCAGGAAGGAGGCGTCGCTTTCATCGGCTTCTGCTATCAGGTAACGGCTGTGCCCCAGGCGCGCATGCACCCCGGCAGCTTTCACCAAACCACCGTTAACAAAAGTCGGATCCAGCCCGGCTTCTGCATAAATACTAGCCACCATCGCAGTCGTGGTAGTTTTGCCATGTGTACCGGCAATCGCGATACCATGACGGAAACGCATCAATTCAGCCAGCATCTCTGCGCGGCGGATAACTGGAATACGTGCTTCATGCGCCGCGACAATTTCAGGGTTATCGGCAGAAATGGCGCTGGAGACCACAACAACACTGGCATCGCTCACGTTTTCCGGGCGATGATTGAAATAAATAGTGGCGCCGAGCGACGCCAGTTGCTGCGTCACCGGGTTTGGCGCCAGGTCGGAACCGCTAATCTGGTATCCTTCATTGGCCAGCACTTCGGCAATACCGCCCATGCCAGCACCACCAATGCCGACAAAGTGAATGTGCCGGACACGTCGCATCTCGGGCACGATTAAACGCAGTTTCGCCAGTTCTTGTGTATTCATTCTCTAAACGCCATCGACTACTTAAATTTGCGCGACGCCAACGCGCCGCCAGTATTTACGCCTGAGCTGCCAGGCTGACTTCATTCGCCACACGCTCGGTGGCATCCGGGATGGCCGTCGCGCGCGCGCGTTCCGCCATCGCCAGTAATGCTTCGCGATCCCAGCCAGCCAGCGTCGCGGCTACCGCATCAACGGTGAACTGCGGCTGTTCGAGGATCTTCGCGGCACCCGCTTTTTCCAGCGGTAATGCATTCCAGTACTGCTGACGATCTTTGTGCTGAAAAGGCACAAACAGCGCCGGTAAACCTGCGGCTGCGATTTCGCTGACCGTCAGTGCGCCTGAACGGCACACCACCACATCTGCCCACGCGTAGGCTTGCGCCATATCATCAATAAATTCCGTCACTTTATGCTGCGGTTCGCCCGCGGCAGCATACGCCTGCTCAACATCTTGTTGCGCGCCTTTGCCACTCTGATGCCAGATAGTTACAGCATTGCCCAGTTTCGCCGCTACCTGCGGCATTGTCTGGTTCAGCACGCGCGCACCCTGGGAGCCACCAACGACCAGCACGCGAACCGGCCCTTCACGGCCAGGTAAACGATCCTGCGGTAGTGGCAGCGCCAGCACATCAACGCGCACCGGGTTTCCAACGACTTCCGCTTTTGGAAACGCGCCGGGAAATGCCTGCATCACTTTGGTAGCAATTTTCGACAGCCATTTATTGGTTAACCCGGCAATTCCGTTCTGCTCATGGAGCACTACCGGAATACCGAGCGACCAGGCTGCCAGCCCGCCAGGACCAGAAACATAACCGCCCATCCCCAGCACCACATCCGGCTTAAAGCGCTGCATGATGGCGCGGGCCTGACGCCAGGCGTTAAAAATACGCATCGGGGCCATCAACTGCGCTTTGATCCCTTTGCCACGCAGGCCGGAGATACGGATAAAATCGATCTCGATACCGTGTTTGGGCACCAGATCGGCCTCCATGCGATCAGCGGTTCCGAGCCAGCGCACTTGCCAGCCCTGATCCATCAGATGGTGCGCAACTGCAAGCCCGGGGAAGACATGCCCGCCGGTACCGCCCGCCATCACCATTAACCGCTTTGGTTGACCACTCATCACAAACCTCGTGTAAACGCCTGGGCTTTTTCCAGACGCGTTTCATAATCTATGCGTAGCAGCAGCGTAATCGCCACTGACATAATCAGTAAGCTGGAACCACCGTAACTGATAAGCGGCAGAGTCAGCCCTTTGGTCGGCAGCATGCCTGCCGCCGCACCGACGTTAACCAGAGCCTGGAAGCTAAACCAGATACCAATCGAGCAGGCCAGGAAACCAGAGAAACGATGATCGATTTCCAGCGCTTTTCGCCCGATGGACATGGCGCGGAAAGCGACGAAGAATACCATTAAAAGCGCCACTACCACACCGATATAACCGAGTTCCTCCCCGATAATGGAGAAGATAAAGTCCGTATGTGCTTCAGGCAGATACTCCAGCTTCTGTACCGAGTTTCCAAGCCCCTGGCCCCACAGCTCACCGCGACCAAATGCCATCAGCGACTGCGTTAACTGATAACCGCTACCAAAAGGATCTTCCCATGGGTTCCAGAACGAGGTTACACGGCGAATACGATACGGTTCGGCGAGGATCAGCAGCACAACCGCTGAAATTCCCATACCGATGATGGCGATGAACTGCCACAGTTTCGCCCCGGCGAGGAACAGCATCGCCAGTGTGGTGATAAACAGCACCACCACCGTACCGAGGTCTGGCTGCGCCAGCAACAGAACCGCCAACACCAGAATTACACCCATCGGTTTGAGGAATCCGCGCAGGTTATTACGCACTTCATCCACCTTACGCACCAGGTAGTTAGCCAGGTAACAGAACAGCGACAACTTGGTGAACTCCGCTGGCTGAAAGCGCATGACACCGAGATCGATCCAGCGAGATGCCCCGTTGATCGAGCTCCCCACTACCAATACCACCAGCAGCATAATGATCGCGGCGATCAACATCGCCGAGCTGTATTTCTGCCAGAAATCCATCGGCAAACGCAGCGTGACCATCGACATACAAAACGCCAGGAACAGATACAGCGCATGACGCTTGGCAAAGAAGAAAGGATCGTCCGTCAGACGTTGCCCTACCGGCATCGAAGCCGAAGTCACCATAATGAAACCGATCGCCGCCAGGCCCAGCGTCAACCACAATAGCGTGCGGTCATACATCACCAGGCTGTCGGAATCTTTTTGCCGTGATCCCATAACCCAGCCTTTCAATGCCGTAAATAACCATGCCAGGAGGCTAAATCCCGGCAGGCGCGGCATTCTCGGGCGTGGGAGCGTTAAACGCATCAGCCTAACTCCTGCGCCAGACGGGTAAAGACATCACCCCGTTGTTCGAAATTCTTGAACTGATCGAGGCTGGCGCAGGCTGGCGACAGCAGCACCATATCGCCCGACTGCACGCGCGTGGCGATCAGACGCATCGCCTCTTCCATCGTTTCTACCTGATCGGCAATTTCCGGACGTAAATCCGCCAGCTCACCACCATCGCGACCAAAGCAATAAAGACGAATACGATCGCCGCCGAGATAGCGCTTCAGCGGTGAGAAATCGGCAGATTTACCGTCCCCGCCCAACAGAAGGTGCAGCGTACCGTCAACCTGCAAACCGTTCATCGCCGCCTCAGTGCTGCCGACGTTGGTCGCTTTCGAGTCGTTGATCCAGCGCACGCCGTTATGATCCAGCGCCAACTGGAAGCGGTGCGCCAGCCCGGTAAAGGTTGTCAGCGCCTTCAGGCTGCTGGCCCGCGGCAAACCCGCAGCATCCGCCAACGCCAGCGCCGCCAGTGCGTTGGTATAGTTGTGCTGGCCGCTCAGCTTCATCTCTTTAACATTCAGAACCTTTTCACCTTTTACACGCAGCCAGGTTTCGCCCAGCTGGCGGTTCAGGTGATAGTCGCCGACGTCAACGCCGAAGCTCACGCAGCGCTCATCGGCACCCCGCACCGGCATGGTGAGCGCGTCGTCCGCATTTACCACACATACTTTCGCGTTTTCGTAAACGCGCAATTTTGCGGCGCGATACTGCTGCAACCCGAACGGATAACGATCCATATGATCTTCCGTCACGTTCAGGATGGTTGCCGCCGTAGCGTGCAGGCTGAAAGTGGTTTCCAGTTGGAAGCTGGAAAGCTCCAGCACATAGAGTTCGCGAGCTTCATCAAGCAACATCAGCGCAGGCAGGCCAATATTGCCGCCAACACCCACATTAACACCTGCCGCTTCTGCCATTTCCCCCACCAGTTTGGTGACGGTGCTTTTACCGTTTGAACCGGTAATCGCAATGACTGGCGCTTGCGCTTCACGGCAGAAGAGTTCGATATCGCCAACGATCTCAACGCCAGCATCGGCTGCCGCGCTCAGAGAAGGATGAGCCAGTGCGATGCCGGGGCTTGCGACAATCAGGTCGGCCGCCAGCAACCAGTCATCATTGAGACTACCAAGATGGCACTCTACCGCCTCCGGCAGCTTATCCAGCCCTGGTGGCGAAACACGCGTGTCCATAATGCGTGGCGTAACGCCGCGCGCGAGGAAAAAGTCAACGCAGGAAAGGCCTGTTAGCCCCAGACCGATAATGACGACTTTTTTACCCTGGTAATCTGCCATGATTAACGTACCTTCAGCGTTGCCAGGCCAATCAGCACCAGCATCAGCGAAATAATCCAGAAGCGCACGATCACGCGCGGTTCTGGCCAGCCTTTCAGTTCATAGTGATGGTGAATTGGTGCCATGCGGAAAATACGCTGGCCACGCAATTTAAACGACCCAACCTGCAAAATCACCGACAGGGTTTCCACCACGAACACCCCGCCCATAATCACCAGCAAGAACTCCTGGCGCAGCAGCACGGCGATAATCCCCAACGCGCCGCCGAGAGCCAGTGAACCCACATCCCCCATGAAAACCTGCGCCGGATAAGTGTTGAACCACAAAAAACCCAGCCCGGCACCGACAATCGCCGTGCAGACAATCACCAGCTCGCCCGCATGACGCAGATAAGGAATATGCAGATAATTAGCAAAATTCATGTTACCTGTAGCCCAGGCCACCAGCGCAAAGCCCGCAGCGACAAACACCGTTGGCATAATCGCCAGGCCGTCAAGACCGTCCGTCAGGTTCACGGCGTTGCCGGTACCGACAATCACAAAGTAGGCCAGCAGAATGTAGAAAATGCCCAGTTGCGGCATCACATCTTTAAAGAACGGCACCACCAGTTCTGTCGCTGGCGTATCTTTCCCTGCCAGGTAAAGCGCAAACGCAACGCCCAGCGCAATCAGTGACATCCAGAAATATTTCCAGCGAGCAATCAGGCCTTTGGTATCTTTACGCACCACTTTACGGTAGTCGTCAACAAAACCAATCGCCCCGTAACCTACCAGTACAACCAGCACACACCAGACATACGGGTTAGAGGGATAAGCCCACAGCAGTACGGAAACCACGATTGCAGTGAGGATCATAATTCCCCCCATCGTTGGCGTACCGCGTTTACTGAAATGCGACTCCGGACCGTCATTACGCACAACCTGGCCGAAAGAGAGTTTTTGCAGACGGGCAATCATGCGCGGCCCCATCCACAGAGAGATGAAGAGCGCGGTCAGCAGGCTGACAATGGCGCGAAACGTCAAATAGGAAAAGACGTTAAAGCCGGAATAATATTTGACCAGATGTTCGGCCAGCCACACTAACATGTTCCATTCTCCTGTAATTCGCGCACCACCTCTTCCATGGCGGAACTACGTGAACCTTTTACCAAAATGGTAATAATCTGCTGTTCAGCAACAAGCGCCTTCAAACGCGCCACCACTGCCGCTTTATCGTTAAAATGTTCGCCAACACCGCTGGCAGCGCTCAGAGCGTTGCTCAACTTACCGACACTCAGCACTTTATCGATGGAGAGGCCTTTCGCCACTTCACCCACCTGAATGTGGCAGGCTTCGCTCTCATCGCCTAACTCTGCCATATCGCCCACCACCATCACCCGGTAGCCCGGCATTTCCGCCAGCACATGCGCGGCGGCGGTCATTGAACCGACGTTGGCATTATATGTGTCATCGAGCAGCAATTTATTTTCGCCAAGTTGCACCGGAAACAGACGCCCCGGCACCGCTTTCAAGTTTGCCAACCCTTTTTTCACTGCCGTCAGACTGGCGCCCACCGCCATCGCCAGCGAGGTCGCTGCCAGCGCATTGGCAATATTGTGTCGTCCCGGCAACGGTAGCGTCACATCCACATTGCCCATTGGAGTTTGCAGCGTGAACTCAGTCCCGTGAGAGGTCACATGAATGTTGGTAGCCGTAAAATCACTGTTCACCGCATTTGGCGAGAAACGCCACACTTTGCGATCGCCGATAATACTCTGCCAGTTCAGCCAGTCATTATTGTCAGCGTTCATGATTGCCACACCGTTGGCAGGCAAGCCGGTGTAAATTTCACCTTTGGCTTTCGCCACGCCAGCAAGCGATCCGAAACCTTCCAGGTGCGCCGCCGCCAGGTTATTGACCAGAGCCGCTTCCGGACGGGTAAGCCCGGCGGTCCAGGCGATTTCCCCTTGATGATTCGCGCCCAGCTCAATCACCGCGTATTGATGTTCTTTGGTTAAACGCAGGAGTGTCATCGGCACGCCGATGTCGTTGTTCAGGTTTCCTGCGGTATAGAGCGTGTTGCCACATTCACCCAGAATGGCGGCCGTCATCTCTTTCACCGAGGTTTTACCGGAAGAGCCCGTTAACGCCACCACACGCGTCGGCACCTGCTGACGTACCCAGGCACCCAGCTCGCCGAACGCCTGGCGAGTGTCTTTGACCAGCAGTTGCGGCAGATCGCAGTCCAGCTTACGACTAACCAACAGCGAGCCAGCGCCACCCGCTTTGGCTTGATCGGCAAAATCATGGGCGTCGAAGCGCTCGCCTTTCAGCGCCACAAACAGGCAGCCCGGCGTTAGTTTGCGGGTATCGCTGGTTACCGCATCAATCGTCACATCCTGACCATGTAATTCACCGTGCAGAATGTCGGCAAGCTGGCTTAGGGTTACGCTAATCATGCCACTACCCCCAGCAAACGTGCTGCAGTGAGTCGATCGGAGTAATCCAGTCGGTGCGTCCCGACAATCTGATAATCTTCATGGCCTTTGCCAGCCAGTAAAACCACATCATTCTCTTTCGCTTGCATAATGGTGTTAGTCACAGCTTCCACACGGCCTTCGACCACATGCGCACGTCCCACATCCAGCATACCGGCGAGAATATCGTTGATAATGGCGCGCGGCTCTTCAGTGCGCGGGTTATCGTCCGTCACCACTGGCACATCGGCAAACTGCTCGGCAATTGCGCCCATAAGCGGGCGTTTACCTTTATCGCGATCGCCGCCGCAGCCAAACACGCACCACAGTTGCCCCGTGCAGTGCAGACGTGCAGCCTGTAAGGCCTTTTCCAGCGCATCCGGCGTATGGGCATAATCCACCACCACCGTCGGTTTACCCGGCGCACTAAATACTTCCATGCGTCCACAAACCGGCTGCAGCCGGGAAGCGGTTTTCAGCAAATCGCTTAACGGATAACCCAGCGCCAGTAGAGTAGCCAGCGCCAACAGCAGGTTACTGACGTTAAACGCGCCCATCAGACGGCTTTCGATTGCACCTTGACCCCATGAAGAGTCAAAACGAATAGTAGCGCCACTATCGTGGTACTCCACGCCGGTAGCCTTGAGCCAGCGGCCGTGACAATCCGGGTTGATATGGTCTTCCATTGATACCGCAACCGCATCCGGCAGATTCTCTAACCAGCGGCGGCCCACTTCGTCGTCGGCATTGATAATCGCCTGTCCGTAGTGGTGAGAGGAGAACAACAGCCATTTCGCCGCTTCGTAGTGCTCCATATCGCCGTGATAATCGAGATGATCGCGGCTTAAATTGGTAAATACGCCAGCGGCAAACTTCAGCGCTGCCACGCGATGCTGCACCAGACCGTGGGAAGAGACTTCCATTGCGGCAAATGTCGCTTTCTGCGCAGCCAGCCCAGCAATCACATGCTGAACGTCCACCGCAGAGCCAGTGGTATTTTCCGTCGGGATGACTTTACCCAGCAGGCCATTTCCGACCGTACCCATCACTGCGCTGGTTTCGCCCACCGATTGGCTCCACTGCGCCAGCAGTTGCGTAGTCGTTGTTTTGCCGTTGGTGCCAGTTACGCCTATCAGGCGCAATTGTTCAGATGGCTCACCGTAAAAACGGCCCGCCAGCGCGGAAAGGCGCTCATTCAACTGGCTGAGGTAAATGACCGGAACGCCGTGCATTTCACGAATTTCACCGTCATTTGCTTCGTCTTTCGCTTCAGCAATAATGGCAGCAACACCTTGCGCAATCGCCTGCGGGATATATCGACGCCCGTCCGCCTGATGACCGACCACCGCCACAAAGAGATCGCCCGATGCAGCCGCACGGCTGTCGAGTGTCATCTCCCGCAGTGCTCGCTCCGGTGCGCCAGGCACCCACGGAGCGAGAAGGTCGCGCAAATTACGATCTGCCACCTGTACCCTCGCCTTGATTAATTACAAACTCACTTTTTTCGCTCGTGGTCAGCGCGTCCGGCTCAATGTTCATGGTGCGCAGAACGCCGCCCATGATGGCACCGAAAACCGGTGCGGACACGGCACCACCGTAGTATTTACCCGCTTGCGGATCGTTAATCACCACCACCAGCGCAAAGCGCGGGCGGCTGGCAGGCGCGACGCCAGCGGTGTAAGCAATATATTTGTTGATATAACGACCATCCGGGCCGACTTTTTTCGCCGTCCCGGTTTTGATAGCAATGCGATAGCCTTTGATGGCTGCTTTCACCCCACCACCGCCCGGTAGCGCAACGCTCTCCATCATATGCACCACGGTGCGCACGATAGACTCATTGAAAATGCGTTCGCCCGGTACGGGCGGGTCAACTTTGGTAATCGACAGCGGACGATAGATACCGTAGCTGCCAATCGTTGCGTAGACTCGCGCTAACTGTAACGGTGTTACCATTAGCCCATAGCCGAAAGAGAAGGTGGCCCTCTCTATGTCAGACCACCGTTGTTTTTGAGGAAATAAGCCACTGCGTTCCCCGACCATCCCCAAATTGGTCGTTTTTCCCAGTCCAAAACGTGCGTAAGTATCTACTAACGCTGAGGAGGGCATCGCTAACGCCAACTTCGAAACACCGACGTTACTCGACTTTTGTAGCACCCCGGTAAGGGTCAATTCGCTGTAGCGCGCCACATCTTTGATTTCATGGCCGTTAATTCGGTAAGGCACGGTGTTCAGCACCGTATTTGGTGTGACGACGCCGCGCTGTAGCGCCGTCATTACCACCATAGGTTTCACCGTCGAACCCGGTTCAAAAACGTCGGTGATCGCGCGGTTACGCATTGCATCTTTCGACGTACCGGTGAAGTTGTTCGGGTTGTAGGAAGGGCTGTTGGCCATTGCCAATACTTCGCCGGTGTTCACATCGACCAGCACGGCACTTCCTGATTCTGCCTTGTTAAACGCCACCGCGTTATTTAGCTCGCGATAAACCAGCGCCTGCAAACGTTCATCAATGCTCAGCGCCAGGTTATGCGCAGCCTGGCTGTCAGTGGAAGAGATATCTTCAATAACACGCCCGTAACGATCTTTACGCACGATACGTTCGCCAGGTTGACCGGTAAGCCATTTGTCAAAGCTCTTCTCAACACCTTCGATCCCCTGACTATCTACGTTAGTAAAACCGATAAGGTGAGCGGTCACTTCCCCGGAAGGGTAGTAACGGCGGGATTCTTCACGCAGATGGATCCCCGGCAACTTGAGCTTTTTAATGTAATCGCCGAGATCGGGGTTGACCTGGCGCGCCAGATAGATAAAACGCATCTTCGGGTTGGCGTTAATACGGGAAGCCAGCTGATCCAGTGGCATGTTCAGCGCGTCAGAGAGCGCTTTCCAGCGGTTATCCAGCGTGACGCCGCCAGCATCGTGTAACTCTTTTGGATCGGCCCAAATCGCTTTCACCGGCACACTGACTGCCAACGGACGCCCGGAGCGGTCAGTAATCATTCCACGCGACGTTGCGACTTCCTGCACGCGCAAAGAACGCATATCCCCTTCACGCACCAGCATCTCCGGATTGATAACTTGCAGCCAGGCGACCCGCCCAAGCAGAAACGCCATCGCCAGCAGGATGCAACCGCAAAGCAACGCAAAACGCCAACTCACAAAGTTGGCCTGTTCTTCCTGGCGTTTCGGTTTAAGCGTTTTCGCCGCTGCTTTCATGCGTCGCGTAATTCCTTATCCATTTCTATTTCTGCACTACGATATTTTCCTGAGAGGGATCCACGTGCTGCATTTGCAGCTTTTCCGTCGCAATCCGTTCAACCCGGCTGTGATCGCCGAGCGCATTCTCTTCAAGAATCAGGTTGCGCCATTCGATATCCAGCGCGTCGCGCTCGAGAACCAGTTGTTCGCGCTGCGCGGTTAATAAACGTGTGTGGTGAGAGGTGGTGACAACCGTCACTGCCGTCATGATGATGCAAATGAACAGACAGAGTGGCAGTTTCCCAAATCGCAAAAGATCGTCGCCGATTACGCCAGGCAAGGCATGGCGCTCGTTGCTTCCTAACGATCCAGTCACTTTGCTTAGGGTTTCTGTCACTCTGCCGATCATGCGTTCGTCCTCTCTGCAATGCGCAGAACTGAACTACGGGCTCGTGGGTTTTCAGCCACTTCTTCTTCACCCGGCATCAACTTTCCTAAGGCTCGCAGCTGACGGCCACCCAATTTCCTGAGTTGCTCTTCGGTTATCGGCAGCCCGGCAGGAACCTGCGGGCCGCGGCTTTGCTCACGCATGAAGCGTTTCACAATGCGATCTTCCAGAGAATGGAAGCTGATTATCGAAAGCCGCCCTCCCGGGGCAAGCACGCCGAGCGAGTTTTTTAGCGCCAGCTCTATTTCCTCCAGTTCACTGTTTACCCAAATGCGCACCGCCTGGAAGGTACGGGTCGCGGGATGTTTGAACTTGTCTTTCACCGGTGTTGCCGCCGCTACGACTTCCGCCAGCTCTTTAGTGCGGGTCATCGGGTCGAGGCGGTTACGCTCTACAATGGCGCGCGCGATACGTTTAGCAAAACGCTCCTCGCCAAAGGTTTTCAGCACCCAGGCGATATCCGCCTCTTCGGCTGTTTGCAGCCATTCGGCAGCAGACTGGCCACGAGTGGGATCCATCCGCATATCGAGCGGACCATCGCGCATAAAGGAGAAGCCGCGCTCAGGATCGTCGAGCTGCGGGGAAGAGACGCCAAGATCGAGAAGAATACCGTCGATCTTGCCAACAAGTTCGCGCTCGCTGACATAATCAGCAAGCGCAGAAAAAGGACCATGAATGATGGAGAAGCGGGGATCATCAATGGTTTGGGCTACAGCAATTGCCTGTGGATCGCGATCGATCGCCAGCAAGCGTCCTTCCGCACCCAAATGGGAGAGGATCAGGCGCGAGTGACCACCGCGACCAAAAGTGCCATCGATGTAGATGCCATCCGGACGAATATTCAGGCCATTAACGGCCTCATCCAGCAGCACCGTCGTGTGTTTAAAATTTTCCATCATCATTACAGAGACAAATCCTGCAACCGATCTGAAAGTGCTTCAGAACCCGATTGCTCAGCGTCGATATCTTCCTTGACCTGTTGATACCAGATCGTTTCGTCCCACAGCTCAAATTTATTGAACTGCCCGACCAGCATCACTTCTTTGGTTAGCCCGGCATGCTGCCGTAAAACAGGCGCAATCAATAAACGCCCGGCGCTATCCATCTGGCACTCGCTGGCATGCCCCAGCAATAAACGTTGTACGCGTCGCTCAAGCGGGTTCATGCTCGACAGGCGCGCCAGTTTTTGCTCAATAATTTCCCATTCAGGAAGGGGATAAAGCAGCAGGCATGAATGGCGAATGTCGATGGTACACACCATCTGACCAGAGGCATTCTCCAGCAGCAAATCCCGATAACGGGTCGGAACGGCTAACCGCCCTTTGCTGTCGAGATTGACTAACGTCGCGCCACGGAACATGTCCGATTCACCCCCAAGTGACCATTTTCACCACTTTATCCCACAAATCCCCACCAAGGGAGTTTACGGAGCGGAGGAAAAGCTTGTCAAGCCAGCACAATGGCTAACCAGAACAAAAGATCTCTTATTTGCAGCGAATATCTGCAAAGGTGAATTAGTGTTCAACTTACGAGGCAAATTAACGTCATGAATATTTGCAAGAAAAAAAACAGAATATGCGTATCCGCGTTTAAAACCATTTGATTCCTGCGTGCGAAATATAAAGTGTCAGTTTGCGACGCGGGCGGCATTTTAAGACATATCACCCCAACTGAACAGCACCAGTTGCATCCCTTCATACTGAGCGCAACGGTCTAATCACCAGGAAATAGCCCTACGCGGATAATGCGTCTAATAGAAGAAAGGTAACACTTTTCTGAGATGTAACAATTTAAGACAGAAATCATAATCGCTGCTTTAAAAATATCCTTTTAAAACTCTATTTAAAAAAGCAACTGGAATTAACTTATTACGTCCCGTATAAAAATTAAGGATTTATCTTAGAAGCCAGTAGGTAATAATTTGATTAAAGGTAAGATAACAAACAAAAAAGGCAGCTTACGCTTAATGCCGATCAGTTAAGGATCGGTTGAACGATCCAGTGGCTGTGTAAGAATCCGTAATCTCACAGGGATTACGGATTTTTTTATGTTACTTAGCCAGGCACTCGACACCGTCCACAAATTTAC